>Ga0209391_10002087_pt1 | contig 10443 bp, 9 predicted proteins | sample PPLLak3March2015_FD_187246 | JGI IMG/M metagenome (GOLD analysis project Ga0209391, IMG submission 187246) | Freshwater sediment microbial communities from Prairie Pothole Lake near Jamestown, North Dakota, USA - PPLs Lake P7 Core (1) Depth... | ecosystem: Environmental > Aquatic > Freshwater >... | reverse complement strand
CAGAAGGATCTCGGCGAAGACACCGCGACGGCGGTCGAGTCCATCCAGGCCTTCGATCCGGACAGCACGTGGATTGCCATCGTGCCGCCGGAGGAACCCGCGGCCTGAACGACGCTCCGCGCGTCCGAAGTTCGTTCGATCACGCGGCCGGCCGGTCCACAGCAGTGGATCGCGTCGGCCGCGTTCGTTTCGGCAGGTCCTGATACTGGCGCGGAGCCGAAGGACTATCTTGTCGCACACGACGCGCCAGCGCGGCCCACGCCCGCGCGACTCCCGACACACTGGAGATGCACCGTGACCGCCCCGATTCCGCAACGCATGACTCCCTCCGAAGCACTGGTCGAAACGCTCGCCGCCAACGGCGTGACCGAGGTGTTCGGCATCGTCGGGTCCGCCTACATGGACGCCCTCGACATCTTCCCGGCCGCGGGCATCCGCTACATCCCGGTGGCGCACGAGCAGGGCGCCGCGCACATGGCGGATGGTTATGCGCGCGCATCAGGCCGCCACGGCGTGTGCATCGCGCAGAACGGACCGGGCATCACCAATTTCGTCACCGCGATCGCGGCGGCCTACTGGGCGCACTCGCCGGTGGTGTTCATCACGCCGGAGACGGGCTCGATGACGATGGGCCTGGGCGGCTTCCAGGAAACCGAGCAGCTGCCGATCTTTTCGAAGATCACCCGCTACCAGGGCCACGTCAACAACCCGAAGCGGATGGCCGAGATCGCCGGCCGCTGCTTCGATCGCGCGATGCTCGAGATGGGCCCCTGCCAGCTGAACATTCCGCGTGACTATTTCTACGGCGACCTCCAAGCGGCGATCTCGCCACCGATGCGCATCGGTCGCGGCGCCGGCGATGCGACGGCACTCGACGAGGCTGCTGCGCTGCTGGCGAAGGCGAAGTTCCCGGTCATCCTCGCCGGCGGCGGCGTGATCATGTCGGGCGCCACCCGCGAGGCCGTGGCGCTCGCCGAACTGCTGCACGCGCCGGTCTGCAACAGCTACCTGCACAACGATTCGTTCCCCGCCTCGCATCCGCTGTGGTGCGGCCCGCTCGGCTACCAGGGCTCGAAGGCGGCGATGAAGCTGATCGCGCAGGCCGACGTGGTGCTGGCACTCGGCACGCGACTTGGGCCGTTCGGCACGCTGCCGCAGTACGGCATGGACTACTGGCCGGCCGACGCGAAAATCATCCAGGTGGACGCCGACCCGCGCGTGCTCGGCCTGGTGAAGAGCATCAGTGTCGGCATCAATGGGGATGCGCGAGCCGCGGCAGCCGCGCTGATCGAGCGACTCACGGGCCGCGAGCTTGCCTGCAGGGCGAACCAAACCGAACGCAAGGCGAAGCTCGAGGCCGAGAAGGGCGCCTGGGAAGGAGAACTCGCCGCGTGGACCCACGAGAACGACCCGTTCTCGCTCGAGGTGGCGAAGGACTCGAAGCTCATGCACCCGCGCCAGATGCTGCGCGAGCTCGAGAAGGCGATGCCGCGGCACGCCATGGTCTCGACCGACATTGGCAACATCTGCTCGGTGTCGAATTCCTACCTGCGCTTCGACGAGCCGCGCTCGATGTTCGCCGCGATGAGCTTCGGCAACTGTGGCTATGCGTTCCCGGTGAGCTGCGGCGCCAAGGTGGCGGCGCCCGATCGCCCGGCGATCGCCTACGTCGGCGACGGTGCCTTCGGGATCAGCCTCAACGAACTGCTCACCTGCGCGCGCGAGAAGATCGGCGTCACCGTGGTCGTGTTCAACAACGGCCAGTGGGGCGCCGAGAAGAAGAACCACGTCGACTTCTACTCGCGGCGGTTCCAGGCCGTGAACCTCGCCAATCCGAGCTGGGCCGCCGTCGCCAGGGCTTTCGGCTGCGAAGGCGTGACCGTTGACCGGCTGCCTGACGTAGGTCAAGTGTTGCGCGACGCCGTTCAGGCACAATCCGCGGGCAGGACGACCGTGATCGAGATGATGGTCACGCAGGAACTGGGCGATCCGTTCCGGCGCGACGCCTTGTCGAAACCAGTCCGTTACCTCGAGAAGTACCAGGCGTACACCTGACACGACCGCCACATGAGCGCTGAAGAAAGGGACCTTGAGCGCATCACGATGCTGCTGGGGGAGGCGCACGCCGGCCGCGCAGAGGCGCTGGAGGAGGTGGTGTCGCTGGTCTATCCGGATCTCTTGCGACGCGCTGCAACTGCGGTAGGCCATTTCTACGGTCGCCGCGACCCGAGCCCGACGCTGGAACCCGCGGCGCTGGTGAACGAGACCTACATGAAGCTGATCCGCCAGCGCGCCCGCTACGACAGCCGCGGGCACTTCTTCTCGCTCGCCTCGCAGCTGATGCTGCGCGTATTGATCGACCACGAGCGAGCGCGCGGCCGCGAGAAGCGCGGCGGCCGCATGATCCGCGTCTCGCTCAGCGAAGCGAGCGAGGTGCACGCCGCCGAGGACGTGCCCCTCGAGACGTTCGTGGCCATCCTCGGCCGGCTGGAAGCGCTGGACCCGCGCGCCGCCGACATGGTGAAAGCCCGGCTGATCTGGGGGCTGACGCTGCCAGAGATCGCCGAATCGTTCTCGCTTTCGACGCGCACGGTCGAGCGCGAGCTCAAGTTCGCGCAACGCTGGCTCGAGGTCGAACTGGCACGCGAGGCGTAGCGCACATCTCCTTATTGCTGGCCCGAGACCCTGGTCGGGATTCCCCGGTCGACCAGCGTCCCGTCACCGACTCCGCCCCAGTCCCCGGGACCCCAGCAGTACGCCACGCCACCTTGCGTTACGCCGCAGGCGTGCCAGTCGGAATCGATGGATTCGAAGACGAGGTCGCCAGCCACCGGCACCGGCGACGTCACGTCCGGCGCGGGGAACGGTCCGTCGCCACGCTCGCCAGACAGGTTGCCCCCCCAGCAGTAGCCCCGGCCACCGGTCGTGACGCCGCAGGTGCTGGAGACCCCGGCAGCAATCGCTTTCCAGGCGAGACCGCCGGCGACCTTGCGCGGCTCCAGCTCGAGATTGCTGTTCGAGCCGATGCCGAGCTCACCCGAACCGTTGAGTCCCCAGCAGTAGCCATCACCACTGGTCGTCGCGCCGCAGACCGTCCAGACGCCGGCACTGAGCGACGCGAACGTCAGGTTGCCCTTGACCGGAAGCGGGGCATTCGACAACGCGGGCGCGCCGGTCCCAAGCCGGCCCTCACTGCCATCGCCCCAGCAGTAAGCCGCCCCGGCGTCCGTGATCCCGCAGGTCACCAGGATGTGGGCAGTAAGCGAGTTGAAGCGCAGTCCGCCAATCACCGCCACCGGTGTCGCGGAAGCCGTGAAGTTGCCCGTGCCGAGCTGACCGCTGCTGTTGTGCCCCCAGCAGTAGGCCTCCCCACCGGTTGCAATTGCACAGACGTGATCGCCACCCGCGGCGATGTCCACCCAGGTGCGCGTCCCCGATACCGCCACCGGAGTCGTAACGAATTGCCACGGAGCGCCGGAGACGCCATCCCCGAAGCGACCGCCTTCGCGGTTTCCCCAGCACAGAGCCTGTCCCGAAGTCGTGATGCCGCAGGCGTGGCCGCCCGATGTCGAGATGGATACCTTGCGGAACGCATAGCCGTCGACGGACGGGCCCGGAACGATCCGCGGCACATCATCTCCCGACCCAAGTTGACCCAGCGGGTTCGGTCCCCAGCAGGCAACCCGGCCATCGGCTGCAGTGGCACACGCGGCCATGTCGGCGACGTCGATCGCAACGAGACCGGGCGGCAGACTGGCAGCCGGCGCGCCACGCGTCGCCTGCCACGTGCCCGTCCATCCGCTGGAGCACTCGATGTCACCCGCGATTGCCGTCGGCGGTGAGCCGGACACCGTGCCGGCAAACTTGCAGGTGCCGGCCCCCGGCATCCCGGTCAATCCCAGGGAAAACTGGACCGCCGTGCCGGAGACGGTCACCGTGATCGTCCCGCGGTTGGCTTCCATGGCGCGACCCGACGGGCCACCGCAGGTACTGACCGACCGCATCGACCCGGCGGAGGATCCACTCGAATCCGTGGTCAAGTCGATCACGCTGCGCCCCTCGCAGCTCATCCCGGCAGACGTGCTCTTCAAGCTCTCGCGCGTCGTCCACGAGCCGCTGATGTCGACGCTTGCGGCCGGCGGCGGCGTTGCGGGGGGCGGTGTTGCAGGTGGCGGCGTCGCTGGCGGCGGGCTCACGGTACCCGGCGTGCCGCCGGCGGTCGTTCCGGTTGATCCACTGCCGCCTCCGCAGCCAGCAAGGCTGACGGCACCGAGCGTGAATGCCGCAGCCAGTGTCCCCGTCTTCCGAAGCATCGTCGTCACACCCTGTCGTATGCGCTGCATTGTCGTTCCCTCATGTGGATCTGACTGCCGCGACCTGCGACCGAGTGATGGAAGGCCTGGTGCGCGGCGCCACCTAGCCGAACACGCCGAGCGCGCTCACGATCATTCCGAGCAGCAGGATCCACAGCGCGGCTCGCATCAGTCCGTCCAACATGCGATGCGTCTTCATCCTGGCGCTCGCCGGCCCTGCGTTCCCTGCTGCTGGTGTCCGAGTCAGTAGCACCCGACCGTGTTGCCGTAGCGGACGGCTGCACCGTCGTGGTTCTCTTCCCCGCCGAAGAAGACCTGCGTCCCGGTCGGGATGTCGAAGGCCATCTTCGCGCCGGGATGAATGGTGGCGTCCGTGCCGCCGATCGGTTGGCACGTCACGCTGGAAGCCGTGGACCAGGAGCCGGACCGACCGTCCGCCGCAAACGTGAAGCGCCAGTTGGTCGGGCTCGGCCCGTCGCTGGTGTTGACGTAACCGCCAACCACGATGAGGCGCTGACCGTCCCAGGCGATGCTGTGCGTATGCAGGCACGGATGTGGCTGTCTCGCATCGAAGTTCACGGGCGCCCAGTCGGAGCCGTTCCACGCGAACATGTCGCAGAACACTTTCCGGGCGGCGTATTCCTGCCCGCCGTGCAACACCACGCCGACGCCCGGCACGTACACGGCCGCCGCACGGTTGCGCTCGGATGGCTTCAAGCCTGGACGCCTCGGCGTCCACGACTTCGTCGCGGTGCTGAACGTCAGCGTGTCGTCGAAGCCGGCCGATGAGCCTCGCCCGCCGAACAGCACGTGGTTACCCTGGGAGGGATCGAAGGCCATGGTTGCCATCTGGCGCGGCGACGGACACGGACTCTTGCGGCAACCGGTCTGTGACCAGGCGTTGGTCGCCTGCGTGTAGGTCCAGGTCTCGTTGACCAGCCCGACGCCATTCGAGCCTGTCGCCGTGACGCAAGCGCCGTTGCCGCACGACAGCGCGGCCCACTGCCGACGGCCGGGCTTCGCGGTGCCGCTCGGCACGACCAGCGTCCACGCATCGGCGTGCGCGCCGTAGGACCACAGGTCGCCCGGCACGGCCTGCCAGTCCTCGCCGGCACCTCCGAACAGATACAGGCGACTTGCTGGAACATCGACTCCGCCGTTGCCCGTGAACGCGTGCCAGGCCCGCGCCGGCGGACTCGTCGGCACCGGTTGTGGCGGCGGTGTGGGTTTCCCCGCGTGCGCTGCGAGTACCGCCCCGAGCACGCCCGCAATTACGCCGAGTAGCGCCCGTGGGTGCGCGTAATGACGCCAATCCGTCGCGTGTTTGAACCTGTTCATGCTGTTCCCTTTACGCCGATGCGAATCAGACTCAATCGGCTTGTTGGCGCCTTCTCTGGCTGGGTGGATGTTGTCGCGTTCCTTCCTGTTAATATCCGCGTCAACCGCGTGCCAGATGCGACACGCCCCACAGCGCCGGCTCGCCGTGCGCTGCGCCGACAAGGAAGTCACTTTCGCGGGGGCGTGCGCCGGGGGGCGAGCGAATGACGCCTGAGCAGTACCGCCGGGCCCAGCAACTATTCGATGCCGTCGAGTCGCTGCCACGGGAGCTTTGCGCGCCGCGTCTCACCGAGCTGTGTCCCGACGACCCTGCACTGCGCGTCCACGTCCTCGAATTGCTCGATACCGACCCGCGCCGCATTCCGGCACTCGAAGCCAGGATCGGCCGTGAGCTGCTGACACGGGCTGAAGACCAGATCGGACCGTACCGAGTGATCCGCCGGATCGGCGAGGGCGGGATGGGCGAGGTCTGGCTGGCGGAGCAACTCGAACCGATCCGCCGTCAGGTTGCGATCAAGCTCGTGCCGGTCGGCATGGCGTCGCGTCGGGTCCTGGCGCGCTTCTATGCGGAACGGCAGGCGATGGGCCTGATGGACCATCCGGCGATCGCCCACATCTTCGACGCCGGCGTCACCGAGCACGGCCTGCCGTACTTCGCCATGGAGTACGTTGACGGCCTGCCCATCACGGCGTTCTGCGATGAGCACCGCTTGTCGCTCGAAGCGCGGCTGCGCCTGTTCCTGCGCGTGTGCGAGGGCGTGCAGCATGCGCACCAGAAGACCGTGCTCCACCGCGACATCAAGCCCTCCAACCTGCTGGTGAGAATGCAGGATGGCCGGCCTGCGCCGAAGATCATCGACTTCGGCATTGCCAAGGCGCTGCGTGAGCCGCTCGCGGCCAGGCCGATGCAGACCGAGATCGGTGTCATCGTCGGCACCCCGGAATACATGAGCCCGGAACGACTGGGCGGCACCGAGTCCGAGGCTGACGCGCGAACCGACGTGTACGCGCTAGGCATGATCCTCTACGAGCTGCTGGTCGGCGCACTGCCCTTCGATGCAGCACGACTGCGAACGAGCAGCCGCGAGCACATCCAGCAGCACATCGCCGGGCAATGCCTCACCCGGCCGAGCACGCTCTTCAGCCGCACGGGCCGGGCACGCGAGATCGCGCGCAGGCGCGCGACGGAACCCGCGTGGCTCGCAGCGCAACTGGAGCACGACCTCGACTGGATCGTCATGAAGTCGATCGCACCGGAGATTGCCCGGCGTTATCCATCGGTTGCGACGCTGGCAGAGGACATCGAGCATTTCCTCGACAAACAGCCGGTGTCGGCACGCCCGCCGAGCGCGGCGTACGTCATGTCGCGCTTCCTGGCGCGGCATCGCCAGGGCGCCATCGTGACCGTGACGCTGGCATCCATGCTGATCGCCGGCGTGGCGGGCACCGCGGTTGGCCTCGTGCGCGCGCGGCATGCGGAGGCACTCGCGCGACGCGACGCGGCGATGGCCGAGCAGTCGCTGGGGTTCCTGCTGAGCCTGTTCCGCAGCACGGACCCGTTGACCGGAGGCGCCCTGAACCTGACGGCCCGGGAGATGCTGGACGGCGCAGCCCGGCAGCTCGACGCCGGCGCGGATCTCGGGCCGGCGGCACGAGCGCGGCTGAAGCAGGCGATCGGCAACAGCTACCTGTCAGTGTCGGAAGCGAGCACGGCGCGCAAGTATCTGGAACAGGCGCTCGCGGAGCAGGAGGCGGTGCTCGGCGCAGACCACTCGCAGACACTGCAGACGCTCGTGGACCTTGCTCGGATGCACTGGGGCTTCGGCTCGCTCGCCGAGGCCGAGCGCCTGGCCCGTCACGCCGTCACCCGCCTTCGCGCGACCGCTGGGCCCGTTGATCGAGCGACCATGCGTGCCGAGGCGGTGCTGGTGGATGTTCTTGCCCGCCGTGGACGCACGGACGAGGCGCTGCCGCTCGCTACCGACCTGCTGGACCGCCGGCACGCCGTGCTCGGCGCGGTGGACCTCGAAACTGCGGATTCACTGCACGCCCTGGCCGCGCTGCGCCTGCTCAGCGGCGACATCGATTCGGCCGATCGCCTGAACCACGCCGCGTTCGCGGTGCGCCGCGCGAAACTGGGGGCGACCCACGTGACCACCATGCTTTCGGAAATGGCCCTTGCGGATGTCGCCGTGCAACGCGGCAACCTTGCGGCAGCCGAAGCGACCTGGAGGAACGCCGTGGCACTGATCGAATCGCGATGGGGCGCGCTGAGCAAGCCAGGTTGCGGCGCGCGACAACGACTTGGCAGCGTGCTCTATCTGGAGGGGAATTTCGCCGAGGCCGAGTCACAGCTCGACATGGCCCTGCGTGGCTTCCGTCAGGTATTGCAGCCGGGACATCCCGACCTGCTGGCCGCAGCCCACCTGCTCGGACTGACGGAACTGGCGCTCGGCAAGCCACCGCTCGCGGAGCCGCTGCTGCGGGAGGCCTGTGACGGCCGGCGCACGGCCTTCGGCCGCGGCCACCCTCACACCGAGGCGTCCTGCCGCGCGCTGGACCAGGCACGATTGCTCACCCCCGCGACCCGGCAGGCTGCGAACTGATGGGCTGGCCATTGCCTGGCGCATGACCTGGACCATCGCAGGCCTGAAGTCAGACCTTCACAAGCCCGCCTCGTTTATGTGTAATAAATGAAAAATTCGCTCTTCAGGCAAAGCTGAATGAGTTATTTATTGCCTTTAAATATATAGAACCTGGCGATCTCAGCGCTCCCGGTACCCCAGCACCACCAGCACGCAACTGCCATCGGCGATGACGTTGATCCCGGCCGCCTCGCAGGCCGCCACCGCCTGGTCGCTCTCCGCGCCGGGCTGCATCCAGATGTGCTCGATGCCCTTCCGGATCGCTTCCTGAACCACCCGCTCGGTCACCGTCGGCGGCGTGATCACGGAGATGCTCTTAACCTCGTCCGGCAGGTCGAGCACGCTCGCCACGCAGGCAGCACCCTCGATCACCTGCTCGTGCGGGTTCACCGGAATCGCGCGTCGACCGTTCTGCTGGTAACAGCGCAGCACCTTGTTGCCGTACTTGTGACGGTGGGGGGACGCGCCGACGACGCCGTACGCGGGGGAGATCAGGAAACGCTCGATCGGGTCCTCGGTGTCGCGCATGGATCTGGGCCTCGGCCTGGAGGAGCTGCTGATTCTCCACGAACGGGGGCCAAATGCCGATTGATCTCCCGTGCCGGATGCGCCATCTTTTATGGGTGTATGGCCTGCAATCTATGGGCGCCCATATGAAGACGACGATTGAGCTGAACGACGCGCTGCTGCAGGCGGCCAAGGATGTTGCCGCGCGCGAGGGAACGACCTTGCGAGTCATCTTCGAAACCGCCCTGCGCGGCTACCTTCAGTCGCAGTCCAGTGCCGGCGGGGCACCTTTCCGTCTGCGCCGCCATGTGTTCAAAGGCAATGGCCTGCGTCCCGAAGCTGCCGAGTCCGGTTGGGAGCGGATTCGCGACCTGTCCTACGAAGGCCGTGGCGGATGATCGCCGTCGATACCAACATCCTGCTGTACGCACACCGGGCCGACTCACCGTGGCACGAGGCCGCCGACGCTTGCCTGGGTTCACTGGCGGAATCCAGGTCGCCCTGGGCCATTCCATGGCCCTGCGTCCATGAGTTCCTGGCCATCGCGACGCATCCGCGCATCTTCGATCCCCCGTCACCGGTCGCGGATGCCGTCGAGCAGGTCGAGTGCTGGCGTGAAGCGCCGGGCCTGGTGATCCTCGGTGAGACAGCGGTTCATTGGCGCCAGCTGCGCGAACTGGTGGAGCGCGGCCAGATTCAAGGCGGGCGAGTCCACGACGCGCGCATTGCTGCTATCTGCCTGCAGCACGGCGTGAGTGAACTGTGGTCCGCCGACCGGGACTTCAGCCGCTTTCCGGCACTGCGGGTGGTCAACCCGCTGCTGCGACCGCGTAACTAGGCCCGCCCGCTATACTGCGCCGCCTCAACCCGGTGCCTACGACGGCGGATACCCGATGGCCAAGACGGTGGCGAAGCCCCCGCGCACGTTCCAGGACCTGATCCTGACCCTGCAGCGGTACTGGGCCGAACGCGGCTGCGTAATCATTCAGCCGTACGACATGGAGATGGGGGCCGGCACGTTCCACACCGCGACCTTCCTGCGCGCGCTCGGGCCCGAGCCGTGGAGCGCCGCGTACGTGCAGCCCTCGCGCCGGCCGACCGACGGCCGCTACGGCGACAACCCGTTCCGCCTGCAGCACTACTACCAGTACCAGGTGGTCATCAAGCCGTCGCCGCACGACATCATCGACCTGTACCTGGGCTCGTTGCGCGCCGTGGGCATCGACCCGCAAGTGCACGACATCCGCCTGGTCGAGGACAACTGGGAGTCGCCCACGCTCGGCGCCTGGGGCCTCGGCTGGGAAATCTGGCTGAACGGCATGGAAATCACCCAGTTCACGTATTTCCAGCAGGTGGGCGGCCTCGACTGCCGGCCCGTCATGGGCGAGATCACCTACGGCCTCGAGCGCCTTGCGATGTACCTGCAGGGCGTCGAAAGCGTGTTCGACCTGGTGTGGACCGACGGCCCGCTCGGCCGCGTCACCTATGGCGACGTGTATCACCAGAACGAGGTTGAGCAGTCGAAGTACAACTTCGAGTACGCGGACGTCGACGAGCTGTTCCGCCAGTTCGACGCCCACGAGAAGGAGTGCCTGCGGCTGCTCGAGGCCCGGCTGTCGCTGCCGGCCTACGAGCGCATG
>Ga0209391_10002086_pt1 | contig 10453 bp, 11 predicted proteins | sample PPLLak3March2015_FD_187246 | JGI IMG/M metagenome (GOLD analysis project Ga0209391, IMG submission 187246) | Freshwater sediment microbial communities from Prairie Pothole Lake near Jamestown, North Dakota, USA - PPLs Lake P7 Core (1) Depth... | ecosystem: Environmental > Aquatic > Freshwater >... | reverse complement strand
GCGGGTTGGTGACCGCCTGGCGCTTGGCGGACTGGCCGACCAGCACCTCGTCGTCCTTGGTGAAAGCGACGATCGAGGGGGTGGTGCGGTCGCCCTCGCTGTTCTCGATCACGCGCGGCTTGCCGCCGTCCATGATCGCGACGCAGGAGTTGGTGGTGCCTAGGTCGATGCCGATGACTCTTGCCATGGATGGGACTCCGTCCAATCAGGAATTCGATGACCGGTTAGTTGGGGGCCGGCCGCGGGGGATTCAAGTCAGCTGGCCGCCGGATCCGGGTCGCGGGCCACCAGCACCCGGGCGGGACGCAGCAGCCGGCCATTGAGCACATAGCCCTTCTGCACCACGGCCAGGACCGTGCCGGGGGCCGCGTCGACCGACGGCTGGGTGGCCATGGCCTCGTGAAATTCAGGGTTGAACGGCTGGCCGACCGGGTCGACGACGCTCACGCCCGACTTCTCGAACGCCTTGTTGAGCAGGCGCAGGGTCGCTTCCATGCCCTCGACCAGCCGGGCGGGCTCAGCCGCCGGACCCGAGGCCACGCCGAGCTCCAGGCTGTCGCGCACGTCGAGCAGCTCGGCGGCGAACCGCTCGATGGCGAAGCGGTGTGCAGCCTCGACGTCGCGTTGGGCCCGCTTGCGCAGGTTGTCGTTCTCGGCAACCGCGCGCAGGTAGCTGTTCCAATGCTCGTCGACCTTGGCGAGCGCCTCGACCAGCTCGGCCTCCAGGGAGTCCGCAGCGGCCGCCTCGCGGGCGTCCTCGGGTTTCATTCCGTCGGTGTCCGGTGCCTTGCTCATGTCGCCTGCCTGGGTCGAAATGGGGTCGTCCGCCGCGGGCGGCGGGTACGTTCTGGGTCGGGATATCGGTCCTAGCGTCGGGAATTCAAGGCGCTGCCGAGCAGCCGCGCGGTCACGTCCACGATCGGGATCACCCGCTCGTAGGCCATGCGGGTCGGGCCGATCACCCCGAGCACGCCGACCGTCTCGTTGTCGAGCATGTAGGGGGCGGTGACCAGGCTGCAGTCGTCGAGGATCTGGTAGCCGGATTCCTGGCCGATGAAGATCTGCACGCCGTCGGCCCGCAGGCTCAGGTCGAGCAGGTTGAGGATGTCGCGCCGGGCGGTGAAGGCGTCGAACAGGCGGCGCAGCTTGTCGACGTTCGACAGCTCCGCGAACTCCATCAGGTTGGTCTCGCCGGCGATCACGTACTCCGGCGCGCCCCGCTCGCCTTCGCCGAGCATCTGCTGGGCAACGGTGATGGCGTCGAGCATCAGCTGGTTGAGGCGCTCGCCGGTCTGCTTCAACTCCGCCACGAGGTCCTCGCGCACGCTGCTGAGTTCCTTGCCGGCGAACTGCTGGTTGAGGAAGTTGGCCGCGCGGCGCAGTTCCTCGGCGGTGTAACGGCGCTCGAGCTGCACGATGCGGTTCTGCACGTCGCGGCCGTTCACCACCATCACCGCCAGCACCCGGTTGTCCGACAGCGGCAGGAACTCGATCTGGCTCAGCGACTGGTGCGGCTGGCGCGGGATCGTCACCACGCCGGCGAGGTGGGTGATCGAAGAGAGCACCTGCGAAGCCACCGCGACCAGCGCCTTGGGGTCGCGGTCGTGCTCGTGCTCGAGCCGCCGCGTAAGCTCGTTGATGACGTCGTCGACGCCGCCCTGGCGGCGCTGGCGCAGCAGCGTGTCGACGAAAAAGCGGTAACCCTTGTCGGTCGGCACGCGCCCGGCGGAGGTGTGCGGCGAGGTGACGAAGCCGTACTCCTCGAGGTCCGCCATCACGTTGCGCACCGTGGCGGCGCTCAGGTTGAGGCCCGAGTCGCGCGACAGCGTGCGCGAACCGACCGGCTGGCCTTCGCGGATATAGCTCTCCACCAGCACCCGCAGCAGGTGTTGCGCCCGGTCGTTCAGCAGTTCTTCGGCGGAATCCCGCGTCATCTAAGGTCGACCCCTGCGGGGCAAGAGGATTTCCCGTGGCCAATCATCAGCCAGCAACGTACCCACGCACAAGTCAAGGGTCCGAATCTGGCGGTTTGCGAACACCTGCGCGCTGGCCGGCCACGACGCCCGCGTGCTAAAAGACCCTTCATTCATGGACAACCCTCGCGTCGCCTACTCGACCGTCGCCCTCGCCGGGCGCGCCGCCGACCCGCGGGTCGGCGAGGCCATGCTCGGCCTGGCCGCGCACCTGCTGGAGCGCGGCCGCCACGTGCGGGCCGCCATCGGCCTTGGAATCGACTTCGGCCTGCTGCCCGTCACCCTCGTGCCCGAGGCCGAACTGGCGCAGGACGCCGACCTGCTTGTGGCAGTGGGCGGCGACGGCACGATGCTGCACGCGGCGCGCATGGCGGCCGCTGCGTCGGTGCCGGTGCTCGGTGTCAACCGCGGCCGGCTCGGCTTCCTCGCGGACGTCGGCCCCGAGCGCATGCTCGAAAGCGTGGACGACGCGCTCGAGGGCCGCTGCCTGCCCGAGACGCGCCTGCTGCTCGAGGCATTCGTGCAGTGCGACGGCAACGAGGTTTCCGCGCTGGCATTGAACGACATCGTGGTCGCCAAGCGCGAGAGCGGCCGCATGATCGACCTGCGCACCTGGGTCGACGGCGCCTACGTCAACACGCATGGCGGCGACGGTTTCATCGTCTCGACCTCGACCGGTTCGACGGCCTACGCGCTGTCCTGCGGCGGCCCGATCGTGCACCCGAGCCTCGCGGCGATCGTGCTGGTGCCGATCTGCCCCCACACGCTGTCCGACCGGCCCATCGTGGTGGGTGCCGACAGCATCGTCGAGATCGAGCTCGCCGAGCGCATGGAAGGCCGGGCGCAAATCGTGTGCGACGGCATCGTCACCAGCGAGCTCGCGCACGGCGAGCGGCTGCGCATCTGCCGGGCCTCGATCGCGGCGACGCTGCTCCATCCGCCCGGCCACGACTACTACCGCATCCTGCGCTCGAAGCTGCACTGGGGCCGCGGCGGTCGCACCGGCCAGCCGCCGCCGGGCTGACCCAGCCCGATGCTCACGCACCTGCAGATCCGCGATTTCGCGATCGTCGCCGCGGTCGAGCTCGAGCTCGCGCGCGGCTTTACCGCGCTCACCGGCGAGACCGGCGCCGGCAAATCGATCCTCGTCGACGCGCTGCTGCTCGCAGTGGGCGGGCGCGCCGACAGCGGCGCCGTCCGCCACGGCGCCGAACGCGCCGAGGTGACCGCCACCTTCGATGTCGCGGCGAACGCCGGCGCCCGCGCCTGGCTCGACGAACAGCAGGTGCCGCACGACGGCGAAATAGTCCTGCGCCGCAGCGTCGGCGCCGACGGGCGCAGCCGCGCCTGGGTCAACGGCCAGTCGATGCCGGTGCAGGCGCTGCGCACCGTGGGCGAACTGCTGGTCGACGTGCACGGCCAGCTCGAGTTCCAGTCGCTCGGCCGTCGCAGCCACCAGCGCGACCTGCTCGACGACTGCGGCGGCCTCACGGCCGAGGTCGCGGCCATGCGCAGCGCCTATCGGCTCTGGCGCGAACTGGATGACGAGCGGCAGGCCCACGAGCGGCGCCTGCAGGATCGCGACGGGCGGCTGGACCTGCTCGGGCACTACGTGGCGGAATTCGAGGCGCTCGACCCGCAACCGGGCGAGCACGCGCGGTTGGGCGAGGAGCGGCGCCGCATGACGGCGCTCGGCCGCCTCGCCGACGGCACGGCACAGGTGGAGAACCTGCTGGCCGGCGAAAGCAGTGACGTGGCGGCGGCGCTCGGTCGCGCGCAGGGCGTGATCCGCCAGCTCGCCGCGCTGGACCCGGCGCTCGGCGAGACCGGGCGGCTGCTCGATGAGGCCGCGATTGCGTGCCGCGAGGCGGTCGCGGGCCTGCGCCGTTACGCGGACGGTCTCGAGGCCGATCCCGCGCGCCAGGAGTGGCTCGAGGCACGCCTCGCCGCGCTCGAAGCCGCAGCACGCAAGCATCGCTGCGAGGTGGAGGAACTGCCCGCCGTCCGGCAGCGCCTCGAGGACGAGTTGGGCGCGCTTCGCTGCGGCACGCTCGACCTCGCCGACCTGCAACGCCGCGTCGAGGCGGCACGCGCCAGCCGCGACGAAGCTGCGCGGCGCCTCGCGGCCGCAAGACGGCGCGCCGCGGGGTCGCTCGACGAGCGCGTCACCGCACTGATGCAGGGACTGGGCATGCCCGGCGGCGTGTTTGCCACCCGCCTCGAGGCGCGCGCCCGGGACGACGTGGGCGAGCACGGTGCGGACGACATCGAGTTCCTCGTCAGCGCCAATCCCGGCCAGCCGCCGCGACCACTGGCCAAAGTGGCCTCGGGCGGTGAATTGTCGCGCATCAGCCTTGCGCTGCAGGTGGCGACGCTCAATGCCGCGCACCTGCCCTGCCTCGTGTTCGACGAAGTGGACGCGGGCGTGGGCGGCGCGGTGGCCGAAATGGTGGGTCGCCAGCTGCGGGCACTGGCCGGCTCGGGACAGGTGCTGTGCGTGACACACCTGCCGCAGGTCGCCTCGCAGGCGGATCACCAGGTGCGCGTGCGCAAGCACACGGCGGGCGGCCAGACGCAGACCTCGCTCGAGGCTCTCGCCAGCGAGCAGCGCGTCGAGGAACTGGCGCGGATGCTCGGGGGCGCGCAGATCACCGCGCGGACGCGCGAGCACGCGAGCGAGATGCTGCAGGCGGCACGCGCATCGCTGCCGCCGCCGGACACGGCACCCCCGACTAAGGCTTCGCGTTCCGGTAAGGGCAGTCCTGGCGCACGCAGCGCCCGTGCAAGGTCAGCGAGTGGTCGCTGATCTCGAAGCCCAGGCGTGAGGCGATCTCGCGCTGCCGGTCCTCGATGCTTTCGTCCGAGAACTCCTCCACCCGCCCGCAGTCCATGCAGACGATGTGGTCGTGGTGCTCGCCCTCGTTCAGCTCGAAGACGGCCGTGCCTCCCTCGAAGTGATGGCGGGTGACGAGCCCCGCGGTCTCGAACTGGGTGAGCACGCGGTAAACGGTGGCGAGGCCGATGTCCTCGTTCGAATCGAGCAGGCGGCGGTAGACATCCTCGGCGCTCAGGTGACGCGGCTGGCACGACGCCAGGATCTCGAGGATCTTGAGGCGCGGCACGGTGATCTTGAGTCCGGCGCGACGTAGGTGCGAAGGTTCCACGATGTTGTTAGTCCCGCTGCGTCCGCGCGGTTCGCGCGGTTCGTAGTATCATGCGCGGCCATTATGTCCGGCACCAGCCGGCAACTCCAGACACCCGAACCCCCGGAAGATCGCATGGCATTGCACCGCTCCCTGGCCCTGGCGCTGCTCGCGGCGGCGACGCTCCTCGGCGGCTGCGTTTACCGTCCCGACATCCAGCAGGGCAACCTGCTGACCGTCGAAGACACCGACCAGGTGCAGGTGGGGATGAGCCGCAGCCAGGTCCGCTTCCTGCTCGGCACGCCGATGATCTCGGATCCGTTCGCGCCACATCGCTGGGACTACGTGTACCGCATGCAGTACGGTCGCGGCGGACGGGTGGACTCGGCGCATTTCGTGGTGTTCTTCGAAGACGACAAGGTGGTGCGCGTCGAGACGCGCGGCCGGCCCGTGCCGCTGCGGGTGCCAGTCGAGCAGCAGAAGAAGCAGAAGGACAAGCTCGACGACGCGGCCATGGCCGGCAAGGAGCCGCCGCCGGCCCCCGCGGTCGAGACCAAGTTGCCGGGCACGCCCGAACCCGGCACCTGATCCACGCGCCCCGCCGGGCGCCGCTCAATCCTGCAATGATCCGGGCCGCGACCGCCGGCCGGACCGCGCGTCCTGGGCGGCCTTGCGGCGAGCGTCGCGCGGATCGAACCTGAGCGGCCGGTAGATCTCGACACGGTCGCCAGCCCGCAGCCGTTGGCCAGGCGCCACGCGCTGGCCGTAGACGCCGAGGTGCAGGTCGTCCCGCCGCAGCTCCACCAGCTCGCGCAGCAGCCCCGAGGCCTCCACCGCCTCGAGGGCGGTCATGCCATCGTGCCAGCACACGCCGACGACCCATTGCCGCTCGGGTCGCGCGTACACAACCTCGACGAGGGCCTCAGGCTGCGCCATGCAGTTGCCGGGCGCGGACGACGAAGGCATCGATCAGCATGCCGCAGCTCTGCTCGAAGGACTTGCCGAACAGCAGGCCGACCACGGGGTTGGCGAACTCGAAGCGCATCTCCAGCTCGACGCGCGTGCCGGCACCGCCGATCGGCGTGAACGCCCAGCGGCCCTGCAGCAGCCGGAACGGGCCGTCCACCAGCTGCAGCGTCATGAACGCCGGGCGCTCGAAGGCATTGCGGGTCGTGAAGCGCTCGCGCACGCCGCTGCGCTGCATCTCCATGCTCGCCAGCAGGTCGCACTCGGACTTCTGGTGCAACTGCGCAGCCGTCACCCACGGCAGGAACTGCGGGTAGCGCTCGACGTCGATCACCAGATCGAACATCTGTTCGGGACTGAAGCTGACGAGCGCGGTGCGCCGGATCTCGCGGATGGCCATCGGGGTTACCTGTCCGGGCGCAAGTGTATGCGGGACGGCTACAATGCGCGACTGACCTCCCGGACCCGCCATGGCCGCACCGAGCAAATCGAAGGACGCCGCGCCGCCGCCGATCGCGCTCAACAAGCGCGCGCGGCACGAGTACTTCATCGAGGAGAACCTCGAGGCCGGCATGTCGCTGCAGGGCTGGGAAGTGAAGAGCCTGCGGGCCGGCAAGGCGCAGATCACCGAGGGCTACGTGCTGGTGAAGAACGGCGAGGCGTGGCTGATCGGCGCGCACATCGCGCCGCTCAAGACCACGTCCACGCACGTGGTCGCCGACCCGACGCGAACCCGCAAGCTGCTGCTGCACCGGCGCGAAATCGACCGGTTGCTCGGCGCGGTCGAGCGCAAGGGCCATACCATCGTGCCGCTCAAGCTCTATTGGAAGCACGGCAAGGTGAAGCTCGAGATCGGCCTCGCCAAGGGCAAGCAGGCGCACGACAAGCGCGCCACCGAGAAGGACCGCGACTGGCAGCGGCAGAAGCAGCGGCTGCTGCGCAGGGGTTGAAGGATACCTACTGCGCCGCGTCGAACACCTGCGCGTTCCTGACGATCTTGGCCGTGCGCTGGACCTCGCCCACGTAGGCCGAGAATTCCGCGAGACCGATGCTGCTGCCGAGTTGCTTCAGCGCATCGGCGATCTGCGTTGCATCGTCGGTCGGCATGGTGCCCGGACGCGCGGCAGTCACCGCGAACACCACGGCGCTGCCGTTGGCGAGCTTGGCGGTGCCGGTCGACACCTTGCCTGGCGCAGGCGCTGGCACGGTGAACAGGGCCTTGGCCAGCTCCGGCGGCAGGCCTTCCATCCGGCGGGTGACCGTCGTCGCGGGCATGGGCTGCGACTTGAGTTCCTGCGCCACGTCGGACACCGATGTGCCGGCCGCCAGCTTCGCCGCGGCCGCTGTCGCGGCGGCCTGCGCTGCGCTGCCGGCAGCTTCCGTGCGCAGGCCGGTTTCGATCACGCCGCGCACGTCCGCAAGCGGCTGCTGCAGCGGCGGCTGGTGGTCGGTGACGCGCGCCACGACGACCGTCTCCTCGCCGATGCTCACGGCCTGGCTGTTCTGCCCCTGCTTGAGCACATCGTCGCTGAACACCGCATCGATCATCTTCTTCTCGGCGCCGAACGGCCCGCCACCCTGGCGCGTGTAGCCTTCGACGGTGCGCAGCTCCAGGCCAAGCTTCTGCGCCACCGACTCGAGCTCGCTCAGCGCCGCGAACGACTCGTCCGCCAGCAGCTGCGAGCGCTCGTAGAAGAGCGCCTGTGCCTGCTCGCGCCGGTAGTCCGATTCCAGCTCTGCACGCACGTCCTCGAAGCTGCGCTGCGCACCGGGCTCGACACCCTCGAGCTTGATCACGTGGTAGCCGAACTGGGTCTTGACTGGACCCTTGATTTCGCCCGGCTGCATGGCGAACAGCGCGTCGGCGAATGGACCGACGAAGCTGTCGCGCGTCGACCAGCCCAGGTCGCCGCCCTGGTCCTTCGAACCCGGGTCGTCGGAATTTTTCGTGGCGAGGGCTGCGAAATCGGCACCGGTGCGCGCCTCGGCGGCCAGTTTGTCGGCCTTGGCCTTCGCGGCCGCGTCGTCGCTGCCCGATTCGACGAGAATGTGTCGCGCGCGGCGGCGCTCGGTCGTCGTGTAGCGCTCGGCGGCCACCTGGTCGTAGAACTCGCGCAGCTTCTGCTCGTTCACCTCGACGCCCGCGGCGATCGACCCGAGGTTGAGCTCGACGTACTGCAGGTTTGCCTTTTCCGGCGTGAGGAAGTCGGCCTTGCGTTCCTCATAGCGCTTCGCGATCTGCTCCTCGGTGACGACCGCAGCGGCCAGGTACCCCTCGACCGGCACCAGCACCATCTGCACGTCGCGCGCCTCATTGCCGATCTCGACGCGGCGACGCAGCTCACCCGGCAGCGCGAACCCGGAGCCGGTCATTGCATCCTGCATCTGGCGCACTTGCAGGTCTTCGCGGAAATCGTCCTCGAAGCCGGCCTCGGTACGGCCCTGCTGGCGCAGCAGTGCGGCGTAGCGGTCGCGGTCGAACTTGCCGTCGACCTGCAGTGCCGGGATGGCGGCGATCGCCTCGACCAGCTCGCGGTCACTCACCCGGTAACCGAGCTTGTCGGCGCGCTGCAGCAGCAACTCGCGGCTGATGAAGTTGTCTAGCAGCCGCTGCTGCTCGGTGCGGGCGACCTCGGGCGGCAACTCGTCACGCAGCTGCTCTTGCAGCTCGCGCTGGCGTTCCTGCCACGCCCGGCGCACGGCCTCGACGGGAATCTTCTCGCCGTTGACCTTGGCGGCCGCCTGGGTCGCGGAAGACTCGAACTGGATGCCCCAGAAGATGAACACGATGGCGATGGCGCCGAGGAAGACGGCGGCGAACCACCCGGTGATCTTGTCGCGAATCTGCTGCAGCATAAGGAAGGCGGATAGCGGATAGGGGGTAGCGGATAGTAAGAGGCGGGCCGATGGCCCGCTAGCTATTTCGCGGGCCGAATAACAGAAAGCCCGCGCGAGCGGGCTTCCTTCGATTCCAGAAAGTGGCGGAGTGGACGGGACTCGAACCCGCGACCCCCGGCGTGACAGGCCGGTATTCTAACCAACTGAACTACCACTCCGCGCGATCTGGTGGGTGCTGAGGGGATCGAACCCCCGACCTACGCCGTGTAAAGGCGTCGCTCTCCCAGCTGAGCTAAGCACCCGGCCCCGCTAGGAAGCCAACTAGTTTAGAGCATCCTTCAGCGCCTTGCCAGCCTTGAAGGCCGGCGCACGGCTGGCCGCGATTGCCACCGGCTCGCCGGTGCGGGGGTTGCGCCCGGTGCGGGCTGCCCGCTCCTTGGCGACGAAGCTGCCGAAGCCCGACAGGGCCACGGTGTCGCCGCGCTGCAGCGCCTCGGTGATGCTGCCAAGCACTGCCTCGACGGCGCGTGCGGCATCGGACTTCGCGAGGCCGGTGCGCTCGGCCACTGCGTCGATCAGGTCGTTCTTGTTCACTTGGGGTCTCCTTGAGTCACAGGGGGCGCGCTTCAGTGCGCGTGCACCGGCTTGCCCGGACGACGGCCCGGGCGCTTGGCGCGTTGCTTGGCGTCCGGGGCAGGCTCCGCTTCCGTGGCCGCCGGTTGCGGCAGGTTGCGCAAGGCGAGCGCGAGGACCTCGTCGATCCACTTGACCGGCTTGATCTCGAGCTTGCCCTTGATGTTGTCGGGAATCTCGGCCAGGTCCTTCACGTTCTCGTCCGGGATCAGCACGGTGCGGATGCCGCCGCGCTGCGCCGCCAGCAGCTTTTCCTTGAGGCCGCCGATCGGCAGCACCTCGCCACGCAGCGTGATCTCGCCGGTCATGGCCACGTCGGCGCGCACCGGGATCTTCGTCAGCGCCGACACCAGCGCCGTGCACATGCCGATGCCAGCGCTCGGGCCGTCCTTCGGCGTGGCGCCCTCGGGCACGTGGATGTGCACGTCGGCCTTCTGGTAGAACTCGGGCTCCAGGCCGAGCACGTTGGCGCGGCTGCGCACCACCGTCATCGCGGCCTGGATCGACTCCTGCATCACCTCGCCGAGCTGGCCGGTGTGCGTGAGCTTGCCCTTGCCGGGCATCACCGCGGACTCGATGGTGAGCAGCTCGCCGCCCACCTCGGTCCAGGCGAGGCCGGTGACCTGCCCGACCTGGTCGCTCTCCTCGGCGCGACCGTAGCGGAAGCGCTTCACGCCGAGGTACTTCGCGAGGTTCTTCGGCGTGACCGTGATCACTTTGCGGTCGCGCTCGAGCAGCAGCTCCTTGACCGACTTGCGGCAGATCTTGGACAGCTCGCGCTCGAGGTTGCGCACGCCCGCTTCACGCGTGTAGTGGCGGATCGCCTCGAGGATCGCAGGGTCGCTCACCTTGAGCTCGCCCTCCTTGAGGCCGTTCGCCTTGACCTGCTTCGGCAGCAGG
>Ga0209391_10002085_pt1 | contig 10454 bp, 11 predicted proteins | sample PPLLak3March2015_FD_187246 | JGI IMG/M metagenome (GOLD analysis project Ga0209391, IMG submission 187246) | Freshwater sediment microbial communities from Prairie Pothole Lake near Jamestown, North Dakota, USA - PPLs Lake P7 Core (1) Depth... | ecosystem: Environmental > Aquatic > Freshwater >... | reverse complement strand
CTGTCAGGGTAATGGTTACCATCGGTGCCGCTCCTTCGTTCGCTGGTGTTCAGGTGTGCATTCTTGCGTCGCGGGCAGGCGTTGACTCAGTCGCGCCGCGCCCCGATAATAGCGCCATCATGCAATCGTTGGACATCTATAACCCCGGTATGCCGGATCTGCAGTTTGTGCTGTTTGTGTCGGCGCTCTGCACGTCCGATCTTCCCACATTGAATATTCCTCAGCCTGTCAGAGACGAGCTCTTTGAGCGCTGTTGGGCGCTGGTTCATACGGGGCCGCCACCGGTCTCGAAACGCGAGCGCGTGTTGGATCTTCGCCATGGGAACGAGCTCACGCTGGATGCCTGTATGGAAGCGATCCAATCGATCCTGGGCGATGCCGGGATTACGACGATTACCTGGGATCATCCGCCGAGTCCACCCTCGAGGTCCAGTACTCCGGAGGCTCAACCGTTGATCGATCGCCTTCAGCAACTGTACCCTGACGCGCCTGATATTGTCGATCCGGATGGCGGACATGCAGGTTAGCGCGGGGCCGCTGGAGGGCCTCCTGGTGATCGAGACGAAGCTCTGGCGCGATGCGCGCGGGGTCTTTGTGGAGACCTATCATCAGGAGCGCTATCGAGACGCGGGCATCGAAGCGGTGTTTGTGCAGGACAATTTTTCCTGGTCCCAGGCGAACGTGTTGCGGGGTTTGCACTACCAGCTCAGTCGCCCCCAAGGGAAGCTGGTGATGGTCGTGGAGGGGCGGGTGTTCGATGTGGCGGTCGACATTCGGAAGGGATCGCCGACGTTTGGACAATGGCATGGTGTCGAACTGTCGGCTGAAAACGGACGACAGCTCTATATCCCTTCAGGCTATGCGCATGGGTTTTGTGTATTGAGTGAGCAGGCAGGATTCATGTATCGGTGCACGGACTACTATCTCCCTTCGGATGAACGGGGCATTCGATGGAATGATCCACAGCTGGCCATCGACTGGCCGGTCGTAAATCCTCTGGTATCCCAGAAAGATCAAGCCTACAAGACGCTGGCTGAGATGCAGACCGAGATTCCGCAGTGGACGGCCAACGCGATAAGTCAGGTCAGCCGTTGAACCCCGCGCGTAAGCTATGTTATACGCCGTACCGTCAAAGCAGAGGGTAATTACCACGAACCATCGTGAATCGTCGTTATAAAAGGAGGACTCAATGGGGAAAAGTCTGAAGGGAACCAAGAGCCACGATAATTTGAAGGGCGCATTTGCCGGCGAATCGCAGGCCAATCGTCGCTATCTCTATTTTGCGCGCCGCGCCGACATCGAAGGATATCCCGATGTCGGCGGACTGTTCCGCGATACTTCGGAGGCCGAGACCGGCCATGCCTTCGGCCATCTGGACTTCTTGAAGGAAGTCGGGGATCCGGCCACCGGGGTGCCGATCGGCAATACCGAAGCCAACCTTAAGTCGGCGATCGAAGGGGAAACCTACGAATATACCCAGATGTATCCCGGCATGGCCAAGACCGCGCGGGATGAGGGATTTGCCGAATTGGCCGAGTGGTTCGAGACGCTGGCCAAAGCCGAGCGTTCGCATGCGAACCGGTTCCAGAAGGGTCTCGACAGCTTGAAGCCGGTCTAATCGGGCAATAGGCAATTGGAAGGAAGGGTGGATGGGCTGAGGCCTGATCCACCCTTCGTCTTTTCCGCCTTGTGTTCCATTCGATCAACAGGAGACAATACCAGCCGTGAAAGGCTTAAGTCTGATTCAGCCGGTCGATCCCGCTCAACTTGCGAAAGATACGTTGCGGATCTATGAGATTTGCGACGGGTGTCGCCGCTGTTTCAATCTGTGCCCTTCCTTTAACACCCTCCTCGACGGGATTGATCGGCACGACGGCCATGTCGAAAAGGTGATGTCGGCCGAGCACCAGCGGGTGGTGGACGAGTGCTACTACTGCAAGCTCTGTTTCAACCACTGTCCTTACACGCCGCCGCATCAGTATGCATTGGATTTCCCCAAGCTCATGGTGCTGTGGAAACAGCGGTATGCCGTCGAACGGGGTGTGCGCTGGCGGGATTGGCTGCTGATCCAGACCGATTTCATCGGGCGACTCTCGACGATTTCTTCCCGGCTTTCCAATTGGGCGTTGGGACTTGGGGGCGTGCGCCGTGTGATGGAGACGGTGGTGGGAGTCCATCGTGACCGGAAGATCATGCATTTCTCAACCGAGACGTTTTCGCGATGGTTTCAGCGACGTCCGATACCGGTTCCATCGAAGGCGTCACAGAAGAAGGTGGCGCTATTTGCCAGTTGTCTGGTGAACTACCAGGCGTCCGATGTCGGGAAGGCGACCGTGCAGGTGTTAGAAAAGAACGGTGTGCGGGTCGTGGTGCCGGAGCAACAATGTTGCGGGATGCCGTCGTTCGATATCGGGGATACCGTCGCCATGCAGAAAGCTGCCCAGGCGAATCTCCGCTCCCTGCTTCCCTGGGTCGAACAGGGGTACGATGTTGTGGTACCCGTGCCGAGTTGCAGCCTGATGCTCAAGCGCGAATATCCCGAATTGCTTGGCGGCGAAGAACCCAAGAAAGTCAGCGCGCGGACGTTCGATATCTGCGAGTATCTCATGAAGCTCAAACGGGAAGGCGCCCTCGCCACTGATTTTGTGAACAAGCCCGGCCGGGTGGCCTATCAGATTCCCTGCCATCTCCGCGATCAAAATATCGGATTCAAATCAAAAGAGCTGATGGAATGTGCCGGAGCGCAGGTCGAAGTAATTGAGAAATGCTCCGGCCACGACGGATCCTGGTCGGCCAAAACGGAATTTTTTCCGTTGTCGATGACCATTGCCAAGAAAGCGGTGCGGGCCATTGAGCAGGTGCCGGCCGATATCGTGGCGTCCGACTGCCCATTGGCCGGGCTCCAGCTGGATCAAGCCGGAGCGACAACGCATGTGGGCGGAAAGGCGACGAAGCACCCGATTCAGATTGTCCGCGATGCGTATGGGCTGTCGTCATGATTGCGCTGCTTTCCAGCGACATCATTCCCTATGCCGACTATGAGCGGCAACGCGAAGCGTTTCGTGCCCGCATCATTGAGCTGAAACAGCGGCGGCGGATCTCAGTCGGGCCTCTGATCACGCTGGTATTTGAAAATCGGGAGACCCTTCTGTTTCAGATCCAGGAGATGATTCGTGTCGAGCAAATATTTGACCCTGTCAAGGTGCAAGAAGAGCTGGATGTGTACAATGCCTTGCTTCCGGCAACGGGTGAATTGAGCGCCACCTTGTTGATCGAAATCACCGACGACGCCAGGATGAAAGAATGGCTCGATGCCTTCATGGGGCTGGATCATGGGCAGAAGGTGGCGATTACTGTCGGTAGTGCGCGCATCTACGCCGAATTCGAAGGGGGCCATAGTCACGAGACGAAAATCAGCGCCGTGCATTTCGTCCGATTCCCGGTGCCACCTGCGATGAAGGTCTTGTTGGCCGATCTGCGCGTGCCGGTGACGCTATCCGTGCACCATGGCCGGTATCAGGCGGATACGCCGGTTCCCGGAAGCATACGTGAAGAATGGCTGAGGGATCTGGAGGAGTGATGCCATCAGTTTTGCTGACCAAACGAATCGAGTTTGCCGCGGCGCATCGCTATATCAAGGCCGAGTGGGATGAGGCGAAGAATCGCGCCGTCTTCGGTCCCTGCTATAACGCGCCGGCCCACGGACACAATTACATGCTGGAAGTCACGGTGTCGGGCGAAGTGGATCCCAAGACCGGCATGGTCATCAACTTGTTCGATCTCAAGCAAGTGCTGCTTGCGGTGATCGAAGAATTCGATCACATGAATTTCAATCTCGATCTGCCCTATTTTCGCGACCGGATTCCGACATCGGAAAACATTGCGCGCGTCCTCTGGGCCAAGCTGGCGGCGCAATCGGATATCGGCACGTTGGACGCGATCCGTCTCTACGAAGACGAAGATCTCTACGCGGAAATCACGGCGGCCGGGGGGCTGGATGTGGCCGGCGTCACCCGGCGCTATTCCTTCACGGCGTTGCTCGACGGCCGCCAGGGGCATACGTGGGACTGCTTCGTGTCGGTGTACGGTTCCATCGATCCGGTTACCGGCATGGTGACGGATATCGGGGCGTTGGATCGCCTTGTGCAGGAGCGGGTCATAAGGATATGCGATCGGCAGGATCTCCGGGAAATTCTGAAGGCGGATTCTATCAGCGGGGCGCACCTGGCCGAGTTTATCTGGAACAGTCTCGTGTCCGGTGTCTCCTCAGGGGCATTGAGGAATATTCGTGTCGTGCAGACTCGCGATCTTTCCTTCGACTACAACGGGTAGAGTTGTATGAGATTCCAGCCGCTGTGGATCATGCTTTTTGCCGGCTCGTTTGTCGGATGGGGTCTGTCCGCATGGGCCGGGCAGGATGAAGAGGCTGTCAAACAAACGATCCAGCAGGCAGTGGCAGGCACCGCCACCTTTTCGGAATCGCGAGACAAGCAGGCCGTTCTGACGTTGTACACGGACGATTATGTGGGGAGCCAGGATGGTCAGGCGGAGCCCAAGGCGGCGATCGAACAATGGTTGACCGACTACGAGTCGGAGCTGAAGCAGGGAAATCGATTGCGGTTCATCGGGGCGGTGTCGAATCTCAAGGCCGGCCTTGAAGGATCGACGGCCTGGGCGATCTATGACTATATGTTTCAAGCCATCAGAGATGGTGAGATCGAGGGGCAGGACGCCGGCACCTGTACCAGCCTGTTGCGTAAAGAGCATTCAGCCTGGCGTATTTTTCATGATCACTGTTCGAAGTCGAAGGCCACGAAGTAGCGGCTTCAAGGGTTCGTGGCTGCGAAACAGGAGATCTTAGAGTCGCGGGCGTTCTATCCGATCACTCGTTTGATTTCAGGAGCTCCTGCACCTTCTCGATCAGTGTACTAGGCAGAAAGGGTTTCTGGAGAAAGGGAGTGTTCTCATGAATCCCGTTGGCCTCCAGCGTCTCTCCCGCGTAGCCTGACATGTAGAGGATCCGAGCCTCCGGTTGCATCACCTTCACTCCCTCTATCAGCACCGTACTCTTCATGCGAGGCATGATCACGTCCGTCACCAGCAGATGGCAGGGGCCCTTGTGCAGTTGGAGTTGCTGCAGGGCTTGAATGCCGTCGCCGGCGACGAGCACATGATATCCCTGGTCTTGGAGGACCGTGGCCATCAGTGTGCAAATGCTGTCATCGTCTTCGACGAGGAGAATGGTTTCACGTGCGGCCACCGGTGCCATGGCCGTTTGGACGACCGGCAGCACGGCGCCAGGCTGTCCGATGCGAGGAAGGTACACGGTGAACCGGGTGCCTTGCCCGGGCCGGCTGATGACATCGATGTAGCCCTGGCTTTGTTTGAGGATTCCATAGACTGTCGCCAGCCCAAGACCGGTCCCTTTATCCGGTCCCTTGGTTGTGAAAAATGGTTCGAAAATATGTGACAGCGTCTCGGGGTCCATTCCGCATCCGGCGTCTTGGACGAGAATTTTGACGAAGGAGCCCGTCAGGGCTCCCGGGTGCAGCCGGACGAATTGTTCGTCGAGGTCAATGCGGTCGGTCTCGATATTGAGTAACCCCCCGTCCGGCATAGCATCGCGGGCGTTCACGGCCAGATTCATAAGGATTTGTTGGAGCTGGACCGGATCCATCATGGCGTGTCCGGCTTCAGGATGGAGCACTACGACCATCTGGACATGCTCACCGATCATCCGCTGCAACAGATCTTCCATGTCCCTGACGGAGGCATTGATGTCCAATTCCCTGGGTTCGAACACCTGGCGCCGGCTGAACGTCAAGAGCTTCTTGGTGAGGGCGGCGGCGCGAAGCCCGGCCTGGCTGATCAACTCGATTTCTCGTTTCGCCGGATGTGTGGCCAATTGCTGCAGCAGCCGGTGGGCATGGCCGATGACCACCATCATCAGATTATTGAAGTCGTGGGCGATGCCGCCGGCGAGTCGTCCGATGGCCTCCATTTTTTGCGACTGCTGGAGCGCCTGTGCGGTGCGTTTGTATTCGGTGATATCCGTGATCGTTTCAATGATGTGGGTCCGGCCATCGACGGTTGGAGCCTTGGCCCAGTGTACGAGGAGAAATTGGTTTCCGGGCAGGGGGACTTCGCTGGAGACGACGGTGTCGCTCGCCATCGCCTCGGGCATCCGACAAAAGTCGCAAGGGGTCCGGCATCCTGCGATTTTGTCGTAGCAGGCCTGTCCTGTCATATCGCCGAATTTCTTGAGTCCGGTCTGGTTCTGGAACTGGATCTGATGTGTGGAGGGATCGACGACGGTCACGATGACCGGCTGCGAATTGAGCAGTACCTGCGCGTCATAGTGCGGATAGCCGGAGCCGTGGGGAGGAGAGGCCATCGGGTCGGTCTCCAATGACAGGTGTCGAGGCGGCAAACGGCGCATGCCTCATGACTGTCTCGACAGTACACCACGCCGATAACGAGTCAAGAAGAACGTCAGTTCAGGCCTGGCATGAAGGAAACCGATTTAATGGCGGATCTGTGAGAGCTACTTGATGAGGTGATCCGAGATGAGCGCCGCGAGTTCAGCCGGCTCTACCACACCCTCGCGGGTCAGGAGAAGCTTGCCGTTCGCGAAGAAGTGCGTCGTGGGGTAGGTTTCAAACGTGTGGGTCTTTTTGATCTCACGGCAGCGGCCGGGGACATGCATCTTGGCCTTGCCGATCTTGATGTCCGGAAACTTCGCAGCGGTTTCTTCCAGAATAGGATCATAGGTCTTGCAGGGGTCGCACGTGGCGAGCCCGTAGGCGACGACGGCACCGGGACTGTCGGTGAACTCTTTGTAGTTCTCATCTCGGACGTCTTCGACGGTTCCTGCCATGATCCTGCCTCCATAAATGAAAGGGGAGGGTCCTCTCGAACGCCTCCCCTTCCGGTCTCACAAACTAGCTGAGCTTCGCCAACGCTTCAAGGATATCCTTGTCCTCACGGGCTACCTTGATTTCCTGCACTTTTGCGTAGGCCACCTTGCCGTTCTTGTCGACAATGACGGTGGCGCGCTTGGAGCAGTTCAACGGCTCGAAATAGAGGCCGTAGGCCTTGCACGTGGTCCGGTGCACGTCGGACAGCAAGCGGTGCTTGAGGTCCATGGAGTCCGCCCAGGCCTTGTGCGAGAAGAAGCTGTCGCAGCTGATGCCGAAGAGTTCGGCATTGGCGTTCTGGAACTTGGGGAAGTCATCGGTCAAGCACTTGTTCTCCCCCTGGCAAACCGGGCTCCAGTCCAGCGGGTAGAAGGCGAGCACGACGTTTTTCTTGCCGCGATAGTCGCTCAGCTTCACATCCTTCTGGTCTTGGTCCTTCAGGTTAAAATCCGGGGCGGTATCGCCGACCTTAATTTCTGCGGCTACATCACTCATGGCTATGCCTCCTTATGAAAATATCGCTATCTGTGGGCGTATTTGAGGTCTCAGATTGAGAGAACCTCCTGTGGAAACCTTTGAACTTTGTACCTTGTGGTTTGAAAGGTTGTCAACGGGCCTGAAGGCCTACAGCCATAGGCCGATGAGCTGCAACATGCTGAATTTCAAGAGCTTTGCCTATCACTGGAGCTCACGGAACCCGATCATTCGGCCGGTTGGGGCTGCGGTGCGGTAATTGACGATCCGGATCGTCCGGCCCAGCAGCGGGAGGCGGAAGGCGGTGCCGACTTTTGGGGATTGCGCGATGCGGAGCAACTCTGTGGCGGACTCGGTGAGTAAGTCCTTCGCGGAGCTTTCCGGGAGTCCTTTCCCGTAGAACGTTTCGATCTCGTCCAGGCCGAACTTGGTCAGACCCATCGTGTGACACCAGATTTGGTCCGGTTTGGTCTGGTCGTCGTGAACGATGGCGACATGGTCGTCGGCCAGGAAGCTGGTCATCGTCCGATTCTGCCAGTCCGCGGGGTTCACGTACGCTTGCGTGGTGACGTCATAGGCCGTGCCCTGAGTCAACAGCGTGAGGCCGCGCGCGAGGCGGGCTGCGAATAAGACCAGGTCGGGCATGTCCCGATTGGGCATGAGTGTAGGGGCGATGGCTCCCATCTGATCATGCTCCCAGGCCAGGTTTTTCATGATATCGGCGGTGTGCGTTGCCGGCAGCGGCATCACCACATGGGCGGACCATGGGCCATGGCTGGCCTGCCAGGACTCCGGCGCTCCGGCCTCCGGGTGGATTGTGAGCGGGCCGCCGTATTCGCGATCGTACCAGATTGCGATTTCATCGAGCCCTGGTGCGGTGCCGCGATAGCCGATGAAATAGAGCGGCGGGCGTTTGGCTGACGGCTTCGGGATTTTCTTCTTGATGCGCATCGTCAATGACTCGTTATTTGCCGGATTTTTTGGCCCGGCGGCGTTCATCTGCGTTGAGCAACCGTTTGCGCAGGCGCAGATTAAGCGGAGTAATTTCCACCAGTTCATCCGGTCCGATGTATTCCAACGCGAATTCCAGGCTCATTTCCCGTGGCGGGGTGAGCACCAACGCTTCATCGGTTCCTGATGCCCGCATATTGGAGAGATGCTTTTCTTTGCAGACGTTCACGTCCAGATCTTCGTCCCGGCTGTTTTCGCCGATCACCATGCCCCGATAGACCTCCACGCCTGGGCCGATGAACATGGTGCCCCGCTCCTGCGTCATGAAGATGGCGTAGCCGGTGCTGGTGCCGTCTTCGTGTGCGACGAGGGAGCCATGCGGCGCCACCATCAAGTCGCGCTCTTCAGCCGGCTCATAGGCGGCAAACACGTGATGCATGATGATCGTGCCGCGGGTTTTGGCCAACAGGAGATTCTTAAGGCCCATGATGCCGCGGGTCGGAATATGATACTCGAGATGCATTTCGCTGGTGCCGACATCGGAATGGATGAGGCGCATATGGCGGAGTTCGCCGCGGCGCTTCCCCATCTCTTCGATGACGGTTCCCTGGTAGGTTTCAGGTACTTGGATGGTGAGTTCCTCGTAGGGCTCGGTGGCTTTCCCGTTCTCGTCGCGGTGGATGATGACCTCCGGTTGCGAGACTTGGAGTTCATAGCCTTCGCGCCGCATTTGCTCGATCAAGACGCCGAGGTGCAACTCTCCGCGGCCGGCGACGAGAAACCGGTCGGCACTGTCCGTTTCATGCACACGCAAGGACACGTTGGTTTCGAGTTCTTTGAAGAGACGATCCCGCAGATGCCGCGACGTCAGATACTTCCCTTCGCGTCCGGCAAACGGACTGTTGTTGACGGAAAAGCTCATTTGGACGGTCGGTTCATCGATTGTGACGCGGGGCAACGCGATCGGATTTTCCGCATCCGCAATGGTGTCGCCGATACTCACTTCATCAAGGCCGGCGACGGCCACGATCTCTCCGGCGGCAGCCTGATCGGCATCGACTCGCTCAAGGCCGGAATACACGGCCAGATCGGACACCTTGCCGGGAGTTTGGGCGCCGTCTTTTCCGAGCAGCATGACCGCCTGTCGGCGGGCAATGGAGCCGGATTGAATCTTCCCGATACCCATCTTGCCTTTATACGGATCCTGGACGAGGGCCAGGACCAGGATTTGGAGGGGGGCCTCGGCATTAATGGCGGGGGCGGGAATCTTCTCCAGGACTGTGTCCAGCAACGGCGTAATGTCCGTGCCGGGCTTATTCACATCCAGCGTAGCCTGGCCCTTGATGGCGGCGGCGTAGACGATCGGGAAGTCGAGCTGTTCGTCGGTGGCACCCAGATGGACGAACAGATCGAACGTGCGATTCACCACATCGTCGATGACGGCATCGGGGCGGTCGATCTTATTGATCACGACGATGGCTTTATGCCCAAGCGCGAGCGCCTTGCGCAGCACGAAGGTCGTCTGCGGCATGGGTCCTTCTTTGGCGTCGATCAGGATGAGCACGCCGTCGACCATCCGGAGCGTACGCTCGACCTCGCCGCCGAAATCGGCGTGTCCCGGCGTATCGACGATGTTGATTTTGACGCCCTTATAGACGACGCTGGCGTTTTTGGCCCGGATCGTAATTCCGCGCTCCCGCTCCTGGTCCATCGAGTCCATGATGCGTTCGCCCATGTCATCGATCTTGCGATGGACGTGGGTCTGTCGCAGCACGGCATCGACCAGGGTGGTTTTCCCGTGGTCGACGTGGGCGATGATGGCGATGTTCCGGATATCGTTCCGGCGGTCGTGAGGGGCGCGTGACTGTGTCATGGTGTTGTGGTCTCGTGGTCAAAAAAAGGCGCCTCGACAGTGAGGCGCAATCGCGCAGTATAGCCGAAGTCTCGTCTCCTGCACAAGCCACGATCTGCTGAGCGGGTGGTTTTCCCTTCTCGACTACTTATTGTGTTGATTGTGCCAGGATGCGGTCCTCATCATGGTTCCCCAGGTTGCGTTCTTGCCGGCCATCCAACGATATAACCCGATAAATTTACAGAGGGAATTCAATTGGC
>Ga0209391_10002084_pt1 | contig 10455 bp, 9 predicted proteins | sample PPLLak3March2015_FD_187246 | JGI IMG/M metagenome (GOLD analysis project Ga0209391, IMG submission 187246) | Freshwater sediment microbial communities from Prairie Pothole Lake near Jamestown, North Dakota, USA - PPLs Lake P7 Core (1) Depth... | ecosystem: Environmental > Aquatic > Freshwater >... | reverse complement strand
CGCGGCCTGAAGGAAATGAAGGCGCGTTTCGACGCGCGCGGCTGGAAGTACGAACTGCGCCAGCAGGCGGGCGCCGGCACCTGGCAGCTGTTCAGCCACGACCCGAACGGGGCACGGGTGGAACTGGATTTCGACGCGAGCGAAAGCCTGTAGCCCGCCAAGGCTCGCGGACCTTGGCGCGATCCCGGGGGCAGATGCCCATGCTCGAGATCCTCGGCCGCTCCACGTCGATCAACGTGCGCAAGGTGCTGTGGACCTGTGCCGAACTGGGACTGCCTTGCCAGCACACCGAATGGGGCGCGGGCGAGCTGTCGCTGCGCGACCCCGCCTTCCTGGCGCTGAATCCCAACGCCCTGGTGCCGGTGATGCGCGACGGCGAGCTCGTGCTCTGGGAGTCCAACACCATCTGCCGCTACCTGGCGGCCAAGGTCGGGCGCGCCGACCTGCTGCCGGACGAGCCGGCGGCGCGCGCAAGGGTGGAGCAGTGGATGGACTGGCAGGCCACCGAGCTGAACACCGCGTGGCGCCATGCCTTCATGGGCCTGGTGCGCAAGAGCCCGGCCTTCGCCGACCCGGCGCTGATCGACGCCAGCGTGCAAGCCTGGAACCGCCACATGACGCTGCTCGACGAGGTGCTTCACCGCACCGGTGCCTTCGTCACCGGCGCCGGCTTCACGCTGGCCGACGTGGTGCTGGGCCTGGCCACGCACCGCTGGTATATGACGCCGATGGCAAAGCCCGATCTGCAGGCGGTTGCGGCGTACTACGACCGCCTCGACACGCGGCCGGGCTTTCGCGCCCACGGCCGCAACGGCGTTCCCTGACCCTCGCCCGCCCCCGACGCCGCAGCGGCCCGCCGACCGAAGCGTTCATTAGCGCGACGGCGCCGCGCTGGGCGCTCCATCCGCCTCGTCATCGACGGCCTTCTGCACCGCGCGGTAGAAGGCGTCGCGTTCCGCCTCGGCCGCACGGTCGGTGGCACCGCCAGCCCAGTTGGCGTTGGAGGCGATGACGATCCTGCGCTTCGGATCGATGAAGATGCCCTGGCCGAAGATGCCCCGGGCAGCGAAGGAGCCGTCGGCATAGGTCCACCACTGGTAGCCATATCCGCGCCCGGGCTTGCCGATGCCGACACGCTCGGTGGTGGCATCGGCCAGCCAGCCGTCGGGCAGGATGCTCTTGCCGTCGACGCTGGCACCCGCCAGGATGAAAAGGCCGAAGCGCGCAAAGTCCCGCGTCGCCGCCTGGATGCAGCAGCCGCTGATCTCGCGGCCGCTGCGGCTCAGGATCCAGGTGGCCTGCTGCTCCATGCCGGCCGGCACCCAGACCTTCTCCGACAGGTAGGTGGACAAGGGCTTCTTCGTCGCCTCGCTGACGAGGATGCCGACCAGGTTGGTCTCGCCCGTGCTGTAGAGCCAGCGCGTGCCGGGCGGCGCTTCGCGCGGCAGCCGGCGCAGGTAGCTGACCAACGCATCGACACCCTCCTCGGGCTGGTGGTTGTTGAAGCGCGCCACGTCCGACTTCGGGTCGGCATAGTCCTCGTTCCAGCGAATGCCCGAGGTCATGGTCAGCAGCTGGCGGATGCTGACCTCGTCGTAGGCTGAACCCTTCATCGCCTGGATGTAGTCGCTGACCTTGTCGTCCATGCTGCGGATGTGACCGTCGCGGATGGCCGCTCCCACCAGCGTCGACGTGATCGACTTGGCCACCGAGAAGCTGGTCCAGCGGCCTGCGGCGTCGAAGTCCAGGCCGTAACGCTCCAGCCGCAGCTTGCCGTCGTGTACGACCAGCAGCGCCGCGCTGCGCTGGCTGCCCATGTAGGCGTCGACGTCCAGCAGCAGCTTCAGCGGCTGCCCGGGCGGCAGCGGCATCGGCTTGGCACCCGCCGGCACAACGCGCGACTTCGCCAGGAAGGGCAGCCGGTCGAGCGCCCGAAACGCGGCATCGCGCTGGTCCTGGCTCCAGAACAGCAGGTCACTGTTCGTCGGCAGCGTGGCCAGCACGCCGCGCGTTTCCTTGTCCAGGCTGAACCAGAACCCGCCGCTGGCCACCACCAGGGCGGCGAGCACGCCAAGTGCGATCTTCTTGAACATCGATGCGGCCTTCAGCAGAGTGGGGGTGATGCAGCGGATTGGACACGATGCGAGGCGGAGACCGGCGTTTGGCCCTGCGGCGTCACGATCACCTCGAAGCGCCGCCGCCGGCCATTCAGCGCGCCGTGCTCCAGCGGTCGAGCTTCATGGCGCCGGCGCAACTCAGGCCGTAGACCACCATCGCCGCGGCGCTCAGCGCGAACAACTGCCCCGCCGTGGCGCCGTGTGCCACCAGCAGGCTGCCACCCACGCCCACCAGCAGCAGCCGCATGGTTGCCGCGAACACCGGGCCAGCCATGCGTCCTGCGCCCTGTGACGCAAAGTACAGCGTCAAGCCCAGGCCGAAGAAGGCGAAGCCCGGCCCGGCCCATTGCAGGAAAAGGCGGCCGTAGCCCAGCACCTGCTCGTCGCGAGTGAAGATCGTGACCCACAGGTCGGGGAACAGCGCCACTCCCAGCCCGACGACACCCAGCACCGCCGCCGTCACGCCGCCGGCTGTCCAGGCCACGCGGCGCGCGCGTGCCACGTCCCCGGCCCCGATGGCCATGCCCACCATCGGCACAGACGCCAGCCCGATACCGAAGGCCACGGTGCTCATCAGGAACTCCAGCCGCTGGCCGATGGCAAAGCCAGCCAGCGGCAGCACACCCAACTGCGCCACGAAACCGGCCATCAGCAGCATCGTCGTCACCGACTGCAGCGGCGACAGGCAGGCCACAGCGCCCACCTTGAGGATGTCGCGGAACAGCTCGCGCCGAATCGGCACGCCGCCGAAGCGCAGCCGCAGCCGGCCACGGCCACTGCGCAGGTACCAGAACAGCCACGCGGCGCCGATGGCCTGCGCCAGGATCTGCCCCAGCGCCACGCCGGGCATGCCCAGGCGCGGCAGGATGCCGAAGCCCAACCCGAGGGCGCCGCCGAGCGTGATCTGCAGGACGGCCGAGGCGATCAGCGCCATCGACGGCACGCGCATGTTGCCGGTGCCGCGAAGGATCGACGCCAGAGTGTTGAACAGCCACACCGCCAGCGCACCGGAAAACAGCACGGTGGCATAGCCCAGCGCCTCGCGCAGCACCTCGCCACGCCCGCCCAGCAACGTGAACAACGGCGCCGACACCGCCAGGAAGAGCAGCGAATAGAGCACGCCGCCGCAGGCGCCGATGAGCAGCGCGTGCAGCGCCACCGATTGCGCGCGTTGCGCGTCGCCGGCACCGAAGGCACGCGCCAGCGCTGACGACACGCCTCCGCCCATCGCACCGGCCGACAGCATGCCGGTGAGCATGGCGAAGGGAAACACTAGCCCCAGCGCGGCCAGCGGCACCACGCCGAGCCGGCCGACGTAGAAGGTCTCGGCCAGGCCCACCAGCACGGCCATGGAGGTGGCCATGACGTTGGGCGCGGCCAGGCGCAGCAGCGTGCGCAGGATCGGCCCGTCGAGCAGGGGGTTGGCGGCCCGGGCCGGGCCGGCGGCACCGGCCGCAGTGGTAGCGGGATCGCTCAGGGCTGCAACACCACGCGCCCGACCACACGGCCGTGTGCCAGGTCGTCCAGCGCCTTGTTCACGCTGGCCAGCGGCCGCAGGTCCAACGGGATCTGCGGCAGCGTGATGCGCTGTGCCAGCGCCACCAGCTCGCGCAGGTCGTTCAGGCCGGCGACGTAGGAACCGCTGATCTGCAGCGACTTGAGCGCGAACATCGGCAGCGGCATGCGGAACTCGCCGCCGAACAGCCCGACGATGACCACCTGCCCGGTGCGCCGCACCAGGTTCACGGCCAGCGTGGAGCTGGACTCGGCACCGACGAAGTCCACCGCGCCGGCAATGTTCATGTTGCAGGCCTTGCCGATGGTTTTCAGCGCGTCCGGCGCATTCGGGTCGAAGGCCATGGCCGCGCCGTGCTGCAGCGCCGCCTCGCGCTTGGCCGGGTCGGGGTCGATGGCCACGACCTTGGCCTTGCTGGTGGCCGACATCAGCGCCACCGCGGTCATGCCCACGCCGCCGCAGCCGATGATGGCCACGTGATCGTCCTCGCCCATCGGGTTGAGCTTGTTGATGGCGCCATAGGCGGTGATGCCGGCGCAGGCAAAGGTGGCGGCACGCGCCGGCTCCAGCGTGCCGATGGGCACCAGATAGCGGTCGTGCGGCACGCGCACCAGGTCGGCATAACCGCCGGGCAGCTGGATGCCCATGTTGCGCGATGCGCGCGGGCACAGGTGATCGTCACCGCGTTCGCACACCGGACAGCTGCCGCAGCCCAGCCAGGGGTAGACGATGACCTTGTCGCCAAGCTTGACGCCCTGCACGTCCGGCCCGAGTTCGACCACCTCGCCGCCGATCTCGTGGCCCATGGTCACCGGCAGCTTCGTGCCGGCACGCTCCAGCGACGACATCTTGCCGCCGCCCATGTCGAAGCCGCCGGCCTGCACGTGCAGGTCAGAGTGGCACATGCCGCAGTGGGTGACACGGATCGTGACCTCGTGCCCGGCCGGGGCGGCCAGCTCATCGGTCATTTCCTGGAGGGCCGCACCCCATTGGGGAAAGGCCCAGCGGTGCGCGCAGCGATAGCTCATTTTTGGTCTCCGATGGGGGTATGGGCGATGCCAACCCGCACGGTAGCACCACTTCGCACCGCCACTTCCGGCGCGGACCTTGAGCGTTGCCGCCCGGCGGTGGCTGAAGCAAGATGCCCGCCAGCATTCACGCCGCTGTCATATCGCATGCCGATGATCGGGTGACCATCAATCACCAGGAGACCTGCATGGGCGCCCCGAAGACCGGCATTGCACGCATCACCCTCGCCGCGCTGATCTGCGGCGGCATGCCGATGGCCGCGTCTCAGGCACAGACCGTCGTCAACGGCACGATCTTCGGAAACCCGGAACTGGTCGGCGTGGGCCGCCTGGCCGCCAACCTGCGCGACGCGCACGGCGAGACCTTCGGCTCGATCTCCGGCCTGGTGGCAGACCCGTCCACCTGGACGCGCAGTGGCAACAGTTACAGCGGCACCTTCTACGCTGCGCCCGACCGCGGCTACAACATCGCCGGCACCATCGACTACCACACGCGCGTCAACCAGCTGCAGGTGAGCTTCACGCCCGCGCTGAGCGGCGCCACCGGCCTGGGGCAGAACCAGATCGGGCTGAGCCTGACGAGTTCCAAACTGCTCAATGAAAGCCTGGCCGGCGGTGGCACCCGGGCGATCAGCGGCCTGGATCCGGTGCCCGGTGGCGTGGCCGCCGGCGGTGCCCGCCCCGCCACGGCGTCGTGGCCGGAACTGCCCCAGGCCTTCAACGGCAAGTTGGCGCTCGATGCCGAGGGCATCGTGCTGCTGAAGGACGGCACGCGCCTGATCAGCGACGAATACGGCCCCTCGATCTACCGCTTCTCGGCCGGCGGCGTATTCCTGGGCGCGCTGCCGGTGGCAGCGTCGGTACGGCCGCTGCGCAACGGCGTCACCGACTACAGCTCGAACAACGCCGCCACCGGCCAGCCCCCGCCGGTCCCAGGAAACCCCACTTTCGGCCGCCAGAACAACCAAGGTTTCGAAGGGCTGTCGCTGTCACCCGACGGCAAGACGCTTTTCGTCGGACTGCAGAGTGCGGCACGCCAGGACGGCGGCACCGGGGGCAACAGTGCCACGCGCGACAACACGCGCTTGTTCACCTATGACCTGAGCAACCTGGACCAGATCACGCTGAAGGGTGAGTACGTGGTGCAGCTGCCCAAGTTCCAGCAGGCAGGCAGCACGCGGGTCGCGGCACAGAGCGAGGTGTTGGCGCTATCGGATACCCAGTTGCTGATCCTGCCGCGCGACAGCAACGGCTTTGCCGTCGGCACCGAAGAGTCCTTGCTGCGCCGCGTCGACGTCATCGACCTGAGCGCGGCGACCAACATCCTGGGCCTGGCGGTGGAGTCCACCATCGCCCCCGGGGGCGTGCTCAACGCGTCGATCACGCCGGCGCAGTACGCGTCGTGGCTCGACATCAACGACAACGCGCAGCTGGCGCGTTTCGGCCTGGTCAACGGCAACGTGCCGGGCCTGGACAACCTGTCGGAGAAGTGGGAAGGCCTGGTGCTGCTGCCGGCGCTGGACCCGGCGCGGCCGAACGACTACTTCCTCTTCGTCGCCAACGACAACGACTTCGCCACCACCGACGGCTTCCAGGCCGGAGCCGCCTACGACGACGGCAAGGACATCGACACCATGTTCCTGGCCTACCGCGTCAGCATCACCGCCGTGCCCGAACCGGCCAATGCCGCCATGCTGCTGGCCGGCCTGGGCCTGCTGGCCGGTGTGCTGCGGCGCCGTCGACAGGGTTGAAGCCGCGCCCCGTCGGGTCCGGCGACACGCGGCTCAGCGGCCCGCCAGGTACGCCACCAAACCGCGCAGGGTGTACAGACACGCGGTGTCTGCCTCCGGGATCTTCAGTCCGGACTTCTGCGACAGCGCGATGACGAAGTTCAGGAAGTCCATTGAATCGAGGTCCAGCGCCTCGCGCAGGTCCTCGGCGTCGCCGACGCTGGCCAGATCGGCCTCGGGGGCGATGTCGGCCAGCGCCTGCGCGGCCAGGGCACGGATCTGGGCTTCGTTCATCTGCGTGGCTCCATTCGCTCAAAGGGTTGCCGGGTCCTGCAGCGCGCGGTCGATCGCGGCCAGCAACTGCCCGCCCACATGCCCGTCGCTGGCGCGGTGGTCCGCGGCCAGCGTGACGGCAACCACCGGGCGCGGCAGCACCGCGCCGCCGCACACCCAGGGCCGCACGACGACGCGGCCGAAGCCGACGATCGCCACCTGCGGCGGGTAGATCACGCCGAACACACTTTCGGCGCCGCGCTCGCCCAGGCTGGTGACGGTGAGGGTCGGGTCGGTCAGCTCGCTGCTGCGCAGCCCGCCCGCGCGGGCGCGCTGCACCAGGTCGCGCAACGCGGCCATCAGCTCGGGCAGGGTCTTGCGGTCGGCATCGTGGATTGCCGGCGCCACCAGACCGCCGCCGCGCAGCGATATGGCCCAACCGATGTGGATCGCCGCCGCGGGCTGGAAGGCATCGTCGCGCCAGAAGCCGTTGAGCTGCGGCACCTCGGTGAGCGCCTTGGCGCAAGCCTTGAGCAGCAGCGTCGCCGGCAGCAGGCGCTCCAGCGGCTCGTGGGTGGCGTTGTGGTCGTCCAGCCAGGCCTGTGCCGCGCCGAAATCGACCGTGGCAGACAGGTAGTAGTGCGGGATCTCGCGCTTGGACCGCGCCATCGCAGCGGCAATGGCCTGTCGCATCAGCGCCGGATCGAAGCCGCGCCTGGCCGTGCGGGGGGTCGAAAGCGCTGCGCTTCGCGACGCGGCCTGCTCGACATCGGCCAGCGTCACCGCCCCGTCGGCGCCGCTGCCACGCAGCACATCGGCTTCGATGCCCAGCGCCGCGGCCCGCTGCCGTGCGGCAGGGCTGACCTTGACCCGCGTCAGCCCAGGCAGCACGACCGGCGGTGCCGCCGCCGGCGCAGCGGCTGCGCCAACCACCTTGGCTACGGCAGCCGGATGCGACGCCTTCGGCTCAGCAGGGGCTTCGCCGGCGCGCCGCACCATCGCCAGCACGGCGCCCACCGGCAGCTCGGCGCCGAGCGGCGCGAGTTCATCGATCACGCCATCGAGAAAGCATTCGACGTCGATCGCGCCCTTGTGCGTCTCGACGACGGCCACGACATCGCCGGGCTTGACCCGGTCGCCCGGCTTCACCAGCCATTCGACGACCTTGCCGGTCTCCATGTCGGCGCCCAGCGACGGCATCGTGAAGTCGGCCATCGCGCTCAACCCCGCCTGGGCACGATGGCGCGGACCGCGTCGACGATGCGCTCGACACTGGGCAGCGCCAGTTCCTCCATGTGCGCCGCATAGGGCACCGGCACCTCGCGGCTGCAGACGCGGCCCACTGGTGCGTCGAGTTCGTACAGCGCCTCCTCGGCCACGCGTGCGGCAATCTCGGCCGAGATCGAGCCGCTCTTCCAGCCCTCATCGACGACGACCAGGCGCCGCGTGCGGCGCAGCGAGTCGAGCACGGTGGGCATGTCCAGCGGCCGCAGCATGCGCAGGTCGACCACCTCGGCCTCGATGCCATCGGCGGCCAGCCGCTCGGCGGCCAGCAGGCACTTCGGCAGGCTGTTGCCGTAGGTGACCAGGGTGGCGTCGCGCCCTGGCCGGCGCAGCTTGGCGTGCTCCAGGTCGACCGCGCGCACGCTCGGGTCGAGTTCGCCCTCGGCGTTGTACAGCACCACATGCTCGAAGATCAGCACCGGATTCGGGTCGGCCAGCGCCGCGGCCAGCATGTGGCGCGCGTCCTCCACCGTGCCCGGCACCGCCACCTTCAACCCGGGGATGTGGGCATACCAGCCCTCCAGGCTGTGCGAGTGCTGCGCCGCCAGCTGCCGCCCGCCGCCAGTGGCCATGCGGATGACCAGCGGCACGGCGAACTGCCCGCCGGTCATGTGCGACAGCGTGGCCGCGTTGTTCATGATCTGGTCCAGCGCCAGCAGGCTGAAGTTGCAGGTCATGATCTCGACGATCGGCCGCAGGCCGGCCAGCGCAGCGCCGACGCCGATGCCGGTGAAACCGTTCTCGGCCAGCGGCGTGTCGACGATGCGCTGCGGCCCGAACTCCTCGAGCAGCCCCTTGGTGACCGCGTAGCAGCCGCCGTATTTGCCAACGTCCTCACCCATGACGAAAGTGCGCGGGTCGGCGGCCAGCGCGTCGCGGATCGCCTGCTTGCAGGCCTCGCGGTAGCTCATGCGTTGCGGGGTGTTCATGCGGGCAGCTCCTGCACCACCGCGTCCATCAGCACGAAGCGCTCAAGCTCTTCGGCCGGCTCCAGCGTGCCGGCCTCGGCAAAGTCCACGGCCGCGTCGATCTCGGCCGCGACCTCGGCCTCGATCGCCGCCACCTGCGCGTCGCCGATCGCGTGGTTGGCCAGCATCCAGGCGCGCAACCGCTCGATCGGGTCGAGGTGCTTCCAGTCTTCGATCTCGTCGCGCGTGCGGTAGGCCTGGGTGTCGAACATCGAATGCGCGCGGAAGCGGTAGGTGCGCAACTCCAGGAAGTGCGGTCCACCGCCGGCGCGCACCTGCTCGACGGCGCGGCGCGTGGCCGCCTCGACCGCCACCGGATCCATGCCGTCGACCCGCTCGGCCGGCATGCGGTAGGCCTTGGCCTTGCGCCAGATGTCGGTCTCGACCTCGCTGTCGGCGAGGGGCACGCCCATCGCGTACAGGTTGTTCTCGCAGACGAACAGCAGCGGCAGCTTCCACAGCTCAGCCAGGTTCAGCGTCTCGTGGAACACGCCCTCACCGACCGCGCCTTCGCCGAAAAAGCAGGCCGTCACCGCGCCGCGGCCCAGCCGCTGGTCGGCCAGCGCAATGCCAGCAGCCAGCGGCAGGCCGCCACCGACGATGGCATTGCCGCCGTAGAAGCGGCGGCTGCGGTCGAACAAGTGCATCGAGCCACCCCGGCCGCGGCAGCAGCCTTCGAGCTTGCCCAGCATCTCGGCCATCAATGGCGCCATCGGCACGCCCCAGGCCAGCGCCTGGCCGTGCTCGCGGTAGGTGGCAACGACGGCGTCGCGGCCGGGGTCCATCGCGCTGGCCACACCCACCGCCACCGCCTCCTCGCCGTCGTACAGGTGCAGGAAGCCGCGGATCTTCTGCGCCTGGTACAGCTCGACGCACTTGGCCTCGAATCGGCGGATGCGCAGCATCTGCCGCCACAGGTGCTGCAGGTGGGCACGGTCGAGGTGGATCTTTGCAGTCACGGCAGGCTCACTTCTGTTCGTCGGATTCGAGCGTGGACAGGTCGCCCTCGGGCAGCCCGAGCTCGCGTGCCTTCAGCAGTCGTCGCATGATCTTGCCGCTGCGTGTCTTGGGCAGGTTGCTGCGGAAGTCGATGGCCTTCGGCGCCACCGCGGCGCCGAGCCGCTTGCGGCCATGGCCGATGAGTTCGCGGTTCAGCGCCTCGCTCGGCTCGAAGCCGGGCTTCAGCGCCACGAAGGCCTTGACCACCTCGCCCACCGTCGGGTCGGGGATGCCGATGACACCGGCCTCGGCCACCGCCGGGTGCTCGAGCAGCGCGCTTTCCACCTCGAAGGGGCCGATCAGGTGGCCGGCCGACTTGATGACATCGTCGGCGCGACCGACGAACCAGTAGTAGCCGTCGGCATCGCGCTTGGCCAGGTCGCCGCTGAGGTACCAGCCGTCGACGAAGCACTTGCGGTAGCGCTCGTCCTCGTGCAGGTAACCGCGCATCAGCGAGGGCCAAGGCGTCTTCAGCGCCAGTTCGCCCTCGACCATCGGCTCGTCCACCAGCTCCAGCGCATTGCCGGTGCGGCGCACGAT
>Ga0209391_10002082_pt1 | contig 10457 bp, 11 predicted proteins | sample PPLLak3March2015_FD_187246 | JGI IMG/M metagenome (GOLD analysis project Ga0209391, IMG submission 187246) | Freshwater sediment microbial communities from Prairie Pothole Lake near Jamestown, North Dakota, USA - PPLs Lake P7 Core (1) Depth... | ecosystem: Environmental > Aquatic > Freshwater >... | reverse complement strand
TACTGCATGTTCGGCGTGGACGGGAACCTGTAGCCGATGCCGTTCTCGGTGCCCGCGAACCAGCCGTTCTTCCACTGGTAGCTCAGGGCAGGCAGCACCCGCGTCTTGCGCTCGTCGGAGCCCAGGTACTCGTGCCCGGCGACCACCGCCACGCCGACCAGCCCTTGACCGTCGTCACGCGGCACGGCCAGAAGCCGCACCGCATCGAAAGCCTGGGCCTGCGCCGCGCTGGCGTCGGCAAGCATGGACAGCGCCAGAAACAGGCGCAGCGGCCCGATGTTCGTGCGCTTCATTCTCGAGACTGCCGGCTCTGCCGGCTCCATTGCGCCGCCGATGGGGCGGAGCGGATCCTGCTGGCCTACTTGGCGAACAGCTGGCCCGGGTCGGCGAAGGCCTTGAACTCCAGCGCGTTACCGCAGGGGTCGAGCAGAAACATCGTGGCCTGTTCGCCCACCTGGCCCTTGAACCGGACGTGCGGCTCGATGATGAACTCCGTCCCGGCCGCGCGCAGCCGCTCGGCCAGCGCCTGCCATTCCTCCATCGACAGCACCAGCCCGAAGTGGCGCACCGGCACTTCGTCGCCGTCGACCTGGCCGGTCTTGCGGTGGCCGGCTTCCTCGGGCGCCAGATGGGCGACGATCTGGTGGCCCTGCAGGTCGAAATCGACCCAGGTGTCGGAGGCGCGGCCCTCCGGACAGCCGAGCAGTCCGCCGTAGAAGGCGCGGGCCTTGGCCAGCGAAGTCACCGGGAAGGCCAGGTGGAACGGATGTTTGACGCTCATGATGGATCGCGGGTTCGGCAGCTGGACGGCGTGAATTGTCTCAGGCGCCCCGGTGCGCCGGCGGCTTGCGCGTGGCCAGCCAGATGGCCGGCAGGATCAGCACCGCGCCCACCGCGTGGTACCAGCGCGGCGCCTCGCCGAGCAGCGCCCAGGACGTGAAGGCCGCGTACACCGGCGCCAGGTACATGACCAGCGAAGAACGCGCCGCCCCCAGCTCGCGCAGCATGTAGCCGTAGGCCTGGTAAGAGAAGAAGCCGGGCAGCAGGCCGGCCAGGACGATCAGCAGCAGCGCCTGCATGCCCAATGGCGGCCCCGGCTGCCAGGCCAGTTCAAGCGCCGTGAAGGGCAGCAGCACCAGCAGGCCTCCTAAGGTGATGGCCGCCAGCCGGGGTGTCGGCCCCAGCGCCGAGGGCCAGCGCTGCAGCAGCACGGTATAGGCCACCCAGGACACTGCGGCGGCCACGATCCACAGATCGCCGACGGTGAAGCGCACGGACATCAGGTTCCCGGGATCGCCCTTGGCGATGACGAAGACCACGCCGGCCAGCGCCAGCGCCATGCCGGCGCGCTGCCAGCCCGAGACGTGCTCGCCAAGCAGCCGGGTGGACACCCACGCGATGGCCACAGGCGAGGCGGCATAGATCAGCCCGATGTTGATCGCGCTGGTGGTGTGCGCGCCCTGGTAGACGAAAGCGCCGCAGATCCACATGCCCAACGCGCCCAGCAGCAGCATCTGCTTCCACTCGTGCTTCCAGCGGTCGAATCCGGCCAGCAGGGCGCCGGCAGACAATGGCAGCAGCAGCGCCAGCGCCAGGGTCCAACGGCCCAGAGCCAGTGCATGCGGCGCGATGACACCTTCGGAAGCGCGGGCGATGATGTAGTTTGAAGACCACAGCGCCGGCGTGATCCACAGCAGCCCCTGGGCGATGCGCTGGCGTCGGCGGGTCGGCAATTTCAGGTGCGCTCTGCTGGTTCGAGCGCGCCATCCGCGCCGGCGCACATGGTAGAAGCAAAATCCACCCTTCGCTCGCAACCGACGCCCGAGGTGACGCTTGAAGCTGAAGATGGCCGAGAACTCGCTGTTCGCGATCCTGCTGCGCAAGCCGTGGTGGATCAGCCTGGCCATTGCCGCGGCGCTGTCGCTGCTGGCGCGAGCCGTACTGCCGGCGGAGTACGCGGTGGCCGGCATGCTCGGCAGCTTCCCCTTCGTGGTCATCGCGGTCATGGCCGCCTGGCGCCAGCGTGGCGCACCCAGCGCCGCGCAGCGCGAGCAGCTCCTGCAGCAGCTGCAGGCGATGAGCGCGCGCGAATTCGCCGCCGCGGTGGAAGCCGCGTGGCGCAGCCAGGGGCACGAGGTGCGGCCGCTGAAGCTGGCCGGTGCCGATGCCGAGCTGGACAAGGGCGGCCGGCGCACGCTGATCAGCCTGCGGCGCTGGAAGGCGGCCAGCACCGGCATCGAGCCGTTGCGCGAGCTGCAGGCGGCGCAGCTGAAGCTGCAGGCCGACGCCGGCATCTACATCACCGGCGGTGAACTCAGCGACAAGGCACGCAGCTTCGCGCGCGAAGCCAACATCCGCCTGATCGATGCCGGCGAGCTGGTTCAGCTGCTGCACGCCAGCGGCGTGCTTCGCAAGGGCTGAGCCCTTGCCCTGGAATGCAGACGATGGATACAACGCTCAGAGCGGCCCTGGTCACCGGTGCGGCGCGCGGCATCGGCCTGGCCAGCGCGCAGTGGTTCCTCGCGCAGGGCCACGCGGTGGCGCTGTTGGACATCGACGCGCCCACGCTCGATGCCGCGGTGGCCGCGCTGGCCCAGCCCGAACGCACGCTGGCGCTGCACGCCGACGTGCGCGATCCGGCGCAGGTGGCGCAGGCCGTGGCCGCGGTCGCGGCGCGCTTCGGCCGCCTGGATGCGCTGGTCAACAACGCCGGCATCGCCGTCTTCAAGCCGCTGCTGGACACGGCTTTCGCTGAATGGCGCGAGGTCATGGCCACCAACCTGGACGGGCCTTTCCTGTGCACGCAGGCCGCGGCGCCGCTGATGCTGAAAGGCGGCGGCGGCGCAGTGGTCAACATCGCCTCGATCTCCGGCCTGCGCGCCAGCACGCTGCGCGTGGCCTACGGCACCAGCAAGGCCGCATTGATCCACCTGACCAAACAACAGGCGGCCGAACTGGGCGACGTCGGCATCCGCGTCAATGCCATCGCCCCCGGGCCGGTGGACACGGCGATGGCCAAGCTGGTGCACAGCGCCGCCATCCGGCGCGACTACCACGACAGCATCCCGCTCGGCCGCTACGGCACGCCGCAAGAGATTGCCGCCGCCATCGGCTTCCTGTGCAGCGACGCGGCCAGCTACATCAACGGCCAGTGCCTGGCCGTCGATGGTGGCTTCGACGCCGTGGGCATCGGCCTGCCCAGCTTGCGCACCGATCGCGCCAAGACCTAGACTGAACCCTTCCTACCTGACGGAGAACCACCATGGGCGCACCTGAAGCCTTCACCGCCACCGCTGACATCGGCCACTACATCGGCGGCCGCGCTGTGCCCGGCGCAAGCGGTCGGCAACAGGCGGTCTACAACCCCAGCACCGGCAAGGTTGCGCGCCAGGTGGCGCTGGCCTCGATCGATGAAGTCAACGCCGCGGTGGCCAGCGCCAAGGCGGCGTTCCCGGGCTGGGCCGACACGCCGCCGATCCGCCGCGCGCGCGTGATGAACGCCTTCCTGCAGCTGCTGATGCAGCACCGCGACACGCTGGCGGCAATGATCACCGCCGAGCACGGCAAGGTCTTCACCGACGCGCAGGGCGAGGTCACGCGCGGCATCGACATCGTCGAGTTCGCCTGCGGCATCCCGCAGCTGCTGAAGGGCGACTACACCGACCAGGTGTCCACCGGCATCGACAACTGGACGCTGCGCCAGCCGCTGGGCGTGGTGGCTGGCATCACGCCCTTCAACTTCCCGTGCATGGTGCCGTGCTGGATGTTCCCGGTGGCGCTGGCCTGCGGCAACGCCTTCATCCTGAAGCCCAGCGAGCGCGACCCTTCGCCGTCGCTGTTCATGGCCGATCTGCTGAAGCAGGCCGGCCTGCCCGACGGCGTGTTCAACGTCGTGCAGGGCGACAAGGTGGCGGTGGACGCGCTGCTGACGCACCCCGACGTCAAGGCCCTGAGCTTCGTCGGCAGCACGCCGATCGCGCAGTACATCTACGAGACCGGCGCGCACCACGGCAAGCGCGTGCAGGCGCTGGGCGGCGCCAAGAACCACATGGTGGTCATGCCCGATGCCGACATCGACCAGGCGGTGGACGGCCTGATCGGCGCCGGCTACGGCAGTGCCGGCGAGCGCTGCATGGCCATCAGCGTGGCCGTGCTGGTGGGCGACATCGGCGACAAGATCATGCCCAAGCTGGCCGAGCGCGCCAAGGCGCTGAAGATCAAGAACCCGATGGACCTGGACGCCGAGATGGGCCCGATCGTCACGCAGCAGGCCAAGGAGCGGATCGAGAACTACATCGGCACCGGCGTGCAGGAAGGTGCCAAGCTGGTCGTCGATGGCCGCGGTTTCAAGGTGCTGGGGCTGGAGGGCGGCTTCTTCACCGGCGGCACGCTGTTCGACCACGTGACGCCTCAGATGCGCATCTACAGGGAAGAGATCTTCGGCCCGGTGCTCAGTTGCGTGCGCGTGAAGGACCTGGCCGAGGCGGTGCAGCTGGTCAACGAGCACGAGTTCGGCAACGGCGTGGCCTGCTACACCAGCGACGGCAACGTGGCGCGCGAGTTCGCGCGGCGCGTGCAGATTGGCATGGTGGGCATCAACGTGCCGATTCCGGTGCCGATGGCCTGGCATGGATTCGGCGGTTGGAAGAAGAGCCTGTTCGGCGACATGCATGCCTACGGCGAGGAAGGCGTGCGCTTCTACACCAAGCAAAAGAGCGTTATGCAGCGCTGGCCCGAGACCATCGCAAAGGGGGCGGAGTTCGTGATGCCGACGGCCAAGTAGCGCTGGAATCGTTCTGTTGCGTAGGGATTCGCGATCCATGAAACAACGGGCGGTCCAGGCGCCTTGGTGCCATTCATGGCTTTAGGTCGTGCGAGCGCAGTAGACTGAGAGCGGCCGGTCAGATTTCCCGGACCAATGACAGCCGCCGCCGATACCGGCCATTCGCGAACCTGGAAGTTGGCCGACCGCTGTGCTTTCAACTGCGGTCACTCAACGGCGCTTGGCGAGATGGCGGCCAGCGCCGGCAAGATCCACAGCGCGGCTATCACGGCCGCCAGGCCGCGTCGCAGCAGGGTGTTCATGGGGCACCCTTCAGTCGAAGCGCAGCGCGCAATCACCTGCGGTGTCGATGCGTACCTGCACGCGGTCGCCGGCCGTCACCGGCCCCAACGCCCCGGACAGCACCAGTTCGCCGGCCTGCAGCGGCTGGCCGCGCGCCGCCATCGTGCGCGCCAGCCAGTAGGCCGCCCGCAGCGGGTGGCCCAGGCAGGCCGCGCCGTTGCCGGTGGAGCGCAGCTGGCCGTTCACGGAAAGCTCCATGTCCAGCGCGCTATGCGCCAACTGCCCGATGTCCAGCGGCCGATGGCCCAGCACGTACAGGCCCGAGGACGCGTTGTCGGCCACCGTGTCCACCAGCGTGATGCGCCAGTCGGCGATGGCGCTGTCGACGATCTCAATGGCCGGCAGCGCGCAGTCCAGCGCGGCGACGAACTCCGCGTAGGTGGGTGCCTCGTGCCGAAGGTCGCGGCCGACGACGAAGGCCAGCTCGGCCTCCACCTTGGGCTGCATCAGGCGCGCCGCCGGCAGCGCGTCGCCGTCCAGCAGCTCCATGTCGTCGAACAGCATGCCGAAGTCGGGCTCGTCCACGCCCAGCTGCTGCTGCACCGCGCGCGAGGTCAGACCGATCTTCTTGCCGACGATGCGACGCCCTTCGGCAAGCCGGGCTTGGGTGTTGAGCGCGGCCACCGCATAGGCGGCGTCGACACCGGCGATGCCGTGGCTTTCGGAGATGCGCGCGATGGGTCGGCCCGCGGCGCGCGCCTGGCGCAGCGCGTCGGCGGCGGATTGCAGCGTGTCGGCCGGAGGCAGCGGATTGGTTTGATTGTTCGAGTTCATGCGGCCTCCATCAATGCCGGCGCGCCCACGGGGCACGGTGCGTTCTCCGGTGCGGCCTCGGCACGATGCAGCTGGCGGGCCAGCTCGCGGGTGGTCTCGTTCAACTGCGCGGCAGGCACCAGCGCAAAGACGAAGCGGTCCGGCCGCAGCACCACCACCGAGCCGCGGCCGCCGCCGCTGGCGCGCAGCCAGCGATGGAAGCTGTGGTCTGGGTCCTCGGCTTCGATCAGGCCTTCGGGTGCAGCGTGGGCTGCCTCGTCGCCTGCTGGCCGGCCGCCGAAGGGGTACACCGCGACGAAGCGGGCGCCGAGCGAACGCCACAGGGCAGTGCTGGCTGCATCCATCGTGTCGCGCGGATCGCAGCCCGCGCCCACCAGCACGAAGCCCCCGCCCGCCAGCTCGTCGAACAGCACGCGTCGGCCGTCCGGGCCGCGCAGCAGCGGCTGCGGCATCAGCCGGCCCTCGGCCGCGCGGAAGCCGCGGCGCGGCAAGCCCAGGTAGCCGCCGTTGCGATAGCTGGGTTTCGGGATGAAGTCGCCGCGGCAGATGAAGGGGCCGATGCCCGGCAGCCGGGTCAACAGGCGCGTCAGCCCATTGCGCAGCATCGTGCCCAACGGGTTGACCATCGACACGAAGTCCTTCATGCGAATGCCCTCGCGCGTCATCGCCGCGGCATGCGGCTTGCGCTCGGCCTCGTAGCTGTCGAGCAGTGCGTCGCCGGCCTGGCCGCGCAGCACGGCGTCGAGCTTCCACGCCAGGTTGTAGGCATCGCGCACGCCGGCGTTCATGCCCTGGCCGATGAACTGCGGCGTCATGTGCGCGGCGTCGCCGGCCAGAAGCACGCGGCCCTCGCGCCAGCGCTCGACCATCAGCGCGTTGAAGGTGTAGACCAGCTTGCGCAGCACGACGAACTTGTCGACGTCGATGTACTTGCTCAAGTAGTGGCGCACCGTATCCGGGTGTTCCATCTGCTCGCGCGTCTGGCCCGGCATCAGCATGAACTCGAAGCGATGGTGTCCGTTGGGCTGCACGCAGCTCACCGTCGGACAGGCCGGGTCGCAGATGAAGTTGAAGTACGGCAGGTGGCGCAGGCCATCGGCCGGGTCCTTGGCCTGGATGTCCACCACCAGCCAGGGGTTCGGGAAGTTCTTGCCCGTCATGCCGATGCCCAGCTGCGTGCGCACTGCGCTGCGGCCGCCGTCGGCGCCGACCATGTAGCGGGCCCGCACGCACTGCTCGTCTTGCGCAGAAGGCGTGTCGCTGGTCGTCCGGGCGTAGCCCGAAGCCTGGCTGGCCGTGTGGAACACGTCGACGCCGCCGGCATCCTGCGCGAAGCGCTTCAGCGCGCGGCCGCGCTGCACCGTCACGTTGGCGTAGCGGGCCAGGCCGTCGGCGAGCGCCGTCTCCAGCAGCGGCTGGTAGAAGAAGTTGTTGGCCGGCCAGCCGTGCGGACGCTCGGTGTTCTTGATCTGGAACAGCACCTCGCCGCTGGTCAGCACCATCTGCACCGGCGCGTCCTGCAGCATGTTGGCGGCCAGACGCTCGGCCATGCCGATGGACTGGAAGATGCGCATGCATTCGCCGTCGGTGTAGACGGCGCGTGCGTTGCCATAGAACTGCGGCTCGCGCTCCAGCACCAGCACGCGGTGGCCGCGCTGCCCCAGGCCGTGCGCAAGCACCAGCCCGGTGGGGCCGAGGCCGACGATGACGACGTCGTAGACGTTGGCTTGCTGCTCATTCATGCCGCGGCCCCCACGGTGTATTCCTTGCGCGTCAGCGAGGCGATGCCGCGGCCCATCTGGCCGAGCTTGCTGCCCAGGGTCAGGCTCTCCGGGAAGTGGCCCCACAGGCTGATGCCCTGGTAGTGGGCCGGCTGCCAGGCCGCCTCGTCGCGGACGACGATCGGGTTCCAGCCCAGCTCGACGTCGAAGCCCGACGGCGAGGCCACGTAGAACGACAGCTCGCGGTCGTTGGGGTGCTGGCCGATGCCGTTGCTGATGGCAAAGCCCAGCCGGCGCATCCGCTGGTAGGCCAGCGTCACGTCGTCCAGGCTGGCGGCCTGCAGGTTCAGGTGGTGGATGCCGGTGCGCAGCGGGTTCATGCGCTGGCCGCGCGTGGCGGCCACGGCCACGGTGTGGTGCCGCTCGTTCAGGCGCAGGAAGCTCAACTCCAGCGTCACGCCGTTGAGCTTGTCTTCGATGGTGTCGGACAGGCGCGCATCGAAGGCCTGCTGGAAGAAGCGGAGCGTGGCCTCGGGCTCGCGCGTGGTCATCGCGAAGTGGCCCAGCCCCAGCGCACCGGTGACGAAGCCGCTGGCGCGCAGCATGGGCGCACCGGCCAGCAGCGGCCGGGTGAAGAACTCGAAGCGCAGCTTCTTCGGGCCTTGGAACACCCACAGCCGCTCCACGCCGCGCGCGGCGGCCTCGTCGGCGCCGGCCTGGAGCACGTCGACGCCCATCGCGCGCAGGCGGCGCTGCAACAGCGGCAACGCATGCTCGTCGTGCAGCTGCCAGCCGATGGCCGTGACGTCCTCGGCCGCACCGTCCTCGACGACGATGCGGCGCGCATGCTCGTCGATGCGCAGGGCCAGCGCGTTGCCGACGCGGTCGACCTGCAGGCCCAGACCTTCTTCGGCAAAGCGCTGCCATTCGGGCAGCTTGCGCGACTGCACCACCACGTGGCCCAGGCTGATGCGGCCGAACAGGCTGGGCTCGGCGGCGATGTCGATCGGTAGGTTCATGAAGCATGTCTCCTGTTGTGCTGGTGTGTCGTCAGGCCGCCTGCAGGAAGCCGGCGACGAAGGCGTTGAACTCGGCCTCGCGTTCCCACTGCACCCAGTGGCCGGTGCGGCTGAACAGCACCGTGTCGCAGGCCGGCAGGCGCTGCTGCAGCGCGGCGGCACCGGCAGGCGGGTTGACGCGGTCTTCCGCGCCCCACATCACCAGCGTCGGCGTGGCCAGCGCGGGCAGGCGCGGGTCGAGCAGGAAGTCCAGCCGCTTGAAGGCCTCCAGGTCCTTGGGCGCGCGCAGCGGCGGATTGGCGACCACCTCTGGGTCGATGCTGGCGGCATAGCGTTCCTGCAGCACCGCGTCGCTGACCTGGCTGGCGTCGAACACCAGGTCCTCGCAGATGAAGCGGCGCAGCTTGTCGAAGGTGGGGCCCTCGCCGGCGTAGTAGCCGAGCAGGCGCTTCAGCCCTTCGGTGGGCTGGCTTTGCGAGATGCCGATGCCCCCCGGGCCCATCAGCACCAGGCGGCCGATGCGCTGCGGCGCATCCAGCGCCATGCGCAGCGCGCAGGCGCCGCCCAATGAGTTGCCGACCACGTGCGCACGCTCGATGTCCAGCGCATCGAGCAGGCCGAGCATCGCGCCGGCCTGGTCACCGAAGGGGTCGGCGGCGTCCACCTGCTTGCTACTTTGGCCGTAGCCGGGCAGGTCGGGCACCAGCACCCGGAAGTGCCGGGCCAGCGCGCCGATGTTGCGCACGTAGTTGGACTGTCCCGAGGCGCCGGGGCCGCCGCCGTGCAGCAACAGCAGCGGCATACCGGCGCCGAACTCGGCCAGGTGGATCTGGCGGGCGCCGACGGCCACGCTGCGGGTTTGGGAGGGGGTCGGAAGGGCAGCAGTCATCGAATGTCTCCTGTGTAGGGGCCGGCGTCCTGCCAAGCCGAACGTATGAACAAGCGTTTTCTTTAATGGACACGATTGTTCAATAACGAACTAAGATCGCCATCAGTAAAAACCCGATATATCTGTTCAATGTTGTACATTACTGTTCGATTCAGCCCAACCGACGGACCGACCCATGGCGGCAGACCCTTCGCAGATTCCCCTGAGCCAGGCGCGGCGGCGCATCCATCTGGCGGCGATGCAGCTCTTTGCCGAGCGCGGCGTCACCAAGCTGAACATAAGCGAGCTGGCCACTGCGGCCGGCATGGCGCGCGGCACCGTCTACAGCCACGTGCCCGACATCGACCGGCTGTTCGAGGACGTGGCCGGCCAGCTGGCCCAGGAGATGACCGAGCGCGTGGTGGCCGGCTTTGCCGGCGTAGACGACCCGGCCCTGCGTCTGGCCATCGGCGTGCGGCAGTACATCCGCCGCGCCCACGAAGAGCCGCTATGGGGCCGCTTCATGAGCCGCTTCGGGCTCAGCCCGGCGGTGATGCAGTCGGTGATGTCCAGCGCTGCGTTGAGCGACTTCGACGCGGGCATCGCCTCGGGCCGTTATCGCGGCACGCCCGCGCAGATCCCTGCGATGGTGGCGCTGCTGGCAGGCAGCACGCTGGCGGCCATGCTGCCGGTGCTTGATGGGCATGGCACCTGGCGGGAGGTCGGCTCCGACACGGCGGAACTGCTGCTGCGGGCACTTGGGGTCGAGGCCGAGGAGGCGCGACGGTTGGCTCGGGGGGATTTGCCGGCGATGGTGGTTGGGTGAAGCGGCGTCTAGCCCGTCTACTTGTTCGGGCGCCGCGCGAGCTGCCATCGCTTCCAGGCCAACCAGCTTCGGCTGCTGCTGGCGGCGCTGGCCTACACGCTGATGATCAACTTGCGCCGGCTGG
>Ga0209391_10002081_pt1 | contig 10457 bp, 7 predicted proteins | sample PPLLak3March2015_FD_187246 | JGI IMG/M metagenome (GOLD analysis project Ga0209391, IMG submission 187246) | Freshwater sediment microbial communities from Prairie Pothole Lake near Jamestown, North Dakota, USA - PPLs Lake P7 Core (1) Depth... | ecosystem: Environmental > Aquatic > Freshwater >... | reverse complement strand
TTCATCAGCGATTGGGCAATTGAATCCGAATCAACAATAAAAACATTTAATAGTCTTACAGATGAATCATTAACAAAAATAGTTAATGAGAATGTAAGAACAGCAGGAAGACTTGCCTGGCATATTACAACTTCAATTGGTGAAATGGGGCATCGGACAGGATTAACATTTAAAACTGTTGAGGCAGATTCTGCCATTCCTACAACTGCTAAGGAAATTGGTGAGGCATATAAAGAAGCGTCATCCAATTTACTTAATGCAATAAAATCAAATTGGAATGACGATACTTTATCAGTTGAAGATGATATGTATGGTGAAATGTGGAAAAGAGGAATGACCCTTGGAGTGATAATCTCACATCAAATTCATCATCGTGCACAGTTAACTGTTGTTATGAGGTTAAACGGACTTAAAGTTTCTGGTATTTATGGTCCATCCAAAGAAGAGTGGACAAGTTATGGAATGCCAGCACAAGAGTAATCATTTCCAGACATATTCTTCTTCAAAAGATAAATCTATTACATCTTTGATGGCAAGCTTATCACCTGAAGATAGTTCGTTGTATGTCATTTCAGAAGTGTGTTCAGGGGATATGTAAGGATACATTAAATCATTTTCGTTTTCACTATGCCCCAGACCAAATGCATGTCCAAGTTCATGAACGATTGTTGCTTTAATCTCTCCGGCAGAAATTTTTTCATTACCATTTTTGATTAGACTGATTTGAATTTTAGAAAATTCTATTTGCTTATTCCTATCCGTATCGTAGTCGGTTAATCCCAAATAATTTTCTTCATACTTGTCACCGAGATTTTCTACAAATACAACTGCGATATCAGCATCATCAATGGATTTAACAAACTTATATTGAATCCTGTCATCAGCTTTTCTCCAGACATTCATTGCATATTCAACGTAATCTTTATAAGCTGATTTGTAATAGCGTGAGGCAGACTCTTTAACATAAATGTTAAGCGGAAATCTGGATTCTTCCCAATGCTTTCCATCCCACAAACTGTTTTTTGATTTATCAATTCTAAAATAATTTCCTGAATGTTCATTCTCATAATTATTATAATCATTTATTCTTGTGGTGCTACGGGTTGAATTTGTTTTTCTGTTTGATTCAGAATAATCACTATTTCGGCGGCTATCTTTTCGATACTCAATATTTACAGCAGAACTTTTGGAAGAAGTACTCTTCTCAAGATAATAATAATAATTTCTTTTAGACTTTTTACTTTTCTGTGGTGTGTTTTGCGCAATGATTGTATCAGCAAAGAAGAAACTTAGAATAATAAAAATGGATATTATGGATAAAAAATGATTGGGTCTTTTCATAAGACTATCTTCTCTAAAAAAATCATTTGAAATAGTTTAAGAATAACGGTTGGTAATTATCAAATACTATTCCACTGTTTTTATCATAAAACGGAAAGAAAACAATTAATATCTATGAATAAATGTCTTATTTAGAACCCACCCAACAAGCAAATGTCCAAAATGATAATAGGTTTTAATGATATTGGTGTGTGCTTCCTCCAATAAATTCACGTAAAACACTATCACCGGGAACCGATGATTCATCTGCAATAGGAGTAACAGTTTTTAAAACATTATATACTCGTTCTGATCTTTCAAGTGCATCAGCTTTAAGTGGATCACCTTTATATTTTTCTTTCCATTCTTCAAAAAGTTTTAACATTCTGTTTGAATAAATTGGCACTTCGTAAGGCATTCCGCTGCTTATTACAAAGTCTGCAGTGTTAGAATATGGAATTATATTTCTTAACTCACTGCCGCGCACGTAATGCCAGTGTTCTAAAGTTTGCTGTGGATTATAAGCACGAAAAACAGAATCACGTAACATCCTTCGTATCAATCGTAAATCTGTCCAGCGAATATATCTTCCATCTTTACCTTTCATTTGAAGTAATGGTTCGAGATACAATTTAAACTTAACTTCAACTGAAATATCTGTGCTGAAAGCTGGATAAAGTCCATGTAAACTATCAATCAACAGTAATTCATCTTTTGCAAGTTTCATCGGAGTTGCGTTTAATGTGCGAGTTCCGGTTTTAAAATCATAAAACGGAATCATAACCTCTTCTCCATTACTCATTCTTACAAGATGTTCGTTAATCAATTCTAAATCCAAAGCTTGCGGAGTTTCAAAATCATAATCACCAAATTCATCTTTTGGATGAAACTCTAAATCAAAAAAGTAGTGATCAACATTAAGAGCCTTAAACTTAAATCCTTTTTTAATCAGCTTCTGTTCAAGTTTAATTGTTGTTGTTGTTTTACCGGATGAGGATGGTCCGCTAATCATAACCATTCTAAGGGAATCAAGTCTTTCAATAATTAAATTTGCTGCAACTTCAACATCACTTTCATAAAGTGCTTCAGACTCGTGTACGATATGTGGAAATTCTCCTTTTGCAATTCGCTCATTCAAATGATCAACAGTGTGAAGATTGTGAGAAACTGCCCAATCAAGATTACGCCATATTTTTTGCCACGGAACATTCTCATTAATCTTTGATGCATATCTTCCTTCCGCATCTCTTCTATTTGCAGCTTCCTCACGATAAATAATATATTCCTTTGCTACTTTAGCATGTCCGTTTTCAATTAAAACTTTTTCAACAATATCCTGTACATCTTCAATATGCGGAGGGCTCCCTTCGGGAAATTTTCGATTCAATATCTCAACAACCTGTTCTGATAACTCTTGTGCTGTCAATTTATCTCTTCCGCCAACAGCAACTGCAGCACGATAAATTGCGTTTGCAATTCGTTCCTGGTTAAAGGGAACAATTGCTCCGGTTCGCTTAATTACTTGTTTAATATGTGTTTCCATTTTTTCTCCTGATTGCAAAGAATATTTATAACTGTGCAAATTTATATAATAAGATTCAATGGTACACATTTTAAGATCACTTTTATTAGTAGAGAAGATTGAAGCAAATAGTTATCTTAGTTCTGAACTTTTGAATTTAAAACAGAGGAATAAATGAAAAAAGTATTTTTACTTTTATTAGTTGTATCAACACAAATATGTGCTCAATACACAACACCAAATACCGGCGTAAACTGGAATCTTGATGATCTTGTTACTAACTCAGGCGGAGTTGTAACGGGTGCTTTCCCCAATTATTCGATTAATCAGAAGATTACCATAGCGGCTAATGATAAGGTTACTGTTTTAGCCGGTTCAATTGTAACCTTTACAACTACCACTGGGCAATTTGAAGTAAACGGAATATTTAAAGCAATCGGCACTACGGCTGATTCTATAATATTTACTTCATCAGTAGAAGATTCGACAGGATATTATTATGGATTTTTGTTTAATACTTCAGTTAACGACACTGCATCAATTATAAGTTATGCGCGGATTTACTATGCGGATTATGGAATGAGATGTATTGGTGCAAGCCCTACAATGTCTAATTCTTATATCTTTAAATGTAACAGAGGTTTTAATCTCAGCTCATCTAATATGAAGATACTAAACAACGTAATTGAAAGGTGTTATGAATACGGAATTACTATGACGCTTGGGTCATCTCCGTTGATTGAAGGGAATACTCTGGCAAACAATAACACCAAAGGGACATCGGCCTTAAATCAAATCAGCATTGGGCTTCAGGGAAACAATTCACCAATTATTCGTAACAATATTATTTACGGCGGAACAAGCATTCAAACAGGTGGAATTAGTCTTTGGGTTAGTGGCTCAACATCTTTTTCAAATACAATTATTGAAGGAAATGAAATCTACAATAATGCTTTTGGCATAACATTATTAAGCTCTTCTAATGGTATTATAAATGCGATGGTAAGGAACAACATTATTTATAATAACAAAGTTAATCCAAATGCCCAGGTATCAGGCAGCGGAATTAATGTTAATGGAAGCCCAACTAACCAACCTATAATCACACAGAATGAGATTTATGGAAATTGGTGGGGAGTAACTATTCAAAATGGTACAACAGTTCAGGCTGGGCCAAATCCAAATCTTGGCAATATTGAAAATACTGATACAACTGATGATGGAGTGAATAATATTTATAACAATATTCAGGGAACAGATACATTTGATGTTTATAATAACTGCACCAACGATATCTACGCACAAAACAATGATTGGAATGTTTATGATTCAGTTGCAATTGAAAATCATATTTTTCATAAAGTCGATAATGCAGCACACGGATTAGTTAAGTTTGCTCCCTTTTTTCTTTTAATCCCCGTTGAGTTAACATCATTTGCTGCAAGTGTTGCTGATGGAAATGTTGTTCTTGATTGGACTACTGTAACAGAGTTAAATAATTCTGGATTTGAAATACAAAGAAGCCTATCCCTAACCCCTTCCCAAAAGGAAGGGGCTTTAGGAAATTCAGATTGGCAGAAAATTGGTTTTGTAACTGGATTCGGAACTTCATCCGAAGTTCACACTTATTCTTTTATTGATCAAAATCCACTCTTAGGAACTTCATACTACAGATTAAAACAAATAGATTTTGATGGTTCATTTGAATATTCAAACATAGTTGAAGTTGATTTTAGTATACTCATACAATTTTCACTCGAGCAAAACTATCCTAATCCTTTTAACCCCTCTACAAAGATTAAGTATAGTATCCCAAATGTCACCCTGAGCGCTTCATCCCGAGCGGAGTCGAGGGACGAAGGGTCTCGAGTCATTATCAAAGTTTTTGGAGTTCTTGGAAACGAAGTTGCAACACTTGTGAACGAAGAAAAACCGGCAGGTAATTATGAAGTTGAGTTTAATGCAAGTAATCTTTCAAGCGGTGTGTATTTTTATGAACTAAGAGTTGAAGATCCGTCGACGAGATCAGGACAAAGTTTTGTTGAAACAAAAAAAATGATTTTATTAAGATAAATACTAATTGTAGAGACGGGGTATGCCCCGTCTCTATTTTAAAGTTCTGCTAAAGTCCGAAATTTAATCCCACCAAAAATCTAAACTCATACTTCGGTTGATTAATTGCAGCGTCAGCATCCTGATAAGTATAATCTTCACGTCCGCTAACATCGGTACCATCTGGATTATAAGCGGAATCATGCCCGCTAATTTGTGCATCAAAATAGTAATCAAATCCACCTGAAAAAACTAAGCTAAGATTTGGACTGATGCCAAAATAAGTCTCTAATCCTAAGCCCAATCCGAATTGTGAACTGCTGATATCAAAAAATTCATTACCGCCAACAAATTCGAACGTAGATGTATGCATAGAGTATCTTGGTCCAACATACAACAATGATTTTCGTATGGAAAATAATTTTACCGGGTATGCAAAATCTAATCTAAGATCAAAAGAATGAGCAGATTCTGCAGGATCACCGTTTGTGTTATCATTTATAAAAACTTTTCTTGCATCCCATGGATTGCCAGCTTCTCTGATGTTATATCCAGCACCAAATCTAACAGAAAGAGGAGTATCATAAGAAAATTCTGAAATTGTACCATAGAGGTTAATTCCAAAACCACCAGTGTATCCGGTCATAATCCCAAGTGAATATTTTGGATTTGCAGCCAGCGGTGGGGCTGTTTGAGAAAGTGAGCTAAAACTTATAAAAATTAATGCTGAAACAATTAAAAATATTTTTCGAAGCATTTTACCTCCTGAATTTATTATAGTAACTGATTATTTGATATCTCATTAGAGTAATTATTGCATCAACTTTTGTACAATTGATTTAGATGTTAAAATTGATTTTTTGAGGTGTTTTGAATGGAGCGAAGTAAAGTTTTACATTTAAAGAGAAATTATGGGATAAAAATAATTTTACTCTATTAAGATTTGCCGACGAATCTGACATGAAAATAAAAAGACAAGATTTTTCGTGCCTAAATTTTTGTGTAGCGCAGAAATCCTTTCCTGCGCCTCAGTTCATAAAATAAGTTGCTTGAAGTTGATTCCACAAAGCTGCAGACGTGCAGAGCAAAATCATTTCAGAAGAACCATTTTCCTAACTTCTCTAAAAACATTTTTACTATTTGAAATTGCTTCAAGTTTATAGAAATATAATCCGCTGCTTAAAGATGAAGCATCAAAGTTTATTTCGTATCTTCCAACAGACTTATATCCATCAACAAGGGTTGCAACTTCATTACCCAATACATCATAAACTTTTAAACTAACTTTGCTTGGAACAGAAATCTGGTAACTAATTTGAGTATTTGGATTAAACGGGTTTGGATAATTCTGTGATAACTCAAATCCTTTTAAAGAACTAACATCATCACCAACATCAGTAACTAAGACACTTAACGAATCTGATTTCATTATAAACGGTATATTGGGCAGCGCATTATACATTCCAACAAACTGAGTTATATCAGGTTCATTTATACTTGCAAACTGTTCTACAACCCTTGGCTTAATTGTCTGAAAACAAACTTCTGCAAATACTTTATATGTTGTTTCATTAGTTACCGGAATTCTATAATTAACAATATCGCTTCCGGTTCCTTCGGTTAAGTTTTCTTTATTAAAATCAGGATCAGAAACAGCATTGCCGTAAATTGCAGTTGTGTCATAACTCGGATGCGTTGTCAAAAATCCTTTTGGTGGAATGCGGTTATCTTTTATATAAGAGGAAGCGCGAAGCAATGTATAAGTTACGGCTTGATCAACATCAGCCATAACTCCTTCATAAATCTGGATATCATCATCATCTCTAATCAAATCATAATGCGGCTCGTACTCAGCATCCAATCCGCTTATCTCTCCCTGAGCATCCCATTTACCTGATTCGAAAATTGTATTGTTAGATGGATCAGTAACTTTTAAATGTATCCACATTCTACGGAATGGAATACCGCTTGGAATTTTATGACCCGTTTTGTTTTCAATCTTTACAAAAACATTTAAGGAATCATTATCATAAGTAGTAGTGATAAAAAGATCGATAGCTTTTTCTGTTAGATTTTCTTTTGCGCGTGCTATTGTGGAATCAAAATTTTCTGATGAAGCTGTTAAACCAAGTGTTGAAATATTATTCTTTAGCATATTTAGCATATATACATTTCCGCCTACAAATTCGTGCTTCCAGAATGGTGTTCTGTAAACATCGTGTGATTGTGGAATGGATGCAATATCAACAGAATCGGTTATCACCGGCATATGGCAATCCCGGCACTGAGTATTTTGTGAAGGATAAATACTATTCTTCCATTCGATGTAAGGAGTTTGTTCGGGAAAATCTCCGGCAATCTGTCCTTGATTATCCAGGTAAGGAGTAAACAAAGTATGGCAGGTTGCACACAATTCAGATTTACTCATATGCGTGGCATAAACCGGTAGGAATGCTGCCATTGCTGTCATTGCGTTTAATTCAGGATCAGGATATGGACCATAAATAATACTATCGGGATCAATCTGATAATGACCTGAATATGAAGTAACCATTCCAAAATTATCTGGCTTGATTTGATGACAAACTGCACAGCTAACACCGTCATTGGCTATTGGATCAGCTTTCATTTGTGCCATAGAATAATTTGTTTGACCATTAAAGATTGCTTCTTTGTAACCCATTGGTGAATGGCATTTTGTACAGGTTGTTTCTATTGTCTGCTGCAAGGTGGGAAACCTGTGAACTTCTTCAGCAACAACAGCACGCCAAAAAGGATCTTTACTTGCATTGCCCATCATTGTTGATCGCCAATAGGTAACCATAGAAACATCCTGGCCATTAACAGTTAAAACAGTCCCATCACTTGAGTGGCAAACTTCGCACAAACCTGAACCGGCAAAAAGAGTTGTTCTGCCAAAAGGCAATGGATCGTTTTGTGCAAAAAGAATTGTGTTGAGTAATATGGTAAGCAAAAGAATGGTAAATTTGTTTTTCATAATTTCAGCCGGTTAGGTTTTTAATATCTAATTCAAAGATAAATGATTCTTTTTGAAAATGCACTCAGAATTTTGCTTCCTTATTAAATTAAGATTGTATCTTTTCCCCAAACAGTTAACATTGTACAAGAAAACACTCATTATAGATGATTTTCAGCCAATTCTATTACTATCTTTTCTTGTTTGTCATAATAATTAATCCTATTTTTGGCGTAGTGATTCGCCCCGTTGAGGGCGTTTTTTGTTAGTATGGATATAATTAAAGAAAATATAGTTCGAATTTCTAATGAAATTGCAGAAAAGCTAAACTTTTTTGTGATCGATATTAATTTTAGAGGCGACAACAGGAAAAAGATAATTGAGGTTTTTGTTGATGCCGAAAAAAACATTGATGCCGATAATCTTGCTGAGATAAGCCGCGAAATTAATTCCATTTTAGAAGAACAGGATATTATTCAACAAGCTTACAGGCTGGATGTTTCTACTCCCGGTGTTGATAGACCGCTTAAATTCCTAAAACAATTTCCGAAGCATATCAACAGAAATTTTGAAGTTACTTATAAAACCGGAGATGAAACCAGAACTATAACCGGGAAATTATTATCTGTAGAAAGAGAAGATTTAGTTTTTCTTTCTGAAAAAAAAGAACTTTTAATTGAATTTAACAACATAACAACTGCAAAAGTTGTAATTAGTTTTTCTTAGAATAGGAGAAAGTAAATGAATTACGATATTGTCGAATCCTTTGCGCAAATGGTAAGGGAAAAAGGCATTGATAGAGACGTACTCGGAGGAATACTCGAGGAAATATTTGGCATACTTGTAAAGAAAAAATACGGCGAAGAAGCAAAGTTTGATGTAGTTGTTAATATGGATAGAGGCGATATCGAAATATTTCTTGAACGTGAAATTGTAGATGTTGTTGAAGATCCCAACAGACAAATAAGTATTGATGAAGTAAATAAAAAAGGCAATCAGGACGATCTTGAAGTGGGAGAAGATTTTGTTGAAAAGATTGAACTTGCTTCTTTAGGAAGAAGACTTGTTGTCCTTGCTAAGCAAAGCCTTAATCAGAAAATACGCGAGCTGGAAAAAGAAATTATCTACAACGAATACAATGAACTGCTTGGTGAAATTGTTGTCGGTGATATTTATCAGATAAGAAAAAATGATATTCTTGTTAATCATAATAAGAACGAACTTATACTTCCGCGTAACGAACAAATTCCTTTTGAAAAATATAAAAAAGGGGAAACAATTAGGGCTATAGTAAAGGAAGTAAGAAAAGGAAACAGCGGACCTGTAATAGTTATTTCAAGATCAGACAATATGTTTTTAAGAAGATTGTTTGAAATTGAAATTCCGGAAATTTATGACGGAATTATTGAAATAAAATCAATTGCACGTGAACCAGGCGAAAGAGCAAAAATTGCAGTTGAGTCTCAGGATTCAAGAATTGATGCTGTTGGTGCCTGCGTTGGAATGAAAGGCGTTAGAATCCACGCAATTGTACGCGAGCTTAACAATGAAAATATAGATGTTGTTAGTTATTCTGATGATCCTATCATTTTCATTCAGAAATCATTGGCTCCTGCTAAGCTTAAGAAAATAGAGCTTGATGAAGATGAGAAAAAAGCAATTGTAACCGCAGATAGCGATCAGGTTTCACTTATCGTTGGAAGAAATGGTGTTAATATAAGATTAGCCATGAGACTAACAGGTTATGAAATTGAAATCTTGCGTGAAGAAAAACCATTTGAAGAATATGAAGAAGATATTGAGTTAATCGATATTAAAGAAGAACTTGGTAATGAAGTATATGAGATACTTATCAATCACAGGTACGATACTGCTATTGAAGTTTTAACAGCGGGACCTGAAAAACTAAAAGAGATTGAAGGGTTTGATGATGCAAAGATTGAAGAGATATTAGAAATAATTAAATCGCAGTTTGAAGAAGAAGAATAGCCTAAGAAAAGGTAACTAATAAATGTCTGAAACAAAATCGCCCAAAATTAGATTATATAAGTTTGCATCGGAGATCAATCTTTCTTCGGAAAATCTTATGGAGTTTCTGAAGACTAAAGGACATGAGGTAAAATCTCACCAATCTATTCTTACAGAAGAAATGATATCCGAGATTAATGCTCACTTTAAAAAAGATATAGAAAAAGCTGAACAGCATTACAAAAAAATTGCTGAGTTCAATAAAAAGCGTGCAGATAAAAACGAAAAAGAAGAAACAGTAGTTAAGATTGAAGAAGAAGCACCACATGAAGCAACAGTAAAAGATATTGTAATTACTGATGTTACTGTTGAAGAAGAACCTCAAACTGTAGAAGATATTAGTGTTTTTGAGGAAGTGAAGCAGGAAACTGAAGTTGTTGAAAAAGAGTCTAAAGAAGTTGTTCCGACAAAACCAGCTGCTCCCCAAATGTCTGATCGATTTGTATCTCCTCAGAAAACTGAGGCAGGCAAAAAAAGAGGATTAACAGTTATTGGTAAAATGGATCTTGGCGAAAGTAAAAAAACTAAGCCGCAAGTCAAAAGGCTTCCAGTTACTCA
>Ga0209391_10002079_pt1 | contig 10464 bp, 11 predicted proteins | sample PPLLak3March2015_FD_187246 | JGI IMG/M metagenome (GOLD analysis project Ga0209391, IMG submission 187246) | Freshwater sediment microbial communities from Prairie Pothole Lake near Jamestown, North Dakota, USA - PPLs Lake P7 Core (1) Depth... | ecosystem: Environmental > Aquatic > Freshwater >... | reverse complement strand
GGCCGGGGCTCGGGGTCGTGCTCGATCCGGACATGCTCGCGCGCTACCGGTTCGACACATGACTGCGGGACCGCGGGGCACAGGCGTCCGGCGTTGTTCCCTCCGGGCATCGGAAGCAGCGCTGTTATGCGGGCGCCGCGGCTGGCCGCCGGACTGTGCCCTTCGCAGGAGGTGGAGATGAAGACGGCAAGGCGATTGTGGATGCGTCGACGGGAAGTGACGGTGCTCAACGCCGGCGCGCGGCCGACGCGCGCGCCGGCGGCGACGGTCGAGGTCGCGCCCTCGACCGAAAGGGCGCTGATGATCCTCGCCGTGGAGCAGGGCCTTCCGCAGAAGGGGAGACTCAACGCTCGGTTGCAGCTTTCCAAGGTGCCGGCCGAAAGCGACTGCATCGACTTTCCCCTCTCTGTTCACGAACGTCGCATTGGAAATTCCGAAGCAACCCGGAAGTACCCAGCATGAGGACTGTCGCCGGTTGTGCGGCTGGACTCGCAGAATCAAATTGCCTTCGGCTTGCCAGCCTGAAGGGTTCCTCGTCATCAGGTCCCAGGCGGATTCCGGGACAAGGCGTTCACTCAGCAAGTGGGAGAAGCACATTCACTCGCCACGGCCATCGAAGTGTGGCAATAAGCAGTCCAATCTGAAGGAGGCCCTCATGTGGAGCTCGATTCGCAAGTTCATCCTCGCGTCGTCGACGTGTGCAACTGCTGCTCTCTGTGCAGCCCAGGCCCAGCAAACCGCGGTAGCCCCACCGCCAAGCCTGGCGGGCAAACCCATTGAGCTCGTAGTCCCCTGGGGAACAGGGGGAGGGTCAGATCAAATGGCTCGCGCGCTCGCCCGCGCAATCGAGAAGCAGCAGCCCGGAGTGACGGTAGCAGTCGTAAACAAGCCGGGTGGCAATGGAACTCTCGGGTTGACTTATGGTCTTTCGCAGCCCGCGAATGGCAGGACGCTGATCCTCATAACAAACGACTTCCTGATAAATCATGTTTCGGGTGTGTCGACTGTCAAGCCGGAGGACTTTGATTACGTCGGCCGCATTGTCGCGGATATGGAGATGCTTTTCGCGCGGAGCAACGACACGAGATTCAGTGACTTCGCCGCCTATCAGAAGGCGGCAAAGGCGAAACCGGGGACCCTGACAATTGCGACGGCAGGTGCGAACGGCGTCGAGCAGCTGGCCATGACACTCGTAAACAAGGCGCTCGGACTTGAAGTCAAATGGATCCCCTTTGACAAGCCCGCCGAGAGGTTCGCAGCCTTCTTCGGTGAGCACGTCGACCTCATGGTCGAAGAGCCGTCGGATATGAAGCAGCAGATTGAAGAGGGCAAGTTGAAGCCGCTACTGCAGCTCGTGGAAGCGCGGACAGCAAAGTTTCCGGAGGTTCCGACCGCGAAGGAGGTGGGCGCCGACGTATCTATGGGCTTGTGGCGCGGAGTGGCTGTGAAGCAGGGCACAGACCCTGCGGCCCGAAACTATCTTGAAAAGGTCGTTGCGCAGGCCGTCGCCGAGCCGGAGTTTATTGCCGGCTATATCAAGGCGCGCAACTTGGATGTTCGGCCAGGCTATTTAGGCGCAGCCGACTTCAGCAAGGCAGTACAGGAAGAATATCGGTCGATCAGACAAATTCTCAAAGGACAATGAGAGCCGGATGAGAGCGGACCTCGTCGCCGGCCTGACGATTCTGGCAGTTTCCAGCGCACTTCTCGTGTTCGGCGGGTTCCTGCCGCTGAGTGCGCTGACCAGCAACCGGATGGGAATCCTGTGGCCGCTCGTGATCCTGTCGGTTCTGGTGCTGCTGAGCTGGGCGTTGGTCCTGCTGTCGCTTAGGAAGAAAGGCCTCTCCGAGGAGCCGCCGCAGTCGAGCGCGGCCAGAAGGAAGATTGTCTTCAGGATTGCCGCGATCGCCTCTTACATACCACTTCTATCCATTTTCGGATTCTATTTATCGGCATTTGTATTTTCTCTTGTCCTGCCGCCGCTTCTGGGTAAGGCGAAGTGGAGGGTGTCGGCGGGCTTCGCAATTGTGTTCACGCTCGCGCTCTGGGGCTTGTTCGGCATCTTGATGCGGCAAACCTTACCGGTCGGTTACCTCTGGGCGGCATTCTTGCCCGCCGACTGGTGAGGCAAATGACATGCAAGAGCTGATAGAAGGCATCGTTCTTTGTCTTCAGCCGCTGAATCTGGCGGCGCTGGCAGTCGGCATCGTTATCGGCGCGTTGTTTGGCGTCATACCTGGCCTGCAGAACATCACTGCGCTCTCGATCTTGCTGCCTTTCACGTACTTGATGTCCCCCAATCATGCGTTCTTGCTGATTATCGGGGTCTATGTGGCGGGCATCTTCGGCGGATCGATTACGGCGATCCTCTATCGGATCCCCGGATCGCCGGAGAACATGGCGACCACGTTTGACGGTTATCCGATGACCCAGCGAGGTCTCGCATCGAAGGCGATCGGCACGGCCATCTTCTCTTCCGCATTTGGCGGTACCGTCAGCATCGTCATATTCATCTTTGCGGCTCCGCAGGTGGCGAAAGTGGCGCTGCAGTTCGGGCCGATAGAGTATTTCGCACTCATATTTTTCGCGTTGTCGATGGTTGCGTTGATTGGGACATCTCCCATCAAGTCTCTGATCTCGGTCCTGTTTGGACTTCTCGCGGCGAGTGTCGGGCTCAGCTCGGTTACCGGCACTCCGCGCCTGACATTCGGCACCGATTACTTGACGGGGGGATTTGACGTCCTCGCGGTGATGGTGGGTGTCTTCGCAATTGCCGAGATACTGATGCGAATCACATCGGGCGAGATGCATGCGCTCAAGGCGACGGCGAAGGCCGCGTCTTCCTTTCCGTCGATGAGTGAGGTGCGTGCGATCTGGGGGACGCTTCTGCGCAGTACCGCACTTGGGTGCTTCGTTGGTGTCCTGCCGGCGCTTGGGGCGACGGCGGCCGCGCTGATGTCCTATCAGGTGGAGCGCAAGCTGGCCCGGTCTGGCTCCCGCTTCGGGACCGGTGAGATGGCTGGAGTCGCAGCTCCGGAGGCCGCAAACAACGCTAGCGTCGGCGGGGCGATGATTCCGCTTATGACCCTCGGAATTCCCGGGAGCGCTTCCGCGGCGATTATGCTTACCGCTTTCCAGATTTACGGGCTGCAACCTGGTACTTCGCTGTTTACGGAGCAGCGGGAATTAGTAAGTGTCATTTACGGGGGAATGTTTCTGGCAAACATTACCTTGATCCTGACCGGCCTTTTGGCCGTTCGCTTGTTCTCCAGAATGGCAAACATACCGTTCTCGTTCCTGGCGCCGGCGATTGTCATTTTGTGCAGCATCGGGGCATATGCATCGCGTGGGAGTTTGATTGACGTCGTCGCGATGTTCGGTTTCGGCATTGTCGGATTCGTAATGGAGCGAGTTGGGTTCTCGGTTTCTGCGTTTGTGCTGGCTTTCATCCTGGGCGACGTACTGGAGAGTTCCTTCCTGAGGTCGATGATTCTGTTTGACTGGAATCCCTTGGAGTTCTTCGCTCGACCATTCGCTGCGGTGTTCATCGTCTCGGCAGTTGTGATGCTGATCTGGTCATGTGTGAGGCGGCCGCTCCAGAGAGTGCCGGGCGTCCTCTGAGTGCCGCAGGCGAAGCGGAGCCTTGCCGCGGCCAAGTCTTGCCGCTGGTGGCGCCTCGTTCGCTCGCGCGGTGGAGCGGCATCACGGCAGGCGCGCGCGTCATGCGGCGTTGTCGCGTTTTCTTGACAAACCTTGTTTGACAGGCAGAGGAGGTAAGGATGAAGACGACAAAGCTGTTGTGGGTGCTTGGACTGGCCCTGGGAGTGTTCAATGCCAGCGCGCAGACGGCAGGCGCGCCGACGGTCACGGTCGGGGTCGCTCCCTCGACCGACATGGCGCTGATGATCGTGGCCGTGAAGCAGGGCTTCCTGCAGAAGGAGGGCCTCAATGCCCAGTTGCAGGTGTTCGACTCGTCGCCGGCGGCGCTGCAGGGCGTCGTCGCCGGCCGCGCCGACATCACCAACAACACCGAGCCGCCGCAGCTGGCGGCGCGGGCGCGCGGCGCCAAGATCGTGCAGGTCATGACCGGCTACCAGAGCGGCCGCGGCAACGGCTCGGTCGTCAACGGCGACGTGATCAAGACGCCGGCGGACTTCGCCGGCAAGTCGATCGGCGTGCAGCGCGGTAGTGGCGCCCACTACCACCTGGCCTGGTTCCTGCAACGGAACAAGGTCCCTGCCGACAAGGTCACCATCCGCTTCATGGACGCACCGGACCAGATCGCGGCGCTCGCCCGTGGCGACATCCAGGGCTTCTTCTCCTGGGAGCCCTTCCTCGCCCGGGCCGGCGAAACAGTGCCGAACGCGAAGATCTTCAGCCGCACGATCGACGACGGATTCTCCTTCTCCGGCAACGTGGTGATGCGCGAGGAGATGGCACGGGGCCAGAAGGACGTCGCCGTCAAGGTGGTGCGCGGGCTGATCGCGGCCGCCGACTGGATGCGCGCCAACCCGGTCGAGGCGGGCAAGGTCGCCAACGAGGTGCTGAAGGCGCCGTCGGCCGAGATGGTGAGCCAGCAGATCCAGTTCCTCGGCTGGCCGGGCGACTTCCGCCGCGCCGCGCAGGAACAGGCGATCAGCATCGCCGACTGGGGCATCGGCATCGGCCTGTTCCCGGCCAAGGACGGGCGGGCGCTGGTCGGCGAGCTGATGTATCCGGCGCTGATCAAAGAAGCGGCGCCGAGCCGGACGGACTTCTGAACGTGGTCGAAGTCGCTGCTGCCGGCCGGCGCCGCGCTTGCGATGCCGCGGCTGGATGCTCAGCCGCGCGCGGCGAGCGCCGCGGCCTGCCGGCGCAGTTCGGCCAGGCTGGCGAACGCCCGCCCGGCAGCCGCTTCGCCCCCGGGCAGGTCACCACGCACGTAGCCGGTGCGCAGCGACTCGATTGTGTCCATCGCCTCGAGAACGCCAGGCAGGCGGATGGCGATCTTGCGCCGTTCGCCGGCGCCGAGAAACTCGGAGTGCATGGCGTCCTGGTCGTCGCGGCGCAGGCCGGCCTCGTGCAGCAGCAGGTTGAACAGATGCGTGCCGGCAAGCATGCAGCCTTCGATCACGGTTTCGTAGTCGGCCGTCGTGCAGCGAGCAAGCGAGGCGCCGATGCGCTCGGCCTTGGCGAGGTGGGCGGCGACCTTCATGCTGCCTGCCGCGCGATGCCGAGTTGTTTGCAGAGTCCGGTGATACAGGCGTCGTACGCCGCGCTCCAGCCCGCCTCGGCGCCGTTCGGCGGCACGCTGTCGCCGCGGACAAAGGGTTCACGCAGGTCCTCGATCTCGCGCAGCGCCTCGCCGGCGCGCAGGATCGGCGCGGGCACCGGCCGCGCCAGCGGCGGCTGCCCGAAGTGCATCACGTCGCCGGGGGCCTGCAGGCAGTCGCGCAGCGTGCCGCGGTTGCGGTCCGGGACCGCGTACAGCCCCTCGACCTGGGTGTGGAAGGAATCGGTCGCGTCGGTCGTGCCGACATGGTGGAGCGCGGCATTGAGCAGGTGCACGCCGGAGTTCATCGCTGTCCAGATCCACAACTCGCGGTCGGCGACGGGGTCGAGCCGGGCGAGCATCGCGTCGAGGCGCCGGAACTTCTGCAGGTGGGCGTCGATCTTCACTGGCGAAGGGCCTCCGGGGCGGCCGCCTCGTCGAATTCTGGCAGCTTGGCGACGTTGCGCGGGCAACGACGCGCGGACGGGGCGATGTTACGACCGGCAGCCACGCCGGGCGAAGTCCGGTGGAGGTCGCGATGGCGGCTAGCAGGGCCGGCGCCGGCCAGCAAGCGAAGGCTGGCGCGACGTCGCGCCGCGACCGTTCGGCCTGGCTCGTGACCACGGCGTCGGTCGCCGTTGGCGTGCTGCTGTGGGCGATGGCGAGCGCCAGGCTCGATTCGCTGCTGTTTCCGTCGCCGCTGCAGGCGCTTGCCGCCTTCTGGCAAATGCTCGGCAACGGCGAGTTGCTGGCCGATGTCGCCATCAGCGTGCAGCGCATCGCGATCGGTTTTGCGCTCGGCTGCCTGGTGGGCATCCCCCTGGGACTTGCGATGGGACTGTTCCGCATCGTCCGCGCGGTCTGCGACCCGGTGGTGCAGTTCCTGCGCTTCGTGCCGCCGATCGCCTGGCTGATCCCCGCGATCATGTGGTTTGGCATCGGCGAAGCCTCGAAAGTACTGATCATCTTCTACATGACCGTCTTCCTGGTGCTTCTGAACACCATGGCCGGCGTAGCGGCGATCCCGAAGAACCAGATCCGTGCCGCCGGGAACTTCAGCGTGTCGCGGCTGCAGCTTTTCACGCTTGTGGTGTTCCCGTCGACGCTGAGCTACAGCATCGCGGGCGCTCGCATCGCGCTCGGCAACTCCTTCGCAGCGGTGGTCGGCGCCGAACTGATCGCCGCCGATGCCGGGCTCGGCTACCGCATCGTCGAGTCGGGCAAGTGGATGGCGATGAACGAGATGTTCGCCGCCATCGTCGTGCTCGGCATGTTCGGCCTGCTTGCCGACCGCGGCGTGCGGCTGGCCACCCGCCGTTTCCTCGCCCGCTATGTGCCGGACGGCGACCATGCACACTGATCCTGCCGCACCGCTGTCCGATGCCGCGAGCCGGGTCGGGCAGATTGCGCTGCGCGGCGTCGACTTTGCCTACGCCGGCAACTCGACCACGGTGATCCAGGACGTGTCCTTCGAGGTGGCGCCGGGGGAATTCCTGGTGCTGCTCGGGCCTTCGGGCTGCGGCAAGTCGACCGTCCTGAACCTGATCGCGGGCTTCGAGCGGCCGAGCCGCGGCGAGGTGCTCGCTTCCGGCCGCGCGGTGCAGAGCGCCGGCCGCGACCGCGTCGTCATCTTCCAGGACAGCGACTCGCTGTACGGCTGGCTGACGGTGCTCGACAACGTCGGCTTCCCGCTGCGGGTGGCTGGCGTCGCCGCGCGCGAGCGGCGCGAACGCGCCACCGCGGTGCTGAAGGTGGTCGGCCTCGCCGGCCACGAGCACAAGTATCCGCGCCAGCTTTCCGGCGGCATGAAGCAGCGGGTGCAACTGGCGCGGGCGCTGGTGCTTGATTCGCCGATCCTGCTGATGGATGAGCCCTTTGCCGCGCTCGACGCGCAGACGCGCTCGATCCTGCAGGACGAGCTGATGCAGCTGTCGGTGAAGATGCGACGGACGATCCTGTTCATTACCCACGACATCGGCGAGTCGATCCTGCTCGGCGACCGCATCGGCATCATGCGCGCCGGCCCGGCCTCGTCGATCAAGGAGTTCCTGCCAGTGACGCTGCCGCGGCCGCGCCGCCGCAGCAGCGTCGAGTTCGGCGAGCTGTATGAACGCATCCGCGCCAGCATCTCCGAGGAAGTGCGCCGCGCGCTGCGCTCGGAGGATCCGCCGCTATGAGCATGGGTCGCGGCAGCTGGCGCTCCGGAACCCTGGCCTCGCTGGTGTCGGTGGCGGCGATCCTGGCGCTATGGCAGTACGGAAGCAGCCGGGCGGTGATCCCGCTGCTGTTTCCATCGCCGGCCAGCACTCTGGCGACGGCACTGAAACTGTGGGAAGAAGGCCGGCTGCTTTCGGACGTCGCCGCCAGCCTGGCGCGGATCGCGGTCGGTTTCACCCTGGGCAGCGTGGCCGGCATCGCGCTCGGCGTGCTGATGGGCTCCTTCCGGCTGGTTCGACTGGTCTTCGATCCCTACGTGCAGTTCTTCCGCGCGCTGCCGGCGCTGGCCTGGATCCCGGCGGCGATGGTCTGGCTGGGCACCGGCGAGGAGTCGAAGATCGCGCTGCTCGCCTATACCACCGTGTTCGTGGTGGCGCTGAACACGATGATCGGTGTCGCAAGCGTGCCGGCCAATCAGTTGCGCGCGGCGGCCTGCTTCGGCGCCACGCCCTGGCAGGCCTTTCACCTGGTGCGCGCGCCGGCCACCGTGAGCTACATGCTCACCGGCATGCGGCTGGCGATGGGCAACTGCTTCTCGACCATCATCGCCGCCGAGCTGCTGGCGCCGAAGGCGGGCATCGGCTACCTGATCTTCAGTTCACGCACCTGGATGCAGACGGAGTTCGCCTTCGTCGGCATCGTGATCCTCGGCACGCTCGGCTTCGCCGTCGATCGGCTGTTCTCTTGGACGACCCACCGGCTATGCGCCCGCTTCCTACCCGGATAGGCGGCGCGCGCCGGCTGGTTCGCTTGCTTTCGGCCGGCGGTCGGCGCGGGCCTTCATTTGACGGCGCGACGGCGCCGGTTTGAAAGGAGGAAGGCAAATGCTCGCTATACGTCTGAAGTTGCTGCTTCTCAGGACGCTCGCCCTGGGACTCGGACTCGCCGCGGCGCTGCCGGGGCAGGCCGCCGACAAGATGGTGATCGCCACCGGGGTCGACCCGGGCTTCTCGATCTTCTACGTCGCCAAGCACGCCGGCATCCTCGAGAAGCACGGCATCGACGCCGACCTGCGCACCGGGCCGGCCGGCGGCGCGATGGTGCCGCTGTTGATCTCCAACGCGTCGAACGCCTCGATGTCGGCGTCGTTCGCGGGCATCAACAACCACATCAAGGATCCGAACGTGGTGGCGGTGGCGCAGATGCTCCGCTACGACCGCTGGTACGGCATCGTTGCCAAGAACGATGTCAAGTCGCTCGCCGACCTGAAGACCCGCAAGGTCGGCGTGTCGCTCGGCAATGCCAGCGAGAGCTACTGGTACGACGCGCTACGCAGCGCCGGCCTGAATCCCGACGACTTCAAGGGCTCGATGGTCAACGTCGAGGCGCCGGAGATGCTGGCCGCGCTGCAGCGCGGCAACATCGATGCCTTCTCCTCCTGGGAGCCGTGGCTGTCGCGCACCGTGCTTGCGGTGCCGGGCACGCGGGTGCTGATCGACGACCTCGGCAAGACGCAGGACGTGGGCTTCATCTACATGAACCGGACCTGGATCGAGGCCAACCGCGACCTCGCGGTGCGCTTCATGCGGGCGATGCAGGAATCGAATGACTTCATCCTGAAGCAGCCGGACAAGACCAAGGAGATCGTCGGCAAGATGCTGAACCTGCCGCGCAACATGCTCGACGCGATGTGGCCCAAGATCACCTTCACGCTCGAACTCGGCAAGGACGCGCAGGCGGTCACCGAACGCACGATCGAGCAACTGGTCACGCAGAGCAAGCTGAAGCCGGGCCAGTTCGACATCAACAAGTGGTTCTACCCCGAACTGCTGCGGACGGTGACACCGGCAGCGGTCACGCTGCCGGCGCGGAAGTAGTCGCGGCATGGCCGGCGCACGGCTAGCCGACGACCTGGACTTCCGTGGGCGCCGGGTGCTGCTCACCGGCGCCGCCGGCGGGCTCGGGCGCGCCATGGCGGCGCTGTTCGCCGGCCATGGCGCGCAACTGGTGCTGGCCGATCGCGAGACCGCAGCCCTGCGGGCGCTGGCGAGCGAACTCGACATCGCGGCCGACTGTCACGCCTACGACCAGGGCGATGCCGCCTCTGTGCAGGCCCTGGCGCGAGACGCCGGCGCGGTCGACGTGCTGGTCAACAACGCTGGCGTCATGTTGCGCAAGCCGCTGCTCGACGCCAGTGCCGACGAGATCGGACGCGTCTTTGCGGTCGACGCGATCGGGCCGATGCTGCTGGCCACCGCAGTCGCGCGCTCCATGATCGCCCGCGGCTCCGGGGTGATCGTCAACCTCGGCTCGCAACTGGCCGGCTGCGGTGCCGAACGCCGCGGCGTCTACGCGGCGGCGAAGGCGGCGTTGCAGCAGTTCACGCGCACCGCCGCGGCCGAATGGGGTACAGCCGGCGTGCGCGTGGTCTGCGCCGCGCCTGGCCGCACCGTGACGCCGATGAACGAGGCCGTGCTGCGGGAGGAGGGGAAGGGCGGCCTGGCGCGGATTCCGCTGGGCCGTTACGGCACGGCCATGGAGGCGGCGAAGTTGGTGCTCTTTCTTGCCTCTCCGGCGGCCGCGTACATCACCGGCGAAACCGTCGTCGCCGACGGCGGTTTCGTCATCGGCTAGGCGAGCGGAGTCCGGGGCATGTCGCTTGTCACTTTTCAGAATGTCGAGAAGGAGTACCGGCCGCGCCGCGGCCGGCCCTACGTGGCGGTGCGCGAGTTCCAGCTCGAGACGCAGCCAGGCGAGTTCTTCTGCCTGCTCGGCCCCAGCGGCTGCGGCAAGACCACGGTATTGAACATGCTGGCCGGCTTCGAACACCCCACCAGCGGCTCGATCCGCCTCGGCGGCAAGCCGATCCGTGGTCCGGGTCCGGACCGCGCCGTGGTGTTCCAGGGCGACGACTCGCTGTTCGGTTGGCTGACGGCGTTGGAGAACGTGGAATTCGGCCTGCGGATGCGGGGCGTGCCGGCGCGCGAACGGCGTGAGCGGGCGCGGCACTTCCTCGATCTGGTGGGGCTCGCTGGCCAGGACCACAAGCACCCCAA
>Ga0209391_10002078_pt1 | contig 10465 bp, 8 predicted proteins | sample PPLLak3March2015_FD_187246 | JGI IMG/M metagenome (GOLD analysis project Ga0209391, IMG submission 187246) | Freshwater sediment microbial communities from Prairie Pothole Lake near Jamestown, North Dakota, USA - PPLs Lake P7 Core (1) Depth... | ecosystem: Environmental > Aquatic > Freshwater >... | reverse complement strand
GCTCGCGGTAGCGCTGCGGGAACGCGGGGAACTCGCGGAACGTGGTGCCGGCCACGCCGCCGTGCCGCTTCACCAGCCCGTCGAAGTCGAAGGCGAGGAACTCCCAGACCGCCGGGTCGGGCCGGCGGGCCACGTATTCCCGCACGATGTCCTGGACCTCGCGGAAAAACTGCGGCGTGTGCGTCTGCGCGGCCGGGCTGCCGTCGGCTTTCGCGCTCCGGCGGATGCCGCCCTGGTGCGGGTCCACGTGGTAGAGCTCGTGCACGATCGTGTCGAGCTTCGCCATCCACTCCTTCCCGCGGCCGTAGACACGCTCCTTGTGGGTGTCTTTCAGCGTCTGGTCGCAGAAGCGCGGCAGCGCGATCGAGATGAGGTGAGAGATGCGGCGGCCGCCGACACGTACCTCGGGCGATCGCGCGACGAACCACTCCGAGCGCCGCGACAGGGCGCCGGTGCGCCGGTCGCGCCAGAAGTAGTACGCCGGCTCGCTGTCGGGCAGCATCAGCGAGTGGCAGGTGGCGTACGCGCCGTGCGTGCTTGTCCGGCCCAGGCGGGCGAAGACGAGGATGTTCCGCACATCGATGTGGGCCAGGGCCGGAACTCGGGCGACGACGTCCTCCATCAGGAGGTGGACGGTGCGCGTGTAGTCGATCATGAAGGGCCGGCGGCCATGCCGGCCCGACGGGGCCGCGCTGGTCGCCGAAAGAGTGTGTCGGCGCCGCGGTAGCCGCGCTTTAGGTTCGGCGCTCCTCCACATTGTTCTTTACTCGTCTGGTTCAAGCGGCTAGGCTGCCTCAGCCACGCTTGAATCAAGCCATGACGTTTCGCCAGGGACTGGTCATCATGAGAACCATCGCGCTTGGCGTTGCCTTCGTCGCGGTCCTTGTCACCGCCGTGCGGGTCGAGGCTCAGTCGGCCTCCGCCGGCAGCCCTGAGATCGCGGCGCAGCAATACTTCGAACTGACACGCACGGAGAACTGGGCGGGCATCGCGGACGCCACGCATCCGGACGCCTTGAAGCGGTTTCAGGAGATCCTCGCGCCCATCGTGGCCGCCGACGGGACGGGCGAACTGGCGACGTTGTTCGGCTTCCCGGACGCCGAGGCCTTCAAGAAGGCGCCGGCGCGGGAGGTCTACGTCGGGCTCATGAAGACGATCTCGGCGCGGGCACCCGCGCTGAAACAGGCGATAACGGGAATGAAGGTGCAGGTGCTCGGGCACGTGCCGGAGGGCGCCGACTCCGCGCACGTCGTCTATCGCGGGTCCGCCGCGGCGCTCGACATGAGCGTGGAGAGCATCGAAGTCATCTCCTTACGTCGGCACGAGGGGACGTGGCGGGCGCTGCTCACGAAGAACGTCGAGGGCGTGGCCGCCGCGCTCGCCGGGGCCGCGAAGCGGTAGGCCCTGTGGCGGGGTTGCGCGCCCGTGCTCACCTGCACACGGGCGGAACGCCCCGGCCTTCGATCTGGTCCGTCACCTTCTCGAGCGACTGGGCGTGCGTGCAGCCGTTCAGCCGGTAGCGCAGGTACTCCTGGATCCAGACGACGTCGCCCTCGGCGTTCACGCTCGTCTTCACCGCCGCGCGGGCGAGGTCGACGCGATAGAACTCTTCGAGCTGGAGGCGGAACCCGTAGGTCTGGTCGCGGGGCGGGAACGCGATGACAGACGTCGACGCCGGTGTACCGCACACCGCCGGCACGCCGCCCCCGGCGATCTGGATGCGGACGCGCTCGACCGACTGCTCGTGGCTGCACAGGTTGAGGCGGTAGCGCAGGTACTCCTGCACCCAGACGACCGAGCCCTCCACGTCCGAGTACGAGAGGCCCGCCGGGCGGCCGAGCGTGTTCACGTACTTCGACTCGAGCCAGTTGCGAAACTCGTACGTCTCGTTGCGCGGCGGGAAGCCGATCACCGCCCCGGCGCCACCGCCGGTGCCGCCGGTGGAGCCGCCCGTGCCGCTGCCGGGCACCCCGTAGACTTCCTGGATCCCGGCGATGTCGTCGGTCGTGAGGCTGTCGAGGTTGCCGATCGTGCTGTTCATCATCGCGACCACGCTCTGCCCGTGGTCGTCCGGATGGCCCAGCCCGAGCACGTGGCCCAGTTCGTGGAGCGCGACGCGCCGCAGGTCGTACACCAGGCCCGGCCTGGTGTTGCCGCGATACGAATCCCACCGCTTCGTCTGGTTGAAGCCGATGTCGGCCTCGACCAGTTCGTCGTTCCTGTACCACCAGGTGGTCAGCGCGAGCGTGTCGTGGCCGAACGCCTTGCCGTACATGTCCGTCGCGAAGAACACATCGTTGCGGCCGTTGCGCTCGCCCTTGCTGTACTGGGAGTTCTGGACGGCCTTCAGCTGGATCCGCCCCATGAAGAGGTTCCAGCGGTCGACCGCGCCCGCGGCCGAGCACGACCAGTCCTGGCACCCGTCGGTGAGCGCCGGGGATGCCCCGAGCTGGATCTGGATCGGGACCGTGCCGGCCGGCCATGCGACGCCGTTGACCCAGTAGGACTGCGACGCGGCCACGGCAGCGGCGACAAGGACGAGCGAGAGCGGGATGGCGCGGCGCATCATGGCTCGTTACCTCGCCTCGCGCTGCCGCCGGAGCTCGCGCGCGATCTCGCCTTCGAAGGCCTGGAGCGTCAGGGCCCGGGCCGACGACACGCGGGCCGGGGCCGTGGCGGCCCCGATGTCGCGCACGCTGGCCAGCGGCTCGAAATTATGGCGCGCCACCGATTGGCGGCGCGTGACGGGATCCTCGAGCACGCGGAAACGGCCGTGCATGAAGCCCACGACCGGGCTCACCGGCTGCCCGCGCTCGTCGACAAACAGCACGTCCTCGTCGCCGACGCGGAACCTGGGCATGCCCGGGATTTCCATCCGGTACTCGCCCACCGTGCCGCCGAGAAACTCCAGTTGCGTCTGGCCGCCGAGTTCACCCTTGAGCGTCCGGATCACCTTGAAGGTGACCACCGACACGATGGCGCGGCCCGACGGGGTCGCCTCCCACCGCGAACGGACGTCGAGGGTCTCGCCGACAAACACCACCTGGGCGCGCGCGACCATGGCGTCGAAGGTGGGCGCGACGACCGATGCGGCCCGAGAGCCGCCGGAAAGGCCGGCAACGATGAGCGCGGCGGCAATGGCGCCGCCGATACCCGTGCGACTGCTCACGGCAGACCTCCTGGGCCGCCCGGCGCCGCGGCCGCGGCGGGAGCGGGCGGTTCGATGTCACCCATGCGCTGGCGGATCAAGTCCTGCCGGCGCAGCAGATAGGGAGACGGCCGCGCCGGGCTGTAGCGCCTCGGGTTGATGATCGCCGCGGCCAGCAGCGCGGATTCGTCGGCTGCGAGGGCCGAGGCCGGCTTCTGGAAGTACGACCGCGCGGCGGCCTCCGCGCCCCAGATCCCGTCGCCCCACTCTATGACGTTCAGATACAGCTCGAGGATGCGCCGTTTCGACAGCTCCGCCTCCAGCCGCCGCGCGATCATCAACTCCTCGATCTTTCTCACCGGGTTCCTCGACGGCGACAGGTAGAGGTTCTTGGCCAGCTGCTGGGTGATGGTGCTGCCCCCGCGCATCCGCTTCCCTTTCGACCAGCTGTCCTCGAACGACTTCTCGAGCTCGTCGAAATCCACGCCTCCGTGCGAAAAGAACGCGGCGTCTTCGCTCACGATCACCGCGCGCTTCAGCGAGGGCGAGATGCGCTCGTAGGGCACCCACCGCTGGACCTTTCGCGGTTTCTTCCCCGCCTTATCGGCTTCCCTGGCCCGAAGCTCCATGAACGCCGTCGTCGGCGGGTTCTCCTTCCGCAGCGCCCGGACATCCGGCAGCGACAGATAGAGATAGGCGAAGGCCGCGAACCCGGCGGCCGCGGCCGCCAGTGTCCACCTCAGGAGACGCTTCCCCATGACACGTTATTCACCGGCGATGACGATCCTGACGCGCTGAGCCGCCGGAGGCCTGCTGTCGGCGGCGAAACCGCTCCCCGGCACTCGCTCTCCTGCAGGAATCAGGCCACCGGTCCTATTGTATCCGTGCGCGGACCGACCACGCGGGCTCGAGCCAGTCGCCGATCAGGCTGCGGCGGGCCTCCTCGCCCACGCCCGCCAACTCGGCCTGCACGAGCGTGAGGTAGGCGATGGCCACGGGACTCAGCGAACCGGTCCGCCGGACGTTCCACTCGGCCTTGTTGCCCGACACCGCGATGCCCTCGCGATAGCTGGCCCTGAGCAGCAGCGGGCCGATCCCGGCCATCACCACGGTGGCATCGGCGAGGTCCTCGTCGTCGGCGCCGGCTTCGGTCACGCCCGAGCCTTCGGTCTCGAGGACGATGTGGGCGAACTCGTGCGCCACGATCGCGAAAATCTCCTCATCGTCGTCGCGATGGCGGTCGGCTACCTCCACCACGGCCCGGTCGTCGACGAGTTTCACGCGGCCCGCCATGCCCTTCGGCAGGCGCGAGAACTTCACCGTGAAGCTCGAGAGGCGGACGCCGAGGCGATCGGCCACGAATTCCGCGGTGCGCTGGAGGAACTCGCGCCGGGTGCCGGCCACGAACGGCAGGCGGCCGATGGGATACTGGCGCGCGATGGCCGGGTCGCGGAGCGCGAGCACGGCGGTTCGGGCGTACGCGTCGAGGCGCGGGCGCTGGGCCTCGAGGTTGTACTCGCGGACGAGGGCGTCGCGGCGGCGCTGCAGGTCGGCCCGCGCGGTGTCGAGGGGCGTGCCCTGCGGCAGCAGCACCGCGACGAGCGCGAGGGCGGCAACGGCTCGCATCCTCCGCGGTTCTCCTACCGCTCGCCCATCACGTCGAGGGCGGCGGCCGTGCCCGCGCCGCGCGGCACCGCGGCCCCCTGCGCGCGCAGCACCGACTCGAAGGCGCCGAGGAACAGCAGGATGATGGCGGGCGTCGAACTGGCGCCCATCAGGCCCACGCGCCAGATCTTCCCGGCGAGCGGGCCGAGGCCGGCGCCCACCTCGATGTCGAACTGCTGCAGCATCTGCTTGCGCACGGCCGCTTCGTCAACGCCGTCGGGCACGCGGATCGCGTTGAGCGTCCACAGCCGCTCCGGCTCCGGCGGCAGCAGCGACAGGCCCATCGCGCCGACGCCGGCGGCGAGCGCGAGGTGGTGGCGCCGGTGGCGCGCCCACCGCGCCTCGAGGCCCTCCTCCTCCACCATGAGCAGGGCCTCGCGCAGCGCGTAGAGGAGCGACGCGCAGATCGTGTGGTGGTACTTGCGCCGCACCCAGTAGTCCTCGAGCAGGGCGAGGTCGAAATAGAAGCTGCGCGCCTTGACGCGCCGCGCGAGGGCGGCCGGCGAGAAGGTGACGGGGGCGACGCCCGACGGCGCCCCGATGCACTTCTGCGCGCAGCTGTAGGTCGCGCCGATGCCCCACGCGCCGGCATCGAGCGGATGCCCGCCGAACGAGGTCACCGCGTCGACGATCGTGAGCGCGCCGTGCTCGTGGGCGAGGGCCGCGATCTCGGCCACCGGGTTCAGCACGCCCGTGGACGTCTCGGCGTGCACCACCGTGACCACGTCGGCGGGCGTCTCCTTCAGCGCGCGGCGGACCGCCTCCGGATCCACCGCTCTCCCCCACTCGTACGGCAGGCGCGTGACCGCTCCGCCATGGCGCTCGCTCATCCCGGCGATGCGGTCGGCGAAGTAGCCCCCCACAAGCGCCAGCACCCGCGTGCCGTCGCCCACGAGGTTGGCCACCGCTGTTTCCATCGCCGACGTGCCGGTGCCCGACACGGCGAACGAGAACGACCCGGCCGGCGCCCTGAACGCGGCGTCCAGGCGCCCGCGCAGCTCGTCCATCATCGCCATCAGGTCCGGATCGAGATGGCTCAGCACGGGCGCGGCCATCGTCCGCATCACGCGCGGCGAGACCATGCTCGGCCCGGGGCCGAGGAGGATTCGTTCACGCTCGGGAAGTGCAATCATGGGTCCCTCGAAGAAGAGTAGCCAGTAGTCAGTAGCCAGTAGAAAGACAGAAGCAAGGAGCAAGAAGCAAGGAGCAAGAAGCTGGAACCGGGCCAGCCCATGTCCCATGCCCCTACTGCGTCAGCTCCTCGAGCAGGCGCTGCAGCACCTCCCGCGCCTCGGGCTTCGCCGGGCGCAGCGGCCGGCGCACCTCGCCGCCGGCGTAGCCGGCGATCTCCATGGCCACCTTGAGGCCGGCGATGCCGTACCCCCCGGTCACCGCGTTCGCCAGCGGCGTCAGCCGGCGCTGAAGATCCCGCGCTTCGTCGTGCCTGCCGGCCCGCACGAGGTCGTACAGCCTCACGCAGATCTCGGGGGCGACGTTGGCCACGGCCACGATGCCGCCGGATGCGCCCGCCACCATCGCCGGATGGAGCGTCGAGGCGGACCCGACCAGCACCGCAAACTCCGGCGGCACGCGCGCCACGACGCCGGCCACCTGGCCGATGTCGCCGTTCGAGTCTTTCAGCCCGACGATGTTCGGGTGGGCCGACAGGCCGGCGACCGCGTCGGGCGCCATGTTGAGGCCCGTCACGCTGGTGAAGTTGTACAGCAGCACCGGCACCGGCGACGCGTCGGCCACGGCCCGGTAGTGCTCCGCGAGGGCCTCGGGCGTCATCTGCGACTTGAAGTAGAACGGCGTCAGCACCAGCACGGCGTCGGCGCCGGCTGTCGCGGCGCGCCTCGTCGCGGCGATGGTGGCGCGGGTGGATTGCCGCCCCGTGCCGACCAGCAGCACCCGGTCGCGCGGCACCCCCTCGCGCGCGGTGGCGACGATGCGCTCGGCCTCGTCTTCGTCCAGGAACGCCGCCTCGCCGTTCGAGCCGAGGGCGAGCAGGCCCCGCAGGCCGGTGGCCATCCAGCGCACCACGTTGCGCGCCAGGCCGGCGTAATCGACCTCGTCGTTCCTGAAGGGGGTGATGATCGGGGGATAGATGCCGGGGAGAATCATGGGAGTAGCCAGTAGTCAGTAGTCAGTAGAAGACAGGGGATAGAGAACAGAGGACAGGATACAACCAACCGTCACGCGGCGGCGCGTCAAATGACAGGGGCCCGGCGGGGCCTTCCCCGCCGGGCCTCAGCGTTCGGGTCTCCTCTACTGGCTACTGGCTACTGACTACTGCGCTACTGTCTTCCGGGCTGCCGGCCCGCCAGGTAGAGGAGCGCGCCCGCACCGAGCGCCGCCACGCCGGAGGCCAGTTGCGCGCGCGACGCGCTCGCGGCGAGGGCGGCGACGATGACCACGCCCAGCAGGGGCAGGAGCGGCGAGAAGGGCGAGACAAACAGCGCCGCGCCCGCACGCCCGGCCCGGCCCGGGCGCCCGAGGGCGACCGCCGCGCCGCACGACACGCCGTAGGTCACCAGCCGCGCCACCGCGCTCGCGATGGCCAGCCACGCGAACGAGCCCGAGAGCGCGAGCGCCAGCGCCACGCCGGCCGTGAACAGGATCGCGTTGACCGGCGTGCGGTGGCGCGGGTGGATCCTCGCCAGCCCGGCCGGCAGATCGCCCTGCTCGGCCAGCGCGTAGAGCATGCGCGACCCGGTCAGGATCTGCCCCGCCAGGTTGCCCGTCATCGACGCCAGCGCGCCGAAGCCGATGAGCAGCGCGCCAGGCCCCCCCAGAAAGCCCGCCGCCGCGTCCGCGAGCGGCGTCGTCGAGGCGGCCAGGTTGTCGAGCGTGCCCACGGCCACCACCTGGCAGAGCATGGTCACCGCGCCGACGACGATGACCGTCGTCACGAGCGCGAACGGCACGTGCCGCCGCGGGTCCTTCGACTCGCCCGCCGGCACGGTGAGCACCTCGTAGCCGCCGAACACGAAGATCGTGAGAAGGGCCGCCGTCGACGCCTGCTCGAACGAGACGGACGGGAGCGCGGTGAACCGCGCGGGGCTGATGAAGAACACGCCGATGACGATGAAGAGGCCCAGCGGAACGAGCTTGGCGATGGTCAGCGCGTTCACGGTGCGCGAACCCTGCTTGATGCCGGCGACGTTCACCAGCGTCAGGATGACGGTGACGATGGTGATGACGGCGACGCGCCCGATCCCCTGCGCCGCGCCGGCCCAGTAGTAGCCTGCGGCGAGGGCGAGGCCGTTGGCCACCGACGCGTGGCTCGTGACGCGCGTGAACCACTGCATCCAGCCGACCTCGAAGGCCACGAACCGGCCGAAGGCGGTGCGCGCGTAGAGATACGGCCCGCCGGTCGCCTCGAAACGGCTGCCCACCTCGGCCAGCGACACCGCCACGATCATCGTCACCAGGGTGCCCCCGAGGATCGCGAACGGGCTCCACGCGCCCACCGCGGCGGCGATCTGCGAGGGCATCAGGAAGACGGCGCCGCCGATGGTCTGGTTGATGCCGATCGCCGCGAGGTCCCAGCGCCCGAGGGCGCGGCGCAGCGTGGCCGTGGCGGCGGACGGGCGATCCTCGTTCAGCGGCGTGTCTCCACGGGACGTAAAGCACCGCAGTTGTAGCACAATTGGAGGCCATGCGCGTGCGTCTTCGCTGGCCGATCTGTGCACCCGCTGCCGCCCTGACGCTGGCCGTGTGCGCCGGCGCGTCCGCGCAGACGCCGTCGCCGCCCCCCGGGGCGGTCGGCCCGCCCGCGGGCTCCGCGCCGCGGGCTTCGGTGGCGGCCGGCGCGCTCGACGAATCGATCCGACTCGACGGCAGGCTCGACGAGGACGCGTGGCACCGGGCGGCGGCGATCGACAACCTGACGATGAGCGAGCCCACGCCGGGGGCGGCGCCGACGGGGCGAACCATCGTGCGCGTGCTGGCCGATCGGAGGGCCCTCGTGATTGGCGTGCGCTGCGAGGATCCCGACCCGGCCGGCATCGTCTCCTTCACCAAGGCCCGCGACGGATCGCTCCAGAACGAGGACCACGTGAAGGTGGTGCTCGACACGTTTCAGGACGGCCGGTCGGGGTACGTGTTCGCGGTCAACCCGGGCGGCGCGCGCTACGACGCGCTCGTCGAGCCAGGCGGCGAGAGCGAGAACGCGAACTGGGACGGCCTCTGGGAAGCGGCCACCAGCCGCGATGCGGGAGGATGGTCGCTCGAGATCCGCATCCCCGTCTCGACGCTGTCGTTCAGGCAGGGGCTGACGACGTGGAACTTCAACGTGCAGCGGCGAATCCAGCGGCTGCAGGAAACCAGCCGCTGGTCGGGCTGGAGCCGCGACTACAGGGTCACGCAGATGAGCCATGCCGGTGAACTGACCGGCCTGCCGGAGTTCGATCTCGGGGTCGGCCTCACGATCAGACCCGCCGTGACCGCCGGCGGCGGGATCCCCGCGCCGGACGCCGGCGTGGACGGCTCGCTCCAGCCGAGCCTCGACGTCACGCAGCGCCTCGGCTCGAACCTCCTGGGGTCGCTCACGGTCAACACCGACTTCGCCGAGACCGAGGTCGACACGCGGCGCACGAACCTGACGCGCTTCCCGCTGTTCTTCCCGGAGAAGCGCACGTTCTTCCTGGAGGGATCCGACATCTTCGGCTTCGGCCTGGGCCTGGGCACCGAGGTGCTGCCGTACTACAGCCGGCGCATCGGGCTGGTGTCCGGACGCGAGGTGCCGATTCTCGCCGGCGGCAAGGTGAACGGTCGCGCGGCCGGCACCAACCTCGGCGTGCAGGTCGTCGGCACGAACGATGTCGCCGGCGTCGCGCCGGACGCCACGATGGGCGTGGTGCGGGTGAAGCAGAACGTGCTGGCCGAGTCGTCCATCGGCGTGATGGCCACCGCCGGCGATCCCCGCGGACGAGCCGGAAGCTGGCTCCTCGGCGGCGACGCCACCTATCAGACGTCCCGGATGAAGGGCGACAAGAACTTCCTGCTCGGCGTCTGGGGCATCGCGATGGGGCGCGACGGCGTCGGCCCCGATTCGAGCGCGTACGGCGTGAGCCTCGACTATCCCAACGATCTCTGGGACACGGCGGTGAGGTACTGGCGGGTGGGGCGCGACTTCGATCCGTCGCTCGGGTTCGTGGCGCGGCCCGGCGTGCACGCCTACACCTTCAACACGGAGTACAGGCCGCGCCCGGACTTCTGGAACATCCGGCAGATGTTCTTCGAGTTCCGCAACTCGCTGGTCACCGATCTCGACGGGCAGTGGGAGAGCTACCGGGTGTGGACGGCGCCGGTGAACTGGAGGTTCGAGAGCGGCGATCGCGTGGAAGTCAACTGGACCCCGACCGGCGAGCACCTCGCGGCCCCGTTCGAGGTGTCGCCTGGCGTCGTCATCCCGCCAGGCTCGTACCACTGGACGCGCTACCGCCTCGAAGCCGGCTCGGCGTCGAAGCGCCGGTTCAGCGGCCAGCTGACCTGGTGGTTCGGCGGGTTCTATGAGGGCACGCTCCACCAGCTCATCTGGACGTCGGCGTGGACGCCGGCGCCGCTGGTCACGCTGGAGCTGACCGGCGAGTACAACGTCGGCCGCCTCGGCGCCGGCGACTTCGACACGACGGTCGCGGGTGCGCG
>Ga0209391_10002077_pt1 | contig 10466 bp, 7 predicted proteins | sample PPLLak3March2015_FD_187246 | JGI IMG/M metagenome (GOLD analysis project Ga0209391, IMG submission 187246) | Freshwater sediment microbial communities from Prairie Pothole Lake near Jamestown, North Dakota, USA - PPLs Lake P7 Core (1) Depth... | ecosystem: Environmental > Aquatic > Freshwater >... | reverse complement strand
AGACGTCCACGTCCACGTGCTCGGACATCAGCCGCACGGTGCGCGGGTTACCCGTGACCTTGATGACCGGCATGATCGGGTTGCCGATCACGTTGCCCTGGCCGGTCGGGAAGATGTGCAGGACGTAGCCCGCGGCCGCCTGCAACGTGCAGCACTCCGCCGCGGCCGACGAGGTGTCCATGAAGTACAGGCCCGGGCCGCGCGCCGGCGCCTCGGCCGGCTCGAGCACGTCGATGAAGCTCACCTTCTTGCCGATCTTCTCGAGATTGCCGAGCGCCTTCTCCTCGATGGTCGTGAGGCCGCCCGCGATGTTGCCCTTGGTGGGCTGGCTGTCGGAGAGGTCGGAGGTCTTGTGCGCCTCGATCACGTCGTCCTGGTAAGCCTGCCAGGTCTTCATGAACTTCTCGCGCACCTCCGGTGTGGCGGCGCGAGCGGCGGCGAGGTGCTCGGCGCCGGTGAGCTCGGACGTCTCGCCGAAGCAGCCGTAGAGTCCGGCCGGGATCAGCTTGTCGTACATGTTGCCCACGGTGGGGCAGGAGGCGAGTCCCGTCGTCGTGTCGGACTCGCCGCACTTGGCCGCGATCCACAGCTCCTCGAGGTCGCACTCGACGCGCACCTGCCCGGAGGTCTGGTGCACGAACTCCTTGGCCTTGCGCGAGGCGGCGGCGATGGTGGCGATGTCGCCGTTGCCCTCGATCCAGAAGCCCGCGACCGGCTTGCCGGTAGCGGCGATGCCGTCCACGATCTTCTGCGTCCAGTGCGGCTCGATGCCGATGACGATGCAGGCCGCCACGTTCGGGTTGGCGCCGGTGCCGATCATGGTGCGGAAGTGCAGCTCGAGGTCCTCGCCGAACTGCAGGCGCCCGTAGGCGTGCGGCAGCGCGATCGTGCCCTGGATGTGGTTCGCAACCGCCACGCACGCCGCGTTCGAGATGTCGTCCACCGGCAGGATGGCGACGTGATTGCGAATGCCGACGCGGCCGTTCTCGCGGCGGTAGCCCCAGATCTTCTTGCCCGTGCTCATGGTGGGCCTCCGCTTACCAGCGCTTGGTCTTGAGGTTGTGGACGTGGACGTGCTCGCCCTGGCCGACGTCGGCGACGATGCGGCCGATGTCCTGGCCGTACTTGATCACGGTGTCGCCCGTCTTGAGGTCCCGGAGCGCCACCTTGTGGCCGATCGGCACCGCCTGCCTCGCGACGAGGCGGAAGTCGGAGTTGTCGTGAGTGACGACGCACAGCATCTCGGTGCGGGCCTCGAGGCCCTCGACGACCACGACGCCGACGTTGTCCTTCGGGTCGTGCACGAGCAGGTGGGGAGTGGTCACGCGATTTCCTCCGATAAGGGCGGCCGCGCCCTGGGCCGCCGAGTCTTATATAAGATACTATACAGCAGATGATGGACACAGGCGCAAGCGGCCGCGTACGATACGGGCTCGGCCCGGGAGAACCGCCCATGGACGAGTCGCCACGTTACCGGCCCCTCTACCAGCAGGTCTACGAGTTCCTCGTGAAGCAGATCGCGACGGGCGAATGGGGCCCCGGCGAGTCGCTGCCCTCGGAGCAGGCGCTCGCCGGCCGGCTGAACGTGAGCCAGGGCACGGTCCGCAAGGCACTCGACGCGCTCGCGGCCGACAGCCTCATCGATCGCCGGCAGGGCAAGGGCACCTACGTCGCCGAGCACACGCAGGAGCGGGCGCTGTTCCGGTTCTTCCGCCTCACGCGGCCCGGCGGCGGCTCGCGCCCCGTGCCCACGAGCGCCGGCGACACGCTCAAGCGCCGTGCGGCACGTGCCGCGGACGTCGCACGGCTCGCGCTCGAGCCCGGCGCCGAGGTGTACGAGATCAACCGCATGCGGCTCGTGGACGGCGAGCCCATCGTCCTCGAGAAGATCGTCCTGCCCGCGGCCCTGTTCGCCGGGTTCGAGCGCCACGCTCCGCTGCCGAACGCCCTGTACGCGCTGTACCAGCGCGAGTACGGGGTCAACATCGTCTCGGCCGAGGAGGAACTGCGGGCGGACGCCGCGCGCAAGGAGGACTGCCGCCGCCTCAAGCTCGAGCCCGGCGCGCCCCTGCTGCACATCGATCGCGTGGCGCTGTCGCTCGAGGGCGTACGCGTGGAATGGCGCGCGAGCCGCTGCGACACGACGCACTTCGTGTACGCCGTCACCCTGTCCTGAGGAGCACGCCCATGCCGACCGTGCTGTGCGTGGGCCATGCGGTGCAGGACTTCGTGTTCACCGTGCCCGAGCTGCCGCAGCACGCCCGGAAGTACCGGGCCACGCGCTTCGAGAGCGTGGGCGGCGGGCCGGCCGCCACGGCGGCCGTGGCGATCGCACTGCTCGGCGGGCGCGTGATGCTGGCCGCACGGGTCGGCGAGGACGCCGCGGCCGACATGATCGTCGCGGAGCTGCACGCGTACGACGTGGACTGCACGCTCGTGCGGCGCTGCGCAGGCTGCGCATCGTCCGTCTCCGCCGTGATCGTGGACGCCCACGGCGAACGCATGATCGTCAACCATCTGGACGCTGCGCTGCCGCCTGACCCGGACTGGCTGCCGGCCCCGTGGGTCACCGGTGCCGACGTGGTGCTCGCCGACACGCGCTGGCCGGAGGGTGCGCTCGCGGCCCTGTTCGAGGCGCGCGCCGCGGGCCTCCCGGGCGTGCTCGACGCCGATCGCCCGATTCCGTCCGACGGTGCACTGCTGCGGGCGGCCTCGCACGTGGCCTTCTCGGCAGACGCGCTCGCCGACTTCAGCGGCATCGCCGAACCCGCGCGAGCGCTCGTCGAAGTCGGACGCGACCTGCCGGGCTGGTGCGCCGTCACCGCGGGCGCCGAGGGCGTGTACGCGCTCGAGGGCGGCGAACTGCGGCAATTCCCGGCCTTCGTGGTGCCGGTGGTGGATACGCTCGGTGCCGGGGACGTCTGGCACGGGGCGTTCGCGCTGGCGCTGGCCGAAGGCCGCGACGAATCGGCGGCGGTGCGCTTCGCCTCGGCCGCCGCCGCGCTCAAGGTGCAGCGGGCCGGCGGGCGCGCGGGAGCGCCCACGCGTTTCGAGCTCGACGAGTTCCTCGCGGCGCATCTCGCCGCCTGACACGACACTCAAGAGGCCCACATGACGATTTCCGCCGGCAAGTACTGGGGCATGCGCCGCATGGCGGATGCGGCCGGGCGCTACAAGATGACGGCGGTGGACCAGCGTCCACCGATCAAGAATCCGATCAAGGCGAAGCGCGGCACGCCGGAGGCGCCCTGGGAGGACGTCGCGGCTTTCAAGGAGCTGCTGATCCGCGAGCTGCAGGGCGAGTCCTCGGCGATGCTGCTCGACCCGCACTACGCCTATCCGCGCGGCGTGACGATGCTCGACGCGCGCCTCGGCCTCATCCTCACCCTCGAGGACTCGGTCTTCCGCGAAACGCCGGGCGGCCGCCTGTCGTCGGAGATCGACGACTGGTCGGTCGAGAAGATCAAGCGCGCGGGTGGAGACGCCGTGAAGGTGCTCACCTGGTACCGCCCGGACGGTGACCCCGCCGTGTGCGCCGCGCAGCAGGAATTCACCCGACGGATCGGCGAGGTCTGCAAGCGGTACGACATCCCCTTCGTCTTCGAGCTGCTCGTGTACCCGCTCGCGCGCGACGCGGAGCAGACGCGCGACTACGTCGAAATGAAAACGAAGCAGGCCGGGCTCGTCATCGACAGCGTGCGCACCTTTGCCGACCCGCGCTACGGCGTGGACCTGTTCAAGCTCGAGAGCCCGGTGCCGGCGGGGGACGTGCCCGAGCCCGGTGCGCCGGGCTCCGAGGCCGTGCAGGCGCTGTTCCACGAGCTCGATCGCGTCGCGGGGCGGCCGTGGGTGATGCTGTCTGCCGGCGCGGGGATGATCGAATTCAAGCGCGTGCTGCACTACGCGTACGCGGCCGGCGCGTCGGGTTACCTCGCGGGCCGCGCGATCTGGCTCGCGGCGTTCCAGCGCTTTCCCGACTGGGGCGGCATCCGCGACGAGCTTCGCAGCCAGGCCGTCCCGTACATGCGCGAACTCAATTCACTCACCGACGCCGCGGCGAGGCCGTGGCACACGCACCCGTGCTTCGGGACTGGCGGTGCGCGCGTCGAGCCCGCGGATTCGAGCTTCCGGCACGCGTATGCCGGTTTCGGAGGATGACATGTCGCTGACCTACGGAGTGGCGGTGCTGGCGCGCCCCACGTTCGACGTCCCCTTCGCCGAGGACATGAAGACGCGGGCTTTCGCGGCCCTCGAGGCGGCCGGCATCCGCACGGTCGGGCCCCGCGAGCTGCTGTTCGACCGCGCCGCGGCCGAGCGGGCCGTGGCGGAGATCCGCTCCGCCGGGCCGATCGACCTGCTGCTGATTCTTCAGATCACGTTCACCGACGCCACGATGACCGTGAAGCTCGCGAAGGAGGCGAACACGCCGATCGCCATCTGGGCCGTGCCCGAGCCGCGCATCGGCGGTCGGCTGCGTCTCAACGCCTACTGCGGGCTCAACCTGGCCGCGCACGCGCTCGGCCGGGCCGGCGTCCCGCACGGCTGGCTGTACGCGGCGCCCGACGCGCCCGATCTCGCGGCCAGCCTGCGCGCGCTCGCCACGCCGGCGGCGGTCGTTCCGTCGCGTGCGCGTCCGGTGCAGGCGAGTGCGGACTCCGCAGCCGAGCGCGTGCTCGACTCGCTGCGCGGTTCGAAGATCACCGTCGTCGGCCAGCACCCCGACGGCTTCGATACCTGCGAGTACGACGAGAAGCTGCTGTTCGACCTCGCCGGCCTGCGCGTGGAGAACGTGCAGCTCGGTGCGCTTTTCGACAAGGCGCGTGCCATGGACCCGGCCCGCGTCGGCGCGGCGCGCGCTGGCGCCGCGGCGGAGCTCGAAGGCCTCGATGCCGTGGACCAGGAGCAGCTCGACCGCTCGTTCCGCGTCTTCTGCGCGCTCGAGGACGTGCAGCAGGAGAGTCACGCGAAGGGGCTCGCGGTGCGCTGCTGGCCCGAGATGTTCACCGAATACGGCTGCGCAGCCTGCGGGCCGATGGCCATGATGAACCAGAAGCAGGTGCCCTCGGCCTGCGAGGCCGACGTGCACGGCTCGCTGTCGCAGCTGATGTTGCAGGAACTCGCCCGCGAACCCGCCTGGATGGCCGACCTCGTGGACATCACCGCCGCCGACGACACGGCGGTTCTCTGGCACTGCGGGCTCGCCCCGATCTCCATGCGCGACCCGGAGGCGCACGCCGAGGCGACCATCCACACCAACCGCAGGATGCCGCTGCTGCACCAGTTCCCGATCAAGCCGGGCCGCGTGACGCTGGCGCGGCTCTCTCGCGCGCGTAACGAGACCAAGCTCATGATCGCGGGAGCCGAGGTGATCCGCGCGCCCATGGCGTTCACGGGCTGTTCCGGCACGGTCCGGTTCGACCGGCCGGCGGCCGAGGTGGGCCGCACCATCATGGAGGAGGGGCTCGAGCACCACTTCGCGCTGGCCTACGGCGACCACAAGCCGGCGCTGAAGGCCATCGCCGCGCGCTGGAACCTGCCCGTGCTCGAGCTCGCCTGAGGTGGGCGCGTTCGATGTCGAGGCGCCGAACTGGGGACGCATCCCGCCGGTCAAGGTGACGGGCGCAGCGGCCGCGCATCCAGACGGCGGCGTGACGCTGCCGACGGATGCGGGACCCCTGCGGGTCGCGCTGCTCGACTCCGGCGTGCGCTTGCGCCTGGGGCCCGACGCACGCGACTACGGGATCGTGGTGCGCGAGCCCGCGGCGCTCGCGGTACGCATCGAGGTCGTCGAGGGAGGGACGCGGCTGGTGGCCGGCGAGCGCGTACTCGAGATCGGCCACGCGCCGCTGTCGTTTGCGCTGACCGTGGCGGGCCGCGCCGTGCAGTCGTCCCCGGGCGACGGGCACTTCGTGCGCCGCTTCCGCGTGCCACCCTTCGCGCGCATGGGCGATGCGTGGCTCGTGAGCCTCGAACTCGGCCACGAGACGCCGGTGTACGGGCTCGGCGAGAAGTGGGGACGCCTCGACCGGCGTGGGCAGCTCGTGCGCTCGTACAACCACGACGCGCTCGGCGTGAACGCCGAGGTGAGCTACAAGAACGCGCCGTTCGCCTGGAGCCCGGAGGGCTGGGGCTTATTCGTGCACACCGTGGCCCCTGTCGTGCACGGCGTGGGATACGCGCCGTGGTCGCAGCGGGCCTACGTCCTCAAGGTTGACTCGCCTTCGCTCGACCTGTTCGTGCTCGACGGGGCGAGCGGTGCCCAGATCCTCGGCCAGTACACCGCGCTGACCGGTCGCGCGCCCGTCCCACCGCTGTGGAGCCTGGGGTTGATCCTCTCCAAGGCCTACTACCGCACCGCCGAGGAGATCCTCGCGGTCGCGCGCGAGGTGCGTGAGCGCGGCATGCCCTGCGACACCATCACGTTCGACGGACGCGCATGGCAGGACACCGACACGCGCTTCGCCTTCGAGTGGGATCCGGCCCGCTACCCGGACCCGCGATCCGTGATCGAGCAGCTCAAGGAGCTCGATTTCCGCATCTGCGTGTGGGAATACCCGCTGATCTCGGTACGTAACCCGCTGTTCGAGGAACTGGCGGCGAAGGGGTGGCTGCTCAAGGATGCGCGCACCGGCGAGGCGTATCGCTACCAGTGGGATCTCGAGCCCTTCGGCGCGGTGCTTACGCCGTTGCCCGAGTCGGGCCTGCTCGACTTCACGCAGCCCGACGCCTACGCCTACTGGCGCGATCGCCATCGGGAACTCTTCGAACTCGGCGTGGACATGATCAAGCCGGACTTCGGCGAGCAGGTCGAGCCGTACATGGTGGCCTCCGACGGTGCGCAGGGCGATGACCTGCACAACGTCTACGCACTGCTCTACAACCGCTGCGTGTACGAGGCCGCGAGCCGTTATTCCGAGGGCGGGGCGTTCCTGTTCAGTCGGGCCGCCTGGTCGGGCTCGCAGCGTTACCCCTCGCAGTGGGGCGGTGACCCGCAGGCCGACTGGGGCGGCCTCGCGGCGAGCATCCGCGGCGGCCTGTCGTGGGGCCTCACCGGCGCGCCGTTCTATGCGACGGACGTGGGCGGCTTCTACGGCGACCGGCGCGATCCGCTGCTGTACGTGCGCTGGGCGCAGGCGTCCGTGTTCTCCGCCCACATGCGCCTTCACGGCATTGGCGCCCGCGAGCCCTGGTCCTACGGCCCGGAGGCGGAACGGGCCGCCACGGCGGCGCTCGAGTTGCGCTACCGCTTGCTGCCGTACCTGTGGCGAACGGTCGAGGAGGCGAGTGCGACCGGACTTCCGGTACAGCGCGCCATGGCGCTGGCCTGCCCGGACGAGCCCGAGGCCTGGGCCTTCGACCACCAGTTCTTCTGCGGCGAGGACCTGCTCGTCGCGCCTTGCCTCGACCCGGCCGGGCGCGTGCGCGTCTATCTCCCGGACGGCGATTGGCGCCGCTTCCCGGACGGCGATGCATTCCAGGGCGGACGCACGCACGAGCTCGTGCTGGCGCTCGACGAACTGGCCGTGTTTGCGCGGCGCGGCACCGAGATTCCGCTCGGGCCCGCCGTGCCCCACACCGGCGAGCTCGGCGCGGTACCCCTGGTGGCCGAGGTGTGGCGCGCCCCCTGAGTGACGCGGCGGGTCGGTTGGGTGCTCTCATGTCTTATATAAGGGTTGTAAGACATAGAATCATCATGTTACCGTCGGCTTCATCAGGAGTCCGCGCCGCTGCTGCGGCCGCGGCGCGATGCGTCAAAACAGTCCTGGGGGAGAACCGACCATGCACGTCCGCCCTACCCGCCGCTCCATGAGCCCGATCGCCGTCGCCGTCCTGGCGGCGCTCGCGGCAGCCCCTGCCGCGCACGCGCAGGAGACCGGCACCACCGCCGGCGGCCTCGAGGAGATCATCGTCACGGCGCAGAAGCGCGAGCAGAACCTGCAGGAGGTGCCGATCGCCGTCTCCGTCGTGACCGGCGCGACTCTCGAGGCCACCGGCGGATTCAATGTCGAGTCGCTGCGCCAGCTCGTGCCCTCGCTCAACATCCGCAAGACCAACACCCAGCTCAACCAGGCGCTGTTCCTGCGTGGCGTCGGCACCATCAACTTCGCGATCGCAGCTCAGCCGAGTGTCGCCTTCGTGCTCGACGGCGTGGTGATGTCCTCGGCGGGCGAGGCCTTCGGCGACATGTACGATGTGGAGCGCGTCGAGGTGCTGCGCGGCCCGCAGGGCACGCTGTTCGGCAAGAACGCCTCGGCGGGTGTCGTCAACGTCGTCTCCACGCGGCCCGGCGACACCCTCGGAGGCTACGTCGACCTCGGCTGGTACGAGGACAACGAGGTGCGCCTGAAGGCGGCGCTCGATGCGCCGATCTCCGACAAGCTGCGCACCCGCACCACCGCGACTTGGGGCAACTTCGACGGCTACATCGACAACATCAGCGCCACCCCGGCCGGCGGAGATCTAAACGGCTACGACCGCTGGGGCGTGCGCACGATCTGGGAGGCCGACCCGACCGACAACGTCAGGCTCACGTTCATCGGCGACTACCGAAAGTCGGACGACAACTGCTGCGTCGAGGTCATCGCCGGGCCGCTGTCGGGCGGGCAGGCGGCCGCCGTCGCCACGCTGCTCCAGGGAACGGACTACGAGAAGGATTTCTCCAGCCGCAAGGTGCGCCAGAACCTCGAGATGACTTCCGAGGAGGAAGCCTGGGGACTGTCGCTGCAGGCGGACGTCGGCCTCGGCGACTACACCCTGACGTCGATCACCGCTTACCGGACCTGGGACTCGACCGAGATCCGCGAGGGCGACTGGCTCGACGCCGGTCCGGCCTACGTCGGCATCAACCAGCTGCACGACATCGGTCCGCAGGAGCAGGACACGTTCTCGCAGGAACTGCGCATCACCTCGCCGGGCGGGCAGTTCGTGGACTACGTGGCGGGGCTCTACTACGCGACGACCAGCGCCGACCGCTACTTCCAGCGTGACACCGAGGTGTGCCGCTCGAGCACGCTGGAGCCGGACGCGACCGGCCTGCGGCCCTGCACACCGGCGGCTTCGGTCATCGAGTCGCCGTCCGCCAACGCGGATTTCGGCGCCGACTTCGATAACTTCGCGGTGTTCGGCGATGGCACCTTCAACCTCACCGACCGCTTCCGCGTAATCGCCGGCCTCCGCTGGACCTGGGACGACCTCGAGTTCCAGCACACCTACAATTTCTCACCCACGACCGGTCCGGGCATCCGCAGCAGCGCCGACCCGAACGAGACCGAGTGCAACGGCGTCGTCAGCCTGTGCCCCGGGGGCACCCGCACCATCAGCGGCAGCAACAGCTCCGACGAGGGTTCGGGACGGTTGGGCGTGCAGTTCGACTTCACCGACGACCTGATGGCCTATGCGAGCTACGCCCGTGGCTACAAGGGCCCGGCCTACAACGTCTTCTTCAACATGCGGGTCCGCGATGCCGAGGTCATTGACGGCGAGACGGCTGACTCATACGAACTCGGCTTCAAGTCCACGCTGGCCGACGGCCGGGTGCTTCTCAACGGCGCGGTGTACTCCGCCGAGTACGACAACTTCCAGACCAACAACTTCCTGATCCTGAACGGCGTGCTGATCACGACGTTGACCAACGCCGGCACGGTGTCGACCGAGGGCTTCGAGCTGGACTTCCTGGCCCGCCCGCTCGATGGGCTCTCGCTCGGCGGCGGCATCGCCTACACCGACGCCCAGGTCGACAAGTTCTTCACGCCGCCGGGCTCGACGGGAATCGCCAGCGGCACGCCGCTGCCGCTCGCGCCGGAGTGGAAGGCGACCCTGAACGCCGACTACCGCGTCGAGCTCGACCGACTCGACATCACGCCGAGCCTGCTGTTCGTCTACACCGACGACCAGTACGCGGACCTGATCAGCCGGACCCAGCCAGCCGTTCAGGAACAGGTGCTGATCCCGTCCTTCACCACGATCGACATGTCGGTGGCCTTCGCGGACAAGTCGGATCGCTACCGCCTGACGATCATCGGCCGCAATCTCACCGACGAGAACTTCGCGGCGCTGATCACGCGCGGCGGCCCTGCCAACGGACGGCGCCTGCAGGTCCCGCGCGAGGCCGACCGCTACTTCGGCGCGCAGTTCCGCGTCGGCTTCGGCGGGGGGCGCTGACGATAGCGGCCGCGTCGTCCGGACGCGGCCTGCCCCATAATCCGGCACAGGCCGCCCCCGGGCGGCCTGTGCTGTCAGCGGGTCCGTCGCGGGAGCTTAGGCCGGGCGCATGAAGTCGTTGCTCATGGGGATCGTCCGGGCGCTGGGTCGTGTGAACGGCCCGCTCTCGCTCGTTGCGCGCAACCTCGCCGGCGCGCTGCTCGCGGTCATGCTCGCCCTCGCGCTCGCCCAGATCGTTTCGCGGGGCGTGTTCCACTACTCGCTCGACTGGGCCGAGGAACTGGCTCGGGTGGCGCTGGTCTGGT
>Ga0209391_10002076_pt1 | contig 10467 bp, 13 predicted proteins | sample PPLLak3March2015_FD_187246 | JGI IMG/M metagenome (GOLD analysis project Ga0209391, IMG submission 187246) | Freshwater sediment microbial communities from Prairie Pothole Lake near Jamestown, North Dakota, USA - PPLs Lake P7 Core (1) Depth... | ecosystem: Environmental > Aquatic > Freshwater >... | reverse complement strand
GATGACTACGAGGAACACGGACGAGCCGACGATGGCCTGAGTCAGGCTCGACTGCAGTGGCGGCGACGCGACCGGCGGCGGTTTCGCGGTCCCGGCATAACGGATCTGGGTTGCGCGCGGGCGGCCGCGGTCATCCTTGGCGAGATCGTAAGTGACGGTCTTGCCGACCTCCGGTCGACTCGATCGCTCTGTGAATGCCTTGATGTGGCAGAAGACGCGCGCGCCACCTTCTAATGGTGCGATGAAGCCGAAGCCCCGGTCATCGTTCCACTCGGAAATCTTTCCCTTGAATCGCATCAGGACCGTCTGCGCTTCGCGTACACCGCCCCGGCAATCGCGCCGATCACTGCGCCCGCCGGTCCGGTGATGAACAGGCCCAGCATGGGCCCCTGGTTGGCCTCCGGCACGAGAATCATCGGACCGAAGAACCCAGCCACAAACCCCAGCCCGCCCACGATCACGGCCCCGAGGCCGGCCATCACTGCGACAGAACTCGAGCCTTCCGCCGTGCCGTTCCAGACCTCACGCGCTACATAGAAGGACGCCGCCAGCGCCACCAGGTTGCTGAGCCACAGCTGGCCGCCGAGCGGCATGACGAGCATCAGCATCCAGACGATGAAGAAGGTGCCGAAGAAAGCCAGCACCGCGATCGATCTGCGCATCATGTCGAAGCTCTCCCCGGACGCTGGTGCTCTTTACCGCCCGCACCCGAGGCGGTAACGCTCGCGCTTGAGCCGATGCCACTCGGCACGCAGCCACTCGCCTTCATCATGGCCGTAGCCCGCTCTCATTCGCGAGTTGATGCGGTCGATCGCCCGATCCACGGCAGCACACGCCCTGGCGTTCGACGCCTCCGCTGACCCCGAGATAGTCGGCCCTTCTCCGGCGGAACCGGATCGCGATGTGTAGCTGCGTGATGCCGGTCGCTGCGCCTGCGTCTGCTGCTGCCTTAGCCGATCAACCTCACGCGGATCGGGCTGATCGACGACCAGGGTCCGCGATTTGGCGTCGGCCGCGCAGGGGCGGTCCGACACGACGCGGTGTCCGTTCACTTCGCACTCATAGACACCCACATAACTTTCGCGGCCAGTGCGAGCGGGTGGCGGTCCCTGGTAATGGGAGGCCTGCGGCTCGGCGGCCGGCGGAACCACCGACACCGGCATTTCGACGACACTCGCCTCCAGAACTTCTGGAGGGTTCGCCGGCTCTCGCGCTTCAGAGAAGAAGTATGTCCACCCGAAGAAAGCGACGGCGACGGCGGCACCGAGCGCGAACACTCGCTGAGGCGCCTCCTGCGTGCGTCGATTGCGCTGCTCGAGTTCGTCCCACTCCAACCCCATCACCACTCTCCTTATGGATCAGGGCGCCGCAGGCAGCACGTACTTGATCTTCTCGCCGTCGAAGGTCACGAGGCCGCGGCGATTCGGTTCAGCTTCCGTGTCGGCTGCTCCGCGTCACTTTCTGAGTTCGTCGAGCCGTACCCAGTCCCCCGGCGCCCGCTCGTAGGACCAAAACACCCACCCGTTCACTGCCCTCTTGCCCCCGATTGCCGCACGCCCCGCCAGCGAGGGTGAATTGAAGACCTCGCCCGCGAACCGAATCGAGCCGTCCGGTCGTACGCGCGCGGTCAAAAGCTTGCCCTTGTAGCGGCGCCGTAGCCGTGCCGGCGTATTGGCGTACTTGGCGAGAACCGGCGCGCCCGCAACCTTGCCCGCCTTCCGAACCGCATTGAGCGGCTTGAATCGTGCCGGAATCCCCATGATCTCCCTCAGCCGTCCCCGTTCGAGCTCCCTAATCTCGCGAGCCAGTCGAGTCCGCAGGTTCTCGGCTCGCGCGAACTTGCCGCCCACCCGATTGCCGACCGGCTTCAGGATTCTCAGGGCGAGCGACTCCAGCTCGCGGATGTGCCCGTCCTGGATGGTCAAGTACACGCTGAATCGATCCCACGACGCACCGTGCCGGTCCTTGAGGTGCGCCTTGAGGCGGTTCCGCAGGTTGCTGGCCAGGCCCACGTAGTAGAGGCGATCCCGACGGTAGAGCACGTAGATGCCATGTCGCCCGCGGACGTAGTTGCGAACGACGTCCTGATACTCCTCGAGCGCCTTCCGCGAGACGTTCTCGAGGTACTGAGATACCAGTGACTGGCGTCTACCTTTCTTCATGCTGCTCCCCGGCGACTGAGTTGTCGGCGAAGTCCGCCTCGATCAACCGGAACTGCACCAGTGCCGCCTCGAGATCTTCGATAATTTCGGATTGCGCTACTGGTGGGTCAACCAGAACCAGACCTACCGGCACGAGGTGGCCGGCGGCTACCTGTGGTCGCCGAAGCGCAAGGCCAATGGGCACATCAACCCCTTCTACGAAACATCCAGATCGGATCGAAGCCGCTCCGGCACCTCGCGACTCAACCTCCAAGTCACCGTAATCGGGCGGTCTCCCTCCCAGCGGACGAAGTCCACCATTCCGCAGTAGGTGAACGGTGCCGCCTTTCCGGCCTTGGTCTTGGACTGCCTGCGGATAAACAGATGGACCTCGATGCCGCGCTTCCGGTGCTCCTGAATGGCACGGCCCGCGCTGCTTTCCTGGGCAGTCCGGTTCTGACTCTGCCACCTGAACTCGCTCGGAGAGAGAAACCTGTCGTCGTACTTGTGCTCGTCCGCAGCCGTGCTCTTGTCCAGTGTGACCAGCAGGAAGAGCCTGTTGTCTCGCTGCACGAAGCCCTGTTGCCAAACGGCGGACACGAATGGCAGACCAAACAGCCCGGGAATTTGCTCCCGCGAGTAGGCTTTCCAGAGCACGGGGACATTGGCACCGACACCGATCGGCTCGAGCCGCCACGTAGCCCCGTCGTGGATCAGCCGAACCTGGTGTCGCGTTCCCGGCGCCCCAGCATCAGGACCAAACCACTTGCGCAGGATGGAAGGCAGTTCGTTACGGTCCGAGCCCTCCTTTCGAGCGGCGTTCAAAGCGATCTTGACGAAGTTTCCGACATACCGAGATCCATCGGCCTCGAACGGCGTCAAACCGTCCGGGAGCCCGGGCTGTTCTTCCCGATCCAGAGGCATCAGGATCGGATTGCCATTGGACTGATTGACTTTGACCAAATACCCGTCGGTCGGCCGTACAACGGATCTGTCCAAGTACTCCGCCAATCGCCATTCGGTCAGCTCGCGGGTCAACTCCTGTAGTGCAGCCCGGTCCTCATCACGAGCGCGGACGCGTGACCCGAATACCTTGGTTGCGTAATCGAAGAACCGCTGTGCTCCCGTGCCTGCCCCGCCGACCCACGCGTCGATCGGATTGTCCTCCAGCGCCCTGGCGAGACGGCTGTCGTTCTCAAAGTGCTCGCCAAAGTCCGCGGCGATCTCTGGTCGATGCACGCCGAGCTGCCGAACACCACCGGTCAGTTCGTCCAGGCCGATCTCTCCCGGAAAGCGATCGGCGTTGAGCATCGCGAGCAGCGTGACCATCTTGTAACTCCTGGTCATCTGCGTGTCCTGTAACACGTCCAGGAACGCCCGGTTCTCGGTCGCCAGTCTCGCCTCATGCTCATCAAGGGCACTGAGCGACTCAAGGAACGCGAACCAGGACCCATGCTGCTTGCGGACCGAGCGAGGCGCGTAGCCGTCGCGGTAAGCCTCAAGCGCCGTTGGTCGTACCGCGTGCTGCGCGATAAAGTCCTGCACATACGTCCGCAAGGCGTCGGCGGGCTGAGCGCCTACACGCAGCAGTCCCCGCAGGATGTCGATAGTTTCGAGGTCGTACGTGACCGAGCAGCCGGCCGGCAGCTCGGCCGCTCCCGCCCGGCATTGCTCGAGCAACGCCAAAACATGCTCGTCACCGGCTGGCAGATTGAACAGAGTCTGCGGCTTGAGCAGGAATGAACGGTGATTGCCGATGTAGTCGATAACCGAGAGCCTCTTTGGCTTGTCTGTCTTGCGCAGGCCTCGGCCGAACTGCTGCAGCCACAGGACCTTGGACTCGGTTGGCCGCAGCATCAACACGGTGTCGAGGTCCGGCAGATCGACCCCTTCGTTGAACATGTCCACCGCGCAGACCACGTCCAGGTCGCCGGCTTGGAGTTGCTCCAGCGAGGGGACCCGGGGATCACTTGAAGGGCCGGAATGCACCGCAACCGCACGCTTGCCCCTGGACCGCAAGAACTCCGCCATGAAATCTGCGTGTCGCTGAGAAACGCAGAACGCGAGGACCCGGCGACCGCCGCGCTTTGCAAGTTGCGAGATCGCATTCTCTGCACGCGCAACGGTCGAGACAGCAGTTGTCAGCTCTTCCTCGGAAAAGCGATTGCTGCGCCAGGGTATGTTCGTGTAATCGACCTCGTCTGGTACACCGTAGTAGTCGAAGGGCGCCAGCAGGCCCTGACGGATGCCTTCACCCAAGTCGCAGCGGAAGACCAAGTTGCCCCCACATAGGTCCAGCAGATCGGCCCCGTCACTGCGCTCTGGGGTGGCCGTCAGGCCGAGCAGGTACTTTGGTCCAAAGTGCCGCAGCAGCCGACGATATGTTGCTGCCGAAGCGTGGTGAAACTCGTCAACGATGATGTAGTCGAAGTGATCGGCAGGGAATCGGTTCAGATGTGGCTGCCGCCCCAGGGTCTGGATCGACGCAAACAGCACGGCTGCGTGCTCGTGCTTCTCGGTGCCCGTGTAGAAGCCCAGGTGATCCTGCGGCCGAATCCTCTGGAAGGTGTGCATCGCCTGACTAAGGATCTCTTCGCGATGCGCAACGAACAGCACTCGCTTGAACTCCCGCGAATCGAACGCACTGAGCCAGGTCTTGCCGAGCCCCGTTGCGAGCACAACCAGTCCCGCGATGTCCCCCGCCTCGCGTGACCTGTTCAGCGCCTCGAGCGCAGTCTTCTGAATCGGATGCGGCTCCGGAATCGAGAGGGTTTCGTCCGGTGGTACGGTAGCGGATTCCCCGCTGGGCATGCGGACTGACAGTCGACGGCGTGCCCGATAGGACTCGACCCATTCGTGACTCAGCTCGATCGTGGCTGGATGTCGAAACAGTGCTTCGAAAGAGGCACAGATCGCGGCGAAGCCTGAACCGTCCCGACTAGAGACGACACGATAATTCCACTCGATGCCGTCGACGAGCGCGGTACGACTAAGATTCGAGCTGCCGACGAAAGCGTGGCCGTCGCCATCCCGGTCATGGACGATGTACGCCTTCGGGTGGAAAGACACTGGCCACGAGCTGTCCTTGGCCGACTGGGTGCGATAGACACGGCGTTCAACTGCGCCGCGGTCCGGCCCGAGGTCCAGCAACATCAGCAGGGCGGCCGGATCGGTCGCGTCGAGATAGTCCCCGGTCAGAACGCGGATCCGGGCGCCGCGAGAAAGGGCTTCGTCCAGAGAGGGGTACAGCAGCTCGAGGCCACTCGGCATCACGAACGCTACCGCCAAGTCGACGCTCTTGGCGGTCGCCAAGCGCAGCTTAAGTTGTTTGAGTAGAGAGGAATCGGCGCCGCCGGTCGTCAGAAACGGGGCCGCCGACCGCTCATATCCGGAAGACACGTCTCGAACGGCCTCCCAGTACCGCGCCTTGCCTGGGATCACGTGGCGCACGCCCCCGCGCGGATCGGCGACATCGCCGCGGTAACGCGGGATTACGTGTACGTGAAGATGGAAGACGGTCTGCCCGGCCGCTGCCCCTACGTTCACGCCGATGTTGTAACCGTCCGGCGCACGCTCTCGCTCGATCGCGGCCTTCGCCCTGTCGATCGCTTCGACGAGCGCCAGACGCTCAGATGGCGTCGTATCGAACCAGGACGCGACGTGTCGCCGAGGCACGAGCAATGCATGCCCCGCGGACACCGGAAAGCCGTCCCAGATACAGCGGACGAACGCATCTTCGTAGACGAGCTTCGCCAGGTCGGGCTCACAGAATGGGCAACCACCGGTCGCCAGCGCAGCCTCGGTCATTGGCGGACGCCCATACGGTTGATTACAAGGACACCCGGCAATCCTGCAGCCGCGCAGCTACGGCAGCGCCATGCCGTGACCGGCTTCCTGGCCCAACGGGTCATCTGGCAGACCGGGCAACGATGCCGGTACCGGGCCGTCTCGTCGGAGCCTGCCACTGTCTTCGGCGTCGCGGGAACCCGCAGTCGTACCATCGGCTCGAAGCCGGTGGCCCGTACCAGAGTCTTCCACTCAGGGCCGTGCGGCTTACGGGCGCGCGGGTGCAGCCGCCGCGCCGCGGCGTGGGCGAGTTCGTGCGCAAGTACCTCCGCCTTGCGGGAGCGCAGCGACAGGAAGCGAGGACCGACTTCGATGCGGTGACCATCGGGACAGTAACGACCGACCCTCGTGCGAAGGCGACGATTCAGGTCAACAACGACCGCTTCCGGCAGATCGGGCAGCGACCAAGCTTCCGACCAGCGTGCGATTGCGATGCGCAGCCGGGCGGCAGCGGTGGCTCCGATTGCAGCTTCCAGTTCGGCGGTAAGCGGCATGAGCGGATCTTGTCTTCCGGCAGTCGACTTCGACCGACTTGGCATCCTAGCGGAGTCGGGCTAACCGCGGCCACCCGGGGCTCCGAAGAGGATTGCGTACGAAAGACCACAACCACCGGCTAGACCAACCATCGATGAAGTTGGGTGCGCCTGTCGGCGAGCGGTTCACAGCGGTCCCCTCTCCGAGGGACAGCACCGCCATCTCGAATCTCATAGGCAGTCGGTGTTTCTGCAGGCGGTTCGTCGTTAGGATCCGACCCGATCTACACACGGGGCGCTGGAATGACCGGACCGAGATCGCCGTTGAAGGACAAGCCGCTACGCAATCCAGGGCAGTCGCTCGACGAGGAAATCCAGCGGGTCATCGACGACCAGCTGATGGCGCCGTTCATGACTATCGCCGCACTGTGGACTGTCGCGTTCGTCGAGTGGCTGGCGTACTGGCGTTCCCTTCCTCGCCAACCGTGGATATTCGTTGGCGCGGCCCTGATCGGGACCGCCTGGCTTGCCATTCATATCTTTCGCCTGCGACGGAAAGTCCGGGCGCTCAAGCTGGGACGCGACGGCGAGCGGGCCGTCGGCCAGTTCCTCGAGGGGCTGCGCGAGGCCGGCGCCCGAATTTTCCACGACATCCCCGCCGAGGGGTTCAACCTCGACCACGTCGTGATCTCGACCCGCGGGATCTATGTGGTCGAAACCAAGGCCATCACAAAGCCGACCGCCGAGGCCAAAGTGGTCTATGACGGAGAGCGGGTGACCGTGGCCGGGCACACACCGGATCGCGATCCCGTCGCGCAGGCCGCCGCCGAAGCCAACTGGCTGCGACGTCTCCTGGAGCAATCAACCGGCAGGGCCTTTCTCGTGCGTGGTGTCGTGGTGTACCCGCGCTGGTGGGTCGAGCAGACCCACCCCGCCCGCCCGCGGGAGGTGTGGGTACTGGAGCCCAAGGCGCTGCCGAAGTTTATCGAACACGCGCTCCCGGTCATGTCGAGTGACGAGGTCGCCATGGCCGCGTATCACCTGTCCCGATACGTTCGGGGCGAGAACCGATCAAGGGAGTGATCACCTCGATGTCTCAGGCCAAGACGACTTTTGACGACGCCATCCGGGATGCCGAGGAACTCCTGGCGCACTTCGACAAGGCCAATACCCAGCCGCCCCCTGAGAACGCCGAAGTCCTGAAGCGTGCAGGACTGATCATGGCTTTAACGGCCTGGGAGACCTACGTTGAGGACCGCGTCGTCGAAGGGCTGCGCTCGCGAATCGGCACCGAAGGAGACAGTCAGTCGGCGCGCTTCGTCAAGAAACGGCTGGATGAAGAACTGAAGCGGTTCCATAACCCGAGCAGTGATAAGACACGCCGACTTTTCCTGGATTTCCTGGAGGTCGACCTCACGAACGCCTGGGCGTGGAATCAGTACGACTGTACGAAGGTGAAATCGACGCTTGACGACTTGATCGGGAAGCGCGGCGAGGCCGTGCATCGGTCCAAAGCTCCGCGGAACGGCACGCCAGCCCCGCACCTTGTGACGCGGGAAGACCTGAAACGAGCAATCAGCTTTCTGAAGTCGCTCGTCGCGGCGACGGAGAAGGCGCTGTAGGCAGCCAGCGAGTCAGCCGGCCACCTGCTTGAACGTCACGTGCGGTATGTCCGCCCGCTCCCGGGCGTGCTCCAGAGTCAAGCCGCAGAGATTTCCGCGGGCATCAATGTCCAGAAGCGTGGTCTCGTCGAGTTCGCGGGTTTCTGCGACCTCGGACGACCGGAATTCGATGTGAAGCGTGTCGGTATCCTGGAAGTACGTGATCTTCATGGCCTGAACGTCCGGTCGAAGAACGCGTTATGAACCGTCAACGGGTCCGGCAACAAGACGACGCGTAGTGCACTGCCGTCCGCCTCCGGAATCATCGCCCACCTGCGAACGCGACCTTCGGCTTGAAGCGCTTCGCGAACCAGTCGCTCTATCGCCTGGCCGATCCATTCGTCGCGGATGATCACACGGTCCGGCCGCGTTCGCACGGCGCGGAAGTACTCAGTCGTCGGAATGGGCACCTCGGCCATGCAGCCGAGCGTGACGATCGCGACGACACGTCATCAGCGTCGAATCTGGCCCCTGTAAACAGATTTGCTCATCACGACATGCTGGCCCTGCCGCACTATCCTGAAGCCGAGCTTCTGGAGCGCACGCACAGCCGCTGCAACCTACAGGCGCCGAAGCAAGATCTCGCGGGGCTGCAAACGAGCGCGTCGATGCCGCGGCAGGGGGCGTCGGGGCAACCGAGTCACGCTGCCGGCCGTACGGACAGCTTCAACCCGGCCACCTGAAGCACAGCTACCAGTGTCGACAGGCGCGGGTTACCCGACGCGGAGAGGGAGCGATAAAGGCTCTCGCGACTGAGCCCCGCGGCCTCGGCAACCCGGGACATACCCTGCGCCTCTGCAATGCGGCGCAGGCCGAGCAACAATTCTTCAGGCGTTTCGGACCGCTCGAGGACCTCGCAAAGGTATTCGCAGGTGAGATCGTTATCCGCCGCCAACATCCGGCGCGCCCACTGGTCATACGAAGTTGCCACCGCGCTGCGCGGACGGCGATTCACTGGCTTAGCCGCTTTCTTGCTTCGTCCAGCCACTTCCTCTCCCTCCCGATGTCGGCCACCTGAGTTCGCTTCGAGCCTCCGCAGAGGATGAGATATCGGCTGATGGGTATTCGCGCGAAATAGACCCTGTATCCGGCGCCGGTGTCGATGCGCAGTTCCATCAGGCCCGAGCCCAGTGCCCGGCAGTCACCGGGATTCCCTGCCTGCAGGCGGCCCAGACGCTGCATCACTCTCGCCTGCACGACTCTGGAAAATGCAAAGCTCGACGGGCGGGTGCCGCATGAGTGTCGCTTATAAATCACATTCCGCAACACCTCGGACGATGCGCCGGAAGAGCGATGATGTCGAAGTTCGCGCGCCGGTCCTCGGTGTAGCGCGCCGCGATCGGCGTGAGCGGGCACCGCCAGCGGTTGACCGCCAGCACGACGACTTCGCCGAGCACGATCAGCGCGAGGATCGCTGCCGGCCGGAAGCGCGCCTGCAGCGTGAGCACGGGAATCGCCACGATGCAGCCGGCGAACCCTGCCCACACCGACGTGTGCAGGAGCTTGATCGCTCTCAGTCGGCGGTCGTCCACCGGCTCTCCGCCCGAAGGTGCAGCATCCTCGGGATCCCCTCGAATCAGCCGAGCCTCGACCGGACCGACTTGATCAGCGTCATCAACGGCATCTCACGCGGGCCCGCAACGACCTCGAAGGCCTGCCCCGCCGTGACGCTGCCGGGCACCTCGACCGCCAGGTAGAAGCCGCTGTAGCCGGACCGCGCCAGGGTGCGTACCGCGGTCGCATCGTCCATGGCCGCATTGAGCTTGTAGCAGGGCCCGCGCGGCTGCGTCACCCGCAGCACGCAGTCCGGAAACCGCAATTGATCCCCAACGTACAGCGACGCTTCCAGCACGCCGCTGAGCGTCAGGTTCTCGCCGAGGCTTCCATGGGGCAGATCCGTGGACAGTCCCAGGGCCCGCCGGTGCTCGCGCCAGAACGCGTAGTGCTCGACGGGATAGGCGTACACCGCCTTCGCAAGCCCGCCGTGTACCGTCAGGTCGGCCTGCTCGTCGCCGGCGAGCCCGAGCGCACCGACGGCCACCGGTCCGCGGGCCGCCTGCTTGCGTAAGCCGCTCATCACGCGCTGCTCGCCCACCTGGAGGGGCCGCACCGCACCCACTTGCACGCCGAGGACCTGCAACATCACAAGCGCAGGCCGCGGACCGTCTCGTGCATCTCAGCCCGAATGCGGCTCGTCTTCATAACTGCAGCCATAGTGACGCGCCTCGACGGGCGCTATGCAGCAGCCGTCTCGACCGTTGACGGCAGTTGGCTCAGCACCAGCCGGTCCAGTTGCACACGCTTGCTGGCTTCGTCGATGTCGATGCCCACGAGTCGCCCCGCGGC
>Ga0209391_10002075_pt1 | contig 10469 bp, 9 predicted proteins | sample PPLLak3March2015_FD_187246 | JGI IMG/M metagenome (GOLD analysis project Ga0209391, IMG submission 187246) | Freshwater sediment microbial communities from Prairie Pothole Lake near Jamestown, North Dakota, USA - PPLs Lake P7 Core (1) Depth... | ecosystem: Environmental > Aquatic > Freshwater >... | reverse complement strand
GCGGTGATCTTCATGGTCTCGCCCGAGCTGCCCTTCGGCGGCATCGGCAACAGCGGCATGGGCCGCTACACCGGCTGGTACGGCTTCGAGACCTTCAGCCACCTCAAGCCGGTGATGAAGCGCAGCTTCCGGTTCGATGCGCCGATGCGCTATCCGCCCTATACCGAGACGAAGGCTAGGCTGCTGAAGCTGGTGCGGTGAGCGGCGTGCCGGGGCGGGACGCTCCGGCAACCGCCGTTACTGGTCGACGCGGTCGACGGACGCCTGTCCCGAGACTTCGCGGCGGATGTGCGACCACGACATGCCGATCCCGAGCACCAGCCCGAGGATCAGCAGCACCACCCATGCCATTGCCGAGCGATTGCTGACGTCGAGCCAGCCCTGGCTCACCACCCACCAGACGATCGCGCCGAACAGCGACAGCAGCAGCACCACGCCGAGCGTTCCAATGGCGGCCATGGTGGAGCGCACGAAGAAGATCCACGCGCCGAGCAGCGCGATGCCCGCGACCACCTCGAGCGGCTGCACGGACGGAAACCCGTCAGCCAGCCAGTGGTAATAGGAATGACCGGTCGGGTTGAAGGTCAGCAGCACCAGCGCCACCGAGAAGACCAGTCGCCAGAGAAAGTCCTTGAAGCCAAACTCGTCCATGGATCGCCGTGCCTCTGCCATTTTGGGGCGCGCGCATCTTAAGGGAGCGGGGGTGCTGCCGACGGCTGGATATCCATACAGGTCCGTCCTATATTGGCGCTACCCATGACGAGCGCCGAGTCATTCACGCGGCTGAACCCTGCGCAGCGCGAGGCCGCGACCCATGGCGAGCCTGTGGCGGGCGGCGGCGTACGGGCGGAACCACTGCTCGTCATCGCGGGTGCCGGCACGGGCAAGACCAGCACGCTCGCGCACCGGGTCGCGCACCTGCTGCTGGCCGGCGTGCCGCCGGAGCGCCTGCTGCTTCTCACGTTCAGCCGGCGGGCCGCGCTCGAGATGACCCGCCGAGCCCAGCGCGTGGTCGCGGACGCAATGGTTGCCGCGCGACCGGGGGCGGGCGCGTCCGCGGGCCTGCGGCTGCCGTGGTCGGGAACGTTCCACGCCACGGGCAACCGCCTGATCCGCCAGTACGCGCACCGGCTCGGGCTCGACCCGGCTTTCAGCGTGCTCGATCGCGCGGACGCCGCCGACCTGATCGACCTCGTGCGGCACCGGCTCGGGTTCTCGAAGACCGAGCGTCGTTTCCCGCGCAAGGACACCTGCCTCGGCATCTACTCCCATCGGGTCAACACGCAGCAACCCCTGCGCTCCACGCTCGAGACCGCCTATCCGTGGTGCCTGCCGTGGCAGGACGAGCTCACGGCGCTCTGCCGTGCCTACGTCGAGGAGAAGATCTCTCAGCAGTCGCTCGACTACGACGACCTGCTGCTCTACTGGCAGGTCATGATGCGGGATCTGTCGCTCGCGGAGGAGATCGGCCAGCGGTTCGATCACGTGCTGGTGGACGAGTACCAGGACACGAACGCGCTGCAGGCCGAGATCCTGCTCCGGCTCAGGCCCGACGGCACCGGCGTGACGGTGGTCGGCGACGACGCGCAGGCAATCTACTCGTTCCGCGGTGCGACGATCGAGAACATCCTCGAGTTCCCGGAACGGTTCTCACCTCCGGCGCGCGTGGTGGTGCTCGAGGAGAACTACCGCTCGACGCAGCCGGTGCTCGACGCAGCCAACGCGGTGATCGCCGACGGGGGGCGCCAGTACCGGAAGTTCCTGCGCAGCACGCGCGGCGGTGGCCCGCGTCCGCGCTACGTAACGGTGCAGGACGAACAGGCGCAGGCCGGGTATGTCGTCGAACGAGTGCTCGAGTGCCGCGAGCGGGGTGTCGAACTGCGCCGGCAGGCCGTGCTGTTCCGCAATGCCGATCACAGCGACGTCCTCGAGCTCGAGCTGATGCGGCGGAACATTCCCTATGTGAAGTACGGCGGGCTCAAGTTCCTCGAGGCCGCTCACGTGAAGGACCTGCTCGCCGTCCTGCGCTGGGCCGACAACCCGCGCAACCGCATCGCGGCGTTCCGCGTGTTGCAGCTGCTGCCGGGCATGGGACCGGCCCACTCCCAGCGAGCCTGCGAGGCGTTCGAGGCCGCCGGGTTCCGCTGGACGGCGCTCGGGAACCATCCCGTGCCGTCCGCCGCGCGCGAGCACTGGGCCGCATTCGTCGCCCTTATGAACGACCTCGGGAACGCCCCCGTCGCGTGGGACGGCCAGGTGACTCGCGTGCGCGCCTGGTACGAGCCGCAGCTTGAGCGCCTCTACGAAGCGGCGCAGGCGCGGCGTGGCGATCTCGAGCAACTCGAGCGGCTCGCGGTGCAGTATCCGACGCGCGAGGCGTTCGTCACCGAACTCACGCTCGACCCGCCGCAGGCCAGCGGCGACCTCGCGGGCGATCCGCTGCTCGACGAGGACTACCTCGTGCTCTCCACGGTCCATTCAGCCAAGGGACAGGAGTGGGAGGCCGTGCACGTGCTCAACGTCACCGACGGCAGCTTTCCGTCGGAGTTCTCGGCGGGGAGGCCGGAGCTCCTCGAGGAGGAGCGGCGCCTGCTCTACGTGGCCATGACGCGCGCCAGGCAGGAGTTGCACCTCATTGCTCCGGTGCGCTTCTACGTGACGCAGCAGTCGCGCGTCGGCGATCGCTACGTTCACGGCACTCGCAGCCGCTTCCTCACCGACCCTGTGCTGGAGCGATTCGAGCGCGGAACCTGGCCGGCCGAATCGGTCCAGCCTCAAGGGCCTTCGGCGGGACCCGGCCCCCGGATCGACGTGGCTGAGCAGCTTCGCAGGCTCTGGTAGGTCGCGCTGCGCGACGCGCGGGCCATGCATTTCTTCGGACGGGCCGCACGGCCTGTTGCCGGCGTCGGTAAAGGACTCGCGCCGGCCCGCTCTATGCGGGCCTCTGCGAATCCTTTCCCGACGCTGGACACGCGGCGCCTGGGCGAGTGGCCGCCGAGCCGGCCACTCGCACGGCGCAAGAAGCCCTCACCGGACCAAGCCTACGGAGCGGCGGTCATGGGCCGGGGCTGCGCGGGTTCATGCGTGCGCCGAACTCCACGCCGAATCCGGTGGGAGCTTCATGCGCCGTGCGAGCCGGTCCCCCGGCTCGCTCAGGCGCCTGGTGTCAGGCGTCCTGGCGGGGTTGCGGAGGCGCGCCTATCTCCGAGCGCGCCGTAGCAACCCCGCCAGGACGCCCACAACTGCCAGGCAGACGATCGAAGCCGACCCGACCGTCACGCCGTCGCTGCTACAACGACGAGCGGGACCGGGAGCCGAAAAGCAGAAGGCCCGGGTCGCCCCGGGCCTTCTGCGTTTGGATCGGCTCAAACGCCCGAAGGCGTCAGGCGATTACCAGCGACGCTGACCGCCGCCACCACCACCACCGTAGCCGCCACCGCCACTGCCGCCACCGCCGCCGCCGTAGCCGCCGCCACCACCGCCGTAGCCGCCACCACCCGAGCGGCCACCGCCGCCGCCGCCCGGACGGCCGCCGCCACCGCCGCCGCCAGTGCGCGGGCGATCCTGCGCTTCATTGACGCGCAGGGGCCGGCCGCCCATGTTGAAGCCGTTCAGTGCCTCCATCGCCTTCTGTGCGTCAGCCTGCGGCATCTCGACGAAGCCGAAGCCGCGCGGACGACCGGTCTCACGATCGGTCGGCAGGGCAACCGAATCGACGGTGCCGTGCTGGGCGAAAAGGTCACGAATCTCGCTCTCGGTGGCCGAGAACGGAAGGTTGCCCACGTAGATCTTGGTCATTCGAACATCCTAGAAAAAAACAAAACGGAGAAAAACAGGATCACAAACAGCCGATTCACCCAGCACGCGCTGCCCTTCTCAAGGCGAGCGCCCGGGCGATCCCTGTCACCTGATCGAAGACGTTTCGGCTTAACAAACCAGGCGCCTGAAGGCGCCCTGCAAGGCACGGACGGGCAACGATCGCGGCGCAGTCTAGCACAAGCTCATGTCCGTCAACGGAAAAGCCGGCGCGGGCAGGCGTGGCTGCCTGGACGAAGGAACGAGCTTGGAAAGAGGAATGGCAAGTCGGTCACCGGGAGAGGAGGTGAGGGTTCAACCCCGCAGCATTCAGCGGTTCTGTGGAACTCGAGTCCCGATGACAAATCTTGAACGAAGTCAAGCCTACTCACTGGCGTCGGTCGCTGCAACCTAAATCGTTGATGCAGCGCAAAAAAAACGGGCGCGGAGGGGTCAGTGCCGAGGGGCGGGGGTGGCGATCGGCCACCGTTTGGTTGTTCGGGCCCGGCGGGTCGGCCGTCAGGCGCCGGCGCGCTCGATCCAGTGCTCCATGTTGCGCAGGTTGGTCCAGACGCCCTCGCGGTCGTTCCAGCCGCGTAGCCCGCGCGCGGGGTCAGCGCCCGCCGGGCCGGCCGCGGCCGCACGAGCGGCAAGCGTCCGGGCGAATTCGCCTGGATCGGGCGGAGGGTTCAGGGGGTCGTCGAGCACGAGGGTCACTCCGGGTGATGCCGCCCCGGCATTGAGCGTGCCGCAGGTTGCGGCCGCGTGACGCCTGAATGACCGCCGCGTGAATGCGGCGCCGGGAATCAGTCCGGCTCGAGGTAGGTGTAGCCGGCGAGCTCGCCGTCGTAGAAGCGACGCAGCGCCTGGCTCTCGGCGAGCGACAGCCGGCCCTCGCGCACGGCGCGCTCGCAGTCGCGCGCGAGCTGCGGGACGAGGCGATCGACGTCGTAGCGCATGTAGCGCAGCACTTCGGCCGCCGTGTCGCCCTTCACCGTTTCCTCGATCCACCAGTCGCCCTGCTCGTGCAGCTTGATGTGCACCACGTGGGTGTCGCCGAACAGGTTGTGCAGGTCGCCGAGCGTTTCCTGGTAGGCGCCGACCATGAAGGCCGCGAGGTAATAGGGCTCGCCAGCCCGCAGTTCGTGCAGCTCGAGAGTGCGCTTGGTCTCGCGCAGGCTCACGAAGCGGTCGATCTTGCCGTCCGAGTCGCAGGTGATGTCGGCCAGCACGGCGTTGCGGACCGGGCGCTCGTCGAGGCGGTGGATCGGCGTAATGGGAAACAGCTGGTCGATCGCCCAGCTGTCCGGCAGCGACTGGAACACCGAGACGTTGCAGAAATAGATGTCGCTCAGGATCGACTCGAGCCCCTCGAGCTCCTCCGGCACGCGATCGAGCCGCCGGCAGAAATCGCGGATCTTCGCGCAGGTGGCCCAGTACAGCCGCTCGACGAGGCCGCGGTGCTCGAGACTCAGGTAGCCGAGGTTGAACGTCTGCAGCGCCTGCTCGCGCGCCTGCAGCGCGTCGTGGTAGCACTCCACCAGCCGCCGTTCGGTGATCGAGCGGTATGCGTCGAGCAGGTCGCGCACGGGCTGCGGCACCTCCTCGCCGCCGGTGAGGTCGCGCGCGTCCTGGTCGCTGACGCTGAAGCGGTCAAGCGCCGAGCTGCCGAGCACGTTGAAGACCAGCAGGCTGTGGTGCGCAGCGATGGCGCGCCCCGACTCGCTCACGATCACCGGGTGCTCGATGCCGCGCGCGTTGCAGACGCTCGCGATGCGGTACACGACGTCGCTCGCGTACTCGGCGAGCGTGTAGTTCATGGACGAGGCGTAGTTCGTCCGGCTGCCGTCGTAGTCCACTCCGAGCCCGCCGCCGACGTCGATGTAGCGCAGCCCCGCGCCCATGAGCTTGAGCTCTGCGTAGACGTGCGCGAGCTCGTTCACCGCGTCCTTGACGCGCCGGATGTCCTGGAGCTGGCTGCCCGGATGGCAGTGCACCAGCTGCAGGCAGTCTTCCATGCCTTCCTCGCGCAGCACGCGGAAGAGTTCGAGGATCTCGGTGACGAACAGCCCGAACTTCGACTTCTCGCCCGCCGACTCACGCCAGCGACCGGCGCCCTCGCTGGCGAGCTTGACCCGCACGCCGATGCGCGGGCGCACGCCGTAGGCGCGGGCGTGCTTGAGGATCAGGCCGAGTTCCTCGAAGTTCTCGACCACCGGGATGATGTTGCGCCCGAGCTTGGTCGCGAGGATCACCGCCTCGATGTAGCTGTCGTCCTTGAAGCCGTTGCAGACGATGAGCCGCTCCGATTCGCCCTCGGTGATCGCCATGACCGCGAGCAGCTCGGGCTTGGAGCCCACCTCGAGGCCGAAGCCGAACTCGCGACCGTAGCCGTAGACCTCCTCGACCACGAGGCGCTGCTGGTTCACCTTGATCGGGTAGACGGCCGTGTAGCGGCCGCGATAGTCGTTCTCGGCGATGGCACTCGCGAACGCGTCGTGCAGCCGCTTCAGGCGGTGGTGCAGGATGTCCGAGAAGCGCACGACGACCGGAGTCGTGAGGTCGCGCGCCTCGAGGCCGCGGATCACCTCGTGCAGGTCGATCTCGTGGTCGGCCGTCTGGTCCGGCCGCACCACGATGTGGCCCGCCGCGTTGACGCCGAAGTAGCCATTGCCCCAGGCGTTCACGCCGTACAGGTCGAGCGAGTCCTCGATCGTCCAGGCGCTGCCGGGTCGTGGCTTGAATGCGGGGTTTTCCAAGGCGTCGGGGCTCCGGCTCGGGCGGGAAAAAAGTGGCGCGCACCATAGCAGAAGCAGTCCGGAAAATATCGCCTCGCCGGGCTGCGGTCCTCAGGGCGAATCGCCGGTCCGGACCGGCCGCGCCGGGTCGCTTGACCACTCGCTCCAGGAGCCGGGGTAGAGTCGTGCGCCCGCCAGCCCGGCGTGCTCGAGCGCGAGCAGCAGGTGGCAGGCGGTGACGCCCGAGCCGCACATCGCGACGGCGCGTTCCGGGGGCACGCCGCCGAGGGCCGCGGACAGCGACTCGCGCAGGGCGCCGGGCGGCAGGAAGCGGCCGTCGCCGGCGAGACTGAGGACATACGGGTGGTTGCGCGCGCCCGGCACGTGGCCGGCGACGGCGTCGATGGGCTCGACCTCGCCGCGATAACGCTCGGGCGCCCGCGCGTCGAGAATGCGGGCGCCTGCATCTCCCGAAGCCCGCAGCACGGCCGCGGCATCCACCGCGAGCGCCGGCCGGGACCGCGCGACGAAGTTCCCCTCCGCGGGCTGCGGCAATTCATCCGTCACCGGCAGGCCGAGCTGCAGCCAGCGGCGCAGCCCGCCGTCGAGCACGGCGACGTCGTCGTGCCCGACCCATCGCAGCATCCACCACAGGCGCGCGGCGTACATGCCGTTGCCGTCGTCGTAGGCCACCACGCGCGAGTCGGCGTTCACGCCCAAGGAGCGCAGGCGCGCCTCGAACCCCATCGGCGAGGGCAGGGGATGACGTCCCGAGGTCGCGGTGGTCGGCGCCGCGAGGTCGCGGTTGAGGTCCGCGAACACTGCGCCCGGCAGGTGCTCCTGGAGGTAGCGCTCGCGGCCGTCCGCCGGCCGTGCGAGGTCGAAGCGGCAGTCGAACAGCCTGAGTCTCGGATGGCCGAGCACCTCCGCGAGCGCCTCGGCGCCGATCAACGTGCGCAGTTGCATCCCGATCACCTCCTGGCACCGGAAGATACCGCGCTGCCCGGGTGGCCGATACAATCGGGTCGTCGCACCCGCCCGGGACCGCGGCGGTGGCAAGGAACCAGCATGGCGCTCGAACTCTACTGGGGCAGCGGCAGTCCCTACTCCTGGCGGGTGCAGCTCGCGCTCGAGTACAAGCGGCTCTCCTACGAATCCCACCTGCTGCAGTTCTCGATGCAGGAGCACAAGTCGCCGCAGATGCTGCGCATGAACCCGCGTGGCCGGGTGCCCGTGCTCAAGGACGGCGAGTTCATCGTGTTCGAGTCGCTCGCCTGCCTGCTCTTCCTCGACCGCAAGTATCCGGAGCCGCCCCTCTTCGGCCGCACTGCCGAAGAGGCCGCGACGATCATGCGAGTCATCTGCGAGTACCAGGCCTACGCCGAGAGCCAGCTGATGCGCATCGTCTACGCCGTGTACTTCGAGAACATGGACGAGCGCGCGGAGGAGGTGACGCGGGCGATGCACGTCGTCGCGGGCGAGGCACGCACCATCGAGGGACGCCTGAGCAATTCCGACTGGCTGGTCGGGGCGCACGTCTCGGCGGCGGACATGGTGGTCTTTCCCGGCATCATGCTGCTGCTGCGAGCGATGGAGAAGCGCGAGGCCGGCGACCTGCGCTCGCGATTCCTGCCGCTCGAGACCACGCACCCTGCGATCGCACGCTGGATCCGCCGCGTCGCTGCGCTGCCGGGCTACGAGCGCACGTACCCGCCGCACTGGCGGGAGGGCGCGCCGCGAGGCTGAGGCGAGCGGCACCGGCCGCGACCCGCGAGGGGTGACCGCAAGTGGAATCCGGGTAAACTACCCCCTGGCTTCCGTCATCCCATCATCACTCTCGTCGCGAGGCGTACCCGGCAGACCATGAGTCAGTACCCCGTGCACGTCGCCTTTCCCGGGCGACTCATCATCGTCGGTTTCGGCAGCATCGGGCAGGGCGTTTTGCCGCTGCTCCTGCGGCACATCGGAATCAAGCCCGACCAGATCACCATCGTATCGGCCGACGACCTCGGCGAGAAAGTTGCCGCCGAGTACGGAATTCGCTTCATGCAGCACCCGCTGACGCGGGAGAACCACAAGAACGTGCTCGACCCACTGGTGGGCCGCGGCGACTTCCTGCTCAACCTGTCGGTGGACGTCTCCAGCCTCGCACTCGTTCAATTGTGCTGGGAAAAGGGCGCGCTGTACCTCGACACCTGCATCGAGCCGTGGGCCGGCGGCTACACGGACCCGACCGTCGCCCCGTCGCGGCGCACCAACTACGCGCTGCGCGAGTCGGCGCTGGCGCTGCGCGACACCAAGACGCGCGCGCCCACCGCCGTGCTGACCCACGGCGCCAATCCCGGCCTCGTGTCGCACTTCGTCAAGCAGGCGCTGCTCAACATCGCCGCCGACACCGGCGTGGAGCACGGCGATCCGGACAAGCGCGAGGAGTGGGCGGCGCTCGCGCACAAGCTCGGCGTCAAGACCATCCACGTCGCCGAGCGCGACACCCAGGTCGGGTCGCACCCGAAGGAACCTGGCGAGTTCGTCAACACCTGGTCGGTGGACGGCTTCGTGGGCGAGGGATGCCAGCCCGCCGAGCTCGGCTGGGGCTCTCACGAAAAGAACTGGCCGCGCGATGGCAAGAAGCACGACTTCGGCCGCTGCAACGCCATCTACCTCATGCAGCCGGGCGCCGGCACGCGGGTGCGCACCTGGACGCCGCTGGCGGGCAACTTCCACGGCTTCCTGATCACGCACGGCGAATCCATCTCGATCTCCGACTACCTGACGATCAAGCGGGGCGAGCAGATCGTCTACCGTCCGACCGTCCACTACGCGTACCACCCCTGTGACGACGCGGTGCTGTCGGTGCACGAGCTCGCCGGCCGCAACTGGGTCGTCCAGGATCGCAAGCGCATCATGATGGACGAGATCGTCAAGGGCACGGACGAGCTCGGCGTGCTGCTCGCGGGCCACAAGAAGAATGCCTACTGGTACGGCTCGCAGCTGTCCGTGCAGGAGGCGCGCCAGCTCGCGCCGCACAACAGCGCGACCTCGCTGCAGGTGACGGTGTCGGCCCTGGCCGGCCTCGTCTGGGCGATGGAAAACCCGAACAGCGGAATCGTCGAGCCCGACGAGCTCGACTACAAGCGGATCCTGGAGGTCTGCCGGCCGTACCTCGGCAAGGTCGTGGGCGAGTACACCGAGTGGCACCCGCTGGTCGAGCGCAACCGGCTGTTCCCCGAGGATCTCGACGAGACCGATCCCTGGCAGTTCAAGAACGTCCGCGTGATGTGAGTCGCGAACGCGAACCGGCCCCCGGTCACGCCGACGTGGCAGCCGGTGCTCGAACGGGTGGCTGTCTCTGCGGCGGGGTGCGGTATCGCATCGGGCCGACGCCGCTGTGGGTCGCGCACTGCCACTGCTCGATGTGCCGCCGGGCGCAAGGCGCTGCCTTCGTCACCTGGGCGGGCTTCGCCGAGCACACGTTCGGTCTCGTCGCGGGCGCGGACCTGCTCTCCCGATACGAATCTTCCGCGGCGGCCATGCGCAGCTTCTGCAGCCGCTGCGGGACACCGCTCTTCTTCCAGTCCGGCCGCTGGCCCGGCGAGGTCCACGTCACGCTGGCGAGCCTCGATTCCGCTGCCGGCCTCGAGCCTCAGGCGCACGCCTACTGGGGGAGCCGCGTCGCGTGGGTCGGCTGGGACGGCGGCGCCTTGCCGAAGGTCGAGCCCGCGAGCGAGCAGCGCTAGAGGCCTTCGGCGGGTTCGTCGTACCGTACCTCCGTCACGACGTACGTGCGCTGCCCGCCGGGCACTTCCACGCGCACCTCGTCGTCGTGCCGCCGGCCCATCAGCACGCGGGCGAGGGGGGAGTCCATGCTCACGTGCCGCCGGGACGGGTCGATCTCGTCCGGGCCGACGATGCGGATCTCGGTCTCCTGGCCGTCCT
>Ga0209391_10002073_pt1 | contig 10476 bp, 10 predicted proteins | sample PPLLak3March2015_FD_187246 | JGI IMG/M metagenome (GOLD analysis project Ga0209391, IMG submission 187246) | Freshwater sediment microbial communities from Prairie Pothole Lake near Jamestown, North Dakota, USA - PPLs Lake P7 Core (1) Depth... | ecosystem: Environmental > Aquatic > Freshwater >... | reverse complement strand
GCAGCCATACCAAAAATGGAAATGGCCATGCCATAAAACATGACAGGTACTGTGAAGGTTCCCAGATTTTTCTGTAAAACCGAGATCAGCAGACTGTAAAAAATGAGAAACGGCACAATGGAGATCAGCAAATCCCTTGCCCTGCTCTTTTTCAAACGCTTTTTTATAATAAAAATATAGATCAGCTGAGTTCCCAGGAAAGCGGCAATACCCGCCAGGAACAAATTGTTTTTATCCATGAGCAACACATCCCCCAAAAATGAAAATGCCATGGCGAGCAGATACCAGAGATTGATTTTTGTGACAGAGAAGTAATAGGCCGCCATCAAACTGAGCATGATCATGGGTTTAAATACAGCCTGCATGACGGGATAGTCCATGGCAACGGCAATGACATCCAATATGGAAACGATCAAAAAAACGGTAATCAGTACTTTGCTCAATTTAGGATTCATCTCGTTTAGTTATATGCAGGTAAGATACAAGCTTTTGTTCTTTTTTTCAGAATCTCTTCAAAATTATTGACCAAAAAACTTTTGGCCAGGGCGGAATTCTGTTCATGACAATGGAAACAGGCACCCACACGCAGCATTTTTTTCTGTTCTGTAACCGACAGGGGCCTGAAATTCGTTCGGGTGGTCAGCACTTTGTTTGTTGGCTCCTTTAAAAAAGGAATCCAGGCGTCCTCAGGCAAATTATCATTCGGATTTTTATCGTAATCAGGAGTAAAATTCCATTTGCCTATATTTTTTTCAACTACATAAATGAGCTCCCCGCTTCCGTAACCCAGCGCTTCAGGATTGGCATGGCAGGATTTGCAGTCTCTGGATTTTTTGCCAATGGTATGCGGTGAATTTGGTGCATACAGCCTGTGAAAAGTATTATCCTTGTTTTTATCAAAACTTTTGTGATCTATCGTCATGATCATGCCGGGAACTGCCGGTTCTATTCTTTTGCCCTTTCCCACCGCTCTCACACCCAGTGCCGGCAGTGAGGTTCCAAACTCGAAAACATGTTCTTTCCACCCCCCGGTTACAAATTTTTTATCCAATAGATCATAGGCTCCCGGTTCTTTCTTATCAAACGTATTATGGCATCCGATGCATTTGGGAGCCCATTGTGTATGGCAGGTAGCACAACTCACATCAGTATGTACCTTATCTTTGGCACATATATCAGGCTGCGGTTTTACAGGTAAAATTTTGCCATTGTGTTTGCTGATCAGAAAAGCCTCGCCTTTCTCATTGATATAAGTATTGACCAGGGGCGCTTTGTCTTTTTGTTTTGCCAGAATTTCTTTGTCGTTGTGCTCATATTTTCTGTGTAACCAAACCAACAGCGATTCTCCATCCAGTTCTTTATAAGTTGTGGTTGTTGGTTTGTCCCGATAATGGCAATCAGCGCACTGAATCTTTACCGCATCCTCCTGATGGAGGTATTTCTTCCCATCGCCCATCACTTCATGTGAAGTATGACAGTCAATACACAACATGCCTTTTTGATGGTGTACATCCTCGCCTTTATAGGTATATACTCTTTTATCTTCTATAATTTTAAAACTTCTGTTCAGGCTTGTGTCTATAGTTTCCAATAGGGTTTCGTGCCAGCCTTCATAACTTGTGGAAATTCTGCTGGATCTGCTGTGGCAGCCATAACAATGTTCATTTTTTACAAAAATATCAACCGAAGGATGTATTTTGGGTAAGGTTTTCTTACCGGATTGCAGGTATGTAGTCAAATCCTGTAAAGCCTCTTTTGAATAATTCAGATGGCAGGCATTACAGCCTCCTCCCCTGCTCAGTTGTGTTATGGGACCCAGTTCACTTTTTTCTGAGCCGAGATGGCAGTTGCCGCACAGATTTCTCAAATGCGTATCAGCAGCCGTATGTTTGATGTCTTTTATATGATACGAGCCATCCGGATCAGGGGCCTCGCCAAAAACAAACTTATCAACAGCTACGAGTCCGCTGTTGCTCGTCATCAGAGAATGCTGTACTTTCCGCAATTCATTTACATGGCACTTTCCACAGGTTCTTTCGGCATCCGAAAGATTACCCGGTATGATCACCATACCCTTGTGTGAAAGTTTCTTGTCCTCTGTTTCCGGGTCCCCCAAATGACAGCTCACACAGCCTATTTTCTTTGGGTCATGATAAGCAGAAAAACCTGTATATTGTTCATGACACTTCATGCAGGATTCCAGGTTATTTGAGACAATACTCATCTCTTTCTTAGGTGGTTCTCCTGTACCATAATTACAATTCCTGAGAAATAGGAGGATCATTACTCCGGAAAGAAGCATAAAAAGAAGAACAACAACCCTTTTTGAAATTGTGATGGATTTTTTCATAATCAAAATGAACCTGGCCTCAAATCTACAATATTTTCATTTAGTGTTGGCACCTACAGAAGCCTCTGGAAGAAGTATTATTTTGCTTTGTTGTGTGCCCAATGTTACATTCTAAATTCCTTTAATATGATTTTTATCAGTCTCTTTAGTATTTTGATGACCTAATTTTGTTCCGGTTATGGATTAAATCCGATTGGGCTTTTTTCCTGCTTTTTTAAAATATTTCGACATGAACAATTCAAGAAGGACGTTTATTAAAATTTCAGCTTTGAGTGCCAGTGGATTGATGCTTTACAACTACGGGATAAAAGCAAATGCCACCTCCTTAACTGCTAATAATAAGCTGGCGGATTCTGCCAAAGCCTTAAACCGTTTTCCTACCTATTGTGAGGTGTGTTTTTGGAAGTGTGCCGCCTGGGCTTATGTAGATGAAAACAACAATATCCCAAAAATTATAGGAAACGATACCGACCCGCATTGTTACGGACGGCTCTGCCCGAGAGGAACCGGAGGAGTGGGCATGTATTCGGACGAGGACAGACTAAAAACGCCTTTGATCAGAACCCAAGTAAATGGTGAAGATACCTTCAGGGAAGCGAGCTGGGAAGAAGCGATCGACTTGATTGCCGGCAAAATGAAATCGATTAAAGAGCAGTACGGTCCTGAAAGTTTTGCCCTGCTAAAGCACGGTGCGCCGGGTGGACACCTTGAACATTTGTTCCAGGCGTATGGCTCTGATACCATAGGAGAACCGGCTTATGCCCAGTGCAGGGGTCCGAGGGAAACCGGGTTTAAGCTCACATTTGGTGCCTGGGTGGGATCTCCTGAACCTACTGATATAAGAGATACGAAATGTCTGGTCCTGATAGGATCACATATTGGTGAAAACATGCACAATACCCAGGTGCAGGAAATGTCGGAATGCATTGATAAAGGCGCTGCCATTATTGCTGTTGATCCAAGGTTTTCTACCGCTGCAAGCAAAGCGCAGCACTGGCTGCCGATCAAACCGGCTACAGACATGGCTTTGTTACTGGCCTGGATGCATGTATTGATCTATGAGGATCTCTATGATAAAGAATATGTTGAATTATATGGACAGGGCTTTGATAAATTAAAAGAACATGTAAGAGGATTCACGCCGGAATGGGCTTATGGCATAACCACCATAAAACCGGAAGAAATAAGAAAAACTGCCAGGGTTATGGCAGAGGCTGCGCCTTCGGTGATCGTTCATCCTGGAAGGCACGTGACCTGGTATGGTGATGATTCACAAAGAGGAAGGGCAATTGCCCTGTTAAATGCCTTATTGGGTTCCTGGGGAAGACGCGGCGGCTTCTATTTCAAAGAAAGTTTAAAAATACCCAACTTCCCTCATCCGCCATATCCCGAACCAAAATGGGGCTGGCATGAAATAGGTGAGAATTTCCCCTTTGCGGAGATGGGCATTACCAATGAGATCATCAAGGCATCAATTCCGGGTGGTAACGATAAGTATCCGGTAAAAGCCTGGATGGTAGCCGGTACAAATCTACTACAGAGTATTCCTCAGGCGAGCGTAATCGAAAAGGCCATTGAAAGTATTGAATTTTTGGTAGTTCTAGATACCATGCCGATGGAGATAACGGGATATGCAGATGTTGTGCTTCCCGAATGCACCTATCTGGAAAGATATGATGACCTGAGATCAGCTACGAACAGAGAACCTTCTGTTGCGCTGAGAATGCCTGTTGCACCTCCAAAATACGATTCAAAACCGGCCTGGTGGGTTGCCAAGCAGATCGGTGAAAAACTGGGATTAAAAGAATATTTCAACTATACCGATTACAAAGAAACCATAGCCTGGCAGTTGGAACAAATAGGAAGTTCGCTTGAAGAAATGGAAAAGATCGGGGTAAAGAACTTTCCACGCAAAACAGGTTCCATGTACTTAAAAGAAGGTGAAGCTTATGAATTTGGAACACCTAGCGGAAAAATCGAATTCTATTCTGATCAGCTGGCCGAAAAAGGTTTTGATCCCATGCCGGTTTACACGCCGCACCCTGAACCCGAAAATGGATACTACAGGCTTAATTACGGAAGATCACCCATGCATACTTTTAGCCGTACCATCAACAATCCGAATCTAAGCGACCTTGCGGATGAAAATTATCTATGGGTTAATCCAAAGGTAGCAAAAATTGAAGGACTCAAAAACAAACAGGAGGTCTGGTTGCAAAATCAGGACGGAATTACCTCGACTTATCCGATCAAGGTCAGGGTAACCGAAAGAATACGCTGGGATTCTGTTTATATGTATCACGGGTTTGGCCACAACAACAAAAAACTGACAAGAGCTCACGGTAAAGGAATGAGCGATACCCAGCTGATTACAAAAGTTACCGTAGATCCTTTGATGGGGGGAACAGGTATGCGGGGTAATTTTGTTAAAATAATTCAAGAAAATCCACATAAAGAAATATTGTCATGAAATATGGAATGGTAATAGACACATTAAAATGTGTTGGATGCAGTGATTGTGTAGTCGCCTGCCAGACAGAAAACAATGTTCCCATCGGTTATTGCCGGGACTGGGTAACAGAATCTGTGAATGGGGCTTATCCTCAAATCGAAATGGAACTCAAAACAGAAAGATGTAACCACTGTGAAAATGCACCCTGTGTTAGATGCTGTCCAACCGGAGCAAGTCATATCATCGAGGGAGGCATAGTTCTGGTAACGCCCAATGAATGTATTGGCTGTGGTGCATGTATCGAGTCATGTCCTTATGATGCCCGCTACCAACATCCGGGAGGCTATGTGGACAAATGTACCTTCTGCCACCACAGGCTGGAGAAAGGACAGCTTCCTGCCTGTGTTTCGGTATGCCCGACGCATTGTATGTATTTTGGCGATCTCGATGACCCGACCAGTCAGGTCTCCCAATTGCTAAAGTCAAGAAAACACAAGGTGCTGGCACCGGAAGCCGGAACCAAACCCAATATTTTTTATTTAGTTAAATAATCTACCCATGCAAGAAGAAATTTTTATAAGCGGACGCGAGATTCCCAAAATAGACCCATATCTTGAGATCTGGCATTTTCCCATAGCACTCTATTTATTTTTGGGTGGCCTGGCAGCCGGAATCCTGTTTTTTGCTGCCTTATTCACGGCACTCGACAAGGATAAACAGGTTCCCGCAGTGGTTAAATACGCCATGATCATTGTTCCTGTTGCCTTATCAATAGGCCTGATGGCTCTTTTTTATGACCTGACTCACAAGCTGTATTTTTGGCAGCTTTATACTACCATAAGACTGGAATCACCCATGTCATGGGGTGCATGGGTATTATTGATCATAACTCCCTTATCCTTTTTATGGGTTTTCAGTTATTTTTCTGAAATCTTCCCTAAATGGAAACTGCCCTTCCCGTTTCTGGAAAAATTTGAAACTTATCTGGCAAAGAACCGCAAAAACATGGCGTTCATGATCTTGCCACTTTCCATAATCCTGGGAATCTATACAGGCATCTTGTTATCAGCATTTAATGCCAGACCTTTGTGGAACAACTCAATATTAGGGCCCCTGTTCCTTACTTCCGGTCTGTCAACAGGTGCAGCAGCTATTTTGTTGTTATCAAAGACCCACTTTGAAAAATCTCTTTTTACAAAAATCGACCTTGGCCTTATCATCATTGAACTGGCACTTATTGTGCACATGATCATGGGCATGTACGCAGGATCTGCTGTTCAGTTAGAAGCTCTGGATATTCTGATCGGAGGTGAATACACGGTTCTTTTCTTTGGATTTGTGATTATTTTAGGCTTGTTGATCCCGGCATTTCTGGAGACGATCGAGATCTTCGGTTATAAAGTGCCTGTAATCATACCTTCCATGCTCGTCTTATTGGGAGGACTCATGTTTAGAGTTATTATGGTGGAGGCGGGACAAATTACCAGATACCTATATTAAAACATTATGGAAAAACAGAAAAAAATAAAAAAAGAGCTGTACTGGAACCCCTATTTTGGTGGTTTCTTACTCGGACTCGTACTTATCCTTGTATTTTATATCTCGGGGCGGGGCATTGGCGCCACGGGAGGATTAAAAGGAACTGTCATAGCTACCGTCGATGCCGTTGCGCCGACACACGCACAGGACAGTCCTTACTATGCAAAATTCCTGGAAGACGAAAAATCTCCGGTGAACAGCTGGCTTGGATACGAAACCCTGGGAGTCATTATAGGTGCCTTTATCTCAGGCGCGGTATCCGGAAGGCTGAAATTAAAAGTAGAACATTCACCAAAAATAACGAGCAGAAGAAGATTGATTTTTGCTTTGATCGGTGGAGTTCTCTTCGGTTTTGGTTCGCAAGTTGCGCGGGGCTGTACAAGTGGTGCTGCCCTGAGTGGCATGGCAGTGCTCGCTACGGGTGGTTTTGTTACGATGCTGTCCATTTTTGGAACCGGATATGTCGTGGCTTACTTTTTCAGAAAAAATTGGATTTAAAAATATAAATAGAAATTATGGGACCATTAATTCCTAACGGTATAATTCCAGAACAATGGGATTATGTAATTGCGCTACTGATCGGTTTGGCATTTGGATATATTTTAGAAGCCTCCGGATTCTCCTCTTCGAGAAAATTGGTTGGTGTTTTTTACGGCTATGACTTTGCTGTTTTGAAAGTGTTTTTTACTGCCGTTCTGGTATCGGTGATCGGGTTATATTATATGGATTATCTGAGCTGGCTTGATATCACACAATTGTACGTTCACCCCACCTTTATGCAGTCTGCCATCATAGGCGGTATCATAATGGGTGTTGGTTTTCTGGCCGGCGGATTTTGCCCGGGAACAAGCCTTACAGCAGTTGCAATCGGCAAATTGGATGCCATGATCTTCACCCTGGGTCTGCTGATCGGTATCTTTATTTTTTCAGAGCTCTATTCTGTATTGACCCCGATGCTCAGCCAAGGCGATTATGGAAATATTACTTTGGATAAAAGTATTGGTATACCGGCTGATATCATCATCCTGAGCATAGCTATTCTTGCTCTTGCCGCTTTTTATTTCTCCGACCTCGTCAGGGCCAAAGTAAAAAAAGTATTTTACTAAAAATATTCAGAATATGTCAAAAAATTATAAACTCAAAAGACTATCGACCAGAAGATATCAGATGCTGGCAGCAATTTTAATTCTGCTCGCTGCAGGGCTGGTACTTTTACCTGACTATCAAAAACATGAGGGCATTGAACCTCAATTATTCATCAACAAAGCGATGAGCAACGAACGTTTTATCAGTACAGATATCGTTGCCGACAAAATAATCAATAAAGATCCGTCCTTTGTGCTGGTCGATGTACGATCTGAAGCAGAATTTGCAAAATTTTCTTTACCCAATGCAATAAACATACCTCTTGATAAATTTTTGAGCGAGGAAGCGGATAATGTGATCAACCAAGAGATTGTTGATGTAGTGTTGTTTTCCAATGATAATTTTATGGCCAATGAAGCCTGGCTGCTCGGCAACAGATTGGGATATACCAATTTATATTTAATGAAAGGCGGACTGAATGAGTGGTTCAACACAATTATTTCACCAAAAATGCCTGAAGAAACAATGCCGCGGGAAGCTTTTGAATTATATAACCAGCGTAAAGCTGCGGGTTTGTATTTTGGTGTCGGGTCGATTGAAGTTCCGGCAGTCAAAACCATAGTAAAAACTGAACCTGTTAAAACACCTGTCAAAGCACCTGTAAAAGTGGTACCCGAAGAGAAAAAGAAAAAAAGTGCTCCGGAAGGCGGCTGTTAAATATGATTGAGCTTGCCGGATTATTAAAATAGGAAGAATAATATTATTTTGTATGAAAGAACTTGAAAAAACAAAAAGAATCTCTGTATCAGCAGTGATCTTTTTACTGGTAATTGTTATTGGACTGCTTACTTTCAAAAAGCCAAAGCATGTCTTTTCAACAGATGCAAAGTCAACTTTAAATGAGCTCCTCACGGCAGATCCCATCCTTACTTCAGCAGGATTAAAAGCCATGGACTCCACTGCCTATGTACTGGTTGATGTAAGAAGCGCTTATGAATACAACAAAGGTCATCTGCCCGGAGCAAGGAACATTGCGCATAATGAGGTCCTGATTGAAGACAATATCCGGTTTTTTAAAAACCTGACTGCCGATAATAAAGTTGCTGTTTTATACGGAGAAAACCCAAACTGGGCGCTGGGTACATGGATGACCCTTTATCAGCTGGGATATACAAACCCGAAAATTCTGGCGATTGAAACCCAATATACTGACAAAGTTTTTATTGCAAAAGATGTACAAATTGAAAAGCCTGACCTTGACTACGGAACAACCCTGGATTCGCTGAAAACAAAAAAACAAATCCCGGTTGCTGAGCCTGTAAAGGTAATAGAAAAGAAAGAAGCTCCCAAAGTGGTAGTTCCTGTAGAAAAAAAGAAAAAAAGTGCTCCTGAAGGAGGATGCTAAACAAACCTTTCTAATCGCGAAAGATCTGTGCGTATAAGTGAAACAAAAAAAGGTGGCCGAGGCCACCTTTTTTTGTTTGAATGAAATTCTGTTCGTTAGAACTCCAGATCGGCAACCAGATCAAATTCATCGTAGATTACTTTATCCTGCAGGTCATTGAAAAAGCTTGCTGAACCGTATCTGACATCATAAGCAGAACGATCGATTTTTACTGTGGCATTCGCTTTGTTTCCGTAAACTCCCAGTTCAAAGGTAACCGGTTTCGTAGTACTTTTGATCGTCAGATCTCCGGTAACTCTGTATGAGTTCTTCCCGATCATTTTAACACTGGTGAACTTCAATTTTGATTCAGCAAATTTTGCTGATCCAAAAAAATCATCTGATTTCAAATGGTTTTCCAGTTTTCCCTTGGATTCTCCGCTCAGATCATCAGCTGTAATTGTAGCCATGTCCACAACAAATTCACCTCCGGTAAGCTTATCCTTATCAAATTCAAGAACACCTGATTTGATGGCAATCGTTCCGTAATGAGAACCTGTCATTTTATAACCTTTCCAGGTAATTTTACTCTTGTCGGTTTTAATGGCCTTCTTGTCGATGTCCATCGAAGTAAATGCAAAAGACACCATTGTGATTACTGCAATAATTGCGCTAAATACTAAATTTTTCATTGTTTTAATGGTTTTAAGATTTATAATAGATTTTTTCTCTGATAATTTTTCCCTGAATCCATTCCTGTATTGCTACAAACATGACTTTCTTTTCGCCCAATTCTCTGTGTGAATATTCCTGAAACCACTCTACCATGGTTACACCCTCTCCAAAAGCAACATGCACAGGCTGGGCGGACCTCCAGTCGGTAACCGCTTCGTAAAACTGCGAAATTTTCTCTCTGTACAAAGATAAACCACAAACCGGAGCCAGGTCGTTTTCCTGTATTTCAACATCCGTGTCGTAATACTTTTCCAAAGCATCCGTCATCTTTCCTTCGATGATCATATCGTTCAGGTCACTGACTTTTTCAATTAAGCTGCAAAACATAACTCAAATTAACAGTACAAATGTCCTGAAAAGAAGGAACCAAAAAAATAAACTGTTTTACAAAAAGATATTAAACCAGATTAACTTTACTGTTCCAGTATTAGCTGGCTCTTGATTTTGCTGAGAAATTCTTTGGTAATGCCCAGATAGGAAGCGATCAGGTATTGCGGAATTCGCCGTTCCATTTCCGGATACTGCTTTTTAAAAGCCAGATATTGCTCTTTGGCCGTTAAACTAAAATTGCGAATGATGCGTTTTTGCGATGACACAAGCGCTTTTTCGAGCAACATTCTGAAAAATTTATCGAGCTTGGGTATTTTTTCATACAACAGATGCAAGCCCTCATAACCAAACTGGATCACTTCAGTAGGCTCGATACATTGTACATTAAAATCGGCCGGGGTCTGTGAAACAAAACTACCGAGATCCGAAGTCCACCAGTTTTCAATGGAAAAATGGAGCACGTGTTCCTGTCCGTTTAAATCAACCACAAAGGTTTTGGTGCAACCTGTTACCACAAAATTTAAATGCCGGCAAACATCTCCCTGCTGGAGTATGAACTGGTTTTTGAGGTACTTCCTTCTCATGACATAATTGTGTATA
>Ga0209391_10002070_pt1 | contig 10485 bp, 10 predicted proteins | sample PPLLak3March2015_FD_187246 | JGI IMG/M metagenome (GOLD analysis project Ga0209391, IMG submission 187246) | Freshwater sediment microbial communities from Prairie Pothole Lake near Jamestown, North Dakota, USA - PPLs Lake P7 Core (1) Depth... | ecosystem: Environmental > Aquatic > Freshwater >... | reverse complement strand
CTTTATAGGAGGAAAGCGTAAGTGAGCCCCTTTCTGAAAGTGCAATCAGGCTGTAAAAATAAGAGGCCGAGCTCCAGTCTGATTCCACAACAACTGTTATTGCCCCGATTGATTTGCAGGGCTTTATTGAGATGAGATTGTCTTTCCATGTTGCATCTATACCCAGATCCTGCAAAAGACTGAGTGACATTTTGAGGTAGGGAGCGGAAGTGACTTCACCGGTCAATTGAATATTCAGACCATTTTCCAGCGAGGGAGCCACGAGCATCAGGGCTGATATATACTGGCTGCTGACGTTCCCCTGAATAATAACCCTGTTTTTACTGAGTTTCTTTCCCCTGATTGTCAGGGGCGGATAACCCGGTTTTTCCACATAGCTGATGTCTGCTCCCAAACTTTGCAAGGCCTCAACGAGGATTTGGATTGGCCTGTTCTGCATTCTGGAAGAGCCCGTCAGGATGACTTCTTTTCCGGGACTTGCCGCAAAAAGAGCAGTTAAAAAGCGCATGGCGGTCCCGGCATGACCGATATCAACCATGGATTTACCGGGTGAAAGTGCTTCTTTCAAATGGATGGTATCATCAGAATCTGAAAGGTTCTGTAATTGAATTTCAGGAAAAAATTGCTGCAGGATGAGGAGTCTGTTCGATTCGCTTTTTGAGCCTGAAATGAGGATTTCGGTATTTTTGAGTGTTTTTTTTGTGTAATCAAGACTTAAATCCATAATTTAGAAACTTCATTTTAACAATTACTTTTTACCCAAAATCCGTTAATTATTTAAATGTATGAAATCGCCATTAACGAATGGCTTGCGCAAGCAAACACCAATGAAAATAGAGCGATTCCATATGACCTTTAACAAACAATAAATATTTACATATGAAAAAAATATTACTGGTTATCTGTTGTCTGCTTTTTGCCGGGGTTTACAAAGGTAAGGCACAAAAGAATCTAAACAAATATCCTGAAAAAATTTATAATGCCATGGAATGGAGAAATATTGGTCCGTTTCGGGGAGGCCGGAGCGCTGCAGTAACCGGAGTGCCCGGCAAAACAAATTTGTATTATATGGGTTCCACGGGAGGAGGAGTTTGGAGAACGACCGATGCAGGGAGTACCTGGGAGAATATATCTGATGGTTTTTTTGGGGGATCAGTTGGTTCGGTTGCAGTTAGCGAATGGGATAACAATGTGATCTATGTGGGCATGGGGGAAAAGACTGTTCGCGGAAATGTTTCGTCCGGTGATGGCATGTGGAAGTCTGCAGACGCCGGTAAAACCTGGCAGCATATTGGATTAACAAATTCCAGACATATTTCCAGGGTGCGCATTCATCCAAAGAATGATGATATTGTTTATGCAGCAGTCATGGGAGATCTGTTCAAATCTTCGGAAGAGCGAGGAGTATTTAAAAGTATTGACGGGGGTAAGACATGGAGAAAAGTGTTGTTTGCCAATAAAGATGCCGGGGCAATAGATCTGGTCCTTGATCCAAATAACCCGAGAATCATGTTTGCAACCACCTGGAATGTCAGGAGAACACCCTACAGTTTGTCGAGCGGCGGCGAAGGGTCTGCAATCTGGAAAAGTACCGACGGAGGTGATACCTGGGCAAATTTAACTGCTCATGAGGGTTTGCCTAAAGGGGTATGGGGAATTGCGGGCGTAGCCGTATCCTATCAAAATTCAGACCATGTTTGGGCAATAATTGAAAATGAAAACGGCGGCGTGTACAAGTCAGATGACGGAGGCAAAACCTGGAAATTGCTGAATAGCTCAAGGGATCTGAGACAAAGAGCCTGGTACTATACGAGAATTTATGCCGATACGCAGGATGAAAGCATCGTTTATGTTATGAATGTAGATTATCACGTGTCTAAGGACGGAGGTAAAACCTTTACCGGTTTTAGTGCTCCTCACGGAGATCACCACGACCTCTGGATTGCCCCTGAGAATAACCAAAGGATGGTTATTGCAGACGATGGCGGAGCACAAGTGAGTTTCGATGCCGGAAAGAACTGGTCTACGTATCACAACCAACCAACGGCTCAGTTTTACAGAGTCGTAACAGACAACCATTTTCCTTACCGGATTTATGGCGCACAACAGGATAATTCAACGGTTCGAATTAAGCACAGATCCGATGGCAGATATATAGACGAGAGAGATTGGGAAGAGACTGCAGGAAGCGAGAGCGCGCATATTGCGGTTGATCCGACGAATAATGATATTGTTTATGGGGGAAGTTATGGAGGGTTTTTAACCAGGATGGACCACAAAACGAACGAAACAAGAGCCATCAATGTATGGCCGGATAACCCCATGGGACATGGCGCGGAAGATTTTAAGTATCGATTTCAGTGGAATTTTCCCATCTTTTTCTCTCCTCACGAACCAAAAAAATTGTACACAGCATCGAATCATTTACATCTGACTACCAATGAGGGTCAGTCCTGGGAATTGATTAGTCCTGACTTAACAAGAAATGATCCAAATACATTAAAATCTTCGGGAGGCCCGATTACTCAAGACAATACAGGTGTAGAGTATTATGGAACCATTTTCGCTGCAACAGAATCTCCCTATGAAAAGGGATTGCTATGGACAGGCTCTGATGATGGCTTGGTACATGTTACGAAAAACGGTGGTAAAGATTGGGAAAACGTAACACCCAAACAAATGCCGGAATGGATGATGATCAACTGTATAGAGGTTGATCCATTTAATAAGGGAGGGGCATATATTGTTGGTACGAAGTATAAATCCGGAGATTACAAACCGTATATTTACAAAACTGAGAATTACGGGAAATCATGGAATTTGATCGTAAACGGCATTGGCAATGAAGATTTTACGAGAGCTCTGCGAGCAGACCCGAAGAAAAAAGGCTTGCTTTATGCAGGAACAGAAAGAGGTATGTATGTGAGCTTTGACGATGGTGCGAATTGGCAAAAGTTTCAGTTGAATTTGCCTGTGGTTCCCATAACGGATTTAGCCGTTAAAGATGATCAGTTAATTGCTGCAACCCAGGGGAGATCGTTTTGGATGATCGACGATCTGACACCGCTTCATCAAACACAAACAAACATGGAAAACCGAGCGATGGTCTTATTTCAACCAAAAGATGCCTATCGTATGTCTGGCGGAAGTGGAGCAAAATCAAAAACAGCGGGTGTAAATCATTATGGTGGTTTACCTGTCTATTTTTTTGTTAAGGATACAAGCAGGAGCGATACCTTGAATCTGTCTTTTTTCGATGCTAAAAAGCAGTTAATCAGAAAATTTAGTACCCATCCCGATGAAAAGAAAAAAGAAGGACAACTAAAGGTTAAGCCGGGAAGCAATGTTTTTTATTGGGACTTGAAGTATCCTTCTGCAGAAAAAGTTGAGGGGATGATTTTATGGTGGGCTTCGTTGAGCGGCCCGACTGCTTTACCCGGGAAATATGCTGTGGTGTTGGAGAGCCGAAAGGAGAAAGTAGAGCAGTACTTTAATCTGCTTAAAGATCCCCGCAATAAAAGTACTGAGCAAGATCTGCAGCAGCAATTTGATTATGTGGTTGAGGTCCGGGATAAAATGACTGAAACACATTTGGCCCTGAAGAACATTACAAAAGCCAGGGAGCAGATCTCAGTACTGGAAGGGAGTATAGACGACAAAGTGAAATATAAAGACCTTTTGACAGAGGCGGAAAGAGTGAAAAAGGAAATGACTGAAATCGAAAATAAATTGTATCAAACCAAGAATAAAAGTGGCCAGGATCCTTTAAATTACCCGATCAGGCTGAACAACAAGCTGGGGCATTTGAATTCACTTACCGCTATGGGTGATTACAAACCAACAGATCAGGCGGTAGCATTTAAAAATGAGGTGATCAGAGATATTGACGCTGAACTGAACAAACTTTATAAAATATTTAAAACAGATATCCCGGCCCTAAATCAAAGAGTAAAAGAAAATGAAATAGATCTGATCCGTTTGAATAAAAATTGAATTATTTCATATTTCTCGCGGTCATCCACATACCATAGACCAGTGAAAAAATAATTTTTATTCCAAAAAAACTGATCCATTTGCCCTCGTAAAAGTTGTTTTCCATAACAGCAGCAAAATTCATGCTGACCAGATCCGAGAAACTGTTGAAGAGCAATGAAATTATGGTGAGGACAATAAAAAAAGTCAGGGCAATTTTAAAGGTATTCATCCAGAATACGGGTTGCTGTATTTTTTCAGTAAAGGTCATGGTTTAAGTTTTTCGTTGTTGTGATGCCGGTTGTGGTCTCTCTCGGTTTTGATTGCCATTTTTTTGTCGAAGGCCTTTTGCAGGTCGGTTCCCGTCTGGTTTGCCAGGCAGAGCAATACAAACAGCACATCGGCAAGTTCTTCCCCGAGGTCTTTGTTCTTATCGCTTTCCTTTTCACTTTGTTCTCCGTAACGCCTTGCGATTATTCTGGCAACTTCACCCACTTCTTCAGTTAACTGGGCCATATTGGTGAGCTCATTGAAATAACGGACTCCATGGTTCTTGATCCATTCATCCACTTCGAGTTGTGCATTTTTAATAGACATGTTCGGGAATTTATAACAAAGATAAAGATTTAGTACAGAAACCCGTTTATTTTTCCCGAACCAGGTATTGCATAAAAACATCTCTGGGAATTTCGACGGCACCCAGACTGGCCAGGTGTTCGTTGTAGACCTGGCAGTCAAGCAATAAGTAATTCTTCTCTTTTAAAATCTGATTCAGATATATAAAGGCCACTTTTGAGGCATTGCTCACCAGGCTGAACATGCTCTCACCGGTAAAGATATGCCCCAGGTCTATGCCATAAAGTCCCCCCACAAGCCGGTCCTTCTGCCAGACTTCAACCGATTTGGCATAGCCGAGTTCATACAGAGCGATATACGCCTTTTGCATTTCCCGGGTGATCCAGGTTCCTTTCTGTCCGGGCCTGTCAATGGTTTTGCAATGGTGTATGACCTCTGTGAAATGTTCGTTGAAGCTGATTCTGAAGTTTGCGTTTTTAAGTACTTTTTCCATACTTTTCGATACCTTCAGATCCTTGGGAAAAAGCACCATCCTTTCGGGCGGGCTATACCAGATAACGGGTTCGCCTTCATTAAACCAGGGGAAGATACCGCTTTTGTAAGCCAGGATCAGCCTTTCGGGAGAAAGATCGCCGCCAATGGCCAGCAGGCCATTTTCATCCGCTGTTTCAACCGGAGGAAACAGTATTTTTTTTCCGAGAATATGCATGATCAGAAACAAAAAACTGCAAAAAGAAAAAATTCATTTTTGCAGTTTTAAGTATTTATAAACAGAAATATATTAAAATGGTAAATCGTCGGGGTCTTCGTCACTGTATGAATCCGTGGTTGCAAATTTACCTACTGATTCAACTGGTGGCACAGTACCGGCGGCCTGGCTTTGTCCTTTTTCTATCCTCCAGCCCTGGATCGAGTTGAAATATTTGGTTTCTCCTTCAGGATTCACCCATTCCCGACCTCTTAAATTAATTCCGATCTTTACAAGATCACCTTCCTTCAAGCTATCCAAAAGATCACATTTGTCCTGAACAAATTCGATCAATAAAAACTGGGGGTATTGTTCCTCAGTCACAATAACCAGCTCCCTTTTTCTGAATCCACTGGCTCCAAATGTTTTAGCTGCTTCAATTTTTTTTACTTTTCCGCTTACTTCCATAGTTATTCAAATCTATTTAATGAAAAGTACTTTCAATGCACTTTCAATATCATTTTTTCTTATTAATTCTTTAGCAAAAATATGCATTTCTGTTAAATTCATACCGGCAAACTCAGGGTTCTCTTTCAAAAACTTATTAACATCATCCGAACTGGGCAGCGAATCAGTATTTCCGAGCTGTGCGAGTTCATTTCCGGACAGAATATGACTCTTTTGAACCGATTCCGGTAACTGGTCTATCCCGATACCCAGGGTTTGCAGTGGTTTGGGTATGGAAAAAAAACCTTCCCTCGCCCTGCTGTAATAATTGCCTCCGGCTCTGGCTACCAGATCGAGTTTTTGCTGGTCTATATTTCCGTTTTCATCAAGGCAGGCCTCATCGATATGCATACAAAGGATTTCGGCTATCACCAGATTGCCTGCTCCCCCTTCCTTGCCAAGAGGGATCACCTCATTTACCCGGCATTCGAACTGAACCGGTGATTCTGCAACCCGGAAAGGCTTTACCATAGTTGATTTGAGCATTTTAAATCCTGCCTTTATGAATTCATTTACACCCTCCGGAAATTCTGTACTGGCCAGGGAGGTTTGTTGCACTATGTCGTAATTTACCACATTGATTACCACCTCTTTGGTGGCAAGAATATTTTCCAGCGTGTGCTTGGTCGTGTTGTTGCGCACCCTCCTTGCCGGAGAAAAGATCAGTATCGGTGGATTTGTACTGAAAATATTAAAAAAACTGAAAGGAGATACATTCGGGTTTCCATGTATATCCACCGTACTCGCCAGCGCTATGGGTCGCGGAGCAATTGCACTTTGTAAAAAGTTCTGCAATTGATCAACACTTTTATTTTTTGGAATAATTGTTAACAAATCATTTGACTTTTTAACAAAAGTAACTAATATTTGCAATAGAGATAATAACTATACTCTTTTTAAGTTATACAAGGTAAATATTAAATACTCGATGAACTTCCCTGAGTCTAAGAATGTATTTAAATGGGTGCTTACCCTGGCATCCTTCTTAATAGTCGCTCTTATTTTATGGAATACCAACCAGTTCTTTCAAAAATTCAAAAATGAAGAAAGACTGAAAATGGAAGTTCTTGCCGTTGCCTATCAAAATTTTAACAATGTAGATCTGGATATCGATGTTTCTCTTGAAGAAAAGATCATTGCCAGCAACAGCAGTATCCCGATGATCGTAACCTATGAGAACGGGGATATTTACCGCTGGGCCAATCTGGGGGTACCTAATACCAGTAAATTTACATCCCTGCCGGAAAAGGACCGGCTTTTTCTGCACAAACAACTTCGTAAAATGCAGGCAGATAATGAGCCGCTTGTTGTAAATTACAAGGTTGATAATGTGAATGTTACCCAAAGAATTTACTACCGGAACTCAGACCTGCTGAACAGATTGCAGTTTTATCCCCTGGGCCTGCTTTTGATTCTTGTTTTATTTGGTACGATTATCTATCTGGTCTTCCAGCAAAATAAAATAGCAGAACAGAACAAATTATGGGCCGGAATGGCAAAAGAAACAGCACACCAGATCGGCACGCCGCTGTCATCCATGCTGGGCTGGGTCGAGTTATTGCGGCTTGAAAATACAAGTGAAGATATTGTTCAGGAAATCGAAAAGGATGTTTCCAGACTGAACACCATTGCTGACAGATTTTCCAAGATCGGTTCTATACCCAAGCTGCAGCCTGTTGATCTTGTGGAAGAAACAAGAAATGCTTTCGACTATATAAAATCCAGAAGTTTTAAACAGATAGATTTTGAATTTGAGAACCTGTACGGAAATGTGCTCATGGTCAATCTCAATCAGCAGCTCTACAGCTGGGTGATCGAAAATCTGGTAAAGAATGCAATCGATGCCATGCAGGGCAAGGGAACCCTGCGCATCACAACATCACGTGAAGGCAATAAGGCTGTGGTTCTGGTTTCGGATAGTGGTAAAGGTATTTTAAAGCGCTTGCATCAAAAGATCTTTGATCCCGGTTATACTACCAAAAAAAGAGGCTGGGGATTGGGTCTTTCTCTGACCAAAAGGATCATAGAAGATTACCACAAAGGCAGGATCTATGTAAAAAGTTCTGAAATAGGGAAAGGAACAACCTTTGCCATTGAACTAAAACTCGTGGAGGAAAATCTATAAATTGCCTGATATTTTTTCTGCAACAGCAACAAATTCCTCTGGGGTGAGTGTAACTTTTTTTCCAAAAGTAGCATCTGTCATCTGATTTAATGGAATTAGATGTATGTGCACATGGGGTACTTCCAAACCAATTACAGCCATTCCAACGCGCTTGCAGGGAACAGCTTTTTCCAGAGCCCCGGCAACCGTATAGGCGAAATCCATTAATCCGAGATAAGTCTCGCGGTCCAGGTCAAAAAGTTTGTTGACTTCTTTTTTGGGAACCACCAGGGTATGGCCCAAAGCGTTTGGATTCACATCGAGAAAGGCAAGGAAACTTTCTGTTTCCGCAACTTTATAACAAGGAATTTCTCCATTGATTATTTTTGTAAAGATTGAGCTCATCTACCGGATATTTAATAATAAATTATCTCGAAACTTCCATAACTTCGAAGCGCATCACACCTTTTGGCACGTTTATTTCTGCCACATCGCCTACTTTCTTTCCCAACAGGCCTTTTCCAATGGGCGAGTTTACAGAGATTTTACCTTCGGCGAGGTTGGCTACCGCATCGGCTACCAGGGTATATTGCAACTCGGCCTTGGTATCCAGGTTTTTGATTTTTACTTTGGACAGGGCCAGTACCTTTGAAGTATCCATTTGAGATTCATCAATCAACCGGGCTTTAGATAAGGTTTCCTTTAATTGGGCAATTTTGTATTCCAGCATGGATTGTTCCTCCTTGGCGGCGTGGTATTCTGCATTCTCGCTCAAATCTCCTTTATCGCGGGCTTCAGCAATATTGTTGGTCACTCTCGGTCTTTCTGTATGCTCCAGATACTCTAGTTCACTCCGAAGTTTTTTTAATCCGGCAGCGGTATAATAAGAAATCTCACTCATAAATCAAACAGTTAAATGGGGTTATATAAATACAAAAAATCTCAAATCCAAAGTGCTGGAATGAGATTTATTGAACAAATATAGCAATATTTTTAAAAATAAAATATGCGTACCTTGCAAAAAATAAACGAAAGTTTCATTTTTTGAAATACTTTTGGCGAATGAACTGTTTGGGTTTTTAAAGATAAATTTGATATATTTTTCATGAAGCGTTTACTTCTGATTTTTATGCTGCTTTTTATGGCAGCAGCCTGCTCCGATGACAACGATGACGACAATGCCATACTGCCCAATGTACCGGTTGACGAAACCGTCTTTTTAAACAATCCCGAATACATCAATCTGCAGGTTCCCGGTGGCTGGGCCTATACCAAAGGGGGTATTTCAGGGATCATCATATACAGAACGGGAACGCAAACTTTTGTAGCATTTGAAAGAAGTGCTCCGCATTTAAGGCCGCAAAGTTGTTCTGTAATGACCGTAAGAAACAGCATTGTGATGTACTGCAGTTGCGATAAAAGCGAATTCAATTTGTTGAACGGAGCACCGCTTACAGAAGGCATAAAATATGCTGCACGTGAGTACCGGGCTCAACTGGCAGGCCCGAATGTGCTACATATTACAAATTACTAACACCATTACTTTGTGAAAAATTACTTTTCTTCAGAATTCAGATTGGGCGTGCTGGGTGGTGGGCAACTGGGCCGGATGCTCCTGGCAGAGACCCAGAAATTCGATATCTATACCCTGATACTGGACGGAGCAGCAGATGCGCCCTGCGCAGAGATATGCAATGAGTTTCACCGGGGAGATCTGATGGATTATGATACGGTTTACAATTTTGGAAAAAAAACCGATCTGCTTACCATTGAGATCGAGCATGTCAATATTGAGGCACTAAAACAATTGAAGGCTGAAGGCCTAACGATTTATCCGCAACCTGAGGTACTGGAGCTCATACAGCACAAAGGAAGGCAGAAAGATTTTTATCTGGAAAACGATCTGCCAACAGCAGCGTTCACGCATCATCAGGGTAAGGAAGCATTGTTCGGACTTTCCCTTCCGTTTGTATGGAAATCAGCACAATTCGGTTATGACGGAAACGGGGTGAAAGTAATCCGAACTTATGAAGATCTGCATGATGTGCCCGACCTGCCCTGTATAGCCGAAAAGTTAATACCTTTTAAAAATGAACTTGCCGTAATAGTTGCGCGCAGTGCCATTGGTGAAATAAGAACCTACCCTGTGGTTGAAATGGAGTTTCACCCAACTGCCAACCAGGTGGAATTTGTGGTTTGTCCGGCACGGATACCGGAGGAAATTGCTGATCAGGCACAGGAGGTAGCCCTGAGAGCCGCAGAAGCGTACGGAATAACCGGTTTGCTGGCTGTAGAAATGTTTCAGACACAGGATGACCAGATTCTGATCAACGAGGTGGCTCCGAGAACACATAACAGCGGACATTACAGCATAGAAGCTTCCTATACCAGCCAGTTTGAACAGCACCTGCGCAGCATACTTGGCCTTCCCTTAGGCAAAACAGAGAGTAAGGTAGCGAGCGTTATGGTGAATCTGGTGGGCGAAGCCGGTTACTCTGGTCCGGTAGTATATGAAAACATGAATGAAGTGCTAAAAATGGAAGGGGTAACGCCCCATATCTACGGGAAAAAACAAACCAGACCTTTTCGAAAAATGGGACATGTGACCATTGTAAACAATGACATGGACGAGGCTCGA
>Ga0209391_10002068_pt1 | contig 10490 bp, 3 predicted proteins | sample PPLLak3March2015_FD_187246 | JGI IMG/M metagenome (GOLD analysis project Ga0209391, IMG submission 187246) | Freshwater sediment microbial communities from Prairie Pothole Lake near Jamestown, North Dakota, USA - PPLs Lake P7 Core (1) Depth... | ecosystem: Environmental > Aquatic > Freshwater >... | reverse complement strand
ACCTATGATGAAAGCAACAGAAATTGCGAACTGAAATACTACCAACCCCTTTCTCAATGAAATGCCACTGGGCTTTTTATCCAGCTTGCCGCGTATGGTGTCAACTGGTTTAAATGAACTGAGGATAAATGAAACATATCCGCCAGATAAAAACGAACCGGCCAATATTAGCAGAAGCGCTGCCGGCCAGAACCAGCCCTGGTTAAGTGATGCAAGTGAAAGATCTTTTCCTGTGAAGCTGTTGAATAAAGGCTGCAGAATTTGAACAATGGCTAATGCAATTAATATGCTGAGCAATGTAAGTAAAAAAGTTTCAGATAAAAATCTCCGGGCAAGCTGTCCGCGGGTAGCACCAAGTACTTTTCTGATGCCAGATTCTTTTGCTCTTTTCAGTGCTTGAACAGTAGACAGATTGATATAATTAATCCAGGCAATGAATAAAATGAGCACAGCCACAGCAAGTAACATGGTCACCAATGTCAGGCTGCCATAGGTTTGATAAGGATAATTAAAATCCGGAGCGAGGTGTAAATATTTAAACGGCTGGACTACAAAAGACTTATTCTTTAATTGAGGATTAGTGTTGTGCATGAATTCTGTAACCTGCTTTTCAATTGCACTAACATTCGCATTATTTTGCAGAAGGGTATAAATATTTACAAAGCCAGATTCGAGTGTATTGGGATCTGCCCAATCGTTTCCATCCCGGTTTGCCGCAGACTCCAATGTGTGAATGGATAAGAATACATTTCCTTTGATGTCTGAGGATTGAGGGATATCATTTATAACTGCATTGATCGTATATATGGTGTTTCCAAACTGGTTGCTGACTGTTATGGTTTTACCAACTACATCTGTACTGCCTAATAATTTTTTTGCAACTGACTCAGTTAATGCCAGTGTGCCAGGTGTTTTAATGGATGGACTGCCATTGATTAATGGAAAACTGAATACTTCAAGAAAATTTCCATCAGTATACATGATATAATCCTCCCTGAAAGTTTTTTGTTCTCCTGATGGGGTTGTGTATGTGAGTACGCCACCGCCAATGCCATCAGCAACTCTTACTGTAGCATCAATAGATGGAAACTTCTGTTTCAGGATGGGGGAAATCCCAGGAGGCAAATAATAGTCAGTACCTTCTTTGCTGGTGATGGCTGCACGGTATAACCTGGTGAAGTTTTTATGAAAACGGTTTGCACCCCATTCACTGGCAACAAATTCTGCTATCAACAAAAATACTGCGATCCCAATTGCCAGGCCGGCAATATTAATGGCAGAAAAAACTTTATTCCTGGCTAAGCTTCTTTGAATTGACCTGATCTGATTCATACTATTTGTTGTTATTTTTTACCATCATCCCGGCTTGCCAGTTGGACTTGCAATATTTAAAAACAAATGCGATGCCTATCTATAAAGCATTGAAAATCAATGTATAAAAATTAATTCAGAGAATAAATTGTCCGGTTTTGATACAACAGGTGTACGCTTTGGAGCAGGATTCTGAGGATTTGTGAGCAGGATTCTGAGGATTTGATTGATTGGCAGGATAGATTATTGGGATTTTTAAAAATGCGATTGGTTGTACGACTCCCGATACTGTCTTTTACTTCGCAGTTCGCACCTCATACCTCGCACTTTCTTTACTCTGTTCTTAAAGACTTCACCGGATTAACCAATGCAGCTTTTATAGATTGAAAACTGATCGTCAGTAAAGCAACCAGCAGAACCATTCCGGCTGCTGCTCCAAATATCCACCAACTGATTTCAATTCGATATACATACTGTTGTAACCAGTTATTCATTAAATAGAAGGCAATCGGAATGGCAATTATTATGGCCAGTGCAATAGGATAGAGGAAGTTTTTAGAAACCATCGACACAATATCAATAACCGAAGCACCGAGTACTTTACGGATACCAATTTCTTTTGTTTTTCTTTCAACTGTAAATGCCGTCAATCCAAGCAGGCCAAGGCATGAAATAAAAATTGCAACGAAGGCAAACCAGTTAACCAAAGCGCCGGTCTGGCTTTCACTTTTGTACAGTCGTTCATATTCTTTATCCTGGAAATTATAGTCGAAGATGAAGCCCGGAGCCATCTTGGCATAAACAGATTCGAGTCCTTTGATGCTTTGCTGAATATTATCACCTTTTAACCTGGCATAATACAGCCATGTCCATTCCGGCTTACAATTAATGATTACGGGTGATATGGGGTTATGCAATGATTCAAAATGAAAATCTTTCACTACGCCTATAATGGTGCCCTTGCCGGAGAAAGATTCAATTTGCTGGCCTACCGGATTCTTCAGGCCCATCCGTTTTACCGCTTCTTCATTAAGTATGAAAGAGGTGGTATCGCTGACGATATCTTTCGAAAAACCCCGGCCTTCTTTAAGTTGAATACCCATGGTTTGAAGAATATCATGATCGGTTGTGATGAAACTGAAAAATATTTCTTCACCTTCAGGTTTGCCGGGCCATGATACTGAAGTGCCCCTGTTGTTTGGCATGGTGAAAGTCATGGATGCCCTGGACACATTGCTGACACCAGGTACTTTCAGAAATTCCTGTATGGCCAGGTCGTTTTTTGGCAATTCGATATTATTGGGAAACCACACAAGGTTCTCTTTTTCGTAGCCCAGGTTTTTGTTATTGATGTATTTGATTTGCTGAGATACAACGATGGTGCCAATAATCAGCAGTACAGAAACGGTGAACTGTGTAACTACGAGGAATTTTCTGATCCATGCAGTATTGGCCGTGCCTGCGCCGATGGATGATTTTAATACTTTGATAGGTTTAAAAGCAGCAAGTATCCAGGAAGGGTAGCTTCCTGCAAGTAAACCTGTGAGCAGGATGATACCCGTGAAGATGACGATATTCTTTGGGTCTGTATATTCAATTCCGATCTTACGGTTAAGCATTTGATTGAATGAGGGTAGTATCAGCGCTACCATTACCAATGCAAGTATGCCTGCCAGAAATGAGAGCATCACGGATTCGCTCATAAACTGCGCAATCAAGGATTTTCTTTCTGCTCCTAAAACTTTTCTGACACCCACTTCTTTTGCCCTTCGGGTAGCCCCTGCCGTAGACAGGTTCATAAAATTGATGCAGGCGAGGAGGAGGATGAAAAAAGCAATCATGGAAAATAGTTTCACATATTTTATGCGTCCTCCCCCGGCATACATTCCATTTTTGAAGTCAAACCTCAGGTACCAGTCTTTCAGTTCCCAGAGGAATAATGTTGTATTGGCCTGTTGGTCTGTGTATTTATCCATGAAATTTTTTATCGCCGTATTCATGGATGCCATTTGAACACCCGGTTTTATTTTGACATAGGTCCGCATATTATTGCTTGTCCAGTTTTCTACGCCGCCCATTGCCTGGTCGAAATAATCCTTCACCGGCATGAGGTAATCAAAAGTCAAAGTTGCATTTGAGGGGATGTCTTTGAATATGCCTTCAATAATATAAGGTGTGGTACGTTCCACTAAAATTTCTTTACCAATCGGGTTTTCATCTCCAAAATATTTTTTGGCCAGGGTTTCTGAAAGTAAGATGGTGTGAGGTTTTTTCAGCACTTCCGCTTTGTTCCCAGCGGTTAAAGGGATCGTGAAAATATTCAGGAAGTCATGGTCAACATACAGCCCGTATTCCGTAAACTTTTTTTCTTCTTTTGACAGCAGGCGAACATCTCCCCATGAACTGCGGGCGGCATATTCAATGCCTGGTAAATCTTTAGTAAGCGTTGGTGCTAGCAGAGATGGAACAGCGGGGTAGCTGGCAATTTCATTATTGGTAAATTTTTTGTTTACCATCAATGCAGCTATGCGTTCCTTATCTACATGGAAATTATTATAACTGAGCTCATTTCTTATCCAGAGCATAATGAGTATAAATACTGCCAGGCCGATGGCGAGGCCGGATATATTTATGAAACTGAAAAGCTTGTTACTTTTAAGGTTTCGTAAAGCGATTTTAAAATTGAGCATGGAGCAGGATTTTGAGGATTTGATGGATTGGCTGGATAGATTATTTGGATTTTCAAAAATGCAATTGGTTGTTCGACACCCTTCACTGTCTTTTACTTCGCACCTCGCACCTCATACCTCGCACTTCCTTTACTCCGTTCTCAAACTCTTCACCGGATTAGCCACAGCTGCTTTAATTGCCTGGAAACTCACAGTGAATAATGCTATCAATAAAGCTGCAATACCAGCTAGTGCAAATACCCACCAACTCATATTGATCCTGTACGCAAAATCCTGCAACCAATTGTTGACCACAAACCATGCAATCGCCCATGCAATGACAATAGATATCCCAACAAGTTTTAAAAAACTTCCGGATAATAATACGGCAAGGTTGAAAACACCAGCACCCAACACTTTTCGTATTCCAACTTCTTTGGTTCTTTTTTCAGCCGAATATGATGCAAGTCCGAATAAGCCAAGACAAGCAATGATTATAGCCAACGCTGCCAAATAACCGATGATCTTACTTACCTGGTTATCGGCACGGTACATTTCATCAAAATGTTCATCAAGGAATTTGTATTCAAATGGTAAATCCGGAACAAGTGTTGCCCAATTTTCTTCCAGGAATTTAATAGCTTCTTTAGATTTTGCGCCATTTATTTTTACCGACATTTCACCGAATCCCCAATCTTTCTGATTAAAAATTAACAAAGTTTCAATTTTATGGTGAAGGGAGTTGAAATTAAAATCCTTCGCCACGCCAATGATCTTGCCTGATGAGTCCATTCCACTAAAGCCAAACATTTTGCCCAGTAAAGTTTCATATGATGCTTTTGGTTCATCTTTTAAAAGCTCTTTCGCCAGTGCTTCATTTATGATATAGGTGCTGGCATTTTCAGATGCCTCGCTGGAAAAGTTCTTCCCGGCTACCAGTTTAATATCATAGAGATTAAGAAAGTCGTGATCTACAATAACCTGTGATGAAGTCAGGTCCCTGGCTGGTCCGTTTCCATGAAATGTTATACCTCCCTGATGCAGATTGTTGCCCATACGCTGTTGGGAAGCGGTAACGCTGGTAATGAGTGTATTTTTCAGAAAGGATTGTTTGATTGTTTCATAGTTTTTATTGGCTGTATTATTCAAGGGAATAACCACAATCTGTTCCTTGCTAAAGCCAGGGTCTTTCTCCTGCATAAAGCGCAGTTGTTTAACCGCAAAAATGGTAGCAACAATGAGAAATACCGCTCCGGTGAATTGTGTAACTACCAGCATATTTCTGAAATTTAATTTGCTGGTTATTGATTGAACACTGCCTTTTAGAACATCTACAGGATTGAAAGATGATAAATAGATGGCAGGGTAGAGCCCGGCAATAAATCCAACAAGAATTGTTCCTCCCAGCAGTAATAGGAATAAGAACGGATTAGAGAAAATGGGAAGTTGTAATTCGCGTTCACTTAATGAAGATACAGCGGGTAATACCAGCATAGCCAGTCCTATTGCAAGAAAAAGAGCCATGATCGCTATCAATACTGATTCAACCAAAAACTGAATGCCCAGCTGGCCTCTTCTGGCGCCAACTGATTTTCTGACACCTACTTCTTTTGCCCTTCCTGCAGAACGGGCGGTTGATAAATTCATGAAATTGATACAGGCAATGATCAATACTATTAATCCTATGATTGAAAATATGTACACATGTTTCTTGTCGAATTTTTTATAATTAATATAATCATGGGTGATATTGGAAGAATTTGCGTGAACTTCCTTGAGTGGTTGCAGGAAAAGCTCATAGTATTTCCAGCCATCGCCTTCCATATGCCGTTGCAAATAGGCAGGAAACTTTTTCTCCATGGCTGCTATATTCGCATTCTTATCTAATTCAAGGTAAGTTGTAAGCCAGTTACCTCCCCAGTTTTCCATCATCTGTGGATCGTAAATGGTACTGAAAGAATAGAGTCCGTCGAATTGCATATGGGAATTGGCCGGCACGTTTTTTAAAATACCTGTGATCGTAAATGGAATTGTATCGCTCCCGTATTTAACCACTGTTTTACCCATTGGGTCTTCTTTGCCAAAAAGTTTTAATGCACTTTCTTCTGTAAGCAATAAACTATTGGGTTTTTGCAATACTGTTTTTCGATTTCCCCTTAATAATGGGAAGTCAAACATTTCCAGGAAAGTAGAATCCACATAAAATACAGCAGGCAATATGATGCGCTTCTCACCCAGTCTCATATTCACTTTCTCACTCTGTCTTACACGTGAGAAGTTTTTAATTTCCGGAAATTCATTTTTCAGGGTAGTTGCCATGGGATACATGGAGAGCGCCACATTCTGGGGCTCTACCATACCTTCAAATTTCTGTACTTCATCCAGCCTGTAAATATTTTTTGTATGGATGCCATCAAAGCTCTTTTCATAATATACAAATACCATAATTATGATACAGGCAGCAATGCCAATTGCCAGTCCAATGATATTGATCGCGGAAAAAACTTTGTTTTTCCAGATGTTGCGCCAGGCTGTTTTGAAATAGTTCTTTATCATAGAGCAGTATTTTGAGCAGAATTCCTAGGATTTGATGGATTAGCTGGATGGATTATTTCGATTTTTAAAAAAGCATTGGCTGTTTGACTCCCGACTCCTCATTCCGTTCTAAGGCTCTTCACCGGATTTGCAACCGCTGCTTTGATGGCCTGGAAGCTGATTGTTAGAAGTGCTATTAATAGTGCTATTACTGCCGCCACGAGGAACACCCACCATTGAATATTTATCCTGTAGGCAAAGTTTTGCAACCACTTATACATGGCCCAGCCCGCAATGGGAAAAGCAATCAGTGCAGCAATTAGTATCAACTTCAGGAAATCCTTTGAAAGCATTTGGGTGATATTGGCCACTGAAGCGCCAAGTACTTTCCTGATGCCAATTTCTTTGACCCTTTGTTCGGAAGCATAAGTAGCCAGCCCAAATAATCCCATGGAAGCAACAATGATGGCGAGAATGGCAAATCCCATGGCAAGTTTACCCATTCTTTGTTCTGCACGATACATACTGTTGAAAGAGTCGTCAAGGAACCGGTAACTGAAAGGTAAACCCGGTGCCATTTTTTTCCAGGTTGATTCAACCCCTGCAACGAAGCTTTTTACATCATTGGTTTTTATTTTGAAAATTCCGGAGCCGATGCTTTTTTCCAGCCGGAAACAAAGTGGCCCCACATTTTGACGTAAAGATTCAAAATGAAAGTTTTTAACTACACCAATGATCTTAAGGGGTACTACTTTATTGCTTTGATCTTTTTCCGGAGTGCCATCATCTGATATATAAATATTCTTTCCAATGGGATCCGCATAGCCCAATAACCCGGCACAGGTTTCATTTATTATTATGGATGTAGAATCAGTTCCAAATTCTTTTGAGAAGTTTCTCCCTTTCACCAGTTCCATACCCAGTGTTGCCAGGTACTCCTCATCTATTTGCCAGGTTTGCATATTCAGTCCACTGTTTACATCCATTACTGCTTCTTTGGAATAAGTGTTATCAGAACGTGATGAATTTGATACTGGCAGGTAACTGCTCATGGTGGCATTAGTGACATTGGATAATTTTCTGATCTCTTCTTTAAAGGCATCAGCCTGCTGACCCAATGCATACGTATTATCAACTATGAGTACCTGTTCTTTATTGAAACCAAGTTTACGGTTTTGGATAAAATTGAGTTGGTTATAAACAATAATTGTAGAAATGATGAGAATAATAGTTGTTGCAAATTGTATAACAACAAGTGTACTTCTCAGCCTGCTTTTTTTGAAGCCTGATGCCAGTTTTCCTTTGAGTACAGTAATGGGTTGAAAGGATGATAAATACAATGCGGGGTAACTACCCGCCATTAGCCCTACCATCAATGGAATGAGGATGAGAAAAGGGAGGAAACGAGTGTTGAAAAGATTTGAAAACTGGAGTGTTTTTGAAGCCACATCATTAAAGAATGGCAATATAGCTAAGGTGATGCCCAATGCGATAAACAGTGAAATGAATGATACTAAAGTGGATTCTGTCAGGAATTGCCAGATGAGCGTTTTCCTTTCGGTCCCCAATACTTTCCTGATACCTACTTCCTTTGCCCTGTTTGCGGAACGGGCTGTGGAGAGATTCATGAAATTGATGCAGGCGATCAATAAAATAAATAATGCTACGGCTGAAAATATATATATGTTTTGAATGTCGCCATTAGGTGACAGTTCCGGAAAACGATCGGAGTAGAGATGGATCTTCGTTACAGGCATCAGGCGATACTCCAGGCGGTTACCGCTTTTTTCAAATTCATCCATGGTCTTGATCTGCATAAATGCCTGTGCCTGTGGCAAAACATACTTACTCAGTATTGAAGGGAAGAATTTATTGATCACTGCCGGATCGGTGCCTTTTTGTAAGACGATGTAAGTGGTGAAATTATGACTGAGATAATTTCCAAACTGATAGTTTACATTATCCATCGACAGGAGTATGTCGAAAATAAAATGCGAATTTGCTGGCATGTCTTTCATGACAGCCGTAATTTTAAACGCTGTTTTTTCATTTGTTTCAATCAGCTTTCCTACAACATCAGTGCTGCCAAAATATTTTTTAGCACCTGTTTCTGAAATAACTGCTGTATTGGGATCATTCAGGGCCGTTTTGGGATTGCCGGATATTAAAGGGAAACTGAATACATCAAAAAATGTTGAATCTACATATGCAATGCGTGTTTCATTTATAAATTCATTTCCCTTTTTAATGAGTTTAGATCCTTCAGATGCATATATCCGTGTAAATTGTTCCACCTGCGGATAGTCTCTTTTCAAAGTGGCGCCCATGGGATCGGAACTTACGGTGAGTTTCATATCCGTACCCCCAAATTTTATATCAGAATTCACCCGATATATCCTGTCTGCCTTTTCATGGAATTTATCATAGCTCAATTCATCCCATACATATAAAATGATGAGAAGGCATGTAGCCAATCCTGCCGCTAAGCCAAATATATTTATGGCAGAGTAGCCTTTGTTTTTCCAGAGATTGCGGAAAGCGATTTTGAAATAATTCCTTAGCATGGAGCAGAATTTTGAGGATTTGATGAATTGGCAGGATTGATTAATGAGCAGAATTCTTAGGATTTGATGGATTTTCAAGATGGATTAATTGGATTTTTTAGGATGTATTTGGCTGTTGACTCTCGACTCCCGACTCTCGACTCCCGACTCCTCACTCCGTCCTCAAACTCTTCACCGGATTCCGTATCGCTGCTTTGATCGCTTGCGAACTAACCGTGAGCAATGTTATCAGCAGACTTAAAGCACCTGCAGCAACAAATACCCATATGGAAATCGGTGTCCGGTAAGGATAGCTTTGCAGCCAGGTATGCATGGCCCACCATGCAGTAGGTATGGCTATGATCAATGCAATCATTACGAGTACCAGGAAATCTTTTGATAAAAGGGTAGTGATGTCAGACATGGAAGCGCCAAGCACTTTTCTAATGCCAATTTCCTTGATCCTGTTTTCGGCCATATAGGTAGCCAAACCAAAAAGTCCGAGACAGGAAATAAAAATGGTTAATCCTGCAAACAATGCTGCCAGCGTTCCTGTTCTTTTTTCTGAATCAAATTTCTTTGCATAAGACTCGTCAACAAATTTTACTTCAAAAGGAAAATCCGGATTGTGTTTTTTAAACACTGCTTCCATCTTTGCCAAATTTTCGGCAGTAGATCGTTGATCATTCATTTTGATATGAATAACATTAAACCAGCCTTTGGCTCCTTCAATGACCATAGGATTGGTTGGATGAAAAGGGGAAGTCAGGATAAAATCCTTAACCACTCCAACAACCGTCCAGTCGTTACCATTGTCTTTAATGATCTGTCCGAGGGGTTCTTTGAAGCCCATCCCTTTTACTGCTGATTCATTTAAGATAACCGAGTTTGAGTCGTTAGGATATTTTGCAAGGTCAATATCACGACCACTCACGAGTTGCATGCCTGCTGTTTGCACTATTTTATCATCTGCACAATAGCGATCAAATACGGTTCTGTCTGTAGGATCTTTTCCTGCCCATTCAAATCCCCAGCTGTTGCTCCATCCCTCTGTCATGGGAGCGCTTGTTTTAGTTACAGAACTGGCAATGCCTGCTGATAATAATTCATTTTTAAGCGGAGTATAATTTTTAACCAGGTCATCAGATAAAAAATGATAAACCAGGTTTTGTTTATCATATCCTGCGGCTCTTTCCCGTGCATATCCAATTTGTTTATGCACGATAATAGTGCTGATGATAAGGATGATGGCAAAAGTAAATTGCAATACTACCAGTACTTTTCGGGGTGTAACCAGTGCATTCACTTTTTGAAGGTTTCCCTTAAGTACTTTTACGGGTTTGAAAGAAGATAAGAAAAAGGCCGGATAACTGCCTGCAAGCAAACCGGTGAATATGATGAATCCAATTAAAATTAACCAGAATTTTATGCT
>Ga0209391_10002066_pt1 | contig 10495 bp, 10 predicted proteins | sample PPLLak3March2015_FD_187246 | JGI IMG/M metagenome (GOLD analysis project Ga0209391, IMG submission 187246) | Freshwater sediment microbial communities from Prairie Pothole Lake near Jamestown, North Dakota, USA - PPLs Lake P7 Core (1) Depth... | ecosystem: Environmental > Aquatic > Freshwater >... | reverse complement strand
TGGACCTGGTCGTGACAGTCGATACGTCGACGGCCCATCTGGCGGGCGCGCTGGGAGTACCGGTATGGCTGGCGCTTTCCCAAGTCCCCGATTGGCGCTGGCAGCTCGACCGCGACGACTCGGCGTGGTACCCCTCGGCCCGACTGTTTCGTCAGGAAAAGATCGGCGAGTGGGGGCCGGTGTTCGAGCGAATTGCCGCCGAAATCTGTCGGCGATTCCCGTCTGCCCGGCCGAAGCGCCCCGACGAGCAACGACTCGCCACGACCGGACGCAATCGACTCGTGCGAGCGCGGCATGGCCTGATGCTGTTCAATCGTCATGACACGTACATCGGACGATCGTTGGACCGGTACGGGGAGTTTTCGGAAGGGGAAGTCGAACTGTTCCGCCAAGTCGTGCGGCCGGGTGGAGTGGTCGTCGAGGTGGGAGCGAACTTTGGCGCGCACACGATCCCGTTGGCTCGACTGGCCGGTTCCACGGGCAAGGTCGTCGCGTTCGAACCGCAGCGGCTGGTCTATCAGGCGCTCTGCGGCAATCTGGCGCTCAACAGCCTGGCGAACGTGGAAGCCCGCTGCGAGGCGGTTGGCGCGGAGGCCGGCTGGACCAGCGTGCCGTCGCTGGATTACGACCGCGAGAACAACTTTGGCGGTCTGTCCTTGGTTCAGCAAGGCAATAATCCGCGGGACGAGCGCGTACGCCTGACGACGATCGACTCACTGGAGTTACCTCGCTGCGATCTGCTGAAGGTCGACGTGGAAGGAATGGAGCTGCAGGTGCTCGCCGGCGCTCGCCAAACCCTGGAGCGCTGCAAACCGGCGCTCTACGTGGAAAACGATCGCCGCGACCGTTCTCCGCAGCTCATTCAGTTCCTGCTCGACGCCGACTACGATCTTTATTGGCACTTGCCGCCGATGTTCAATCCCGCGAACGCCTACGGCGAGACGCACAACGAATTTCCGCACATCGTGTCGGTCAACATGCTCTGCGTCCCCCGCTCCGCCGGCGCCCAGATCGTCGGCCTGCGCCGCGTCGAGGGGCCGGAGAGCAACTGGCAGGGGTAGCGCTCGCAACACTTGGTTGCGCTGTGAACTCTCTCCTACCAGGCAGTCCTAATCAACCGTTGATTTCCGCACCATCTGGGCCTATTCTTAGAGCGGTTCCTGAAGGGAAAAGGTCCCGATGAGTTCTACTTCCGTTCTCGGGGATGTCGAAATCCTCTCCGACGTCATTAATTCCGGGACACCGGATTTTGACGAGGATGCTGCGCGGGCCGTGTTGTGTCTCGGCTTTTCCGAAGCCCAGAAAACCCAGATGTTGGATTTAGCCGATAAGAATAACCGCGGTCAGCTTTCCCCGGCTGAACAAGAGCAAATGGAGAGCTATCGCCGAGTCGGTAATTTCCTGGCGCTGCTCCACGCCCGCGCTCGCCGCTCACTCAAGAGCGCCGACCATCCACCCGGATAAAACTAGCTCATGGATGCCGGGCTTCGCCGACTTGTCTTCGAACGCGCGAGCGGCCGGTGTGAATACTGCGGCATGCCGAGTACGTGGGATCCGTTGCCGTTCTGCATTGATCATATTGTCGCCCAACAACACGATGGCCCCACAATCGAGTCCAACTTGGCGCTCTCCTGCTTTAGCTGCAACACCCACAAGGGGCCGAATGTGGCGGGAATCGATCCGGCGGATGGCAAGCTTACTCGACTATTTCATCCTCGCACCGACACATGGTCCGAGCATTTCGAGTGGGACGGACCAACTCTTCGTGGGAAGACAGGCCCTGGCCGAGTGACAACGTATGTGCTCAATATCAACGATCCAGTTCGAGTTGAGCATCGGCGACTCTTGATTGAGGACGCCTTGTTCCCGTCGTAGCTCGAGTCGAACTCGCAATACGAAATGGCCTGAGAGCTCCATCCATGGCGCAACAGAAATGTGTCTCGTGTTATGGCGAGCTTTCGCCACTGGATCAAGGTCCGGAGTGCGCAGCCTGCCGGCGTTTGAGCGCCCAGCGTAAGACCTGGCCGGCCTCGGCAAGCGGCAGCACCAACGCCGCGGAACAGCCAACGTTGGAATTGTCGACCGGCGAGGGGTTGAGTGCTCTGGGGCCCGGCGCGACCGAATTTCATGCAGGCGACCGCGTGACCTATTTCGGCGATTACGAACTGCAAGGTGAAATCGCGCGCGCGGCATGGGCGTGGTCTACAAGGCTCGTCAGGTCAGCTTGAACCGCACGGTGGCGCTCAAGATGATCCTAGCCGGAACGCTGGCCAACCAGGCCGATGTCGAGCGATTTCGGCACGAAGCGGAGGCCGCCGCCAATCTCGATCATCCAGGCATCGTCCCGGTGTACGAAGTGGGGGAGCACCAGGGACGACATTACTTCTCGATGGCGCTCGTCGAAGGTCCCAGCCTCGCGCACCGATTGCGCGAAGGACCGCTCGCGCCGCGAGCTGCCGCGGAACTGGTGCGGCGCTCGGCCGATGCGATTCAATACGCGCACTCGCGCGGCATCATTCACCGCGATCTCAAGCCGGCCAATATCCTGCTCGCCGCCGGCGATGAACCGAAGATCACGGATTTCGGCCTGGCGAAACGATCCTCGCTCGCCAAGCCAGCCCGTTCGAGCGGGGTTGGCGCTGGGCTCGCCGACACCAGGCCTTGGTCGGCGTGAGCGCGGCGGTCCTCGCGACGCTGGTGGCTCTCGTCGCGGTCAGTGTGACGATCGTGATTGGCGGACTTAATGCGGAAGCTCAGCAAGCACGCATGGCCGCCGAACAATCCCGGGCGCTCGCCGAGGAACAACAACAACAACTCGCCGTGGCCGCGGAAACGAAATCGCAACAAGAGAAGGTCGTCGCCCAGCGCGCCGAGGTCGCGGCGACTCAAAGCAAGGAACGCGTCCGGCAGGTTCTCTATGCGGCCGACATCCAGGTCGCGCGGAATCACTGGGCAGCGAACCGTCCGGAGAAGATGCGGGAACTGCTTGAGCAGCATCTGCCGGCCGCCGGCGTGCCAGATCTGCGCGGGTTCGAGTGGCACTACCTGTGGCGTTTGGCGAACAGTCAGCAACGCACTCTGCGCGGTCACGCGCAACCCATCGATACGTTGGCCTTTGCTGGCTCCACCGGCGACTTGCTGTCGGGAGACGTCGAGTACCAGTATCGGACCGCCGGTACGTTGCGGAAATGGCCCGGCGGACGAGCGGACGAGGCGAGCACGTTGTTCACTCAGCCTGTGTCTCCCACTCGTGCTGGCTACTATCCGGGCATTCGAGCGTTGGCCGTTTCACCCGACGGTTCGCGCTGCGCGCTGGTCGACAGCGGAGTCGTACGAGTGCTGAACGTCGAGACGGGCGAGCAAGCGCGCGTCCTCGACGCTTTCAACGGGTCGGCCCAAGCGGTGGCGTTCGCACCGGATGGCCGGCAACTGGCGGTCGGGGAACGCGGCGGCGAAATAACGATCTGGGACACCGAGACGGGGGACAAGTCGGCCACGATCGGAAAACAGACGCTCTCCATCGTGCGGCTTGAATTTTCGCCGGATGGCACCCGTTTGGCCGCGGCGAGCGGCGATAGTTCAGCGCCGACCTGGAGCCAACTGCTGAACGGTGAACTCTGGTTGTGGGATGTAAAGGCGAGAGAACAAGTGGCTCAGTGCCGGGGCGTGCGCTCGTTCGTCAACGACCTGAGCGTCAACGCGCAAGGAACGACCGTGGCCGCCGCGACCATGGAGGGGACCATCGTGTTGTGGAACATGAAGCGGACCGAGGGCGATCGAATCTTGCGCGGGCATTCCGGGCCGGTGAACGCCGTGCGCTGGCTGCCCGAGGGTCGATACCTGGCGTCAGGGGGTGACGATGGCACGGTGCAGGTGTGGGATATCGGTCGCGAGGAAGCCAAACAGGTCTATAAAGGACACAGCGGCCCCGTCACGGCGCTGGCGGTGTCGGCCGACGGAAATCTGTTGGCCTCCGGTGGTCGAGACACCTTGATCCAACTATGGGATCCTCGAGTCGACCCCGAGCGCACGATTATCCGAGACTTTCCCTATGCCATCGGAACCTTGGCCTACTCTGGCGACGGCCAATGGCTGGCGATCGGAACCTACACGCAGGTTTCGGTGTGCGACACTCTACGGCTTGAGAAACGTCACGTGCTGCCGATCGACCATTGGGTGTTCGCCACCGCCATCTCGCACGATGGGCGCCTGGTCGCTACCGCGGGAAATCAAGGTTCGAGGGGCGAGGAACCGGGAGTGGTCAAGATTTGGGACGTGACCGCCGGCGCCGCGCGGCACACGTTCGATCGACCGCGAGTTGCTCAACCTGGGGGCGTATGCAACCGGAGGGGTCAAGACAATCGCGGTGTCTCCCGACGGCACGCAGTTGGCGGTCGGCGGCGGTTATCGCGACGAGCATGAGGGGGCGTGGGTCTGGCAAGCTCCCGTGACGCAAGCCAACGCACGAGATACGTCGCCACCTTAGGAAGCCCGACTATCAAAAACCCGTAGTGCGGCCTTCCCAGGCCGTGATGGGCGGGCTGGGAAGCCCGCCCTACAAGTAACGTGAAGTGCATGCCTTATCCCCAATCCGACCCTGGACAATGCACCTGCAGACGTTTGCCGACGTTAACAACACGTCGTAGGATACGCCTTCGGTGTGAGGCAAACGACACTTTTCGCAAGTCCCATTCTGAAAGGTCGGGTCATTGGCCAAGGGCACTCGCAGCACGGGAGATTTCTGCTGGATCAATATGCTGACTCCCCAGCCGGCGGCGGCGCGCGAGTTCTTTAGCAAGCTGTTTGGCTGGACGCCGGAAGCCATGCCCATGCCCGACTTCACGTAAACGACCTTCAAACACAGGGACGCTTACGTCGCGGGCATGATGCCGATCCTACCTCAGATGGGAAATATCCCCCCGCATTGGGCGACGTACTTTACCGTCGATGACGCTGACGCGACGGCGCGCGAGGCCACTCAGCTTGGCGCCACGCTTTGTCTCCCTCCGCAAGATATCCCGGGAGTGGGCCGATTTTGCGGTATCACCTCGCCGCAAGGCGTTACTTTCTTCGCCGTCAAGTATGCGAGCTAGTGGTCAGTCACGGCGTGGCGTTGCGAGTAAGACCGAATCCGCTACCCACGGAGCGGAGCTCCAAGGTACGGGCTCTTTCCCCCCTACGACCGGAATGATCCGTACCGCAGGCCCCCCTTGGGCCGACGACTCGCCGCAACCACCGCCATTTGTTTGCTCGACCCAATTTACCCAACTAGAATTGTCTAGCCGACAGTACGAGGCGACCCCACGCGCTGTTCCGTCGCGGGGGTGATACCGCGATCACCCGATCAGTTCGGGACGCAGCGACTGGCGTGCATCCCTAGCCTATTTCCAAGCGCGATTTGACGAGGACTGTTCCGTGAGAACTCAAAGTCTGTTCCTGAAGACAGGTCTGCTGGTCATTGGCTTGTTGAGCCTGGTGGTTCAACCGGCATTCGCCCAGATTGGCGGGCAACCGGTCGCAGGCGTGGAAATCGACGCCAACGGCGTGCTGGGCTTGAAGAAGTATGATCCGCGGTTGAGCAAGCAATTGATGCAGGCGGCCTTGGCGAAGCTCGATCGCGAGATTGCCCGAGCGTCCGACTCGCGCAAAATCTCGCTCAATCGGCTCGAAGCCTCGATCGCCGATAGGCTGGCCAAGGGTCAGCCCGTGACCGACGACATGAAATATCTGGCCGGCCTCACTCGCATCGAAAACGTCTTTTATTTCCCCGAGACCAAGGACATCGTCTTGGCAGGACCGGCCGAGGGATTCGCGCAAGATCCGGCTGGGCGAGCCGTCGGGGTGCATTCGGGTCGTTCGATCATTGAATTGCAGGATCTGATTGTCGCGCTGCGAGCCTACCCGCCGGGGCGTGGTGGTGTGAACGTGATCAGCGTTTCCATCGATCCGACCAAGGAAGGATTGGCGGCCATGCAGCAGTTTCTGGCTCGCCTTGGCGCCGTGTCGCCCAACGACGACGTTCGCATCGCGAATGGATTGCGGCAGAGTCTCGGTCTCCAGAATGTTTCGATTCGCGGCATCTCGCCGGAAACGCATTTCGCCCAGGTCCTGGTGGAAGCCGACTATCGGATGAAGCTGATTGGGATCGGCCTGGAAAAGCCCCCGGTTAAAATTGAGAGCTACGTTTCGCGCGCCAATCCGAAGGATGTGTCGCGCAATGCCATGGAACGTTGGTACTTCACGCCGAACTACGAATGCGTACGAGTCAGCGAAGATCACCTGGCCATGGAATTGGTCGGGGACGGCGTCAAGCTGATCGGCGAGAACGAGCGGGTCACGGCGGAGGGTGGTCGAGTGAACAATGCGGCGGTCAATCGAGCCAGCCAGGCCTTTGTGCAGCAGTTCACCGCCAAGTACGCTGAACTGGCTCAGAAGTCACCGGTCTACGGCCAACTGCGGAACCTGATCGATCTGTCGATCGCGTCGGCCTACATTCAGCAACAGGATTTCTACAGCCAGGCAGGCTGGAACATGGAAGTGTTTCTGAACGAAGCCACGTATCCGGTCGAGACGCATCAGGTGCCCAAGCAGGTCGAAACCGCGGTCAACGTGGTTTGGAAGGGCTCGACCCTCATGACTCCCATCGGCGGAGGCGTGAATATCCAGGCCAAGCAAGCGCTGTCGCCCGGAAATATCCAGAAGGATGACAAGGGCGAATTGGCTAAGGCCCGCCAGGCCGTTCGCGTTGATGGCCTGGCCGCTGGTCAGTGGTGGTGGGACTAACCCCGGCCAACAACGCCACCACGCCGACAATCCCGCCGCCGTTTCACTTCACGTGAAGCGATCGGCGTGGTGGCTTTTATCACACGTTGCCCCGAAGGGGCTCGACATACCAGCCCGGTGGTTTACGGTTGAGCCCAACCGGGAGCCAACACGCTGTCGCGATCGTTGACTCCGGCCCGCATCTGACCATCGTCGTTCAAGAACAGATGATCGTTCAGGTTCGAAAGCATGCAGCTGATCAAGTGCTGGACGTGTCCATCCTCGAACAGCACATTCTGACCTCGTCCGGAATGGTTCGCGGTACGAAAACCGGCGGACTGCATGCAAGGGACGTCCGACAAGATCGCGAAGGTCGACCGGCGATTATCCCGCGGGCCGGTGAACTCGTCGTTGACAAAGTAGCCGAGGCTGTAGGCGAAGTCGCCGCCAGCCTCGAGTTGCAGTCTCCGACGTTCCTCGGCATTGGTCGCACGCCTGATTTCCTCGTGCCGCGGTACTCGCCAAGTCTGCCGGGAAACCTGGGATGGGGCGGCGGGGCAGTGCAGTAACCATGGGTCGGTGATGTAGCCTCCCTCGATTAAGTCCGGACCATAGACTCCGGCGAAAGCGCGGGCGCCCTCGCGGGATTCTTGGGGAAAGCGTCCGTTGTTATGCAGCGCGAAGGACTGCAAGCCGAGCCCCAGGTGGTGCAAGTTATTCTGGCAGGCCAACACATGCGAGCGATGTCGGCTGTGGGTAATGGCTGGCAGGAACAACATCGCCGCCACCATCGCGATTCCCGCGCTGACGAACAGATCGGCGAGAGACCAGGAATACCAGGGGGCGCTTTCGCGGCGTTCCCGCAAGCGACTCACGGACGGCATCCGCGAATTTTCGCCCACCGATCGAGGCATCGCGCCCGTCGCCTCGGGTTGGCAAACGGCGACTTCCATGTGGCTGGAAAGCCAAGCGCAAGTCCGTTTAGCGAGTCCGGCGGGTGGCACGAGATGGTCTCGGTCGCAAGCCAATGGACCGAGACGATGTTTGATGATGTCGAGTTGTTCGCGGAGTTCGGGGCGGCACTCCAGTGCCCGCTCCACCTGCTGGTGCTCCTCTTCGTCCAAAGCGCCTAGCAGATATCCAAGCAAATGTTCGCGGTCGGAATCACTCATACTTCGTTCGCATGTGAGGATTTCAGAATTTCGTGGAGCTTCAGGATGGCCACATGCAATCGGCTCTTGACCGTGCCCACCGGCACGCCCAGAACCTCCGCCGCGTCACGGTACTTGAGGTCCTGGTAATAGACAAGATTAACTACCGCTCGCAACGGCTCCGCCAGCTTGTCCACCGCTTCGCGCATCCATCTCTGCCGCTCATTGGCGTCGACCTGGGCCAGCGGATCTCCCGTATGGCACACCAGCAGGTCAACAAGTTTGCCAACATCTCCTTCGTCACCCTGCCCTACTCGGTCCAGGCTCGACATCCGATGACGTCGACCTCGACGCTGAGCATCAATGGCTTGATTCGTCGCCACGGCATACAGCCAGGGTCGGAACCTTCTTCCGGGCTCGAACTGATCGCGTTTCAAGAACACCTGGAGGAAGGTGGCCTGAAACACGTCCTCCGCCGCCTGGGTGTCACCCAAGTAACGACGCAGATAACTGAACAACTCCCGTTCGTACCGATGCACGAGCAGTTCAAACAAGTCGCGCTCGCCCGTGCGACGGAACGTGTCCATCAAGTCTTCATCCGACCGCGGCAAATCTCGTGATTCGGGTGCGGTGCGGGTCATTTCGAGTAAGGCATCCATGATTACTACGGAGGAACTTGCAAAGGGTTCGTTCAGAAAAGGGCCCGCTCGACCATCCCAAGTTCCGTTTCTGTCGCGATCATCGTAGCAGACCGCGGTTTGACAGTCTTTGGCAGGCAACTTACACTCACGACCCGCATAATTCGCAAAAGCCGTGCCGAGAGACCCGCCTTTGTCGAACCAACGCTACCAGTGGGCCCGGCCAGGCGACGTAAATGCCTTTTTCGGCTTGATGTTAGATAATATCGCCGACCTCTCGCTGATGGTCGCGATGCTCGAGCTGGTCTTTGAATTTCCTACAGGATTCGCGCTCCGTCATCTCGTTCCGGGAACGGCGATGGGGGTCCTGGTCGGTGACCTGCTCTTTTTCTGGATGGCGATAAGGCTGGCAAGACGTACCGGGCGGGGCGACATTACGGCCATGCCGCTCGGATTGGATACCCCTAGTACGTTCGGCATGGTGCTCTTTGTTCTAGGTCCAGCGTTTGTCGAAGCCAAAAATCGCTTGGGACTCGATCCCGAAGCGGCGGCCCGCTACGCTTGGCACATTGGCATCTGGTCTCTGCTGATTAGCGGAATTTTTAAGCTGGTCTGTGCGGCGGGGGCGGGCTGGATTCGCCGAGTGCTCCCGCGAGCCGGGTTGCTCGGCTCGCTTACCGCCATCGCCTTGGTGCTGATCAGCTTCCTGCCGCTGGTGGAACTCCTGCATCAGCCCGTGGTCGGGCTAGTCTCGTTGGCGGTCGTGTTGACGACGCTGGTCGCCCGAGTTTCGCTTCCCGGGAAAATTCCCGGCGCCCTGGGAGCGGTGCTGATTGGCGGCGCGATGTACTACACGATGTCGGCCCTGGGATGGCTGACGAGCGAACATGGCGTCGCTGGGTCTCCCGAGGTCGCGCTGTTTCCCGTGGAGTGGCTGAGCGCGTTTGGCTTCGAATGGTGGGGGGAGTTCGACGCGGCCCTGCGCTACCTGCCGATCGTGATTCCGTTCGCGCTAGGGACCGTTGTCGGCGGGATTGATTGCACGGAGAGCGCCGCGGCGGCCGGAGATGAATTTGACACTCGACAAGTGATCGGCGTCGAAGCGTTCGCGACGATCGTCGCCGCACTGTGCGGCGGAGTGATTCAGACCACGCCCTACATCGGGCAACCGGCGTACAAAGCGCTGGGAGGGCGAGCAGCCTATACGCTGGCCACCGCCATCTTCGTCGGCGCGGCGGGCATGATCGGCTACTTCGGCTATCTGTACATGATCATTCCAAAGGCCACGGTCTTTCCCATCCTGGTGTTTGTCGGTCTGGAGATCACCGCGCAGAGTTTTCATGCGACGCCTCGCCGCCACTTTCCCGCGGTGGCGCTGGCTTGCGTTCCGGCGCTGGCGGCGTTGGCTCTGATCTATATCGACAAACTGATGGGTGCGCTCGTCCCCGCGGGAACCACGCCACGGCTGACGGATGCGTTACGAATGGAAATCGACACGGTGCGAGCTCTGGCGAACGGCTTTGTGCTCACGAGCCTGTTGTGGGGTTCTTGGTTGGCCGCCTTGATCGATCGTCGCCTGCGCTTGGCGGCCGTCTACTGTGCGGCCGCCAGTGTTTTCGCACTGTTCGGGATCATTCACTCGCCGCTGGCCGGCAGTCCGATCTTTTTGCCATGGCAGTTGTCGGACGAACTGTGGCGTGTTCCCGTGATGTTCGCGGCGGGCTACCTGGTGGTGGCGGGGATGCTGGTGGCCTGGAGCTACTGGCCCGGCATCGACCGCCTGCCGCCGCGTGGCGATTGCGAGCCGCATCCACACGAAGAAAAAACGTAAACAGGCGAATTGTGCCATCACGCCGATCGACGAGGCCCCCAACGTGACCAAACCTGGCGCGCACGGAGCAGGAGCTCCATGCTACGGCCTTTCTCCCCTCATCCCTCATCCCT
>Ga0209391_10002065_pt1 | contig 10497 bp, 6 predicted proteins | sample PPLLak3March2015_FD_187246 | JGI IMG/M metagenome (GOLD analysis project Ga0209391, IMG submission 187246) | Freshwater sediment microbial communities from Prairie Pothole Lake near Jamestown, North Dakota, USA - PPLs Lake P7 Core (1) Depth... | ecosystem: Environmental > Aquatic > Freshwater >... | reverse complement strand
TGTTTTGCCGATCTATTTTCTTGGCGGCATTCAATTACTTTGTCTGGGTATCATTGGCGAATATTTGGCGAAGATTTATACAGAAACCAAGCGCAGACCCCGGTATGTTATTGAGAAAACCACCAGCCGGGACGGATTTGTTACGTTATCTGTTGATAACTCTCCAGATGGCATTTGAAGTACTGAGATCGGAAGAAAACCGGATTTCATCCTTTTTGATGCCCACATGATCCCATCATCCCTTAAATCCCTTCTTTCTTCCGCTGACCTTCTTCCCGATCCGCTGGGTGTCGGCGTTTTCGTGAAATTCACTGCCCCACAACCCGCCAGCCGGTTGGTCTTTCCCGTTGGCGAGATGAAGATTGCCCGGTTCATGGCCTGCCGGCGCCACGAGCCGTTCTGGATGATTCCCGAAGCCGGCGTGCGCCTGGGGCAAACGCCTGCCGAGACGCAGTCGTTGCTGGTGGAAATGGATGACTCTTCTTGTGTCATCCTGATCCCCTTAGTGGATTCAACCCTCCGCGGTGCATTGCGCGGCTCAGGTGAAAACGGCCTGGAATTGGTAGCGGAAACCGGCGATCCGCAGGTGGTTGCCCGCTCAATGGTGGGGCTCTTCGTTGCCGTCGGGGAGAATCCTTACGCATTGGTAGCCGCTGCCGCATCGAGTGTGGCCGCCCGCCTGGGCAGCGTGCGCCTGCGCGCCGATAAGCAGTTGCCCGGCTTTGTGGATCAATTCGGCTGGTGTACGTGGGACGCATTTTATCAGAATGTTTCGCACGAACTGGTGCGCCAGGGATTGCAGAGCTTTACCGAGGGTGGCGTTCAGCCCAAATTACTGATCCTCGATGACGGCTGGCAATCGGTGCAAGAGACCCCCGAAAACGAGCGTTACCTTTCGGCTTTTGCCGCCAACGAGAAGTTTCCCGGCGACTTGGCTCCCACGGTGCAGATGTCCAAGCGCGAATTCGGCGTCGAAACCTTCCTGGTCTGGCACGCCATCATGGGCTATTGGGCCGGCGTGGATGGCAAGTCCTTGCCTGCCTACGGCGTTCATTCCATGTCCCGAACCTACAGTCCTGACATCTTGGGCTACGTGCCAGATTTGTCCAACTGGTTTGGAAAACAGGTGGGCGTGCCGGGCATTTCGGCCATTCACCGCTTCTATAATGATTATCACCGCCATCTGCGCCTCCAGGGCGTAGACGGGGTCAAGGTGGACAACCAGGTGTCAGTGGAGGGCGTAGCAGCCGGTTCCGGCGGGCGTGTGGCGATGATGCAAATCTACCATGAAGCGCTCGAAGGCTCAGCGCAGGTTCATTTCAAGGGCAATCTGATCAACTGCATGTCGTGCTCGAACGACATGCTTTATAGCACACTCAATTCCACCGTAACCCGTACCTCCACTGATTTCTGGCCGAATCGCCCGGATACTCACGGGCTGCACCTCTATACCAATGCCCAGGTGGGCATGTGGTTTGGTGAATTTATTCAACCCGATTGGGATATGTTCCAGTCCGCTCATGAGATGGGCGCATTCCACGCTGCCGGGCGGGCAGTGAGCGGCGGCCCGGTGTATGTTTCGGACAAGCCTGAAGAACACAATTTTGACGTCCTGAGAAAACTGGTGCTGCCCGATGGCAGTGTGTTGCGCGCCAGCGGGGTGGGTCGTCCCACGCGCGATTGCCTGTTCCATAACGTAACCAAAGAAGATGTGCTGCTCAAGGTTTTCAATGTAAACACTGCCGGCAGCGGTGTGATCGGCGTCTTCAACTGCCGGTATGGAGACGCCGCGGGAGAAATCAGCGGTGCGGTTTCTCCGGTTGATGTGGACTCGCCGGTTTTCGACCAAACGGCTGAGTTGTATGCAGTATACGCACACAATACCCGCCAACTGCGCCTACTCAAGCGGGTTGAAGCCTGGCAGGTTAAGCTGGCCCCGTCGGGGTTCGAAATCTTTACCATTGTTCCGGTCGTGGGTGGCTTTGCCCCGATCGGCCTGCCAGATTATTACAACAGCGGTGCTGGTGTGGATGAATGGCAGCAAGTATTGCCGGAGATTTATACGTTGCGGGCGCGAGGCAGCGGGCGCTTCCTGGCGTATAGCCGGAGCAGACCGGTGTCTATAACAGCCAATGGGGCAAGGGTTCCCTTCACTTTCGATGATCAGGCAGGAAGACTCGAATTCCTGTTGTCTGCGAAGCAAATCCTGACTTTTCCCTCATACCGTCGATTTCCACCGTGAATCTCTTGCTTACTGGTACAAACAGCATGATGTTCATGCTGGTTTACCAATCGGAGTTGAATCTGCCCTTTGTTATCCAGCTAACACAAATAGTTGCTAAGTTTAAATCAACTACGTTATAGTTCGTGAGCAAATTTCTTCGTCTCGAAAACGATTCTTAAGTATATACAAGCTGTTACAGTAAGTCATTGTTATCCTGCGGCTTGACTTCAAACCAAACCAAATATCATAACAAAATGAGTCTCGAAAGCCATAGCAAAGAGTGCACAAACCAACGCATTACTGTGGATTGCAGACCTTATTGCCGTTGCGAAGAGCATTGACGGCTAAATAGGATGAAAGCTACGAATTTCAATACCCAATCTATTATTCTTTATTTTGGTGCGAAACCACCTTTGTTGCGATATGGCTTGGCAGTGCTGACCGTTTCTATCGCCGCTATAGTGACACTCATTATTCCGGTGCTTGGCGAGCGAGCTGCGTTCTTGTTATTTTTTTTCGCGATTATTCAGACCTCTTTCTGGCTCGGACGGAATCCGGGACTTTTTGCAATGACTTTATCCTTGTTCGCTGTTAATGCCCTTTTTTTGTTTACGGCCTGGATTTCTGCACCCCACGAGGCTTTAATTTTAAACGCAGGCTTTTGCTTTTTGTCCGTCGTTATGATCGCTACAACGAGCTTCCATCGGAGTATAACTACAGCAATGTGGGAAACCCGCAAAGATTTGGACTACGCACAAGCCGTCGGACAAATCGGCAGCTGGCGCTTGAATGTGCAACGTAATGAATTGCGCTGGTCCGACGAGAATCACCGCATTTTCGGCATTCCCAAGGGAACGCCACTGACCTATGAGACCTTTCTCTCCACCGTGCATCCGGAAGACCGGGAAAACGTCGACCGGATGTGGCAAGCAGGCCTGCGTGGCGGCGAGCCTTACGATATTGAGCACCGGCTGATGGTAGCCGGTGACGTAAAATGGGTCCGCGAAAAAGCCGTATTGGAGTTCAGTAACAAAGGATTGTTGCTGGGGGGCTTCGGTATCACGCAAGATATCACCAGCCAAAAGCGCAATGAACTGGCACTTCAGGAAAGCTGGCAGCGTTATGCCGGGATTGTCGAGTCGGCGATGGATGCAATAATCACTATCAACGCCGATCACCGTATTGTGCTATTCAACTCCGCGGCAGAAAAAATGTTTGTTTGTAAGGCGGATGACGCAATCGGGGCATCTATCGAGCGCTTTATCCCCGAACAGTTTCGCACCGCCCATGACGGGTACATTCACGCTTTCATGAATACCGGCGCTACAATCCGTAAAAAGGGAGAACTTGGGGTTGTTAAGGGCGTGCGCGCCAATGGCGAGGAGTTCTCCATCGAGGCCTCCATTTCCTGGTGCGAGATAGCTGGCGAGAAATCGTTTACCGCCATCCTGCGGGATGTTACGGAACGCGAACGTATGGATAGCGTGTTAAAAGAGCGGCTTACATTGCAGGACCAACTGACCAAAGTCGCAGCATCGGTGCCTGGGCTGATTTGTTCTTTCCGCTTGCGCCCGGACGGCTCGGCTTGTATGCCTTACGCCAGTCCCGTTTTCGAATCCGTGTATGGACTCAGTCCCGAGGCTGTAGCCGAGGATTTTAGTCCGGTCTTTGCCCGCACCCATCCCGATGATATCGGCCATATCCAGGAAACGATCGCCGAATCCGCTCGCACCCTGCAACCCTGGCGAGACTCGTTTCGCTATAACCATCCGGCGAAAGGCGAAATATGGATCGAAGGCCATTCCATACCGCAACGCGAGATGGACGGCAGTATTCTTTGGCATGGCTATATCCAGGATGTAACCTGGGGCAAAGAGGCCGAATTGGAGCGGCAAAAATTTATCTCTCTGGCCGATAACAGCCAGGAGTTTATTGGCATGTGCGACATGAACTTCCTGCCGTTTTACGTTAATGCAGCCGGTATGCGGCTGGTAGGCCTGGGCAGTTTGGCAGAGACTTTACAGGTTCCGGTCCGGGATTTTTTCTTTCCCGAAGACCAGCGCTTCATTACTGAAGAATTTTTTCCGCGCGTCTTTCGCGAAGGCAATGCCGAAGTGGAAATCCGCTTCCGTCATTTCCAGACAGGCGCTGCTCTCTGGATGATCTACAACGTTTTTTATATTAAGGATTCTACCGGCAACCCGGCCGGACTTGCCACCGTGAGCCGCGACATCACCGCGCGCAAACTGGCTGAAACAGCCTTGAGCGACCGGGAAAGCGAATTACGGCTCATCATGGATGCTACGCCGGCATTGATCGCTTACCTGGATACCGATTTCCGGTATTTGCGCGTCAATAAGACCTACGAAAACTGGTTCGGCATCACTGCGGAACATATCCTTGGATATAAAGCGCAGGAAATTCTCGGCGCATCGGCCTGGACGATTGTTCGACCCTATCTTGAACGGGCGCGTGCGGGTGAGCCGGTAAATTTCGATCAGGCCATTCCGTATGTAAACGGTAAACCTCGCTGGGTGCATGCCAGTTATATTCCCAATAAGGATAAAAACGGGAATATCAATGGGATCGTTGTGCATATCATCGATATCGGGGAGAGAATTCAGTCAGAGAAAAAAATTGCCCTATTAAATCAAAATTTGCAGCGCCGGGTAGATGAAATGCAAGTTATTTTCGATACCGTGCCCATGGGACTAAGCATCTCCGATGACGTGAAGTGCTGCCATATTCGTGGTAATCCCGCCATCGAACAGATGCTTGGCGTACCAACCGGGAGCGATCTTTCCAAAAGCAATGCCCCAATGGTCTCTGTGCGTGTTATTCAGGACGGGAGCGAACTGGCAATCGAGGATCTCCCCATGCAGCGCGCTGCCCAAGGCGAGTTAGTCATCAACCAAATCATTGATATTATTCGACCGGATGGTCAGTCTGTCACGGTGCTTAGCAATGCTTCGCCCTTATTCAACGAAGCGGGCGAGCCACGCGGTGCAGTTGGTGCTTTTCTGGACATCACTACACTCAAACGAGTCGAAGAATCGTTAAAGAGGAGCCAAACCCAGCTTCGATTATTCATTGAGCAAGCGCCGCTCAGCATTGCGATGTTCGACCTTAAAATGAACTATCTGGTCACTAGCCGGCGCTGGATCGAAGAGTTTGGACGGGGATACACTGAATTGACGGGCCGAAACCACTATGAAGTTAACCTCGATATCTCTGCCGAGTGGAAGGAGATTCATCGCAAAGCATTAGCTGGGGAATTTTTTAAAAACGACGGCGATTTATGGATACAGGCCGACGGCAGCCAGCATTGGTTACGCTGGGCGGCTTATCCCTGGACAAACCAGGAAGGAGATACCGGCGGCATTATTATTTCCTGCGAGGATATCACTGCGCGCCGTAAAGCCGAGGAAGAATTGCGCAATACCCAGGCGCGGCTCGCCCTGGTGGTTGAAGAGGTGAAAGCGGGGTATTGGGACTGGGACCTAAATACGAGTAGGGTATACTTGTCGCCTGAATGGAAGCGGCAAATCGGCTTTGCCGATAACGAATTGCTTAACCAGTGGGAAGAATGGGAATGCCGCTTGCATCCCGACGACCGGGCTATGGTTTTAGCGGCAACCAAAAACTATATCGACGGCCGTCAGCCGGTTTTTGAAGTGGAGTTCCGCCTGCGTCACAAGGATGGCTCGTACCACTGGATTCACTCACGCGGTGGATTGTTGCACGATGAAAATAACCAAGCCTATCGTATGCTGGGAATCAATCTGGACATTACCGATTATAAGAAGACAAGAGAATTGAGCGAGCGGCGCGAGCAGATGGAGGAATCGTTCCGTATATCGCTTGCCAGCCAGACCGCCGCGGCCATCGCCCACGAACTGAACCAGCCGCTCGCCGCCATCTCCTCTTATGCCGATGTAGCGCTCCATATGCTTCAAACAGGTAACCGGAACCCGCAAAAGCTCGCCCATGTATTGGAAAATTGCGCCCTGCAAGCACAACGTGCCGGCGACGTTATGCGGCAATTAGTGACTGTATTGCATAAATACGAGACCATCAGCGAGCCTGTCGATATCAATATTTCGGTCTGTGAAGCGCTTGACTTCGTTAAGGCAAACTTAGATTTAGGTGCTTTTAAAATAGAAACTGATCTCGCCGCCGGTTTGCAGCCGGTTACGGCTAACGCTCTGCAAATCCAAAAGGTGCTGGTCAACCTTTTGCGCAACGGCCTGGAGTCCATGCAGGAAAGCGGGATAACAACCGGAAAAATAATTATAACAACAAGCAGATTCTCCCGTGCCCCGGACATGGCGGAGGTGAGTGTGTCCGACTGCGGAAAAGGCGTGGCGGACACCAGCACTCTTAAAACCATATTCCAACCCTTCTACACGACCAAACCCTCTGGCTTAGGCATGGGTCTCGCCATTAGCCGCGCCTTGATCGAAGCACACGGCGGAAAAATGTGGGCTGAACAAAACGTTGGCATGGGCATCAGTGTCCACTTTACCTTACCCTTCTTGATATGAATACTCAACCTTGCGTTTTTATCGTCGATGACGACTTTGCGGTACGCGATAGCCTTCAGCTGATTATGGAAACTGCCGGTCTTGATTACCAGGCTTTTGACAGTGCCGAGCACTTTCTTCAAAGCTATTGTCCGGATAAGCCCGGCTGCCTGCTGCTTGACGTCAACATGCCGGGTATGAACGGAGACGAATTGCAAGCCGAACTCATCCGCCGCAATATACACTTACCGATTATCTTCCTCACTGCATATGGCGATATACCCATGACGGTGCGAACAATCAAGGCTGGTGCAGTCGATTTTCTGACGAAGCCGGTGCCACGCAAACTTTTGCTCGAACGCATTCAGGATGCGCTGCAGCATGAAGATCAGATGCATGAACAGGTCATGGCGAAGCAAGATCTATGTAACCGCCTTAACACTCTTACCCCCCGCGAATTGGAGGTATTGCCGCTGGTCTTAGCGGGTCATTCCAATAAGGAAGTCGCTCGGCATATCGGTATCAGCTACCGCACTGTCGAAATTCATCGCGCAAGGATCTTAAATAAAACTGGAGCAATCAGTCTACTGGAACTAGCTCGCCTATGCGAAGCATGCAAGATTCAACCCGGACCGAAGCCCGGACATTCCTGAATACGTATAAATACGTACGTGCTCGTACGTATTTTATTTCGCTCTTGTATTTGCTTTAATTTGTTCCATGGGCGATCTTCGCACGGCCAAAAGAGCCGAAAAAGCGGCCGGTTGATCGTTAACAAATGCTTCTCCTCCTAAGCAGGGATCGCCCTTTTTTTCGGTGGCGCAGATTATCCGCTATCCGGTTTCGATTAATTCTCACAAACGGAACTACTCTATGGACGCAGATTACGATATTTTCGAAATTGTTGCCGTTATTCGCGATTTTTGGCTTGTCGATGCGGAGTCTTATCAGAGAAGCTATTACACCGGCCATAGCCAGCCCTTGGCACCTGGCTATTATGTCGTCAACTGGCCGGAACATATTCGGGCAAGGCGATTCAACGAACAGGCAGCATTCCATGGACCTTTCAAATTTCGTAAGGAGGCGCAAGCGGCGCTTGACTGGATGCATAGGCACATTTTGACTATGTCATCCGAGATATCGCCAGTTACCGCTCCGAATTCTAGCCGAATGGAAGTGAAGAAGTCCGCTTCGCAAGGACTACGGCCGGCAAAAGGCGCAAAAGTTAATAAACCGTCTGCGTTTGAAGCAGTGGATAACGTTATTTCCGCCTCCCGGTTTCCTATATACCGTAAAAGGGATAGTGCGATAACAGGTTTTTCCGGGTTTTAGCGATAGTAATAGGAGCAAAGTTATGTGTCTAGATTCGACCGCATTTCTCATAGATGATGATGCTGCGGTGCGGGATGCATTAAGTATCTCTTTGAGCATGTCCGGTTTAAAAATTGAAGTTTATTCTTCCGGGAAAGCTTTCCTGGATATTTATAACGAAAATCGGCCCGGATGCCTATTGATAAATTTAAGTCAGCCAGATATGGGTGGTTTGGCTGTGCAACAGGAACTTATCAGGCGCAATTTTTCCATCCCAATTATTTATATGACCGAAATCGGGTCGATCCGGAACTCTGTGTCGGCTGTACAGTCTGATGTTTTCTGCTTCCTGGAGAAACCTTTTCCCAGGTCTTTGCTGCTCGAAAGCATCCGCGAAGCAATGGAACAAGACTGTGGGAAACGGTCAGCTATAAAAAACCAAGTCGAAACGCACAACAAGTCGGCCGATCCTCAATCCTGTTACAAACGGATTTCCCCGCGTGAAGGGGCAATTACGGCTTTAATCATGCTGGGAAAATCCAGTATACCTATAGCGGGAATGTTGAAACACACTCTAAAGCTATCGTTGGCTAATTAAGTGATGTTTTTTGAATAGAGTGCGTCAAATTGCGAGATTTCTTATGAGAAAACATTCCGTAATATCAAAAAACCAATGGCAATATTTTTGCGACAATTATACCCGGCAACACTGGGGATTGGTGGTTAAGGTAGATGCTTATGATCCTACTTTAGCTAAACTTTATTGCGAAGCACCGCCTCCCCGTCTCAAAACCATGGCCAATAATTTGGTGTTCCAAGGTATTGTTTTCGAGGATAGCAGTTTCCGGCTCGAACTTTTGATATGTCTTGCAAGCGGTGAGGGCCTATTCACACACCGTGTCATGCACCCGACTATTATCGTGGCACTATGGACAGACGTCGGTCTTCATGAGGGGATAACAATCCACGATAAAAGCGGCGGATTGATACATATACGTTTCCATGAGCCCGCCAGCCCGGAACTTTCGGATAATTGGATGGGACTGGGATCTCGCAACCGTAAATACGTTTTCCGGCTAGCTGACAGTATGATTTAAGTGTTCGTTAAGGTTTAATAACCTACCCTTGTAAGCCCCTCCTTTTTTGTTGTTTTGTAATTTTGAAATGATTTATTACCCTATCCATCAGGAGGGTAAACTCTCAGTGATTTGGGTTTTTGGATTCCCTGAATAGGTACGCCTATTCGTTATTTGTATTTGTACACCCGAAAATCATTAGTTTCAAAATTCTGTTGCCAAGATGCGGGAATCGTTCTTTTTGTCTCTTTCTCCATGATTACCAGCGAACCAGGCATTATGATATTTTCTGTGAGTTGGATTGCTTGTGCAACATAGGGATCGTTAAGGGCATCACTGAATTTTAGTACTGACATGTTGCTCTTGGGTAAGTAATACTTAAAAACCAAATAATCCATAGGTGATTCTGTTGTTATCGAAGAATCTGATGGAATTAAGGCGACAACTTCAGAATATTTCGTCAAGGGCACCCGGATGACAAAAAACAATAATGCGAGATAAACACAAATAATCCATATGATTTCTTTATTTGCAATTCTCCACCAGACATATAACATCCAAATAATCAGTATGGTGCCGGAACCTATTACATAGCGATCAACGTAAATATGCAGCCCAAATGAGGATGCCAATATAGCAACAGCCAACGGAACGACTCCTAACGAGGTCAGGATAATGACATCTCCAAGCGCTTCTTTATTCCTGATACTCTTTTGAAGCACTACAACAAAAGCAATTACCGATGCAATAAGAATGACAAAACCAATATTTCCCGGAAATAGGGAAAACGAAAATGTTTTTTTATGAATGCCAAAAAATAGAAAGTTGGCAATTGTATGAGGTAAGATAGATAAATCGCTTTTCTGAATCCACCCAAGGTTTAATGGTTCGGTCAATTTTTCCATATTCGCGGCTGACCAGGCCCAAGTTACTAATAGCCAGCCCAAAAACGTAACGACACCTATTTTCTTCATCAAGCCCGAATTATAGAGGGTTTTGTTTTCCTCCATTTTGAGTAATATAAAAGCTACGAAGAAGCCCGATAAAATGAGGATGCTCAAGAAGTGCGTGAACATGATCATAAACAACATGACAACCCAAATCAGTAACGCTTTCGAAAACTTGAACGAATTCCTTGACGCTTTGATAAAAAAAATTATCGCAACCAGTATTAGGAATAAGAGAAAAGCGTATGACCTGGCTTCAGCTGAATAGGCAATAAAAAATGGGGAAAATGACAACACGGTCATGGTTGCTATGCCTAGCCACTTTTTATCTTCCTTTGCTAAACTAAGTTGTTGAATTAACAAGCAGCTTAACGGAATCGTTGCAATCCCGAAGAAGAGCGAAACTAACCGTAGAT
>Ga0209391_10002064_pt1 | contig 10500 bp, 7 predicted proteins | sample PPLLak3March2015_FD_187246 | JGI IMG/M metagenome (GOLD analysis project Ga0209391, IMG submission 187246) | Freshwater sediment microbial communities from Prairie Pothole Lake near Jamestown, North Dakota, USA - PPLs Lake P7 Core (1) Depth... | ecosystem: Environmental > Aquatic > Freshwater >... | reverse complement strand
CGCCATCTTGCCGCCCGCGGCGAGCAGCCGGCCCTGATCTTCATCTCGACCGAAGTCGAGGCCGAGAAGACCTACAGCTTCAACCAACTGTACCGGGAAGTGAACCGGATGGCGGGCATCCTGCGCGGCCTCGGCGTCGGCCGCGGCGACCGGGTGCTGATCTACATGCCGATGATTCCCGAGGCGGCCTTCGCGATGCTCGCCTGCGCCCGCATCGGCGCCATTCACTCGGTGGTGTTCGGCGGCTTCGCCTCGGTCAGCCTGGCGTCGCGGATCGATGACGCGCAGCCGAAGGTGATCGTCAGCAGCGATGCCGGTTCGCGCGCCGGCAAGGTGGTTCCCTACAAGGGCCTGCTCGACGAAGCGATCCGGCTGTCGAAGAGCCCGCCGCAGAAGGTGCTGCTCGTGGACCGCGGCCTGGCGCCAATGGACAAGGTCGCCGGCCGCGACGTCGACTACGCAGGCGAGCGCGCAGCGCACATGAACGACGAGATCGCCTGCGAGTGGATGGAGTCGAGCGAGCCCTCCTACATCCTCTACACCTCCGGCACCACCGGCAAGCCGAAGGGCGTGCAGCGCGACACCGGCGGCTACGCGGTGGCTCTGGCCGCGTCGATGAAACACATCTTCTGCGGCAGCGCCGGCGAGACCTACTTTGCGACCAGCGACATCGGCTGGGTGGTCGGCCACTCCTACATCGTCTACGGGCCGCTGATCGCCGGCATGGCGACGATCATGTTCGAGGGCACGCCGATCCGGCCCGATGGCGGCATCTGGTGGAAGATCGTCGAGCAGTTCAAGGTCTCGGTGATGTTCTCGGCGCCGACGGCGATCCGGGTGCTGAAGAAGCACGATCCTGCGTACTTGAAGAAGTACGACCTGTCGAGCCTGCGGCTGCTTTTCCTGGCCGGCGAACCGCTCGACGAGCCGACGGCGCGCTGGATCTCCGATGGGCTGGGCAAGCCGATCGTCGACAACTACTGGCAGACCGAAACCGGCTGGCCGATCCTGGCGATCTCGCGCGGCGTCGAGCCGCTGCCGTCGAAGTTCGGCAGCCCTGGCCTGCCGGTCTACGGCTACGACGTCCGGCTGTTCAACGAATCGACCGGCGCCGAGATCACCGGCGCCAACGAGAAGGGCGTCGTCGCCATCGAGGGTCCGCTGCCGCCGGGGTGCATGACCACCGTCTGGGGCGACGACGAGCGTTTCGTCAAGACCTACTGGGAGACGGTGCCGAACCGGATGGTCTATTCGACCTTCGATTGGGGAATCCGCGATGCCGACGGCTATTTCTTCATCCTCGGCCGCACCGACGACGTGATCAACGTCGCCGGCCACCGTCTCGGCACGCGCGAGATCGAGGAGTCGATCAGCTCGCACCCTGCCATCGCCGAGGTCGCGGTCGTCGGCGTCGCCGACCCGTTGAAGGGGCAGGTGGCGATGGCCTTTGCCGTCGTCAGGGACAGCAACGCGATCGCCACCGCCGGGCAGCGGCTGGCGCTCGAGGGCGACGTGATGAAGACCGTCGACAGCCAGCTCGGCGCGGTGGCGAGGCCGTCGCGGGTGCACTTCGTCACGGCACTGCCCAAGACCCGCTCCGGCAAGTTGCTGCGCCGCTCGATCCAGGCGCTGTGCGAAGGCCGCGACCCCGGCGACCTGACGACGATCGAGGATCCGACGGCGCTCGACCAGATCCGCAGTGCGGTCAGGCCGGCCTGAGGCCATCGCGACGGACGGCGGCCGCGCCGCATGACCGCCGGCGAAACCACGAGCTATCTCGTCGGGCAGTTGCTGCTGCCGCCGACCTCGCTGATCCTCGTCGCGCTCGCGGGCGTCCTGCTGGCGCTATGGAAACGGACGACGGGGCTGCTGCTCGCGACGGCCAGCCTGGCGCTGCTGCTGGCACTGTCGACGCCGGTCGTTGCGGTCGCTCTGGTGCGGACGCTGGAGCCGCCACCGCTGGCCGGAGCCGAGCTGGCCCGCGCGCAGGCGATCGTGATCCTCTCGGGCGGCCGCTCACGCGCCGCGCCCGAATGGGGCGGCGACACCGTCAATGCCGCCACCCTGCGCCGCACCCGCTATGGCGCGCAGCTGGCGCGCGAAACCGGGCTGCCGGTGCTGCTGTCGGGCGGCAATCCGGACCGGGCGCTGCTTCCCGAAGCGCGGCTGATGGCGCCGCTGCTCGAGCGCGAGTTCGGCGTCGCGGCGCGCTGGATCGAGGACGCGAGCGACACCACCGCCGAGAACGCGCACCGGACGGCGGCGATCCTGAAAGCGGAAGGCATCGGCCGCGTGCTGCTGGTGACCGATGCGGCGCACATGCCGCGGGCGCTGCGCATCTTCTCGCGGACGGGTCTGACGCCAATCGCGGCGGCGACCGGCTACGCCGGGCAGCGGAGCTTCACGCCGCAGCAGTTGATGCCCAATGTCGAGGCGCTGTGGCTGTCGAACCTGGCGATCCGCGAACAGGCGGCGGGACTGTGGTATCGATTTCGACCCGGCTGACCCGAAAACAAGGAGGAGACCATGCTGCACAAGCCCGTACTCGACGAGCACGACACCGCACGGATCATGGACGCGGCAATCGCCGAAGCGAAGAAGCACCGCTGGGCGGTGGCGATCGCCATCGTCGACGACGGCGGCCATCTGCTGCGCTTCGTGCGGCTCGACGGCACGCCGCCGGTGTCGAGCCACATCGGCCCCGAGAAGGCGCGCTCGGCCGCGCTGGGCCGGCGCGAGACCAAGCTCTACGAAGACATGATCAACCAGGGCCGCACGGCCTTTCTTTCGGCACCGCTGGCCGGCATGCTCGAAGGCGGCGTGCCGGTGATCGTCGACGGCCAGGTCGTCGGCGCGGTTGGCGTCTCCGGCGTCAAGTCGAGCGAGGATGCGCAGGTCGCCAAGGCCGGCGTGGCGGCATTGGCAGCCTGATTTTCAATCGGTGCTGCCGGCCGCGGCACGGCGGCCGCGCTCGACGTCGACCTTTGCCAGCACCAGCAGGCCGGCCACGAAATAGAGCCCCGTGGCCAGGATCGCCAGCCGATGGTTGTTGTCGGTGAACCAGGTGACCAGGCCGTAGGTGACCGGCCCGATCACAGCGGACAGCCACAGCGCGACGTTCCACAGGCTGTAGAACTCGGCGCGGCGATGCTCCGGCGCAAACACCCCGACCATCGCCCGCCCAGCCGACTGGCTCGAGCCCATCGCCAGCCCGGCCAGGTTGGCCGCGAGCCAGAACCAGGCCAACCCGGAGGCCAGACCGGCGATCGTCACCATTGCGATCCAGGCGACGATCGTCAGCGCAAGCGCGGGCTTGTGGCCGATGGCGTCCTGCACATAGCCCCAGGAAAAGGCGCCGACCGCCGCGGTGACGTTGACCACCAGGATCAGCGCCATTGTCTGCGCGGTGTCGAAGTGCATCACCTGCTGCGCATAGATGGCGGCCAGCGCGATCACCACTGAAAGCCCGCCCTGGTACAGCAGCCCGCACAGCGCCAGCCAGCCGAAGTCGCGGAACTCGCCGATATGGCGCAGCGTCCGCACGATCCGCTGCGTCGAATCGCGCAGCACCGAACCTACGGTGCCCTGCCCTGACGGCTGCGCCCGCTCGCGCAGCGTGGTGAAGGCCGGGATCACCGCCAGCGCGAACAGCACTGCGGTGATCAACATCGTCACCGGCACATAGTGGGTTGCCGGCAGCCCCTTCGACTGCGCCCACAGCACATAGCCCAGCCCGAGCGCCAGCGCCAGCAGGCCGCCGAGATAGCCGAGGCTCCAGCCCCAGCCGGAGACCTTGCCCAGCGCTTCCTCGCGCGCCAGTTCCGGCAGGAAGGCGCTGTTGAGCGTCACGCCGGCGACGAAACAGGCGTTCGAGAGGACGATCGCGGCCACGGCCAGCGCCAGGTCGCCAGGTCCGACCAGCGCCAGCGCCGCGGTGCCGATCACGCAGCCGACGGTCACGATGCCCATCAGCGGCTTCTTGCACGCGTGCAGGTCGGCGTAGGCGCCGAGGGCCGGCATCAGCATCATGCCGATCAGGTAGGAAGCCGAGAGCGCCAGTGTCCACGCCAGCGTCGCCCAGGGCGCGTCGCCGGCGACGACGCCGACGAAGTAGGCGTTGAACACCGCCGTCAGCACCACCGTCGTGTAGCCCGAGTTGGCGAAGTCGTACATCGCCCAGGCGAAGACTTCGCGCCGCGCCACGCCGGGCTTGAGACTGCGGGGATCGAACAGCGGCATCGGTTCGGCGTCTTCGGCGCGGCGGGCGGCGCGGCCGATGCTACCGTGCAGCGCCCGGCCGCAAGACTGAGAGCTTGTCCGCGAATGGCTCGTACGTGCGACGGGGGTCTGCGGTCTGCAGGGCAAGGCGCGAGGAGCGCCGTTGGGCCGGTCCCAATCAGCGACGAGCAACGCCGCCATGCGGGCCGCAGCCCCCCGTCCCGGAGGGTTGCCGCCAGAAAGCCCGCCTGCGTTGTTGCGCGGCTTGGCCGTAGGCCGAGCTACTGTCCTGCGCCACGCGCCTAGCAGGCGGGCTTTCTGGCGGCAACGCACGCACGATCCATTTACGGACAAGCTCTAAGGATGCCGATGAAGGAACTCGACCGCATCGACCGCCAGATCCTCGCCATCCTGCAGGCGGACGGACGCCTCACCAACCAGGCGCTGTCGGAGCGCGTGGCGCTCAGTCCACGCGCCTGCCTCGAACGGGTGCGGCGGCTGGAGAAGTCGGGGCTGATCAGCGGCTACATGGCTGTCGTCGATCCGCGCCGCCTGGGTTCGCTGCTGACGATCGTGGTCGAGGTCTCGCTGCGCGACCAGTCGGCGGCGACGCATGCGCGCTTCGAGGCCCGGATGCGCGCCGCCGAAGAGGTGATCGAATGTTTCCTGGTCAGCGGCAACTGCGACTACGTGCTGCGGCTCGCCTGCACCAGCCTCGATCACTATCGCGAACTCACCAACGCCTGGACTGACGATCCGGCGCTCGGCGTCGAGCGCCTCGCTTCCAAGCCGGAACTGCAGACCATCAAGGCGTTTCGCGGCATCCCGATACCGTAAGCGCTTCTCCTTGAGTCTCGCGCGCGCGTGGCGCCGCAGGATCGGCGGCGGCACGGCGCAGCAACCGCCGTCTCGGCCGTCGGCCGGGGTCTCGTTCCGCCACTGCCGGCAACGACGCTTCCTAGACTTCTCGTGTCCCTCCCCAGGAGCACCAGATGACCGCCGCCTGCGCCCTGATCGCCCGCGAAGCGAACGTCGCCGCCCCCAATTACGCCCCGATGCCGGTGGTGCTTGCCGCAGGCCGCGGCGAGTGGCTGACCGATGTCGACGGCCGCCGCTACCTCGACATGATGAGCGCCTACTCGGCCGTCAGCCATGGCCATGCGCATCCGCGGCTGCTGGCGGCGCTCGCCGAACAGGCCGGCCGGCTCGCCGTGACCTCGCGCGCCTATCACAACGAGGCGCTGGCACCATTCCTGGAGAAGCTGACCGCGCTTGCCGGTCTCGACCGCGCCCTGCCCGCCAGCGGCGGCGCCGAATCGGTCGAAACGGCGATCAAGGCGGCGCGCCGCTGGGGCTATCGCGTCAAGGGCATCGCGACCGACCGCGCCGAGATCGTGGTGGCCCGCGGCAACTTCCACGGCCGCTCGACGACGATCGTCGGCTTCTCGACCGAGCCCGCCTACCGCGCCGACTTCGGACCCTTCGCCCCGGGCTTCGTGCACTTCGACTTCGGCGACATCGACTCGCTGGCCGCGGCGATCGGCCCGGACACCTGTGCCGTGCTGGTCGAACCGATCCAGGGCGAGGCCGGCATCGTCGTGCCACCGGAAGGCTTCCTTCGCGCGGCGCGGCAACTGTGCGATGCGCGCCGCGTGCTGCTAATCGTCGACGAGATCCAGAGCGGGCTCGGCCGCAGCGGCCGCTGGTTCGCCTGCCAGCACGAAGGCGTGCGCCCGGACGGCCTGATCGTCGGCAAGGCGCTCGGCGGCGGCCTGCTGCCGGTCAGCGCCCTGGTCGGCACGGCCGAACTGATGGAGGTCTTCGAACCCGGCAGCCATGGCTCGACCTTCGGCGGCAATCCGCTGGCCGCGCGGGTGGCGCTGGAAGCCTTGCGCGTGATCGAGGACGAAAACCTCGTGGCCCGCAGCGCCGCGCTCGGCGCCCATCTGCTGGCGCGGCTGCAGGCGATCGACTCGCCCCTGATCCGCAAGGTGCGCGGCCGCGGCCTGTGGGTCGGCGTCGACCTCGATCCGGCGCAGGTCGCCGCGCGCGACGTGGTGCTGCGCCTGGGCGAGCGCGGCGTGCTGTCGAAGGAGACACACGACACGGTGATTCGCTTCGCGCCGCCGCTGACGATCGAACGCAGCGCCATCGACTGGGGCGTCGGCATCTTCGCCGAAGTGCTGGGCGAGTTCGCGCCGCGCCGTGCCTCGGTCCGGCCCGCCAGGACATCGACGAATCGGGCCGGCGCGGCACCGCGCGCCGCTGCGGCATCGACGCCGCGGCTGATGATGAGCGCGCCCGACAGCTTTGAGGTCAGCTACCGCATCAACCCCTGGATGGAGCCCGGCCAGTGGCAACACTCGGCCGCGCAGCTGACGCTCGATGCGCAGCGCGGCTGGCGACAGTTGAAGGCGACCTACGAGGCGCTCGGCGCCGTGGTCGAAGTGCAGCCGCCGCAGCGCGGGCTGCCCGACCTGGTGTTCACCGCCAACGCCGCGCTGGTGCTCGACCGCAAGGTGCTGCTGGCGCGCTTCGCCTGCGCCGAGCGGCGCGGCGAGGAGGCGCACAACCGTGCCTTCTTCGAAACACTGCGTAGACGCGGCCTGATCGACGCCATCGTCGAGCCGCCGCAGGGGCTCGCGTTCGAAGGGGCCGGCGATGCGCACTGGGACGCGCAGCGCCGCCTGGCCTGGATCGGCTGGGGGCAGCGCTCGAGCTGCGGCATCGAGCGCGCGATCGAGCAGACCTTCACGATCCCGACCGTGCCGCTGGAGCTGGTCGACCCGCGCTACTACCACCTCGACACCTGCTTCTGCCTGCTCTCCGGCGGCGAGATCCTTTACTACCCGAAGGCCTTCTCGGCCGCGTCGCAGGCGCGGTTGCGCGAACTGGTCGAACCGGCGCTGCTGATCGAGGCCGCCGACGAGGATGCGCAGCGTCTTGCAGTCAACGCCGTCTGCCTCGGACGCAGTGTCGTGCTCTGCCACGCTTCGGCCGCCCTGCGGCAGCAGCTCGAAGCACGCGGCTACCGCGTCCAGGTCGTGCCGCTCGGCGCCTTCAACCGCTCCGGCGGCGCCGCCTTCTGCCTGACGCTAAGGCTCGACACCTGCACGACGGCGGCACCGGTCCGTCTCGCGAACTGCCGCGAACTGCGCGTGGCGTGATCCCGCGAGGGCGTTAGCCATTCGCAGTTGAACCGCACGTGGGCCTGCGCGCCGGCGCGCGCGTGGCCGCTCGCTCTCGCTGCGCGCCCTAAGACGATCGGCGGATTCCTCGCCGGCGGCAAGCTCTCCACACTGCTTCCGAAGGAGCCCTCGGGGCCGCCCCGCGGGCGAATCCTTCGAGCGCAGCGAGAAGCTACTCCAATGAGCACGCCCAAAACCCCCGATCTGCGCATCGTCGCCGCGACGGCCCCCTTGGACGCCAGCCGCGTGACGCTGCGCATCGACGCCGAGCGCCCGGTGCCGGCTCCGCCGTTGTCCGACGACGAGACGCGGTGGCAGCGGCTCGCGGCGTCCGAGCGCGAGCTCGATCGGCTGCATACGGCCGCCAACGCCGAGCAGGTGGCGCTGTCGCAGCACATGAACTGGCTGATCGCCTCGCAGGCGATCTTCATCCACGCCTTCCTGATGGTGTTCGTCGTCAGCAGCCTCGGCGTGGTGGCGCTGAATCACTGGCTGCTGGGCGGCCTGGCGCTTACCGCCATCCTGTGCGCGGTGGCGCTGCATGGCAGCCTCGATCGCACCGGTCGCTCGCTGGGCATGCTGCTCGTGCAGCGGCGGGCAATGGAACTGGAACTTGCGGCGCTGCAGGGTCGCACACCGAACCTGCCAAAGGAACCGTCGAAGATCAGCGGCTGGGCAGGACCCCTTTTCATCGCGGTCTGGCTGGCGCTGCTCGTCTGCAGCGCCGCCATCCGCCTCTGAACGCGCGGCCGGGCGCGGCGGTCAGGAAGGCCAGTGCGGCTTGCGCTTTTCCATGAACGCCGCGATGCCCTCCTGGGCCACGTCGTCGACGAGGTTGCATGCCATCGTCTGGCCGGCAAGCTGATAGGCGCCGTCGACGCCCATCTCGAGTTGCCGATAGAACATCCCCTTGCCCATCGCGATCGCCACCGCCGGGCGGGCGACGATGGCATCGGCCAGGCGAGCGACTTCGGCGTCGAGCTCGACCGCGGCGACGACGCGATTGACCAGGCCACGCGCCTTGGCCGTCGCCGCGTCGATGAATTCTCCGGTCACCAGCATCTCAAAGGCCTGCTTGCGGCCGATGTTGCGCGCCAGGGCAACGCTGGGCGTCGAGCAGAAAAGACCGACGTCGATGCCGTTGACGCCGAACTTCACGCCTTCGGCAGCGACGGCCAGGTCACAGGTCGCCACCAGCTGGCAGCCGGCGGCGGTGGCGATGCCCTGCACGCGGGCGATCACCGGCTGCGGCACCTGCTGTATCGAGCGCATCAGCTTCGTGCAGTCGGCGAACAGGCGCTCGTAGTAATCGAAGCGTGGATTCGACTTCATCTGCTTCAGGTCGTGGCCGGCGCAGAAGGCCTTGCCAGCCGCGGCCAGCACGACCACGCGCGCGCTGCTGTCGGCGCCGATGCGGTCGAAGGCCGCGGCGAGCGCCGCCAGCATCTCCTCCGACAACGTGTTGAACTGCGCCGGCCGGTTGAGCGTCAGCGTCACGACGCCGGCGGGCGTACGCGATTCGAGCAGCAGCGGTTCGAGTTGGGCCGGGGCTTGCGGCGCATTCATGCGGATCTCCTGGTTGCGTTCTCTGGGCCGCGGGCGCTAGGTGTCGATGGCGCTGGCGGACTTCGCCTGCTGTCGCAGCAGGAACTTCTGGATCTTGCCGGTGTTGGTCTTCGGCACCGGGCCGAAGACGAACTGCTTCGGCACCTTGAAGCCGGCCAGGTGCGCGCGGCAGTGGGCGCGCAGCTCGTCGGCGGTCACGCCGACGCCGTCGCGCGTCTCGATGAAGGCGCAGGGCACCTCGCCCCATTTGGCGTCAGGCAGCGCAACCACGGCAGCGATCATCACCGCCGGGTGCCGGTAAAGCACGTCCTCGACCTCGATCGAGCTGATGTTCTCGCCACCGGAGATGATGATGTCCTTACTGCGGTCCTTGATCCGCAGGTAGCCGTCGGGGTGAACCACAGCCAGGTCGCCAGAGCGGAACCATCCGCCGGCGAAGGCCTGCTGCGTCGCGGCCGGGTTCTTCAGATAGCCCTTCATCGTGATGTTGCCGCGGAACATCACTTCGCCGATCGTCTCGCCGTCGGCCGGCACGGGCGCCAGGGTGTCGGGGTCGAGCACGGCCACCGCTTCCTCCATCGGGTAGCGCACGCCCTGGCGGCCATTTCTCGCCGCCCGTTCGCCGACGTCCATCGTCTCCCACTCGGACTGCTTGGCGCAGACCGTCGCCGGGCCGTAGACCTCGGTCAGGCCGTAGACGTGCGTCAGGTCGAAGCCGAGCCGCTCCATGCCTTCGATCATCGCCGCCGGCGGCGCTGCGCCGGCCACCATCGCCTTGACGCGATGGGCGATGCCCTGCCGCAGTTCGGCCGGCGCATTGACCAGCAGCGAGTGCACGATCGGAGCGCCGCAGTAGTGCGTCACGCCGTGGTCGCGGATGGCGTCGAAGATCGCCGCCGCCTCGACGCGGCGCAGGCAGACATGGGTACCGGCCATCGCCGCCACGGTCCACGGAAAGCACCAGCCGTTGCAGTGGAACATCGGCAGCGTCCACAGGTAGACCGGATGCTGCGGCAGGGCCCAGACCAGGATGTTGGACACCGCGTTCAGGTAGGCGCCGCGATGGTGGTAGACGACGCCCTTCGGATTGCCGGTGGTGCCCGAGGTGTAGTTCAGCGCGATGGCATCCCATTCGTCGGCCGGTGGCTGCCAGGCAAAACCGCTGTCGCCGGCGGCGATGAAGCTTTCGTAGTCGATGCTGCCGATTCGTTCGCCAGGGCCGTTGTAGACGGGATCGACGACGTCGATCACTTCGATCGGCCGGCCCAACCGAGCCACTGCCGCCCGGGCGATGACGGAAAACTCCCGGTCGACGATGAAGAGCCGGGCCTCGCCATGATCGAGCATGAAGGCGATCGCCTCGGCGTCGAGCCGCGTGTTCAGCGCATTGAGCACGCAGCCGGCCATCGGGATGCCGAAGTGCGCCTCGACCATCTCCGGCGTGTTGGGCAGCATCACGGCGACGGTATCGCCGCGGCCGAGGCCGCGGCGCGCCAGCACGCTGGCCAGTTGCCGGCAGCGCGCGTAC
>Ga0209391_10002059_pt1 | contig 10508 bp, 5 predicted proteins | sample PPLLak3March2015_FD_187246 | JGI IMG/M metagenome (GOLD analysis project Ga0209391, IMG submission 187246) | Freshwater sediment microbial communities from Prairie Pothole Lake near Jamestown, North Dakota, USA - PPLs Lake P7 Core (1) Depth... | ecosystem: Environmental > Aquatic > Freshwater >... | reverse complement strand
AGAACTTCTTCACCGGGCCCTCGCCCTCGCGCATCAGCGCGCGCAGCGCCGTGGGCGCGGTGTAGAAGAGCGTCACCTTGTGCTTGTCGCAGACCTGCCAGAAGCGGCTCGAGTCGGGGTAGTTCGGCACGCCCTCGAACATGAGCGAGGTGGCACCGTTCGCGAGCGGCCCGTACACCACGTAGCTGTGGCCGGTCACCCAGCCGACGTCGGCCGTGCACCAGAAGACGTCGTCTTCGTGCAGGTCGAACACCGCTTCGTGCGTCAGCGCCGCGTAGACGAGGTAGCCACCGGTCGTGTGCAGCACGCCCTTCGGCTTGCCGGTGGAACCGGAGGTGTAGAGGATGAAAAGCGGGTCTTCCGCATCCATGGCGACGGGTGCGCACTCGTCGGACTGGCCATCCACGACATCGTGGTACCACTTGTCGCGGCCGTACATCGCCACCGTCGCTCCCGTGCGCTTGACGACCAGCACGTGCTGCACAGTCTCCGTGCCCGGGCTCGACAGGGCCTGGTCCACGTTGGCCTTGAGCGGCACCTTCTTGCCGCCGCGGATGCCCTCGTCCGCCGTGATCACCAGGGTCGAGGCGCAGTCGGAGATGCGTCCGGCCAGCGAGTCGGGCGAGAAGCCGCCGAACACCACGGAGTGGATGGCGCCGATGCGCGCGCAGGCGAGCATCGCGACCGCGGCTTCCGGGATCATCGGCAGGTAGATCGTGACGCGGTCGCCCTTGCGCACGCCGAGCGACTTGAGCGCGTTGGCGAGTTTGCAGACCCGGTAGTAGAGCTCCCGGTAGGTGATCGCCTCGGACTCCGCGGGATTGTCGCCTTCCCAGAGGATCGCCGTCTTGTCGCCACGCGCGGCGAGCTGGCGGTCGAGACAGTTCGCCGCGACATTGAGCTGTCCGTCCTCGTACCAGCGGATGTGGAAGTTGCCCGCGTCGTAGCTCACGTCCTTGACCCGCGTGTACGGGCGCATCCAGTCGAGGCGCCGGCCCATGCGCCCCCAGAAGCCCTCGGGGTCGCGCACCGACTCCTGGTAGAGGCGGTCGTAGTCCTCGCGGCGGTAGCGTGCCTTCGCTGCGAACTCCGCCGGCACCTCGTAGAGCTTCGTCATGATCCTTCTCCCCGTTTGGTCTGAGTCCGTCGCGGCGCCTCGTCAGTCGAGCGCAGCCCTGACCCGCGCGGCGTGCTGCGCAAGCACCGCCGGATCAGCCATGTCGCGCGCGTGCAGCCGCAGGTCGAGGCCCTCGTGGCGCGGCACGATGTGGAAATGAATGTGGAACACGCTCTGCCCGGCCGGCGCGCCGTTCAGCTGGGCGATCAGTATGCCCGGCGCATCGAACGCCTTCCTGACCGCGCGGGCGACGCGCTGCGTGGTGAGGATGGTCGCGGCGAGTGCGTCGGACGGCAGCTCGAACAGGTTCTCGGCCGCGACCTTCGGGATCACCAGCGCGTGGCCGTCGGCCTGCGGCATCACGTCCATGAAGGCGAGCGTGTGCTCGTCCTCGAAGACCTTGTGCGCCGGGACCTCGCCGCGCAGGATGCGCGCGAAGATGTTGTTGCGGTCGTAGGCCATGCGCCGTCCCTCGGGGCTGCCACGCTGCCGGAAGTATAGCCAGCGGCCGGCACGGCACCGCAGGGCCATACGACCAAAGGATGAGTCAGCGTCCGGCCGCGCCCCCGCCCGGCGGTGCGTACCTGGCGGCCTCCGCAGGCTTGCCCCAGGCGGCATAGAGTTCGTAAAGGCGCTGGCGGCCGCGGTCCTGCAGGTCAGGGATGGGGGAGGCGGCGAGTGCCGGCTGGCTCTGCAGCAGCAGCTTTTCGGCCTCCGCGTAAGCACCCTGCCGGGCCAGCGCCCCGCCTTCCACGCTGCGCGCCGCCGCCATCTGCCAGTGATCGTCCGGCAGGCTCGCGCCGAGGATCCGTTGCGCTTCGACCGCCAGTCGACGCGCCTCGTCGTAACGACCCGTCGCCAGCATCAGGCTGGCCTTGACGATGAGCGTGCCGGCGACCTGCGGGTGCTCGCTGCCGAGAGCCTTCTCGCGGATGGCGAGGCTCTGGTCGACCAGCGTCGCGGCTTCCTCGTACTCGCCCGAGCCGACCAGCCAGTACGCGAGGTTCGCAGCAATGGCCGCAACGTTCGGATGGTCGGCGCCGAGCGAACTGCGGTAGGAACCGAGCACGTGGCGCATGAGCTCGATGGCGCCGGCGCGGTCGCCCTTGCGGTAGAGCACCAGGGCGAGGTTGTTCTCGTTCGACGCAACTTCCGGGTGCTCGGCACCCAGCAGCTGGCGGTTCATGGCAACGGCCTCGCGGTAGAAGCGCTCGGCGCCGGCGTAATCGTCGCGCAGCTGCAGGGTGTACGCGAGGTTGTTCATGTCCGCCGCGATTTCGCGGTGCGCCTCGCCGTACAGGCGCCGTTTCAGCTCCAGTGACTCGCGCTGCAGGCTCTCCACCTCCTGGTAATTGCCCTGGTCGAGCAACGCATATGCGAGGTTGCCCATGGCCTGCGCGAGCATCGGGTGGCCATCCGGGTGCATCTGCCGCCGCATCGCGAGCGCCAGCCGCAGGTTAGGCACCGCCTGCTCGTACTCGCCACGTTCGTACAAATTGATGCCGAGGGCCTCGATGCTCGCGGCCACTTCGGGATGGTTGGTGCCGAGATGCATCCGCCGGATGCGCAGCGCGTCGCGGATCAGCGGCTCGCCCTCGTCGTAGCGCCCGGTCTCCGACATGACCTCGGCAAACGACATCAGCGTCTCGGCGACCTCGAGTGAATCCGGACCGTGCGTGCGCTTGCGCGAAGCGAGCGCCACTTTCAGGTAGCGCTCGGCGTCCGCGTAGTCCGCCTGCAGCGTCAGCACTTCGCCGAGCCGGTTGAGGCTGACGGCGACGTCAGGATGGTCGCCGCCGAGCGTGCGCTGGCGCTTCGCGTATGCCTGGCGCAGCAGGCGGGCCGCCGGCTGGTACAGGCCGAGGCCCGTGTACACCGTGCCCATCGTGTCCATGAGCGTCGCCTGGATGACCGGCTGGTCTGCGAGCTCGCGCTCCACGCGTGCCGCACCCTTGTCGAGGATCTCGCGGGCGGTGATCGAGTTGCCGAGGGCCTCGGACGGATCCGACACCTTGAACAGGTCGACCATGAACCGTGTGGTCTGCCGCGCCGTCTCGGCCTCCGACTCGGCGCGGGCCCGCTGGCGTTCGGCCTCGTTGCGCGCGAGCCAGGCGGCGCCGGCCAGCGTCGAGGTGATCGCCATGCCCGCCACCGACGCGGCCACCAGCAGCATCATGCGGCGATGACGGCGCTGTGCTTCGCGCTGCTTCAGCTCGTCGAGCGAAACGTCGATCAGGCCCGCGATCAGCTTCAGCTTGGCGTCGTTCCTGCCGTCTTTGCCCGGGCGCGCGTCGGCGGCGATCGGCTCGTTGTGCTCCGTGGTGAGCTGGCCGTCGGCGCCCATGCGGAACATCAGTGCGTTGGGGAAGCACTCGTCGGCGGCCGTCGCCGGCTGCGCCGAGGCGCCCGGCTCGCCGCCGATGATCAGCGCAAAGATGCGGTCCTCGCGTCCGAGCCTCTTGAAGGTGAGGATCTCCTCGTTGACCCAGCGCGAGCGCGCCGCCGCCGGCGAGCAGATCACGATCTGCATCGCGGACTGCCGCAGCGCGTTGGTCAGCTTGTCACCGAGGTTGGTCGCGGAGGCGAGTTCCTCGCGATCGCGGAACACCGGCGCGATGCGCTCCGGGATCGGCCCGAAGGCAGTCACACGATTGACCAGGTGCTTCGGGATGCGATACGTCTCGAGCGACTTGTGCAGCCACGCGGCCCACTTCGAGTCGGCGTGGCTGTAGCTGATGAAGGCGCGATACTTGTACGACACGTCCATGCAAAGGTTCGACGGTCAGCTCAGGCGCATGATGTCGCGCGCGTCGATAGAGCGCTGCCGGTGCATCAGGATCCATTCCGCATGCTCTTCGAGCGCAGAGTCCCCCAGCACCTTGAGGATCCGGCGCCGGTCGCCGTCGCTGCTGGCCTGGTCGAGCCGGCGGCGCGCGTTGCCGAAGATGCGGATCATGAATTCGTACTGCTTTATGATCTCCGATTCGCCGGTGGCCTTGGCGTAGGACTGGCGCACGCCGATCATCAGCAGCACGCAGCCGACCGCGAAGACGAGGTTGGCGCGGAACGATTCGAGCACCTCGGAGCTGACGAACAGCAGCAACGCCAGCGTGGCTGCGCTCGCCCACAACCCGAAGTTGCTGAGCCGCTCGGTGGCGTGGGCCTTCGCGAGCCGTTCGACCGTCTTGCGGCGGAAATAGCCGAGCTGGCCCTGCCGGTCGTCGCCGATCCAGTCCCGCAGCGCGAACTCGAGGCCCGCCGGGCTCTCGTCGGCCGCGATGTCGCACTCCGTGCCGGTCACCCGCATCACGTTGCGGATCCAGCCGAGGTCCGGGTCCTGCATCTGCAGGAAGTTGTCGTGGGAAAACTTGCTCGCGTTGCCGCTGCGGACCCCGGCGGCGGCCCAGTAGAACTGCACCCGCAGTCCCTCGGCGAGGGTGCGGTAGTCGAGGTACTTGCGATGCCATTCCCCGCGCGTCGCCACGTAGCCGAGAGCGCCCGCGACGATCATCTGTGCAAGCAACACGAACAGCAGCAGGCGGTCCGCCACCACGTCGGTGTAGGAAACGTAGGTGACGCCGATCAGGAACACGAACACGTGCGACGCCCGGATCGTCCACACGGTCAGTCGCTGGTAGTGAATGGCGAGCCAGTCCGCGGCGGTGAAGATCTCGTCGATGTCCTTGAGTCCCGACGGCAGCTCCGCCACGCGTGCCGAGTCGAGCAACGGGTAGCCGCCGGCGGCGATTGCGGCGACGTGCCGCCGCATGTCGAGGTTGAATGCGTTGGTGCGCTCGAAGATCACCCGGTACCGCTCGGGCAGCTCCCTGGTGCGCGGCGTCCGCTCGTCACGGGTGTACCACCAGCATTCGAGCGGGCGCAGGCCCGGGACGGGCTCGCAGCCGGGCCGGCTCCGCGAGCAGACGATGTGGTACACGAGGTCGCTTTCGTCGTCGGTCAGCGCAAGGCGACTGGTGGCCACGCTGGTCGTGTAGCCCGGCATGACGTCGTCCTGGTGGAAGCGGACGACCTGCGCCGTGCCGCCGAGGCTGTCGCTCTCGTTGCCGTCCCACAGCGCCAGCAGGATGTGGCAGTGGGCGGACAGGAATACGCCCGTCTGCGCGTACTGGCGCGACCGGTTGGCGCCCTGCCCCTCGATCAGGGCGATGGTGTTGCCCGGCGTGAGGGGCAATTCGAAGACGTCGGTCGCGGCCGCGCACAGGCTGTCGAAGTGCGCCCGCGACTCGGCGGACGCGAAGTCCTCGACGTACTGGTCGCGGGGCATCGGCAGCAACACCGTGAGCGGCAGGCCGAGCGCCAGCGCCTCCTCGGCCGCGAGCCGATCGGCCCCCTCGGCCAGGGGTGACATGAGCAGGATGTCGCGATCGGGAGACTGGCTGCGCAGGTCCTCGAGGAACGTGCGCACGCGTTCGCGAATGGCCGGCACCTCGGCCGGCACGAGGTCGCGATGGCCGGTGACCGCAACCACGAGCGGCACGGAATACAGGCGACGCGACGGGCCGCTGCCAACCACCCGGCCGGTCTGGATCGGCTCGTTCTCGTCGCCGGCGGAACCCATAGTGGCGCGAGCCTACCGAATCACCACGCCGTGTGCATGGTGTCCCGGTGGCCCCGCCATCCGACCACCGCTCACTGCGGCAGCGGCGTGTAGCCTCCCATGGGGACCGACGGCAGGAAGCGCTCGCCGTACACGAGCCACAGGGTCTCGGCGCGCGCCTTGAGCTCGCCGATCCGGTTGGCCGGGTCGAGCGTCTTGGCCGGATCCAGCGTCGCGGCCACCGCCGGGACGCCGGCAAGCTGCGCGCGGTAGGAGGAGAACTGGGTTTCGAAGGCCTGGCAGTTCTGGTCCACCGCGCTGGTCTTAGGCTGCCGGGTTGCCGCGACGCACTTGTTCAGCTTGTCCTGCGCGTTCAGCAGTACCGAGTTGAGGCTCGCGCACTGGCCGTCGGTCAGCGGGTCGCTGGCCGGCAGCGTGCTGGTGGCGGCCCGGTCCACGCCGCTCGGGCAGGCCAGCTGCGTCTGCGTGAGCTGCAGGTCGTCGAACAACTTCACGACCAGGCGCGCGAACACGTCGTCCTGGTCGTCGCCGGCGGTGGGATTGTGCGCGATCTCGAGGTCGTAGGCGATCAGCGAGAAGCTGCCGATCTTGGTCTTGGTGGTGCCGCAGCCGCTGTTCACGATCGTGTCGACGTAACGCCGCTTGTTCGGTACGGGACTCCCGCTCACCGGGTCGATCACGGTCGCGGCCAGCCCGTTGGGGCCACCCGGCGCGATGTAGCGCTCCGACACGCGCGTGACCACGTCCCAACGCAGCAGGTCCTGAAGGACCGTCTTGTCGGGGTCGTCCGTGACCTGGCAGCCCAGCTCGCCCCCCGTCAGCCCCGCGACGTCGAAGTCGGCCTCGAAGGTCTCCTTGAACACCACGCCCGGCTCGGGGATGGCGAACACCGCGCCGAACACGTAACGCTTGTCGGCCTGGCCGCGATACTGCGGTGAGATCAGCAGGGGCGGCAGTCCCGGGGGCAGCGCGTTCGTGGCCAGGAACTGCGCGGTCACCTCGGGCGGCAGCAACTGCGCAACGTCAAGATACTGCTGGCCTGGCTCATCGGGGGGACCGATGACGGCACCCGGGTGCAGGGCGCATAGCTTGGCATTCGGCTCGGCATCGGGGTCGTTCGGGTCGGCCGCGGGCACGTAGCGGCAGTCCGGGATATTGCGGATCTGGAACAGCACGATGCTCGACTGGGTGGAGTTCAACTGCACCGCCGTCAACGTCAACAGATTGGCCGCCTTTCCGGTGTTCGGGTCCACCTCACCGGTGATCACCTTGCAGGTGCCAGTACATTCCTTCAGGTTGACGAGGATGCCGGGTGCCACTGTCGCACCGTCCGGGGGGTACTCGCCTGTGATGTTGACGGGGTCGCCGGTGAAACGCGACGGCACTGAAAAATTGGACGTGGAGAGCGTCAGGTCGGGGTCGCCCGCGACGCTCGTGTCCTTGACGTTGACGAGACCGCCGAACTGGATGCCCGGGGCGCTGCTGTTCCCGTCGAACGGATCGAGGGCCAGCACCTGGCAATAGCTGCGGTCGGTCACATAGACGCGCCCGGTCTTGGCACTCACCGTGACGCCGTAACCGGCGGGGGCCGCGGCGGCCACCGGACACGTCGCCGAGCCCGCAACCCGCTCGAACGGTACGTTGAACACCTCATCCGTCATCCACGGCCCGCCGGTATCCGTCCGGCGCGACAGCACGCGGCCATTGGACGTCGTGACCAGCACGCGGTTTTCGATCGTGTCGTCGTTCGCGGTCTGCAGCAACGCGAGGTCCTGCAGCGCTTCCTTGTTGTTGACGAGCAGCCAGCCCGAACGGGTGACGAGATCCACGGGGGTCGCCTTCGGGACCATGCTGTAGTAGGTCACCACGTCGCGCACGTCCAGGGCGAGCACGCCGTCAGCCGGCACGCCGTTGCCACGATCGAAGACATCACCTTCCTCGCCCTCGATCACCAGCAGGCGGCTGATCAGCGGCCGCTCCGAGGTCGTGTATTCCAGGAAGCAATACCGTTCGGACGCCGCTGGCGAGAGGCTCTGCTCCGCCGCGTCACGGCAGTTCCCGTTCAGCTTCTGGCGCAGGCGGATCAGCACGGACGCGCTCTTGCGACGCCCGGCGACCCAGACGTCGCCACCCTGGGAGACCGCGAGCGCCGTGCAGATGTCCGTGCGGTTCCGGTCGAGCCGCAGCGCTTCGTTGGCACAGCTGAACTCGACCTCGCCCGAACCGCCGTCCGCAGGATCCTGCCAGCGCCGCACGCTCTGGCCATCCACGCAGTACAGCCCGCGTGAGCCATTCAACCGGCAGTTGCCCAGGCGCGAGGACTCCGCGAGGTTGTAGTTGTAGAAATCGAGGACCACTGCGGGCTCCGTCGCCGTAGCCTCCCGGTACGGCTCACGCTCGAAGTTCATTTCGAGCGCGGTGCCGCCGTTGAACACGGCCACCCGATCCAGCACCTGCTCGGCGACCTCGGTGCCTGACTGCGCCCAGGCCCCACTGCTCACGCAGGCGAGCACGACGGTGGCGAGCGAAGGAAAAACGAAATTAACCGGACACGCACGCATGGCCATTCCCCTTGCCTGGTCGAGCCGAGAATTCGACGCCCCGTACGTCAGCGGCGCATATTGTTAATTCTTGGACGGGGCGATGTTAACAGGTCGTCCGGCACTGAATGGTTATCATTGTTATGCTGCAATGCAGTAATTCCCTCGGGCACTACTGGCCGAACACCCAGTTCACCAGCGCGGCCTGCACTGCTTCGCCGGCGCCCAGTTCCGCGCCCGGGTGATTGAGGATGATCACGGCGACGTAGGTCCTGCCCGAAGCCGCGATCACGTAGCCGGCGAGCGCGCTCACTTCCTGCAGCGAGCCGGTCTTCATGCGCAGCCGGCCCTCCATGTCCGGCGATCGGAAACGGCGGCGCAGGGTGCCGTCCACGGCCGACAGCGGCAGCGATGCCTGGAACTCCGGCGCATACGGGCTGCGCCAGGCGTCGAGCAGTACGTCGGCCAGGCCGGCCGCGCTGATGCGCTCGGTCCGCGATAGCCCGGAGCCGTTGTCGATCACCAGGTCGGGGATCGTGATGCCACGCGTGGCCAGGAACTCGCGGATCACGCGGTCGCCGGCCGTGGTCGTGGCCGGCCGACCGGCCTTCTCGGCCGCCAGCGTCAGCAGCAGGTGCCGCGCCATGACGTTGCTCGAGAACTTGTTGACGAGCCGGATCACCTCGGCGAGCGTCAGGGACTCGTGCGTGTAGACGAGGCGCGCATCCGCAGGCACGCCGCCGAGGCGCATGCCGCCGTCGAGGGTTCCACCCGACTGCTGCCAGTAGGTCTTGAACGTGCCGAAGGCGAAGTCCGGGGCGCGCATGATCGCGCGCGTGACGGACATCGGCCCGCAGCCGGAAGCATAGTGGCCGCCGAGGCTCAGGCGATTGCCGGACGGCCCGTCGGGCATGGCGACGACCACGCCCCCCGCGCCGCGACGGCACGGCCCGCGGTCGAGGCGCACTGAGTTGTCGATCGACAGGTTGGCCGGCGACGGGTTGACGCGGGCACGCACCGTGCCCGTCCCGGCGTCGGGCACGACGCTCACGTTGACGGTCTGGAAGTTCACCATCAGCGCGTCGGGCAGTACGTTGTAGCTGCGGTACGGCCGGTTGTCGAACGCCGCCCGATCGTCACCCTGGTGTGCGAAGAGGCTGTTGTCGATCACCACCTCGCCCTTGACGCGCTCGATGCCCACCTGGCGCAGCCCGTTGACGAAGCCCCACCAGCGGTCCGCGGTCATGAACGGGTCGCCACCGCCCTGCAGGATCAGGTCGCCCTCGAGCGCGAGATCGCGCACCGTTCCGGCCGCGAAGGCGCGTGTCCGCCACGTGTAGGCAGGCCCCAGCACCTCGAGGGCCGCATAGGTGGTGAGCACCTTCATGGTCGAAGCGGGGTTGCGCGGCACCGCGGAGTTGTAGCTCACCAGGGGCTCTTCGCGGCCGACCTCGCGCACCAGCACGCTCAGGCTGGTGCCCGGGATGCGGCGCTGCGTGAGCACGCGCTCGACCTCGGGCGGCAGGTAGGGTCGGTCACGCGCAAGCAGCGGTGTCGCGCAGGTCAGGAGCAGCAGGCAGGCGAGAAGGCTTCGTCGCAGGTGCATCAGGCATCGATCCGGGGAGTCGCCGGAATGATACGTCATGGCGGTGGCGGCGCGGCGACGCACTCTGCATACTGCCGCCCCCCGACGAGGACCTGCATGCGCAAGATCTGGAACACGATGCTCAAGGGCCTGGTGGCGCTGCTGCCCGTAGGCCTCACGGTATACCTCGTGTACTGGCTGGCGGTCGCGGCCGAGACACTGTTCTCGCGCGTGCTGAAGCTGGTGATTCCGGACAGCGCCTACTGGCCGGGACTCGGGCTGATCGCGGGCCTCGCGCTGCTGTACGCGACGGGCCTCGCCGTCAACGCCTACGTAGTGCGGCGGGCGCTGCGCCTCGGCGACGAGCTGTTCGCCCGCATACCCGTCGTGAAGACGCTTTACGTCGCGATCCGCGACTTCATGCGTTTCTTCCCCTCGTCGGGCAAGGGCAGCGACCTCAAGCGCGTGGTGCTGATCCCCTTCGGCCCGGGCAAGGCGATTGGTTTCGTCACCGCGGAATCGAGCAGCGCGCTCGGCGTGGCCGAGGGCGAAGACATGGTGGCTGTCTACCTGCCGATGAGCTACATGGTCGGCGGCTACACCGTGTTCCTGCCGCGCGAACTGCTCGAACCCACCACCCTGTCGGTCGAAGCCGGCATGCGCATCGCCCTGATGGGCGGCGTGCAG
>Ga0209391_10002057_pt1 | contig 10511 bp, 9 predicted proteins | sample PPLLak3March2015_FD_187246 | JGI IMG/M metagenome (GOLD analysis project Ga0209391, IMG submission 187246) | Freshwater sediment microbial communities from Prairie Pothole Lake near Jamestown, North Dakota, USA - PPLs Lake P7 Core (1) Depth... | ecosystem: Environmental > Aquatic > Freshwater >... | reverse complement strand
GCGGCGCGTTCCGCCAGCAGCGCGCGGTAGGCGGTCTTCGCGTTGTCCGAGAACGGTGCCCCGTCCACGAGTGCCGCGGCGCCAGGAAGCGCTGCGGCCACGTCGCCGAACACCCGTTCGATCACGGGCGGACGAAGTCCGCAGTACTCCCCGAATGCCACCCAGTCGCGCCGGGTCAGCTTCGACTTTTTGCCGCCCACAGGAAGCGCGAGCTCGTCGTCTTCGATGACGAGGCGGGTGCAGACCAGGTCGTAGGCCGGCGATAACCGACTGATGCCGCTGGCGTCGGTGACGATGGAAAAATTCTTGAGGTGCATGTCGCCGTTGCCCGTCCACCACGCCGCGAGCACGAGCCGGAACAGGCGCAGCGCCTCGATGACCGGCTCCGTCGCGTACTTCTTCACGAGGCGGGCGCAGAGTTCGGCCGACCCGTCGTACTTCTGCTTGGCCGGCTGCAGTGCGAGCTGGCAGAAATCCTCCTGGCGCTGCTTCGAGCCGTCTGTCAGCCGATCGGAGCGCCGTACAAGGTACGCCAGCGACGCATCAGCCAGCGTCACCAGGCCGCAGGCGGGAATCTGCACCCCGGTCAGCTCCGCGATCCGCATCGTCAGCAACTCGTTCTGAGGCAGTTCGGGATACGTCGCGGACTGGGGCTTCAGGATGTACCGACTGTCGCCGAGAGCGACCTGCAGCGTCTGCTTGTCGGCGGTCAGGCCGACCGAGACCTTGCGCTGAACGCCGGAGAGAGACTGCCGCCCGACCATCGCCAGCGCGAGGGTGTGCAGCTTCGCCAGGTCGACGTCCACGACGGCCGGCGGGCGTCGCGCGTCGAATAGCGCGCGAACGCACTTGGCGTGATAGCCGTCGCCGGCGGCTAGCGGACGCAGGCAGGACAGGCACGTGCTCACGGCGCCGCCTCCCCGGGCATCGGCAGGATCTCAACGGCGCCCACGCAGTCCGCGCAGGTCGCCAGCAGCAACCCGAACCCGTCGTCCGGCGCGATCTTCAGCTTGGTCGTCGCGATTCCCAGGAGCCAGCCTTCGGGGAGCAGGTTCTCGAAGACCGGATGCAGGCCCGGCCAGTCGTACGGTTCGGACCTCAACGGAAGCGCCAGCGAGATCGGCACCGCATTCGGGTGTCGCAGCCAGTCCGTATCGTAGGTGAACCGGGTGCCGCGCTCGGTCTCCACCAACGATCCGACCGGCTGGCCGTCAAGACGGACGAGGGCCTGGCGTCCGCCGCGAGCTGCAGGCGACGGGCTGGTCTCACCCGCTTCAAGCATCAGCATCGCGCTCCTCGGCGCTCGCACGCGGCGCGTCCTCAATGCCCACGCGCTTGCCGAACACCGCCAGCACGAGGTTCACCTTGTCGAGCCGCAACGTGGCCTTGCCGCCCTCCAGTTCGACCACGAACCGCTTCCCCACGCCGGCCAGTTCCCCCAGTTGCTGCTGGGTCAGGCCCGCGCTGAGCCGTCGCTGACGGACGAAGGGACCCACTCGGTGTTCCCGTTCGGGGTCTTCCTGGCCTTTCACAGGCTTAATTCTAGGCTGACCGTGGCTAATGTCAAGTAAAAGTTCCCGATAGGGAACTTGTGGACACCACGGGTCATCAATTCGGGATTTCTGGCCTCGTATCGGCCGCCATGTTCCCGAACGGGAACGCCATGCGATGATATGCCTGTCCTGTTGTAGCGACGCCCCCGCATGATTTGCGAGCAATTCGGCGTCCCTCGACCATAGTGGCGTCGACAGCAGGCGGCAGATTCCGCTTGCAGGACGGCGGGCGCGGCGCGAGACTTTCGGGCAAGGAGGGTGTCGCTCATGTCACTCGCTCAGCAGGCGGTCGCCGAACTCAATTCCGCGCACGAGTTCTTCAACCGGTCTACCCGCAACCTGTCGGAAGCGCACTCGTCGGTGATGCCGGCGGAGGGCATGATGACGGCCGCGCAGCAGGTGGCCCACGCCGCGCAGACCGTGGAGTGGTTCATGGAGGGCGCATTCCGGCCCGAGGGCTTCAACCTCGATTTCGAGAAGCACCTCGCGGCGTGCCAGGCCTGTACGTCCCTGGCCGAAGCGCGCGCCTGGTTCGAACGGGCGATGGCGGCCGCGAAAGAGCGCGTGGCGACGATGACGGATGCCGAACTGCTCGCGCCTCTTCCCGAGGGACCGATCATGGGCGGCCTCCCGCGCATGGCGATCTTCAGCTCCATCACCGACCACACGGCCCATCACCGAGGCGCCCTCACGGTCTACGCGCGGCTTCAGGGCGTCGTTCCGCCTATGCCGTACGGGGACATGTAGCGGGGGGCCGAGCGGCGGGCAGCGTGACCCCCTCGACGGCTTGGGTTCGCCATAACCAGTGTCCGGAGCCAAGAATTCGTCCTCGCGCCGATGTCGCGACTCCGAGCACTGCCGACAGGCGTAGAATGTCGGCGAACCCGGCCCCCGGACAGGAAATCTCGATGAACAGGAGATGGATGATCGCTGCCGCGGCAATTGGCATGGCGGTCGCCGGGACTCGGGGATACGCCCAGGAGCCTCCTGCCACGAAGCCCGCCGCCTGCGCGGCCCTGGAGCAGGACCTCTTCATCGACCTGAAGGAGGTCGTCAAGGCTGGCTGCACCCCCAGCCTGGCGCAGATCGCGAAGTTGCTGGAGAACCCGGTCGCGAACTTCGTGTCGATACCAATCCAGTACGACTACATCACGCTGAACGGACCGCGCATCGACGAGACGAAGGTCGCGCACAGGCTCCAGATCACCCCGACCTTCCCGACCAAGCTGGGGAGCAACTGGACCCTGATCAACCGCCTCGTCGTCCCGTTCTTCAGCGTCCCGATCAACGCAGCGTTCGGCGACTGTGTCGGGATGACGGCGGGCAACATCTCGTCCTGTCCCAGCTTTCCCGCCGCCCTGGAGGATCCGTTCAAGCGGACGACCGGCTTCGGGGACATGGTTTACGTGGGGGCGGTCGCGCCCAAGGAGACCATCAAGGTCGCATCGACAGGCGGCATGCTGATCTGGGGCGCCGGGGCGACGGTCATGTTGCCGACTGCCTCCGAGGAAGTCCTGGGGACCGGCAAGTACAGCCTCGGGCCCACCGGAGTGTTCGGGTACCTGGGGAAAGAATGGACGGCGGCGGTCTTCCCGCAGCACTGGTGGTCCGTCGGCGGCCACAGCAATCGGCCCGACGTCAATCTGACCAACATCCAGTACTTCATCTTCTGGGCGCCTCCCGGCCTGGACCCCGACGCGGGGTGGCGCATCGGCATGAGCCCGAACATCTCCATCAACTGGGCGGCGCAGGGCGACAAGGTGACTCTGCCAATCGGGCTGGGGGTCACCAGGATCGTTCAGATCGGCCCGTTGCCGGTCAACATCGATGGGGAGGTCGATTATTCGGTCATCCATCCGGGCGACAAGCCGGGAAGCCGCTGGAACGCGCGCGTCTACTTCACCATCGTGATCCCGACGTTCGTCTTCTAGCGCCGCAGACCCTCTCCAGCGTCGCCTCGGTGGCGACGATGACGAGGTGGGCGCGCGCGCGGCTCAAGCCGACGTAGAGCAGCGCCTGCTCCTCGGCCGCCGGCAGGTCGTCGATGCCCGTCAGGACGATCACGGGCCGCTCGAGGCCTTTGAAGCGCCGGACCGTCTCGAGCAAGACCTTCGAGGGCTCGGCCGCCTGGTCCGTGGTGGTCTCGAAGGCGCCGATGCGCTGGCCCTTCCGCAGGGGGCACGCGCGCCCCGAGCCCATCAGCACCGCGAGGTCCGCGGGCGCGACGCCGTTGTCCTTGATCAGGTGGTGGAGCACGCGGCTCACCTGCCGCTCGATCTCCGACGCGTCGTGGATGACGATGCGCTCCACGTCCTGGCCTTCGGGGCCGAGCGCGCGCATCGGCGGTCCCTGGTAGAAGTGTTCCGTCAGGGCGCTGATCCGGCGCGTGTTGCGCAGGTTGTCCCGCAGGGGGATCTCGAGCAGGCCCGCCGGGAACGCGTTGGTGCGGCGGTAGAGCTTCTGGTTGTCGTCGTAGAAGACGTAGAGGATCCCGCATTCGAGGTCGGCCAACGAGAGCAACAGCGGGTCCCACCACGTATCGAGGAAGTCCTGCCCCTCGTCTGCGATGATCGCGTCGAAGCGCCTGGGCAGCGCGTCGAGTGCCGCGAGGAGCGCGTCCGGCAGAGTCCGCTCCCAGAAGCCCGGCGGCGGGTCGGCCACCGACGTGTCCGGGAATGGGTGGCCCGCCGCTTTCGCCATGTCCCAGCAGAGCGTGTGGTAGTTCGCGATGGTGAGCCGTTCGCAAGGGCCAGCCGCCTGCCGCAGGTAGTCGGCCAGCGGGCGGTTGTAGCAGGTCAGCAGGACCTCCAGCCCCTCCCCCGCCAGGCGTCTCGCCTTCTCCAGCGCGAGCATCGTCTTGCCCGTGCCGGCGCCGCCCGACACCGCCACACGGCGCTGGCGCGAGAGCATGTCGAGCACGCGGAACTGGTCCTCCGTCAGGCGCAGCAGTTCGCGGTCGTCGCCCTGGATGGCTGCGCCGAGCGAGCGCGGCAGATCGAAGCGCGGGGCGAGCAGGTCCGTCACCGCCTGCACGAATCCCGGCGCCGGGGCCAGCGCCCGGCTCATGCTGCCTGCCCAGTAGTCGAACATCCGCCGAACGCAGGCGTCGATGTGGTCCAGGTCCTCGGCAAATACCGTGATGGCCGGCTCCGCGTTCGGCGTGAGCGGGCGGTGCGGGTTCGCCGAATCGGGAAACACCACGCCGTGGCCGATGCGGATGTAGAAGCGGCGGATGACCGGGTGTTCCCTGAGTTTCGCCTCCAGCGCGTGGTGCGACGAGGTGGCCTGTACGAAGGGGTCGCGGATGGGATGGCGGTGGTCGTGGCGGTCCGTGCTGTGCCACTCGCCTGTCATCTGGTCGTGGCCGATCTGGCCGCCCTTCACCTCCAGCACCAGCACGCCAAGGTCCGAGTGAGCGATGACGAAGTCGGCCTCGCCGTCGCGGGCGGCGTGCCCCGTGGCGCGCGTGAGCCAGGCGACGCTGTAGAAGACCGCATGGTCGGGGTCGAGCAGGCGCGCGAGGGCCTCGTAGACCTTGCGCTCCGCCTCGCGGGCGGCGTCGCGCAGCACCGACTCAGGCAGCGGCGTGGGATAGACGGTCGCCATGGGCGAGATGATACCCGAGGGTGGGAGCCGGATGATCGTCTGAGGAACGCCGCTGCTGCGGTGTTACCATCTCCGCCGATGGATGTGCCTTGCCCGCTCTGCAGCGTTGCGGACGGTCGTGAAATCCTGTTCGCCAACACCCACGCCGTGGCAATCTGGGATGCTTTCCCTGTCAGCCCCGGCCACGCGCTCATCGTCTCGCGCCGGCACGTTGCCGACGTGTTCGGGCTGAGTCCCGAGGAACAGACTGCACTTTGGGGGCTGCTGCCAGTCGTCAAAGCGGCACTCGACGCGCGCCATGCGCCGTCCGGCTACAACGTGGGCGTCAACGTCGGCGCCGCGGCCGGGCAGACCATCGGCCACGTTCACGTGCACGTGATTCCGCGTTACGAGGGCGACGCCGCCGACCCCCGGGGCGGTGTCCGGTGGGTTCTACCCGACCGCGCTGCCTATTGGAAGTCGAGCCGATGACGCGCGACCAGGACGCCCTCGCTCTCGCCGAGCGCGTGCTCGCCATCCTCGAAGAAGGGAGCTTTTCATCCACCTACAAGTACGCCCTGTTCATCGCCATCCTGGACCTCTGCCTCGAGAAGACCGAAGCCAGCGGCGCTCCCCCATCGTCGCTCACAACTCGCGAGCTCGCGACGAAGGTGGTGGAGCTTTGCTGGAACCATGTCGCGCCGTATGGCACGCACGGGACGCTCCGGTTCGGTGGCGGCCGCGGGGAGCAGGCCGAGATTCTGAGGCGCATCGAGGACGTCCGGGCGCGGTGGGGCAATGAGCGAAGCGACACGGTCTTTCGCTTCCGGCTGGTCCATCCCGACCAATACGAGCGGCTCCTCGATTTCGTCGAGTGGAAGCTCATCGAGATGCCGATTCCCAGGTTGCAGAGGCTTGGCCGGAGTGCGGAGGACAGATTTCTCTACGAGTACAACTGGGCGGAGCATGTGCGAAGGTCGACCGTTTCCGCTTATCAAGACGGAGTACACGGCGAATTCAGCAACACGCTCTGGCTGAAGCCTGGCGTCGCCGAAGGACTTGTCCGGCTGAACGGGCTCTTGCGGCCCATCTTCTATCGCGAGTGGGCCGTCAGGGTGGCGAAGCTGAACAACTTGCCCGAGGCGGGTCTCGAGAGCTTCCTTTTCGATGTCGACCGCGCGTCGCTTGATCCGATTCGGGAGCCGCTGTGCGATTTGCAGGGCAGGCGGTGCTTCTATTGCGATGAGCGAATCATCAGCCGCACCGACGTGGACCATTTCATCCCCTGGTCACGCTATCGTGACAACGGCCTGGACAACCTCGTGACGGCGCATGGCAGATGCAACAACAGCAAGCGCGACTTCCTGGCGTCGGCTGAGCACGTGGAGCACTGGGTCGAGCGCACCCGCAGGCTTGACGCAGACCTGACCGTCCTTGCTCAGGCCTGCTGCTGGCCCAGAGACCGAGATCGCAGTGCAGCCGTGGCGCGCGCGGTGTACCTGCGGCTGCCGCCGAGCGCCCGCTTGTGGCGCGACCCAGACGATTTCGACCCGGTTGACCACCCGCGTATCAGGCGCGCGCTCGCGACACATGCGCACGAGACATAGAACAGAGGAGCGGTGAACTATGAGCGCATTCGACAGCCTTCTCGCGGGACTTGCGAAGGGGCGGGACTGGTCGTTGATGGGTGATTCGGACGAGGTGCGGAAGCTTCTTTCCGACGTCTACGACGAGCGCTGCCACATGGGGAAGCACCATAAGGACGCCTATCAGGTCCGCGTCAACCTCCAGAAGGCAGACGACGCCGCCTCGTACGCGGGCTGGATCACTGCGGACAACGAAAAGTCAGGCCCCTACCAAGGCACGTCCTTTGTCTGGTTTCCGGGTTCCAAGGGAAGCGTCGCGGTCCTTGTGATTGGAACCGAGGGCTTCGGGGCCGACACGGGGATCCTCGGCCGCCCTGGCCACGCCCGACGGTTACGCGCCCTGTCGCGCCTGCACAAGGGGCGAGTGTGGGTCAAACCCGACCTGCTGGACATTTCGACCGACGTTCCAGATCCCACGTCCTCACAGTGGCCGGATATCGCCTCGGCCTTGAAGGCCTACTCAAGAGTCGTCTACGCTGCCACCGCCGTGAGAGGTAAGGACGACGGCGAAGCGGTTGCTGACTTGCTCGATCTGTTCTTTCACGAGCACCACACTCCGCTCACCGGGGCGTTCAAGACCCGCTGGGAGCACCGGATGACTGAGATTGCGGGGGCCGTGTTCCCTGCCATCGACGAGGACGAGGCGCTCTCCATCCTCCGGGAACGTCGCTTCGTAATCCTGGACGGGCCGCCTGGGACAGGCAAGACGCGCCTGGCGAATCGGCTCGCAGACCGAGTCGGCTCTGCGACCAAGGTCCAGTTCCACGCGGCTCGCACCTATGAGGACTTCGTGCTCGGCCTATTCCCGCGGCCCACTGCAGACGGACTAGCGTTCGAGGTCAGGGCTGGCGATCTGATCGTGGCGAACAAGGAAGCGCAGACGCACGAGCACGTCCTGGTCATCGACGAGATCAATCGAGCGGACCTGGCGCGAGTGCTGGGCGAGGCGATCTCACTGTTCGAGGTCGGGGAGGCAGACAGAAGCGTGCGCCTGCCGCACCCCATTGACGGTGATCAGCACGATTTGCGGCTGTCGCCCAAGCTGATGGTGCTGGGCACGAGAAACACCGCTGACCGGACGATAGCGAGGCTCGACATCGCCATCCGGCGAAGGTTCGCCTTCGTTGAGGTCTGGCCTGACCTGAGAGCAGTTGAGGCTGAGGGCCTCGATTTCGCGTCCGGGATCTTCGCCGACGTCATCCAGACGTTTGCCGAGTATGCAGATGATGACACGCTGCGGCTGGTGCCCGGACACGCGTACGTCCTCGACCCGCGGCCGGAACTCGGACCAGACGGTCGCTTGATGCGCGTAGCCAGGCGTGTCAGATACGAACTCGTCCCCCTGCTTCGCCACTATCTGGATGAGAGACTCTGCGGGGCCGCCAGCGAGAACATCGCCGGGTTGACCGATCGCATTCAAGCAAGGCTCATGGCTCCGTAATGGCCAGAGGACGAACCGCCAAGGGACGGCTGCGGTCTGCGCTGCTGGGCGTCGTACCTGGTGGTCCGAAGCTCCTGAAGGGCAAGGACCATGGAGACCCCTTCACGATCTCCGGCGCAGATGTGGGCGGCCTTGGCGACCGGTGGGTCGAGCCCTTCCTGGCGGCGAATCGGCACGCATTCAGACGCCTCGACCTGAAGGAGGAGGTCCATACCTATCCGTCGCTCGCGCTATCGGTTACGCCCGGATCCCGAATCGGGGCCATTCCGCTCGTCAGCCCCAGCACGCGTCGAGTCTCCGCGGGAATCCTGATCGAGCCGCGCTTCGACTGGAGCGGTCTTGGGGCGGTGTTCAGCGCGATTGGATTCTCAGTCCCGCCGACCTTGGGTGGCCATCACCTCGTCCCAGGCTCGTCGCGGGAAGTGCCCGCGTGGGTCATCGCTGGTCCGGTGCTCGAGAGAATCGCGGGCCTCTTGCTTCATCCTCGCAGAGGATTCGTCGAACGCCGCGAGGTGCGCTCTAGCCCCAGAGGTGGTGTGGAATGGACGAAGTGGGCCACCTGCATGTGTCCCAGGGGGCAGCTGACCGCCTTCCCCTGCAGCTTTTCTGAGCCAGACGACGACCCCGTTCTGGTTGCGAATATTCGTTGGACGCTCTCTCGTCTCGCCAGCGAGTTGCGGACCGTGGCTACCACGCAGCCTGGGCGCATCCTGTTTCGGAGATCCAGCGAGTTGATGGCGGCCATCGGACCGGGAGCTGAACTTCGCCCGGCCGGCTGGTCGCTGCGCACGGACGCCGCTGACTGGATTCGCCAGGCGACCGAGGCTATGACGTGGGTTGCCGAAGAGCGCGGACTCGGAGGGGCGCGCGTGCTCGACGGCCTCGCCTGGGACCTTTCCGTCGATCGGGTGTGGGAGGCTTGGGTCGCGCGATTCGCCGCGGACCTCGCGGGGCCGCTTGGAATGGTGGCCAGCCCGTTCGACTCCACGCGTCGAGTCCTGCGCTGGGAGGGATCAACCCAGTCCATGGGCTCCCTCGCGCCGGATGTTCAACTCCGAGGCTCAGACCGAACCATCTGGATCGACGCGAAGTACAAGATGCATTTGCATCACCTCGCGCGCCGCGGCTGGGTCGGATTGTCGGATCAGATGCGGGCCGAGCACCGCGCAGATCTTCACCAGGCATTGGCGTATGCGACGCTCGCGGACGTCAGCACCGTCGATACGCTCCTCGTCTACCCTCTGCTGTCTCCGACTCTGCGGCCAGTATCGACACTTGCGACCGTCACCTCAGGCCGGCGCAGGGTGAGACTGATTCTCGCAGCTCTGCCGTTCGGGTTCCGAAGTCCCCATCAGCAGGACGAGCACGTGCAGCGGTTCCGCGAGCTGCTCGCTGCCTGATAACCAACCACGCGTGCCAGCTTAGCCGCAAGACTCTGGAGCCTCGACCGAAGGAGATTGGGTCCGGCGCGCAGAATTGACGCCAAAACGCTGGATTCACGGAAGTCTAGGCCTACATCACAAACCTCGCCACACTCCCCTTCTCCGTCGGCCGCACTTCCAGCCGCGCGTCGATGCGGCCCCGCAACTCCGGCACGTGCGAGATGATGCCGACCAGGCGCCCGCCTTCGCCGAGCTTCATCAGCGTCTCGAGCGCCTTGTCCATCGCCTCCTCGTCGAGCGTGCCGAATCCCTCGTCGACGAAAATCGTTTCAAGGCGGATGCCGGCAGCATACGACTGGACGACGTCGGCCAGCCCGAGCGCCAGCGCAAGAGAGGCCATGAATCCCTCGCCGCCCGAGAGCGTGTTCACCGGACGGGTCGTGCCGGTGTAGCTGTCGAGAACCACGAGGTCCAGGCCGGCGGCCCGGCGGGCGTCTTCCCGCGTCCGCTCTCGCTCGAGGTCGAACCGCCCGCTCGTCATGCTCCGCAGCCTCTGCGACGCGGCCACGAGCACATCGTCGAGGAGCGCGCCGAGCACGTAACGGTGCAAGGTGATGCCGTGCGGGTTCTGGCCGTTGACGATCTCGGACACGTGCGCCACGCAGCCGAACTCGGCTTGTGCCTTTTGGCGGCGGACGGCAAGCGCCACGAGCGCATCGATGATCGCCACCAGACGGCGCAATCGCTCCGTAGCCTCGCCCTGCTCCTGGCTCTTCTTCTCAACCCCGGCGTCCAATCCCTGCACGCGGGCGTCGAGCGCCGCGACGTCGGGAACGTCGGTGGACGGGCTGGCCTTCACGGCACGCGCGGCCCGATCCTTCGCCGCGCCCAGCGCCGTCCTGAA
>Ga0209391_10002054_pt1 | contig 10529 bp, 6 predicted proteins | sample PPLLak3March2015_FD_187246 | JGI IMG/M metagenome (GOLD analysis project Ga0209391, IMG submission 187246) | Freshwater sediment microbial communities from Prairie Pothole Lake near Jamestown, North Dakota, USA - PPLs Lake P7 Core (1) Depth... | ecosystem: Environmental > Aquatic > Freshwater >... | reverse complement strand
CGTCCTGCAGATTTTCCGGGGCGGCCGCTATCGCTGCGGCGACCTGTTCCTTGCCAAAGGCTGAGGGATTTGAAGTAGGCGCGCGTTTCATGTTTGTCACCATAACGACAAGAAATCAATCGAGCGCCATTGTCGCGCCCGGTCCAAACCAGAAAGACAACGCGGTCGTGAAACCAGGCAAGGCTTTGCAGCCGTTTTTCGCCATACTGCTCGCGCTCGTCTTCCACTGTGACCATCGGGGCATCGAATAGGCAATCAAGCCGCGCAAAGTCAATTCCGTGAGCCTTGAGGTTTGCCTTGCGCTTGCCTTCGTCCCAAGTGATCATATTTTATTGTAGTTACGTAAAGCTACTAATGTCCAGTCATTTGATGTTTCGGCACCAGGAGACGAAGGTGAAGCCAGCGCCCTCGATTTTTGCCGTTCTTTCCCAGTCGACCGCAGCAATCTCCGGAAACCAGGCATCGCCTTCGGGTTCGAGGTCGACCTCCGTTATCTCCAGGCGGTCGGCGACGGCCATCGCCTGCTTGTAGATCTGCTCGCCGCCGATGATGAAAACGGTTGCTGCGACCATGGAATCTGCGGCTGGCCCTTGGGTCGACGCCAGTTTCAGGGCGTTTTCCAGCGAGTCGGCGACTTCGGCACCGGGCGCGGGGAAGTCGGCCTGGCGGCTGATGACGATGTTGCGCCGGCCGGGCAGGGGACGGAAGCGTGGCGGCAGCGATTCCCAGGTCTTGCGGCCCATGATGACCGTGTGGCCCGAAGTCAGCGCCTTGAAGTGCGCCATGTCTTCGGGAATGTTCCAGAGCAGTTTGTTGTCCTTGCCGATCACCCGGTTGCGGGCGACGGCCGCGATGATAACGATCTCGGACACTGGAATCTTCAGGCGCGGGCGGCGATGGCGTCGCGATACAGGTTCACGTACTCGTGGGCCGCGTGTTCCCAGGAGAAGTCGCGGCGCATGCCGTTCTGCTGGATGCGCTGCCAGAGCCGGCGGTCGTGCCAGCAGCGCGTGGCGCGCTCGAGCACCAGCCACAGGGCGTGCGGTGTTGCCGCGTCGACGACGAAGCCGTTGGCTGTTTTAGCCGCCAGCGTCGCCCCGCTGACGTCGATCACGGTATCGGCCAGGCCGCCGGTGGCGCGGACGATGGGCGGCGTGCCGTAGCGCAGGCTGTACATCTGGTTCAGCCCGCACGGCTCGAAGCGCGACGGCATCAGGAAGCAGTCGGCGCCGGCCTCGATGCGGTGCGCGAGCGTCTCGTCGAAGCCGATGCGGACGGCAACCTGCCCGGGGTAACGCGCTGCCAGTTCGCGGAAGCCGGCTTCCATGACCTTGTCGCCGCTGCCGAGCAGGACCAGTTGCCCTGGCAGGAGGGTGATGCTTTCGCCCAGCGTCAGCACGAGGTCGAGGCCCTTCTGCTCGGTCAGGCGGCTGATGACGCCGAACAGCGGCCGGTCGTCGCCGACGGCCAGCCCCATTTCAGCTTGCAGCGCAAGCTTGTTGGCGCGCTTGCTGGCCAGCCGGTTGGCGGCGTAGCGCGCCGCCAGCGCCGGGTCGGACGCCGGGTTCCAGACGGCGCTGTCGACGCCATTGAGGATGCCGCGCAGGTCGCCGGTGCGGTGGCGCAGCAGCGGCGCCAGCCCGTAGCCGAACGCCTCATCCTGGATTTCGCGGGCGTAGGTCGGGCTGACCGTCGAGATCAGCGTCGCCAGTTGCAGGCCGGCCTTGAGGAAGGAGAGCAGGCCGTGGTATTCGACGCCGTCGAAGGCCCAGGCTGCTGCGGGCAGACCGAGGGCCGGCAGGTGGTCGGCCGTGAAATTGCCCTGGAAGGCGATGTTGTGCACGGTGACGACGCTCGCCGCGCCGCCTTCGTAATGCAGCCAGGCCGGGGCGAGGGCGCTCTGCCAGTCGTTGGCATGGACGACGTCGGGCTGCCAGCCGAGCGGTGAACCGGGCTGGCCGAGCAGCGCGGCGACGCGCGACAGCAGGCCAAAGCGGATGCCGTTGTCGGCCCGGTCGTGGCCGAGGGCATCGAGATAGGGGTTGCCGGGGTGGTCGAACAGTTCGGGGCAGTCGAGCAGGATCAGCGGCAGTCCGTCGCCGGTCGTCGCCGCAAGCAGGCGGGCGGGCGGCAGCGCGGGGGCGAGCGCCGGCAGTTGGGCGACCACGGCGGCGTCGGGAAACGCCTGCAGCAGCGCCGGGTAGGCCGGCAGCAGCACACGCACGTCATGCCCGGCCCGGTGCAGCGCCGCCGGCAGCGCGGCGGCGACATCGCCGAGGCCGCCGGTCTTGACCCACGGCGCCATCTCGGAGCTGACGAAGAGAACAGCGGGATCGCTCATGGCGTGCGCAGCGCGGCGAGCAGGCCGCGCGTCGAGGCGTCGAAGCCGCTGGCGTCGTCGTCGCCCGCGAGCACGGGCGTCAGCCGGTTGGCCAGTTGCTTGCCCAGTTCGACGCCCCACTGGTCGAAGGAATTCAGGTTCCACAGCACGCCCAGGCAGAACACCTTGTGCTCGTAGAGGGCGATCAGTTCGCCGAGCGAGCGCGGCGACAGCGCCGGCAGCACGAGCGTGGTCGACGGCTGGTTGCCGGGGAAAACCTTGAACGGGACGAGGTTTTCCGGGGTGCCGGCGGCCTCGACTTCTTGGCGCGTCTGGCCGAAGGCGAGCGCCGCCGACTGCGCCAGGCAGTTGGCGAGCAGATTGGCGTGGTGGCCGGGCAGCGGGAAATCGGAAGCGCGCAGCGCGATGAAATCGCAGGGAATCAGGCGGCCGCCCTGGTGGATCAACTGGTAGAACGAGTGCTGGCCGTTGGTGCCGGCCTCGCCCCACAGCACCGGGCAGGTGGCGACGCCGACCGCTTCGCCGTTGCGGCCGGTCTGCTTGCCGTTGCTCTCCATTTCGAGCTGCTGCAGGTAGGCGGGGAGCAGTGCCAGCGACTGGCTGTAGGGCAGCACGGCGTGGCTGGCGGCGCCGAGGAAGCTGGTGTTCCAGACGGCGAGCAGCGCCAGCGTCAGCGGCAGGTTCTCGGCGGCGGGGGCGGCGATGAAGTGGCGGTCCATGGCGTGCGCGCCGGCCAGCAGTTGTTCGAAGTGGTGCCAGCCGACGGCCAGCGCGACCGGCAGCCCGATCGCCGACCACAGAGAGAAGCGGCCCCCGACCCAGTCCCAGAATTCGAAGACATTGTCGGGCGCGATGCCGAACGCGCGCGTCGCCTCCAGGTTGGTCGACAGTGCGACGAAATGGCGGGTGACCGCAGCGTCACTACCGGCGGCGGCGACCAGCCAGTCGCGGGCGGTATGCGCGTTGGCCAGCGTCTCCAGGGTCGTGAAGGTCTTGCTGGCGACGATGAAGAGCGTCGTGCGCGGGTTGAGCCTGGCGAGCAGCGGGGCGATGTCGGCGCCATCGACGTTGGCGACGAAATGCACGGCGAGGTCGGGCTGCTGCCAGGCAGCCAGCGCGCGGACGACCATGCGCGGGCCGAGATCGGAGCCACCGATGCCGATATTGACGACGTCGGTGATCCGCTCGCCGGAAAAGCCGCGCCAGTCGCCGCCGTGGATGCGCTCGCAGAAGCGCTGCAGGCGCGCGAGCACCGCCCGCACTTCCGGCGGCGCGGCGGCGCCGGCGCGCAGGGCCATGTGGCGGACGGCGCGGCCCTCGGTGTGGTTGATCTGCTCGCCGGCCAACATCTTCTGTTTCCAGCCGTCGAGGTCGGCGGCCCGGGCCAGCGCGTGGAGCAGGGCGAACGTTTCCGTGGTGATCCGCTGCTTCGAGAAATCAAGCAGCAGGCCGTCCTGGCGCAGGGAGAAAGTCGCGAAGCGCCCGGCATCAGCGGCGAACAGGTCGCGCAGGTGGAGCGGGCGCACGGCCTCGGCGTGAGCCGCCAGGGCGCGCCAGGCAGGCGAATCGACGACGCTCATAGCCAGATCATCAGCCCCGGCTCGAACTTGTGGATCAGTGCCGGATGCGAGGGGAAGATACGGATCCGGTACTCGAGCCGGCCGCAGTTCTCGGGTCGCAGGTCGAAGGTGTACAGCGTCTCGCCGTTGCCGGTCACGCCTTCGCTGCGCAACGGGTAATGGCGGGCGCGCTTGCTGAAGTTGCTGCCGTTGCCGGGGCGGCCGATCAGCACCTCGACGGTGACGTCTTCCGGGCTCAGGCCGTTAAGCTGCACGGCCACCTGGAGATTGAGCGACTTGCCGAAGGGGAGGCGGTGCTCGGCGGTGTCGAGACGATACAGGCGCACGCCCGGCCAGGCGCCACGAACCCGGGCCTTCCACTCGGCGACGGTACGGGCGACCGCGAAATCATTGTTGGCGAAGCGGCGACCGTGCATGCTGGCCGGCGCATAGAACTTCCTGGCGTACTCGGCGACCATGCGGATGACGTTGAAGCGGGGCGAGATCGTCATGATCGAGTGCTTGGCCATCGCCACCCATTCCGGCGAGTAACCCAGGGGACCGGTGCGGTAATAGGTCGGGATGATGTGGTCCTGCAGGAGTTCGTAGAGCGTGCGCGCTTCCTCGGCGTCGCGCTGGGGATCGTCGAGGTGGCCCGGCGCCGGCTTGATCGTCCAGCCGTTCAGCACATCGCCGCTGTCGTCGTAGCCTTCGCCCCACCAGCCGTCGAGCACCGAGAGATTCAGCGCGCCGTTCATCGCCGCCTTCATGCCCGAGGTGCCGGACGCTTCGAGCGGGTAGATCGGGTTGTTGAGCCAGACATCGACGCCGGCGACCAATGTGCGCGCCAGGTGCAGGTCGTAGCCTTCGACCAGCAGGATGCGGCCCTCGAATTCCGGGCGCTTGGCCATCTCGGCGATCTTGCGGATCAGGTCCTGGCCCGGCTTGTCGGCCGGGTGGGCCTTGCCGGCGAACAGGAAGAGGACCGGCCGGCCGGCCTGCGAGATGATCTCCGCCAGCCTTCCAGGGTTCTGGAAGAGCAGCGCCGCGCGCTTGTAGGTGGCGAAGCGGCGAGCGAAGCCGATGGTCAGGATGTTCGGGTTGTGCGGGTCGGCGAACTTGAGCAGGCGATCGACGTGGGAGGGCGAGCCCTGGTTGCGCTGGTGCTGTTCGCGGATGCGGACGCAGACCTGCTGCAGGAGCTGCGACTTGAGTTGCTGGCGGATGCTCCAGAAGGTCTGGTCGGGAATCCTGGCGATGCCGTCCCAGCTGTCCGGCTCGGTCTGGCGCTCGCGCCAGCCGGTGCCAAGGTAGCGTTCGAAGGTCTCGTGCCATTCGGTGGCCAGGAAGGTCGGCAGGTGCACCCCGTTGGTGATGTAGTCCATCGGGTTTTCTTCGGGCTCGATCTGCGGCCACAGGTAGCGGCAGATGGTGGCCGAGACGTCGCCGTGAATGCGCGAGACGCCGTTGTGCTGGCGTGAGCCGCGCAGGGCGAGCGCGGTCATGTTGAATTCGTTCTTGCCCGGCTCGGCGCCGAGGCCGAGCAGGCTTTCGCAGGACACCCCGACCCCGTGGCACCAGCTGGAAAAGTAGTGGCGCATCATCTCTTCGGAGAAATGATCGTGCCCCGCGGGTACTGGCGTATGCGTGGTGAACACGACGTTCGCGGCGACCGCCTCGATGGCGGCCGCGTATGGCAGGCCGCCGGCGACCAGGCTGCGGATGCGTTCGAGGATGAGGAACGCGGCATGGCCTTCGTTGACGTGCCAGACCGTCGGCTTGAGGCCGAGGACGGCAAGGGCGCGAACGCCGCCGACGCCGAGCAGGATCTCCTGCTCGATGCGGGCCGTCCGGTCGCCGCCGTAGAGGCGGTGGGTGATCTCGCGGTCATGGACCGAGTTCTGGGGCAGCCAGGTGTCGAGCAGGACCAGGCGGACGTGGCCGACGCGGACTTCCCAGACCTTGGCGTGCACGGTGCGGCCAGGGAATTCGACCGCGATCACGACATCCTGTCCGTTGGCGTCGTGCAGCGGCGAAATCGGCAGGTCGTCGAAGTCGGAATCGGAGTAGGCCGCCTGCTGCGTGCCGTCGGCGTCGAGCGTCTGGTGGAAATAGCCCTGGCGGTAGAGCAGGCCGACGCCGATGAAGGGCAGGCCCATGTCGCTGGCGCCCTTGCAGTGGTCGCCGGCCAGGATGCCGAGGCCGCCAGAGTAGATCGGCAGGCTTTCGTGGAAGCCGAATTCGGCGCAGAAGTAGGCGATCAGGTCGTCTTTCTTGAACGACTGGCCGTGCACATGGGCCATGTTGGGCAGCTCGTGGTAGCTGCTGTAGGCCGAGATGACGCGTTTCAGGCTGCCGAGAAAGACCGGATTCTCGGCAGCCGCCTCGAGGCCCTTCTGGTCGGCGCGCTTGAGGAAGGCCTTGGGATTGTGGTTGGTCGCCTTCCACAATTGATCCGACAGCTGCGCAAACAGCGAGCGCGTCGAACGGTCCCAGCTGTACCACAGGTTGCCGGCAAGATCCTCGAGCGGTTCGAGGCGCGCCGGGATCTTCGGATTGACTTCGAGTTTGAATACGGTTCCGGTCATGGTGTGCTGGTTTCGATGGTCAGTTGGAGTTGGAGGGTGCAGTCGTCGTCGGGCAGGTGCCAGAGGAAGGCGATTTCGACCGCCTGCATGATTTTCTCAAAGCCTGCCTCCGATTGGGAGACTGTCTGCTGCGGTCGACCGGCTATTTCACCCGGAATCGACGCGGCGAGCCGCACGCGCCCGCCGAGGACGTCGTCCTCGAGCACGAGCGAGCTGGCTTCGGCGAGGTCGAGCGGCTCGCCGAAGCCGCCGGCAACGCTGCCGTCGGCAAGCACGTAGCGGCCGAGAAAGCCGTCGCAGCTCGGCATCGCCAGGTTCAGCCGGGTGACGAAGCGGCGCCCGGCGAAGCCGTTGAGCTGCCAGCGCACGGTCGCTGTGGCGCCGGCGAGGGACCAGGTCTTGACGATGCCGGGGCGCGCGAAGGCGAGGGTGGCGGCGTCGACCAGGTGGTAGTCGCTGACCGCGTCATTGTCGATCGCGTCCAGCCACAGCGCGCGCGGCAGCGCGTCGGGGACGATGTCCGCCACCGTCACCGGATGCTTGAAGCGGACGATGTCGTGCGCCGAGGCGATTCCTTCGCCGGCGTGCTCGCGCGGCCCGCCGGCGATCTTGTCGTGGTAGTGCTCGCGGTAGCGGCGCAGCGTGTCGGCAAAGTTGTGGGCGAGGGGGTAGCTGCTCAGTTCGTGCGCGGCGGCGAGGCCGTCGTCGCGCAAGACGACCTGGAGCGCGGCGTTGTGCGCGAGCAGTTCGGTTTTGCCATCGAAATCGAGGTCGACCGCAACCAGTGCCGGGCGCGGCTGGCGGGCGTCGAGCCTGGCCTCCAGCGCGACGATGTTGTGCCACACGGCGCGCCGCAGGTGGGGCAGGTAGAGGCCGCCGAACAGGCCGTGCCAGTAGGCGTCATTGGCCTGCGCGCGGTAGAGGTCGGCGGTCAGTTCGGGCGGTGCCTCGGGCAGCGCGGCGAGCCGTTCCGACAGGCCGAGCATGCGCTTGTGCATCCAGTTGGCTTCGGCATAGCGGGTCAGGAAGTTGCGCCAGATGCCGCCGCGGATGAAAGGCCGGTGCAGGTCGCCGCGCCCCGCCGCCTTCTCGTCGGCGAGCAGGTCCGAGTAGATGCCCGCCGCCGGCATCGGCAGCGTCCATTCGTTCATCTCGCTGTACGACGCGGTCGGCAGGTAGACGATGCCGCGCGTCGCGTTGGCGGCGTGAAAGTCGGCGTAGGTCGCGGTGCGGATCTTCGGGCTGGCCAGCACGCCCTCGATCAGTGCCTTGAGCCAGCCGCGGTGGTACACCCAGTCGTAGGTTTCCGGCCAGATGCCGAACTTCTCGATGTCGTCGAAATAGACGGCGGCGGCGTGGCCCTCGTCGGCGAGGCCTTCCAGGTAGCCGATTACCTCGTGCGCCGGCGAGAAGGGCAGGCGGTAGCGCAGCGCCTCGGAAATCGGGAAGAGGTCGAGGCGGGTGCCGCCTTCCTCGGTGCTGAAGAAGCCGTCGAGCTCGGCGGTCGCCTTGCCGGTGCAAAAGAAATGATAGTCGTCGACCGTCACGTAGCCGATGCCGGTCGCGGCCAGCGCCGGCACGACGGACGATTCCCAGACGCGCTCGGTCAGCCAGGCGCCCTGCGGACGGACGCCGGTCCACGCGGTGAGCTTGTCGTTCAGCGTCTGCATCTGGCCGACGCGGTCGCGGTGCGGAATCGCGGCGAGCACCGGCTCGGTGTCGCCGGAACTGAACAGTTCGACCTGGCCGCGGCGGACCATCGCCGCCAGCAGTTCCATGTCCGCCGGATGGCGTTCGCGCAGCCAGTCGAGCAGCCAGCCGGAAAAGTGCGCGGCGAAGCGGAAATCGGGGTAGGCGTGCAGGGTTTCGAGAAAGGGCTTGTAGCAGCGCTGGTGCGCGTCTTCGATGACTTCCGGGAAATTGCCCACCGGTTGGTGGGCATGGACGCCGAGGAGCAGGGTAACCGCTTGGTTCATTGTGAAACTTTCTTTCGCCGCGGTGTGCGCGGGGGGATACTGGTTCAAGTGGCGCGGCGCATGGTGCCGCCGCTTTCCGGCGAACCGGCACCGTGGCTGATGGGGTGGTCGAGGCTGGCGGGAGCCGGCAGTTGCAGCAGGTGGTAGAGCGACCTCACGTTGGCGCGGAAGAGGCTGTCGAAGCTGGCCACCGATTGCGGCGAGTTGTAGTCGCCCAGCCACCAGAACCAGTCGGAGCTTTCGCAGACAGCCAGCCGGTGCAGCACCGCGGCCCGCTCGGCGGGCGTCAGGCGACCGCTCTCCAGCGCGCGGTCGACGCTCTGCTTGGCCTCGCAGAGGAGGTCCCAGGCCCGGTTCTTGTCGTTGTGGCCGAGCCAGGTCGACAGCGTGCCGTACACCCAACTGCCGGCCGTCAGCCGCGGCAGGCGCTGGCGACGGTCGTGGTGCTCGCGCGCCGCTTCGGCGAGCGTCACCGTGCGGATCTCCGCGTTCTTTTCGAGCGCGTCGTAAAGGTCGGAAAAGAAGTACCAGGCGTTGTACGGGTAGTATTCCCAGGCGTTCTCACCGTCCAGGAAGACCGGGATCAGGCTGCTGCCGTCCCCGGCATGGACCGCCTGCAGCTCGGTCATGAAGGCCTGGGCGGCGTCGCGGCCGTGCCAGTTGGCGTACTCGAAACCGAGCAGGTCGGAAAGGCGTTCGTTGCGGAAGAAGAGCGTGATGTCGCCCGGCGTTCCCGCCGGCGCCTGCCAGGCCACGCTCGTGCTTGCCGCGTTGCCCGCCGAGTGGCGGAGGACGCCATGGCTGCTGGCGGTCCACGCGAAGCCGGCATCGCCGATCTGGTTGAGGAACGCCGCCGACAGGGCGCCCTCGGCTGGCCACATGCCGGCCGGCGGCGTGCCGAAACGCGCGGCATGGCTGGTCCGGGCGCTGTCGATGTGGGCGGCGACCCGCGAGCGCCCGCCCGGGTATTCCGGCGACGACGGCAGCGGGCTTTCCGGCCACGCCTCGCGCGCTGCCTTGAAGTCGAGCAGCAACGGCGCCAGCGGATGGCCGGCCGGGGTGCAGGAAAGTTCGATCTGGCCGGTTTCGGCCAGCGTGCGGTAGCGCGGGATCAGCCGGTGCAGTACGTCGCCGATCTCGGCCAGCAGTTGCGCGCGGTCCTCGAGGTCGAAGGCATCGCCCTTGGCCATCAGTCGCGGTACCAGATGGCCGTCGCGGCGCAGGCTTTCGCCGGTCCAGACGAGCATGAACCAGACGGCGAGGTCGACGTAGAAGCTGCCGTCCAGGTAGCGCATGGCGTTGGCGTCCTGCGCCCGGACGAAGGCGAGCAGGTCGCGCAGGCGGCGATACGGGGCGAACGGTTCGAGCATGGTCGGCGCGTGGCAGCGGAAAGCCATGTCGAGCAGCCAGTCCTTCTCTTCCGCCGTCAGCAGGTCGGGGTCGGGGTGGGCGATGATGCGCAGCAACGGATCCCGCCACTGCCCGCCGCCGAGCTGGTCGCAGTAGTCCTCGATCTGGTCGAGCAGCACCGGCACGAAATTGACCGTGCACCGTACCCCGGGATGGCGCTCGAGGTGGCTGGCCATGTCGGTGTAGTCCTTGAGCGCGTGCAGCAGCACCCAGGGCAGCACGAAATCGCCGCTTTCCGGGTGCCGGTAGTCCGGCTGGTGCATGTGCCAGAGGAAGGCGAGATCAGCCATCGTACATTGGTGTGGCGCCCTGGCCGAGCATTTCCGGCGTGACCAGCGTGATGCCGCTCGGCGTCACGAAGAAGCGCCGGCGGTCTTCTTCGGCGTCCTCGCCGATCACCATGCCTTCCGGGATGCGGCAGCGCTTGTCGATGACACAGCGCCGGAGCCGCGCGTGGCGGCCGACATCGACACCGGGCAGGACGACCGAATCCTCGACCGTCGCCCAGCTATGCACATAAACGTTGCTGAACAGCAGCGAGCGCCGCACCGACGCCCCGGAGATGATGCAGCCGCCGGAAATCAGCGAATCGACGGCCGTCCCGCGGCGGTCGTCGTCGTCGAAGACGAACTTGGCCGGCGGCAACTGCTCCTGG
>Ga0209391_10002053_pt1 | contig 10529 bp, 8 predicted proteins | sample PPLLak3March2015_FD_187246 | JGI IMG/M metagenome (GOLD analysis project Ga0209391, IMG submission 187246) | Freshwater sediment microbial communities from Prairie Pothole Lake near Jamestown, North Dakota, USA - PPLs Lake P7 Core (1) Depth... | ecosystem: Environmental > Aquatic > Freshwater >... | reverse complement strand
GTGCCCGGCGAGGCGGTGTGCTGGTTCAACGGCACGGAGTACGAGGACGGCACCTACGTCGTGAGCGGCTCGCAGCTGCTGCAGTGCAGCCGCGGCGTGTGGGTCGAGTCCGCCGCCAGCGACCCTCGCAACCTCTAGCCGGGCGCCGGGGGCGGCGGCAGCCAGAACCGGACGACGGCCCCGCCGCCGTCGTCGCGGTTCCCGGCCTCGAGCGTGCCGCCGTGCGCCTCGACGATCTCGCGACACAGCGTGAGCCCGAGGCCGCTGCCGGCGGCCTTGGTCGAATAGAATGGCAGCAGTGCGTTCGTCAGCACCTCGGGACTCATCCCCGATCCACGGTCCCACACCTCGACGCTCCAGCCGCCGCGGCTCTGCGACACCCGGACCTGCGTCTGCCCGGTCGGCGATCCGGCCTCGGCAGCATTCTTGAGCAGGTTGATCATGACCTGCTCGACCTGCGACTCGTCGAACCAGCCCGTGCCCGAAGGCGGATCGCCGTCCACCCCGAACGCGCTCACCGCCTGCAGCGAGCCGAGGAAGCGGCGCCATTCCACGGCCGACGGCCGTGGCCGGGGCAGCTTCGCGAAACGGGAATAGCCGTCCACGAACTGCGACAGGTGTGACATCCGCTCGTCGATGGCGGCGAACACCCGGCGCAGCTGCGCCGGGTCCGGGTGCTCGGCGAGGCGCTGCCCCGACTGGGCGAGCGAGGCAATCGGCGCCACAGAATTGTTGATCTCGTGCGCGATCACGCGGATCACCTTCTTCCACACCGTCACTTCCTGCGCGTTCATCTCGCGCGTCAGCTGCTTCAGCAGGCGCAGCCGATGCGGCTGGCCGTTCAGCAGGAACGCGCGGTGCGAGACGTGAAACACCTGCGCGTCGCCGCCGAGCGGCGCCGTGAAGAGCCGATCGTGCTCACCCTCGAGCGCCTCGCGCATCGAAGGTGGCAACGCCTCGAGGAGCCCGCCGAGCGCGAGGCCCTCGAGCTTGCGCCCGCCGCCGAGCAGCTGCCGCGCCGCGAGGTTCGCGTAAAGGATCGCGCCGTTCGCATTGGTCAGCAGCAGCGCGAGCGGCGATGCCTGGATCACCGTGTCGAGCAGCAGTTCGCGCTGGTAGAGGTCCTGGCGCTGCATCCGCAGGCGTGCGCCGAGCCCGTTGTAGGCGACGACGAGCCGTCGCAGGCGCGCGTCGTCCACGGACTCGCCGATGCTCATGCTGTAGTCGCTGTCGTGCAGGCTGGTCAGGCCGTCCGCGAGCGCGTCGAGCAGCTGCTCCTGGCGCCGCAGCGGGCGGCGCAGCGCGATCGTGAGTGCACCGTAGGCCAGCAAGGTGAAGGCCATCGCAAGCAGCCGGGCCGGCCACGACAGGTCCGCCAGTGCGAGCGCGCCGAGAGTCAGCGCGCCGAGGGCAGACAGCAGGATCGTCACGGTGCGCTGGCGCATGCCTCAGCGCCCGTCCGTCGCGCTGGCAGCGATGCCGAGCTTCTCCATGCGCCGGTAAAGGGACTGGCGGGTCAGGCCGAGCTCCCGTGCTGCCTTGGCGACCACGCCTTCGTGGCGCGCCAGCGCGGCCTCGATCTCGACTCGGTCGGGCTCGCGCGCCGGCATCGCCGCATCGACCGCGCCGCTGCCCGGCGGCAGCACGAGGTCCTGCGCCGCGATGCGGTGCGAGGTTGCCAGCAGGCAGGCGCGGCGAATGCTGTTGCGCAGCTCGCGCACGTTGCCGGGCCAGTCGTGGCGCAGCAGCGCGCGCTCCGCGTCCGGGTCGAGCTCGTAGCCCGTCTCGAGGAAGTGTCGGGCGAGGGGCAGCACGTCCTCGCGCCGCTCCGCGAGCGGCGGTACCTGCAACTCGATGACGTTGAGGCGATAGTAGAGGTCTTCCCGGAACCGGCCCTCGCGGATCGCCTCGGCCAGCGGCGCGTTGGTCGCCGAGATGATGCGCACGCGCACCCGCCGCGTCTGGCTCGAGCCCAGGCGCTCGAACTCGCCGGTCTGCAGCACCCGCAGCAGCTTCGCCTGCCCCGCCGTCGAGAGGTTGCCGATCTCGTCGAGGAACAGCGTGCCGCCGTCGGCGGCCTCGAAGCGACCCTCGCGTGCCTTCGCGCCGGTGAACGCGCCCGCCTCCGCGCCGAACAGCTCGCTCTCGAGCAGCTCCGACGGCAGCGCGCCCGCGTTGACGCGCACGAACGGGCCCGACTTCGCCGCGGAATTCGCCTGGATGATCTCGGCGAGGATCTCCTTGCCGACGCCGTTCGGCCCGGTGATCAGCACCGGCACGTCGGCCCGTGCAACCTGCGTGGCCATCTGCACCACGGCGTGCATCGCCGCGCTGCGATAGACGATGCCGCGCAGGTCGAACTTCGCCGCAAGTTCAGCGTGCGACCGGTCCACCCGCGCGAGGCGCTCGCGCTCGGCCGCGAGCGCGGCCCGCAGCTCGAGCAGGTTGCGGACGGTCGTGACCAGCCGCGCGTTGTCCCAGGGCTTGGCGAGGTAATCGGCCGCGCCGGCCTTGACGAGCTCGACCGCCGTCTCGAGGTGCGTCCACGCGGTGAGCAGCACCACGGGCAGGTCGGGCTGCGCCGCCCGCAGGGCCCGGAACAGCGCGATGCCCTCGTCGCCCGAGGTGGCCTCGCGCTGGAAGTTCATGTCCTGGATGACGAGGTCGATGCCGCCGCGCGCGACGCGCTCGAGGCCCTCGCGGGCCGTGGCGGCGCACTCGACGCGGGCTCCCTCCAGCGTCAGCAGCACGTCGAGCGCCGTGCGCACGGCGTCGTTGTCGTCGATGACGAGTAGCGTTCGTCCGTGCATCCGTCGCCCTGCGACCTGCCCCTGCGTGACCTCAGACCGTGCGGGTCGCGATTGCCGGCGAGACCATGGACGCGCGGCGCGCGGGCCGCAACGCCGCGGCCAGGCTGACCACCCACAGCACCACCACCCCGCCGACCAGATAATAGAGGTTCAGGCGCGGGAGTTCGAACGTCGTGCTGAGCCAGTAGCCGAGCAGCAGCGCGAGCACGCAGCCGAAGAGGACCCCGACGGTCGTGATCAGCCAGTTCTCGGCGAGGAAGTAGTGCAGGATGTCGGTCCGCCGCGCGCCGACGGCCCTGCGCGTGCCGATCTGCTTGGTACGCGTGCTGACGTTGAACGCCGCGAGGCCGAAGATGCCGAGCGCGGCGATCCCGAGCAGCAGCGCGACCACCACGCCGAGGTACACCGCCATGGCCCGGTCGCTCGCGTAGGACGAGGCCGCGACGTACTCGAGCGAGCGCACGCGGAGGATGACGCGGCCGTTGTCGATCTTGCCGAGCGCTTCCTCCGCCGCCCGCATCGCCTCGTCCCGCCGGCCCGGCTTCGCGCGCACCATGTAGCGGGCGGTCTGCTCGTCGGCGATCACCGGGAACAGCGCGACGTTGCCGACCTTGTCCCAGCTCGGCCACGAGCCGTGCATGTGGTCGATGATGCCGATCACCGTGACCGGGTCGCCCAGGCCCGTGTAGAGGGTCTTGCCGAGCGCGGACGCGCCCGGGAACAGCTCCGCGGCGACGTCGCGGGTGATGATGATCTCGCTCGGCGACTCGGAGCTGTTGCGATCGAATTTCCGCACGACCGACGCCTCGAAGTTCCGGCCCTCGGCGAGCCGGGTGCCGAAGGTCTCGATGCCCTGCTCGTCCACCTGGAAGTAGTTGATGTCGCCGCGGCGGCCCTTCTCGGCGGGCTCCGTGTACATCGACGTGCTCGAGCCGCCGCCCGACAGCGGTATCGCGTGGACGGTCGTCGCGGCCTCGACGCCCGGCAGGCCGCGCAGCACCCGGAGGTCCTCGCGCATCGTGGCCTCTCCCTGGAAGCGGTCACTCGAGGGCACCCACGCGACGAAGAAGATGTTCGCCACGTCCATGCCGGGGTCGCGGCCGATCAGGTCGAGGCGCTGCTTGATGATGTAGAGCGAGTTCACCGTGATGGCGAGCGCGAACGCGATCTGCAGCGCCACCAGGATGGCGCCCGTGGGGCTTCGGCGCAGCGAACTGAGGATCGGCTTGATGTCCATGTGCGTGTCCTTGGTGCTACTGCGTCTTGAGGTAGACGGCGGGCGCCGTCCGGCCGATGCGCCACGAGGGGTACAGCCCGGCCACGGCGCCCGCTAGCAACGCCAGTCCGAGCGTCACGAGCACGACGACCGGATCGATCTCGGTGAGCCGCTCGTAAGCGCCACGGTCGAAGTCCGAGCCGTAGAGCGCGCGGATGCCGGCGAGGCCGCCGATCGCGAGCAGCAGCCCGAGCACGCCGCCGGCGAGGCCGATCAGCACCACCTCCGTCATGTGCTGGCGGACGATGTCGCGGCGGCTGGCGCCGAGGGCGCGACGCAGGCCCGTGAGCGGCGCCGCGTTCAGGAACTTGGCGAGCAGCAGGCCGACGACGTTGACGAGGCAGACGCCGAGGAACAGCAGCGCGATGCCGATCAGAACGCGGTTATCGCGCTTCACGACCTCGTTGCGATCGAGCCACTGCTCGACGTCGTACAGGCGGTTGTTGAGTGGCCGCTCCATGCGACCCGCGGCCTTCTGGCTGCGGGCGTAGTTGTCGAGGAACGCCTGGTAGCGGTCGCGGTCGGCCGCGGTCGGCAGCTCGACCCAGAACTGCAGCCAGACGCACTCGGAGTTCAGGAAATCCTGGTAGGACTCGCCCTCCTCGGCCTTCCAGCAGTTGGTGTTGCCGTAGACGGGCAGCTCGAGCGAGCGCCCCCATCCGTAGGGGATGTAGGCGTCCTCGGGATCGTCGAACGCGCCGTTGTTGAGGTCGAAGAACTTCGGACTCGGCGCCCACGGTTCGAGCACCCCGGCGACCCGGTACTCGACGGTGCCGAGCTTGACGGTGCGGCCGACGCTGTCCTCGCCGCCGAACACCTTTTCGTTGGTCTCGTGGCTCAGCACGACCAGGGGCTGCGGCCCCTGGTCCGCCGCTGCGTCCCAGCCCTGGCCGTACTGGAACGGCACGTCGAACATCGGGAAGAACTCGTGGGAGGTGACGCGCACGGTGGCGTTGAACGGCTTGACGCCCGCGCGCTCGGGCAGCAGCAGCGCGCCCGACTTGTACATCACGAGGCTGCGGGACGCGACCTTCGCGCCGTAGAGGGCCATGGCGTCGCGGTAGGTCAGGAGTTGCGGCGGATTGTCCGGGTTCTCGTCGTCGTACGGGCGGCTCGCGCTCCAGGTGTCGAGCGTCACGGCGTGCAGCCGGTCGCTCTTCTCCGGGATCGGGTTCGTGGCCATGGCGTGGTAGATCGTGAACGTGACCGTGCACACGGCGATGCCGAGGGCGATCGCGAGCACCATCAGCGACGACAGCCCCGGGTGGCGCCTGAGGCTGTCGAACGCGAGGCGCAGGTCGTACGAGAACATGTTGTGGGTCTCCGTGTGTGCCGATCAGGCCCGCGCCAAAGCGTCGGCGGCCGGAGGGTGCAGCACCGTGACCGACGCCGGGTGCGCCTCGTACGGCTTGTAGTCCGTGATCTGACCGTCGACGACCTGCACGTTGCGGTGTGCGCGGCGGGCGAGCTCCGGGTCGTGGGTCACCATCACGATCGTGGCACCCATGCCGTTGATCTGCTCGAGCAGGTCCAGCACCTGCCTCGCCATCAGCGAGTCGAGGTTGCCGGTCGGCTCGTCCGCGAGCAGCAGCGCGGGATCGCCGGCGAGCGCGCGCGCGATCGCCACCCGCTGCTGCTGGCCGCCGGAGAGCTGCGAGGGCAGGTGCTTGACGCGCGAGGTCAGTCCGACGAGATCGAGCGCGGAGTTGATGCGCTCGCGGCGCTCCGCGGCCGGCAGCCGGCGATAGCGCAGCGGCACGTCGACGTTGTCGAAGACGTTGAGATCCGGGATCAGGTTGAAGCTCTGGAAGATGAAGCCGATCTTGTGGTTGCGGACGCGCGAGCGCGCGTCGTCGTCGAGCCGGCTCACGTCCTCGCCGTCGAGGCGATAGCTGCCGGAGTCGAAGGTCTCGAGCAGGCCGGCGACGTTCAGGAACGTGGTCTTGCCGGAGCCCGAGGGCCCGGTCACCGCGACGAACTCGCCCTTCTCGACCTTGAGGCTGAACTCGCGCAGCGCGTGCGTCTCGAGCAGGTCCGTCCGGTAGGCCTTGGTCACCTGGGTCATTTCGAGCATCGGTCCTTACCTCTTGCAGTGTTCGTTCAGTCCGCGAGCATCACGCGCGGCACGTTCCTGAAATCCTCGGTGTCGGAGATGACGACCTGCTCGCCCTCGGCGAGTCCGCCCGTGATCTCGATCTCCCGCACGCTGACCGCGCCGGTCGTGATGGGGCGCCGCTCGGCGACGTCGCCCTTCACCACGTAGGCCGTGGCGCCGCCGCCGGCCTCGTAGAAGCCGCCGCGCTCCACCTTCAGCACGTCGTCGCGCCGGTCCATCAGGATGCGCACCGACACGCGCTGGTTCTGGCGCAGTCCCGCCGGCACCTCGCGCAGGCGGACGCGGCCGGTCACCTCGCCCTGGCGTACCTCCGGCGAGATCGCGCTCACCTCGCCCGCGTAGGTCTTTCCGCCGAAGGACACCTCCGAAGCCATGCCCGGCGCGATCGTGCCGGCGTAGGTCTCGGCCACGCGGAACTCGATCTCGAGCGCGGAGAGGTCCACGACGGTGAGCAGCGCGGCGTCCTGCTGGACGGAGGCCTTCTGCGTCACGGAGAGGTCGCCGACGATTCCGTCCACCGGCGACTTCACCTCGAGCTCGCCGACGCGTCGCTCGAGGTCCGCGACCAGCAGCTGCTGCCGGTCGCGCTGCAGGCGGCGCGTCTGCAGCTCGAACTCGAGGCTCTCCTTCTCGAGGCCGGCGGTCGCCACGGCGTGCTTGTGCGTCAGCCGGGCCTCGTCGAGCTCGTCGCGGGCGCGCTGGAAGTCCCGCTCGCTGATGACCTTCTGGGCCCAAGCCTGCTCGGCGCGCGCGAACTCGCGCTCGGCGGCCCGGATCGCGACGCCCGCCATGTCGCTGGTCTGCTGGCCCTGCAGGACCTTGCGGCCCACGTCGATCTCCTGGCGCTTGAGGTCCACGCGCAGGCTCTCGAGGGTGGCCTGCTCGCGCTCGAACTCGTTGCGCAGGCCCGGGCTCTCGACCGTGGCGAGCAGGTCGCCCTTGCGGACCGCGTCGCCCGCGTTGCGCGCGTAGGTCACGGTGCCGGCCGCCGGCGCGTAGAGCGTCGGGCTGACCGCGGCCACCACCGTGGCCTGTGCGGCCACGTCGCTCAGGAACTCGCCGCGCGTGACCGTCGCGATACGCACGCGCTCGCGCGACACCGTGGCGTCGCTCGAGCTCCACGCCTGCAGCAGCCACGTGAGCAAGGCGAGGCCGAGCACGAGCAGCAGCCCGGCCGCGACCAGCCAGACGCGCCGGTCGTGCCGCCAGCCCGTCGGGGTCGCGATCTCGCGATCCTGGCCGGCGGTACCGCGCATGCCGGTCGGGCCGGAGCGGTCGGGAATGCGGGTGATCGGGGCGAGCGACATGGATTCTGTCCGGAGGTCTGTGCCACGGTACCCATTGCAGGGATCGTGCCAAGCGCAGCCGGGGCACCGCCCGCCATTGAAATCAATGAGTTGTGGCTTTCGTGTCGGAGGATCACCGACCGAGTGTGTGTCCGGTCGCGGACACCGGACGGGACCGCGGACACTTTCCCCGGGGCCCGACGAGGTGACATAGTGCCGCGCCAGAGGGAGGAATCGAACGATGGACATCCGAGGCCGCCGCCAGAGCAGCAACATCGAGGACCGCCGCGGCATGCGCCCGGTACGCACCGGCGTCGGGATCAGCGTCGGCGGCGTGCTCATCCTGATCGTGATGAGCCTGTTCGGTATCAACCCGCTGCCCTTCCTCGGCCTCGCGACGCAGGAGCCCGAGGTGCAGATGCAGGACACCGGCCAGCCCTACCAGGAGAGTCCCCGCGAGGCGCAATACCGCGAGTTGACCGCCGTCGTGCTGGCCGACACCGAGGAAACCTGGAATGCACTGCTGCCCAGTTACGGCCTCAACTACACCGAGCCCAGGCTGGTGCTCTACAGCGGCATGACCCAGTCAGACTGTGGAACGGGGCAGACCGCGATGGGACCTTTCTACTGCCCGCGCGACCAGACCGTGTACCTCGACACCACGTTCTTCGACGACCTGTCGCAGCGCTTCGGCGCGCCCGGCGACTTCGCGCAGGCCTACGTGATCGCCCACGAGGTCGGCCACCACGTTCAGAACCTGGTCGGCACGGCGGAGAAGGTCAGCGCCGCGCAGCAGCGCATGAGCAAGGCCGACGCGAACGCGCTGTCCGTGCGCATGGAACTGCAGGCCGACTGCTACGCGGGCGTGTGGGCACACAACGCGGCGCGTTCGCGCCAGCTGCTCGAGGCCGGCGACATCGAGGAAGGCCTGCGGGCCGCGAGCGCGATCGGCGACGACCGCATCCAGAAGCAGACGCAGGGCCGCGTCGTGCCCGACGCGTTCACGCACGGCAGTTCCGAGCAGCGCATGCGCTGGTTCAATCGCGGGTTCGAAACCGGCGATCCCGAGGCCTGCGACACGTTCGCCGCGCAGCAGCTCTGAGCTCCCGTCGCGGTCAGTGGTCAGCGGATCCGCGCCGGACGCGTCTCGAGTCGCTCCCCGATACTCGCTTGGTCGAGACGCGTCCGACACGGACCCGCCTTCGCTGCGCTGGGCGGAGGAGGCGGTCGCTCAGAGGTTCAGGCGGCCGGCGTAGCCGGTGAGCTCGAGGTAACCGCGGCCGAGCGCCGCGCCGTCCGCACCGCGCAGCCGGATCGGCCCTTCCCAGTAGATCGTGCCGGTGCTCGATCGCGAGTCGAGCTCCGCATCGTCCATGAGCGGCTCGACGTCGAACTCGCGCTGGCCCACGCGCACGCGCCACGCGACCGGGTAATCCGCGCCGGTGCGCGGCGAGCGCCAGGTGCGCGTCGGTGTCCAGGTAACCTCCTCAGGAGCGAACGTGCGCACGCTGCCGTCCGGCGCGCGCAGCGTCGCCGCGGCCCAGCGCGCGTTCCCCGCCTCGTCGCGCATGCGGAACGCCATCAGCGCGCCGCCGTCCTCGAGGTTGACGCCCATCCAGTCCCAGCCGCGCGCCTCGGCGTCCATCAGGTCGCTGGACCATTCGTGGTCGAACCACGCCTCGCCCGTGACGACGCGGCGCCGGCCGTCGATCACGATCTCGCCGCTCACGCGCAGCTGCGGCAGGCTGTAGTAGTAGCTCGCCTGCTTCGGGCTCGGGCCCTTGCGGCTGTAGCCGCGCTCGCCCTGCAGCAGCGGCGGTTGCAGGCGGTCGAGGTCGAGCCGCAGAGCGAACTCCTCGCCCTCGACGATGGCGCGGTAGCGGTCGCCGTCCTGCCGCAGCGACCAGTCGTCGAGGCGCAGGTCCACGCGACCCTCGCGCGCGTAGGCGAGGTCGAAGCCCGCGCGCGCCGAGCGCTCGGCGTGACGCAGCCGGCCGTGCGCAGGCTCGGCCACCGCGGCGTGCCCGAACAGGATCTGCGTGGGCGCGAAGCGGCTCGGGTTCGACTCGCCGAGCCCGGGCCGCACGCGGAAGAACGTCACCTGGAAGCCGAGCGGCGCGCCGGCTTCGTCCTGCACCCAGCCGGTGACGTACCACCACTCGATGCGGTAGTCGGGGTGCGCGCCTTCGTTGCGCGGGAACTCGAGCTCGACACCTGGCACGACCGGCGGATAGGCGACCTCGGCACGCACGGCCCCGGCCGCGCAGGTCACGAGCATCAGCAGCGCAAGCGCGCGGATCACCAGTCCTCCTTCACGGCGCGCACCACGTCGTCGCCCATCGCCTGGCGTCCGCTCACGGCGGCCGTGATCGCCGCCGCGGCGATGAGCACGCCGCTCAACACCGCGAGCAGTCCCCACGGCACGTGCACGTCCATGGTCCAGTGGAACGACTGCCGGTTCACCACGTAGATCAGGATCAGGCTCACGACGAAGCCCACGACCAGTCCCGTGACCACGCCCACCGCGCCGAGCGCCGCGCCCTCGAAGGCCAGCATCCTGCCGATCTCGCCGCGCGTCACGCCGAGGTGGCGCAGCATGCCGAACTCGCCGCGGCGTGCCAGCACCTGCGAGCTGGTGCTCGCGCTGATGCCGAACAGGCCGATCAGCACCGCCACCGCCTCGAGCAGGTAGGTGACCGCAAAGGTGCGGTCGAACACGCGCAGCGACAGCCGGCGGATCTCGCGAGGCACCGCGATCTCGTAGCTGCCCTCGCGCTGCAGCGCCGCCTGGATGCGCTCGATCACCGCGTCGGGCTCGGCGCCGCGTTCGAGCCACAACGCCGCGGTCGTGGCGCGCGTGTCGCCCGTGTAGCGCACGAACACGTCGCGCGGCAGCACCACCGAGCCGCCGGGGCGCTCGTAGTCGCGCCACAGCCCGCGCACGCTCGCCTGCACCACCTCGCCGCCGAGCGGCAGGTCGAACACCGTGCCGACGTCGAAGCCGCGCAGGTCCAGCGCCGCTTCCGAGGCCCACACGGGCA
>Ga0209391_10002052_pt1 | contig 10530 bp, 9 predicted proteins | sample PPLLak3March2015_FD_187246 | JGI IMG/M metagenome (GOLD analysis project Ga0209391, IMG submission 187246) | Freshwater sediment microbial communities from Prairie Pothole Lake near Jamestown, North Dakota, USA - PPLs Lake P7 Core (1) Depth... | ecosystem: Environmental > Aquatic > Freshwater >... | reverse complement strand
GGATCGACCGCTTTATTTACGCGCGCGTTTGAACTTGTCCCAAAAGGTTTTTCGAACCAGGTCGGTAAATTCACCGGAATCAAGATAGGTGCCATGTCCGTTAGGGCAGGACTCGTAGGTAATGTGAGGCTGCTCTTCGTCAAATTCCTGGAGCATCGTCGCTTTGCATTCAGGACAATGGTAGTCCTTTATTGCATTGGCCTTTTTACCTGCAGCCTTGTCGCCGCTGTCGATGATGTAATCTGCCATCCAGATATCATCACGGAGATTGCGTAATTCGTCCGGTTGAAACCAAAGACCGCCGCACTTGGTGCAACGATCGACTTCGATCTGGTTGTACCTTACCAGTTCCATTTCACCTGAGCATTTTGGGCACTGCATATTCATTCTACCTCTTGTTGCATATTGACCGGTGGCATCGACTAATGCCCGCTGCGTAGTCTCGCTATTGTAGGTGCAAAAGTCAAAGACGGTCAAACCAAAGCGCTGGGGCCGGACGATTATTCAATTTACGGTTGAATTTTCAACCTGAATAGCCGTTTCGTTGCCGGCAGGGGCGCTTTGCGGACTGACCGATTACGGCTCAGATTTCAAATGCCAGGATCAGTTTGCTGTCGGTAATTGCCTTGAATCTGAAATCCCTGCTGTCTACCAGGTCGCCCTCCGTCAGTGTTTCCCCGGTGCACAAGCCTTCACCAGAGATGACATAGATAACGCTCCTGCCGGACTGGCTGACACTATCACCGGCACTGATATGGGCGATGTCGATGGCGGTTCGGGCAGAAAAAATACTTTCCTTGTCAGGTGGGCCACCGTAAACCCTCGTGCGCGTACCGACTTGCGCGTGAAACATCTGGTATTTAGCTGACTCAGCCGAGGTTTCGGGAAGCATCCAGAGTTGTATCATCCGGTTTTTTGCAGCATCGGGGTTGATCTCATTGTGACTGAAGCCTTCATTGCCGGACCGTTGCACCTGTATATCATCGACATGTAAATCCTGTCCGTCTTCCAGTGAACCCGCATGCTTCAACCGGCCCTCCACCATGACCGAGATGACGTCAATATCGCGATGGGTATGCATCCTGGTTTCACCATAAGGTAAAAAACTTGCGTCGGCCAGGTAACAGAACCTGCCAATTCCGCTCGAAGTACCCGATTCGCGGTTTCTGTGGAAGATGCGGGGATTCATCACCATACGGGTTTCGCGCAAGCCGGCAAAGCCACCGCGGCGCAAATTATTCCGCTTTATGATTTTCAATGTTGACTCCCGTTTCGAGACCGGAGGATGGAATGTGGACAAGTTGGGCGCCTTCATTTAGGTGGTAAAAGTATAAACCAGACGAAAATTATGAAAATGATCAGGATCAAGCGACGCAATTTGTTTATCGCGCTGGGCCTCGCGGGGTAATCGCCGTTTTGTCACCACGGAGCATCGCTGTCCGGGCCGACAAACGCCTGAGGATACCATTCATTTGCGACAGCGGGATTATCGGTCCGCAATCGGGCACGCAGCCCCTGGCACGGACATCAGCACCACGCAGGCCGGTGACGGTAACGCGGTAGTGTGAGACACTGAATCATCATTCCGCTATTGAACGGTCGGCGACGGGAGAACTGCTTTGTTCAGAGCACTGCTCGGAAGGTTTGTGGTCATCCATGATGACCGTGAGCTGAAAGGGTTGCTGATAGCAACCGTTTACGGCTTTTTTATCATGTTTTCCTATTACATTTTGCGTGCGGTGAGGGATGAAATTTCTTCGGCCGACCGCGGCAATCTGCAGTACCTTTGGACGGTGGTTTTTTTCGTTATGCTGTTGGCGGTGCCGGCGTATTCCTGGCTGGCATCGAGATTTTCCCGTAGCGTTTTCGTGCCGCTTTCCAACCGGTTTTTCATCCTCTGCCTGGTTATGTTCTGGCTTTGCCTGGAGTTCCTGCCGACGCAGGCAAGATCCTGGATAGATCGTGTCTTCTATGTCTGGAGCAGCGTGTTTGCGCTGTTCGTGGTGACGGTTTTCTGGGGCTTCATGTCAGATTGTTTTGATAACAGCCAGGGTAAGCGTTTGTTCAGTTTTATAGCAGTCGGCAGTTCGTTGGGTGGTATGGCGGGCTCCGCCGTTACCGCGGTGCTGGCGGAAAGCGTGCCGGTTTTTTCGTTGTTGCTGCTGGCCTGTATTCCACTCGAGTTCGCTTGCTGGTGTGCGCGTGCCTTGCATAAACGCTTTCGCACCGGTTCGGTCACAACGCCGGGGGAGGCGGACAGGGTGATTGCAGGTAATGCGTGGAGTGGGATGCAGGCGGTATTTGCGTCACCTTACCTGATGGGTATCGCGGTCTTCATTGCGCTGATGACTTTTATATCCACCGTCCTGTATTTTCAACAGGCCAGCCTGGTGGCGGAGGCATACGCTGACAGGGGTGAGAGGACGGCGCTTTTTGCCAGGATTGACCTGGTTGTCAATGCACTTACCATATTGTTCCAGGTCTACCTGACCGCCCGTATCATCAAGTGGCTCGGTGTGGGCATGACGCTGGCCATTTTGCCCGCGCTGATGGCCGCAGGTTTCGTGTTGCTTGGGCTGTACCCGACCCTGACCGTCCTGTTGGTCATGCAGGTTATTTACCGCTCAGCAAGATATGGCATGACCAAGCCGGCCCGTGAAATTCTGTTCACAGTGTTGGGGAGGGAGGCAAAATACAAGTCCAAACCGTTCCTCGATGCCGCGGTTTACCGTGGCGGTGACCTGTTCAGTGGCTGGATTTACACTGGCATGATGGCGGTTGGTATGAGCGTCGGCGCGATTGCCCTGGCTGCGGCACCGGTGGCTGGAATGTGGGTGTTGCTGGCATTTAAACTTGGTGCAAAACATGAAATCCTGGCGAGTACGGAGAACAAAGCAACATGATCATTACAAGACGGCAATTACTCAGGATCAGTGGCGGTGCGGGTCTGATCGCAGCGGTCAGGCCCTGGCGGCCTCTGCTGGCGCATACGGGGGCCACGATCATGACGACCATACCGTCAAGCGGGGAACAGTTGCCGGCGGTGGGTATCGGCACACGTGATTTCCGTTCCGATACCAATGCGGAAGAAATGCAACGCTTCAAAGACACGCTGGCAACATTTTACGCGCACGGCGGACGCGTTATCGATACCTCGCCCAATTACGGTGATGCGGAAACGATAATCGGTAAATTATTGGCTGAGATCGGCATCCGTGACAAAGTGTTCATGGCGACCAAGGTGGACCGGGAGGATCAGCAACAGGGTGTCGAACGCATGAACCGTTCGTTAAAGTTGCTGGGCCGCGATAAGCTCGACCTGATGCAGGTACACAACCTGCGCGGCACCGAAGTGGAACTGGAAACCATGAAGGCCTGGAAGCAGGAAGGCCGCATCCGCTACCTGGGCGTCACCACGCACAACCCGGATCAATACGATGCAATGCAGGACGTGATGCGCCGCCACCCGCTGGATTTCATACAATTGAATTATTCCCTGGCGGATCGCGCTGCCGAAAAAAGCATATTGCCGCTGGCGAGGGATCGCGGCATCGCGGTGCTGGTCAACCTGCCGTTTGCCCGCGGCCAACTGTTCAGTGCGGTGGCAAACCTCCCGTTACCGGACTGGGCTGCCGAAATGGATGCGTTCAGTTGGGGCCAGGTTTTCCTCAAGTACCTGATATCTTACCCGGCGTCGATCCTGCCCATTCCCGGCACCACCAAGCCGCATCACGTCAGCGACAACCTCGGTGCGGCAAAGGGACGTCTGCCGGACGAGAAATTGAGACGGGAGATCGAGAATTACGTAATTCCATTGCTCTGATGGTTGCAGGGGATTATGGATTTTTACCGGAGTGTCTTAGCCAAGCCGTTTCCGACGGTGCGATGTGGTTATATGAACAAGTACCGTACCACGCTGAACAGTAATTGTCGTATCTGGTGGTTCGGGTTAAACTGGAAAGGCAATGCAATTCGGCAATGAAATTTTTTGTGCCAAAGCGATGGTCGGTTTGACGCGCAAATTTTATTGGTAAGTATTTTCAACAATTAATTAACAAAAAGTGAGTTATTTGCATTTACTCATATATAATATTCGAAGTCTTGATGTTGCAGTTTTTAAAATCGGAGGAGGATCGTGGTGAAACAGTTCAAGTTTGGTGTTGTAATTCTAATGGGTTTATTGCTCAGTGGCTGTGCTTCAGCTCCTGGCAAAACCGGCTGGTATGACCAGTGGGGTGCGTGTGCAGCTGCAGGTACGGCAGCTGGTATGGCCGTTGGTGCAACGGATGATTTTGATTCAGCCATGTACGGTGCCGCAGGCGGTTTTGTCGTCGGTGGCCTGATCTGCGGGTTGAGCGATACCGATGCCGATGGCGTGAAGAATTTCAGTGACAAGTGCCCCGGAACGCCTGCAGGCGCTTCTGTTGATGAAAACGGCTGTGAAATAGCCAGTGCTGAAGTCGTTGGTGACAGCGATGGCGATGGCGTTCCCGACGATCGCGACAGATGCCCGGGAACTCCGGCTGGTGCGAAGGTCGACCAGTACGGTTGTGAACTGGATGATGACGGCGACGGCGTTGTCAACAGCAAGGACAAGTGCCCGGGAACCCCACCTGGTGTGGCGGTTGATAACAATGGCTGTACCCTTGAGAAAAAATACGAACTTAAGAATGTTAACTTCGAATTTGATTCGGCCAAGCTCACCGCAGACTCAACTGCCAGCCTGGATGAAGCTGTCGAGATTCTTAAACGTCATTCTGATATGAAAGTTGAGATTGCCGGGCACACCGACAGCATTGGTACTGATGAGTACAACCTTGGATTATCCAAGCGTCGTGCCCAGGCTGTGGTTGACTACCTGATTGCCCATGGTGCAAATGCCGGTAATATCACGTCGAAAGGTTATGGCGAGTCTGATCCGGTGGCAGATAATGCTACGGACGCCGGCCGTGCCGCGAACCGTCGGGTTGAATTGCGTCATTAATCCATAAACGCTTTACTCCTAAAACCCGGCAGTTCGCTGCCGGGTTTTTTTTGGGCGCGAATTTTTGGTTCGGTATAGGCATGAAGCGCCGCGCCGCAACAGGCGCGATCTGGCGCTAAGAATTTCAATCAAAACTATAACCAAAGGCCTCGATATCTTCCCGGTACCAATTGGCCACGATCTGCCTGGTTTCATCGTTGTAGTAATCTTTGTAGTTACTGCGCTTTGTGGAATTGAGGTGCGGTAGTTCCCCGCTGGTTCCAATGGTCCGCCTGATCTGTTCAAAATCACTGCGAACGGATTCAAACTTACCGATGAAATTGATGGCAATAACACTTTCGTCGTCTTTTAACCACTCAACTTGAGGCTGGAAGGACTTGATATTGTTGTAATAATAAGGGTCACTGTCCGGGCCGAGTGTCAACTTGACCCATTCCGTGAAGGCTATGCTTCTACTGGCAATTCTTGTTTTGTCTTTTTTGCTCCGGTACTCGTAGAGTGAAACCACCTTGTCCCACGGGTTTCTGACAAAGGTGAATTTGTAAGCGTCATTCCACGCCTGTTTGCCGATCTTCGCTATGATCTCCCTGGCGGTGAGATGATGCTTGACGGGCAGGCCGATGGCGTTGCCAATACTGGTTCCTGCCGTTTTATTGATATGAATGAATATGAATGAACCATTGGGACCCTGTCTTAATGGTGAGGGCTTAATGCGCAACAGGCGGGCCAGGATTCCTTGCTGCATTTTTGAATTCCCATTCAACAGGGGTGGTTTGTCCCGTTGAAAAACAAGACCCCGTTCCGTCCATTCTTCAAGGATGCGGAATTAAGACGGTAACTGTAATTTGCGTAATTCATCTTCGGCCTTTTTTCACTAAACGCGCAGTTAGAAATAATCGCGGATTCAATATCATTATCACTTGCATGAATGACCAAGCGTTTGACGTCATCCAGTTCCCGCTCTGGATATTATGCATGATGGCGTCGGCATGCCGGGCCTATAATTTTTGCTCAAGCAGGATGTCGAATCTTTCGGCAAGCATGGATCTGATCGGTTTTGGAGCACCGCCCATACAGGCATCGACCAACCCTGTTTTTAAGCTATTATTGTGCTTCGATCAATCCTGAGTTGTCTGCAGTCTTGGTTTGAGGACGGTTGGTGATGGTCATTGCTTGTATTTGAGCCGTTGGCGCATTCTGAAATTTCGCCACAGGTTGGACGGCTTGGTATCTTTCCAGCCGCTTTGGAGCATTGCTTCAACGGCATCCAGGACCCGGTCCGATGACCGGCCATCGAGAAACGGCGTCATCGATGGTCCATAGGCTTCGATTGCCTTGAGCAAATTGTCGTCAGGCGCCAGCGCCAGGCGTACGCCATTTTCCAGATCTCCGGGCTCCGTGATATTGATCATGCAGGCCTGGGGGTCGCGGTTCCTGTAGGTCACGACCGGTTTTTTCAATAACAAAAATTCCTGCAATATCGAAGAGTTGTCGCTGACGATCACGTCGGCCCTATGGAGTAAATCGAGCACGCTGCCGGTGTCGAAATAGGACAGGTTCTCACCCTCCAGTGAACGGTAACGGGCGACGGTTTCTCTGGCCATTTTTGGATGCAACGTAACCAGCCATTGCCATTGGCTGAGTTGCGACAGGCGTTTGATTTCGGGAAACAACGCCTCGGCACCCGACAGGCGCGGTGTGAATGTTGAACCATAAAGAATCTGGGGACGGTCATAAGTGGCTTTGTCCCGCGGTGTCTTCAGAAGTGCATCCAGCTTTGGCCATCCGGTTTCCCGAACCCGAAAGTAGCCGCGTTTTTCCTCCAGAGGTTTGAGCATGGCGGTGCGTATGGGGCCTTCGGTGCAAAAAAGATCGAACAACCCGCGTTCGGGATAGATATTGCCACGCTTGTCTTCATTGAGTCCGTGAAACACCTGTACTTTAAGACCCGGAATGAAGCCTGGCATCTGGTCTCCAGGGGCAAATACTACTTCAGGGTTGTACGCAATTGCAGATGCAATATCAGGGACGGTTTCCTCGCCTGGTTCCAATAACTTGCCGGAAGCATTTCCGACCAGCAACCAGCGCACCTGGTAGCCGCGCTTGCTTGCGGCGCTTTGCAGAGGGCGCAGCACCGCAAATGAGTAATCCTGTTCAAGATAGAACAGCAAGCGTCCGAACTGCTGCCTGGATTGTTTAATGGTCGGATTCCCTGCTTAGAACTTCGGAATAAATGGTTGGCGATCGACTCCTGCGCGGATTGTAGCACCACTCATATCGGGCGATCACGGGAGTTTTGGTTACCACTTACATCGGCTAAACTAGCCCACTTTATTCAGCAGCAGAAGTGGGCCGCCGGTATGGACATTTACTTTGGAACAGTTGCCAGGGCCGCACCCGTGAGCGAGGGCGGCAGCCTGTTCAAACTGGACTGGGAGCGCAAGGCCATCGTCAGGGAAGTGCCCAATGTACCGGTGGAACCATCTCTCTACCACGATCCCAACGCCCGTGGTAATGTGCGCGGCGTGCGGGGAATCCGTATCCATGCGAACCAGGTTATCGCCGCAGATTATCACACGCTGAACTTCTTCGACCGTGATCTGAACCTGCAACGCAAGCTGTCTCACGGACTGATGGTCGGCATCCACGAAACCTGGCTGGAGGGCTCATCGTTATGGGTCACTTCCACGACCCTGGATGCCGTCTTGAAATACCGTCTTGCAGACGGCGTCCTTGAGGCATCCTTCTGGCCACGCGAGATGCGTGAATACCAACGCTTGCTCGGGCTTGAACCGCTACCCATTGACAAATCCGTCGACAACCGCCTGAACTACCTGGAACAGGATTCGTTCCGCGGACCTTCACACCTGCACCTGAACGCGGTCTGCGAGTACCAAGGCGAAATCTACGCACTGTTCCATTCCAGATGCGTGGTCGCCAACCTGAGCAAGGGCACCATCGTTATCGAGGACGAAAAGCTGAAACACGCGCATAACCTGATCATCGAAGAACCAGGCGTGGTCTATGTCAATGACACACACCGTACCGTGGTGCGTGAATATAACCTCGAGAGCGGCAAACAAATTCGCACCATCGATATCAAGAAGATGCGTGGTATCAAGATGCTCTTGTTGAAGAGCGCCTCCCGCGCAATCAAGGAAATGGGTGTTTCATTTTTCGGCAGCAAAAGAAAAGCCACCGCCAAGCCGCTGTATCTGCGTGGATTGTCGATTACACCGGACTATATTTTTGCCGGTTTTTCACCGGCAACCATCGTCTGCATCGATAAACGCTCCGGCAAACTGGTGGACTATTATTTCCACAGTACCGATATGCGTGTCTGTATTCACGGTCTGACCGCAGCCGGGACTGACGGCTGATCCCGGTCGTCGAAAGCATAGCCGAACATTTCAATTTCCCTCGCCCAGTGGCGAGCGACCAGTCGGCGGCTTTCTTCGTCGTAGTAATCCTGGTAGTGCTTCCGCCGCGACGCATTTTTGCGCTGCAGTTCCTGGTGGGGTATGCCGATACGGGTGCAAACGGTTTGCCAGTCGCTTTGCAGGTTTTCAAGTTTGCCGACAAAGTCCAGCAGCAGTCTGCCCCGCCGGTCGCACAACATGTTGGTCTGGTAGGCGTCGTTGCGTGGTATCTGCATCTGGATGAATTGTTTGAATCCACCCAGTTTTTTCACCCGTTCGTGACGCCCGTGACCGGTTTTTTTCAGCAGGAATTCGTATTCCGAGACCAGTCGATCCCATGGGTTGCGGACAAAGGCAAATTTGAAATATCGGTCGAATGTCTCGGCAGGCATACGTCGCTGCGCCGCCCGGATATCATCGTGCGCCCTGAACACATGCTTGTGGTAATCCCATTCCAGCCATACCCGGCTCTTCAGGTGTGCCAGCCTGCCCGCTGGTCGCGGCAGGCAAAGCGGCAGCAGGATGGTTTTCATGCTGGTGCTGGCCACCTTGCGCATACGCACGAAAACGAATTGGTGGCTGTCGGAAATCAGCATGGTCATTAATCTGCTTAACGCACAAATTGTATTATGCTGAGACACGGACGGAGACGTCAACGTGGACAGCGGAAAAAGCCACGGCAAGGTCGGGGTATAGGGCAAGGTCCAGATCTGGCCGGTTAAAGCAGACCAGTTATCGGTCAAACCATCAGAATAAGCACATCGTCATGCGCTGCAATTGATCAATATGGGATTGATGCCTCAGTGGAGCTTCGCCTTCAGTCTCGGGTACCAGGCGACCTGGGCGAGACCGCGCGCGGCCATGAAGACCAACACCGCGAGCCATAAGCCACGGAGTCCCCAGGCGGCCGACATCGGCGTGAGTACCAGGAGGTAAATGGCGAAAGCAATCGCCATGGTCAGCATCATCGCGGCGCCGGCGGTTGCGGCGATGTAAACGCCGTCAAACTGGTAACAGGTCACCGCTACAATCGGCAGCGCGATAATCACGGGCATCAAAGTCTCCACTGACAGACGAACCGGGGTGAGGTCAGTCAGCACTGCGGTCAGGCTGTTGCCGGCCAACCAAAAGCCGAGGGCGTAAACCAGGCTGGCAGCCAGCGCCCAGCAACCGGTCAATATGACCCAGCGGTGAAATAGCCGGGCATTGCCTTCTCCCCAGGCAGCGCCTGCGAGCGCCTCGGTGGCGTGGGCGAAGCCATCCAAACCGAGGGATATCAGTAACATGTACTGCATGACCACGTGGCTGGCGGCCATTTCAACCTCACCCAGCGCGCCGGCAACGCGCATCACCAGCGACAGTGCTGTCATCAGCAGTATGGTGCGAACGAAAATATATCCATTGATTGCAATCAGCTTTTCAAATCCGGACATCAGCCAGGTACCGGTGTTGCGCAAACCGATCAGCAATGCAGGCAGGCCAAGGATCCGCACCAACAGGATCACGCCCACCAGCGTGGCCAGCCATTCGGCGATCACTGTGCCGAGGGCTACACCCTCGACACCCATACCCAGACCGACCACGAATGTCACGTTCAGAACGGCGTTGGTGAGGTTCAATAGCAGTTGTTGCGCGAGCACCAGACCGGTTCGGCCAAGACCGAACAGTACGCCGGAAACCGCATAGAGCAACAGGCTGGCGGGGGCTGCCCATATGCGGACATGGAAGTACTGCGCGGTCAACAGGGCGACGTTACCCGGTGGCGCGAGGGCCTTGATGGAAGCCAGCAGGATGATGTCCTGTAACAGCAGCAGGACAGCGCCCAGACCGAGCGCCAGTGCGGCACTGCGCCAAATGCCCGCTATCAGGTTTTCGCTATCGTTCCTGCCATTGGCCTGGGCGATGATGCCGGTGGTGCCCATGCGCAGAAAACCAAAGGCCCAGAAAATGAAATTGAATATCACGCTGCCAAGACCGATCGCCGCAAGGTAGGCAGGGTCGGCCAGGTGTCCGATAGCCCAGGTATCCACCAGGCCGACCAGGGGGGCGGAAGAGTTGGCCAGGATCGCGGGGAACGCGATTGCTATGATCGTCCGGTGCGGGTAGTTTGATTGTTCAGCCAAGGTG
>Ga0209391_10002051_pt1 | contig 10533 bp, 11 predicted proteins | sample PPLLak3March2015_FD_187246 | JGI IMG/M metagenome (GOLD analysis project Ga0209391, IMG submission 187246) | Freshwater sediment microbial communities from Prairie Pothole Lake near Jamestown, North Dakota, USA - PPLs Lake P7 Core (1) Depth... | ecosystem: Environmental > Aquatic > Freshwater >... | reverse complement strand
TCCGGTGCGTCGTCGGCGAGCAGCATCGCGATCGTCGCGACACTCCCCGCAACCACCGCGAGCGGCGCCACCACGCTGATCGACTGCCATGCCCGCACCGGCCAGCCGGTGCGCGGATCGAGCAGGTGGCAATAGCGGCGGCCGTCGACCTCGATGTACCGCTCGTAGTCGCCCGAGGTCGCCACCGCGCCACCCGCGATCTCGACCGACGCGATGGCCGTGCCAGCTTCCACCGCACGCGGGTGTCGGACGCCGACACGCCAGGGCGTCCCGTCGGCCTGTCCGCCGAGCGCGCGCACGTCGCCGCCCAGGTTGACGAGTGCGTGCCTGACCCCTCGCTCCGCGAGGATCGCCGCGGCGCGGTCCGCCGCGTACTCCTTGCCGATGCCGCCGAAGTCGATCTCCATGCCGGAACGCGGCAGCCGGACGGATCGCTCGTTCCACTCGACCTCCCGCCAGCCGACCAGCGCGCACAGCGCGGCGAGCGTGGCGGCGTCCGGAAGGCGCGGCGGCGAGCGACGGAAGTCCCAGGCGCGGCGCAGCACGCCCGACGTGACGTCGAAGCGGCCGCCGGAAAGGCGATGGCACTGGTCGGCGTAGGCAAGCAGCGCCGCGGTCTCCGCGTCGATCGCCACCGGCGCGCCGCCGGCGCCGCGGTTGACCGCGGCCGTCACGGAGTCGTCGCGATAGCGCGAGTACTTCGCCTCGATGCGGCGCACGTCCGCGATCGCCGCGGCGAGCGCTGCATCGGCAAGCGCGTCCGGGACGCCGTCCACGACGATGGCGTGGTCCGACGCCATCGCGCGGAAGCTCGCTCGCCGCCGCGGCATCGTCCCGACCGCGTCAGAACGTCTTGCCGACGCCGACCTGGATCCAGCGCGCGGAGAACGGCAGGATGTCGGGGCTGCCGTTGCCGCCCGCGCGCCAGTCGGACTTCTGGCGGTAGTACTCGACCTTGAGGTCCCCGCTCCAGCCGCCGCCGAAGTCCTTCGCGAGCAGGAGGCCGAGCGTGAACGCTCCGAACGCCGACAGGCGCGTGTCGGCGGTGTAGGGTTGCCCGAACACCAGGCCGGTCGGAAACGGCGGATCGAAGTAGAAGTAGGCGGCGCGCTGCGTGTAGTAGCGCAGGTTGGGCCGCACGCTGAAGGCGTGCGGCAGCGGCTGCACCCACGCCGCCTCGACCATGTGGGAGTTCGCGTCCCACGAGTCGTCGATGTACCGATAGGCGAGCTGCAGCGTGCCGTGGTGGTCAGGGAAGTGCCGGTTGAGCCGCGTGAGCCACGCGAGGACGCGGCGGTTGTCCGGGCGCGAGTCGAACGTCTTGTAGGGGTCGTCGAAGTACCCGTGGCCGCGCGTGTACGTGAGGTTCGACTGCACGATCGCGGTCTGCGACAGCGCCTGCGTGACGCCGACCAGGAAGTCGTTGACGTACTTGCGCTCGTGGTTGGCGGCGCCGTCCGGCGTGTCGATGCGGTCGGCCGCGCCCGCGTAGCTGAACGTGAACGTCGTGTTCTTGTCCGCGGTCCACACGCGCAGGTCGACGGAGCCGCCACGCGAGATGTAGTCGTTCTCGTGCGAGTAGGCGACGCCGGCACCCACCGAGAAGCCGTCGAAGTACCGGGTCAGCTTGACGTCGCCCGCGGCGCGGCGGTCGTGGATGCCCTCGCCGGACGCACCGGACAGCGTGTCGTGCCACATGGGCGAGGCCCCCGACATGCCGTCGTAGACCAGCGCGCCCTCGACGACCCAGGCCTCCGCGAACGGGCTCATCACGTAGAAGCCGGGGTTCTCGACACGCATGCGGCGCGCGCCTGGCTGCCAGTCGCGATAGTCGAGGTACTTGAACTGGATGAACCCGGCGTCGGGCATGGTCTGAGCCGCCGCGGTCGCCGGAACGATGCCCGGCAGCGCGAGTGCCGCCGCGAGGAGGGCACGCACCCGTGGCGCGGTCCGGTCAGTTGCAGCCACAGCCGCCGCCGCCGATGCCGTAGCCGCCCGCCGCACCCTCCTTGCTGTAGTAGATGTGCTGGGTATTGCGAACGTCGAGCTTGTCGGCGTCGAACTGCATCGCCGGCGTCGCGAGGTACTGCTTCTCCCAGGGCTGCGGCGGCGCGAACGACGCGCAGCCGGACAGGAGGACGAGCAGCGCGAGCGATACGGCGAGGCGCGTGCGTCGCATCGGGGCGCTCCGCATCACCGCGCGCCGACCGCCACGCGGATGCGCTCCTCGACCTCGGCCTTGCGGTCGTCGCGAAAGCCGCTCTCGACCATCAGCACCTTGCCCGTCGCATCGACGAGATAGGAGCTCGGCATGCCTTTCACCTGCCACGCGGCGGGGGTGGTCCCCGCCGGGTCGAACACGACGGTGAAATCGGCGGGCGTGGATTTGAGGAAGCGGTCGGCATCCTCGCGCTTGCGGTCCAGGTTGACCGCGACGATCGCGAGTCCCTTTGCGCCGTATTTCTGCGCCATCTCGTTCATCCACGGGAACGACCGCTTGCACGGCCCGCACCAGGATGCCCAGAAGTCGACGTAGACCACCTTGCCGCGCAGCGACTCGAGCGCGACGGTCTGTCCGGCGGCGTCCGGCAGCACGAGCGCGGGCGCCGGCGCACCCAGACTGGTCGCCTGCACCGACAGCGGCAGCGCGAGCGAGAGAGCGGCGAGAAAGTTTCGGCGTTTCATGACGTTGGCATTGTGCCTGCGACCGGGCGCCGGGTCGACGGGGGTGCCGACGAACGGCGCGCGCAAGGTCGCGGACGTCCGGCGGTGCGCGGCCGGATGTCGGGGCGAACAGCGTGAGCTCATGCGCGGTTCCACCGCGATCGCCGCGACCCGCCGCGAGCGGCCGATCAGTCGTTCAGCTTGTCGAGCAGCGCCACGACCTTGGCCGGGTCGTCGGTGCGCCGCATGCGGTCGACGATCGGCCGGATCGTCGCGACGTCGGTGGTGAGCACGCGCTGCTTCACCGCGAGAATGTGCGCCGGATGCATCGAGAATTCGGTGAGGCCCATGCCGAGCAGGAGCCGCGTCAGCCGCAAGTCGCCCGCCATCTCTCCGCACACCGCGATCGGCACGCGCGCCTTCGCCGCGCTCTGGATCGCCGTGCCGATCAGCCGCAGCACCGCCGGGTGCAGCGGGTCGTAGAGGTGCGACACCGCCTCGTCGGCGCGGTCGACCGCGAGCGTGTACTGGATGAGATCGTTGGTGCCGATCGACAGGAAGTCGAGACGCGTCAGGAACGCGCCGATCGCGAGCACCGCGGCCGGGATCTCGATCATGCCGCCGACCGGCACGTTCGGGTCGAACGGGATGCCCTGCTCGCGCAGCGACTCCTTGGCCTGCGCGATCATCGCCAGCGCCTGGTCGATCTCGCCGGCGGAGGCGAGCATCGGGATCAGGATGCGTACGTTGCCGTAGTGCGACGCCCGCAGGATCGCGCGCAGCTGCGTGAGGAACAGGCGCGGCTCGGCCAGGCAGAAGCGCACCGCGCGCAGGCCCAGCGCCGGATTCGGTGCGACGCGCACGAGCCCGCCGAGCCCCTCCTTGGTCTTGTCCGCCCCCAGGTCGAAGGTCCGGATCACCAACGGCCTGCCCTCGAGGCCGACGGCGACGCTCCGGTAGGCCTCGAACTGCTCGTCTTCGGAGGGGAGTCCGGGCCGGTTGAGGAACAGGAACTCGGAGCGGAACAGCCCCACGCCGCTCGCGCCCGCTTCCATCGCCTGCTCGAGGTCCTCGGGAAGCTCGATGTTGGCGTGGAGCTCGATGTGGCAGCCGTCGAGCGTGTCCGCCGGCTTCAGGCGCAGGCGCTTCAGCTTCTGGCGCTCGAGCTCGAGCTGGGTCTGCTTCAGCCGGTACTCGGCGAGCACCGCCCGGTCGGGATTGACGATGACGACGTTCGCGTCGCCATCGACGATCAGGATCTCGCCGTCGCGGATCATCCCGCGCGCGTTGTGCGTCGCCACCACGGCCGGCACATTGAGCCCGCGCGCGACGATCGCGGTGTGCGATGTCGGCCCACCGAGGTCGGTCAGGAACGCGCCGTAGCGGTGCGACTTGAACTGGATGACGTCGGCCGGTGACAGATCGTGGGCGACGAGGATCGTCTGTTCCTCGGAGGACGCCGCGGGTAGCGCGCCCGGACGGCCCATCAGCCGCTTCAGCACGCGCTCGACCACCTGCACGACGTCCGAGCGCCGCTCGCGCAGGTACGGATCCTCGATCTCGTCGAACTGCTCGACCAGCACCGCCATCTGCTGGGTCAGCGCCCACTCGGCATTGCAGCGCTGCTCGGTGATGATTTTCTTCGGCGCCTCGGCGAGCGTGGCGTCGTTGAGGATCATCCAGTGCACGTCGAGGAACGCGCCGAACTCGCCGGGGACATCCTCGCCCGACATCGACCCGTGCAGCGTCTCCAGCTCGTTCTGCACCTCGTTGACCGCGGCCTCGAAGCGCGCCACCTCGGCGCGGACCTTCGCGGCGGGAATCGCGTAGTGCGCGACCTCGAGCGTCGCGTGCGAGACGAGCTGGGCGCGGCCGATCGCGATGCCGCCCGACACCCCGATGCCGTGGATGGTGAAGCTCACCACGGCGCGGCACTCATGGGCGCCGCGCCGGGCACGGCGGCCGGCGGCAGGCGCCTCTGGCACGCCGCGGCGCGGTCCGCCTTCACGGTCAACCGCCCTCGCCGAAGTAGTCCGCGATCAGCGCGACCATCGCCTCCATCGCCTCGTCCTCTTGCGCGCCGGTCGTCTCCAGCGCCACCGTCGCGCCCTTGCCCGCGGCGAGCATCATCACGCCCATGATGCTCTTGGCGTTGACCCTGCGGCCGTTGCGCTCGATCATCACCTCGCAGGGGAATTTCGCGGCGAGCTGCGTGAGCTTCGCCGAAGCCCGCGCGTGCAACCCCAGCTTGTTGACGATCTCAACCTCGCGCCGTGGCATAGCGCGGGTCGACCTCGAGACGCAGCACGCCTTCGCAGCCGCCGGAGACCGCCTTCTTGATCATCGTGTCCATGCCCTTCGCGCGATAGGTGAACGCGCGCACGAGCATCGGCAGGTTGACGCCGGCCACCGCCTCGACGCGGCCGGGCTCGACCAGCTTGCACACCAGGTTGCAGGGCGTCGCGCCGTAGATGTCCGAGAACACCAGCACGCCGTCGCCGGTGTCCAGCCGCGCGATCGCCGCGCGGGCGCGCGGCAGCAGATCGAGCGGGTCGTCGGTGCAGCAGACCGAGAGCGTCTCGAGCTGCGGCGGCCGGGCGCCGAGCACGTGGCTCGCCGCCTGCACGAGGCTGTCGGGCAGTGTGTCGTGGCCGATGAGGAGCACGCCGATCATGGGGGCCGATGATACACCGCGACCCGCGCCGCCCGCGGGGGTTGCGCAGAGGCTCCCTAGCGCTTCGACGCCTCGCGGACCAGCGCGTCGGCGAACATCCCCGCAACGTCGAAACCGGTCTGTTCGGCGATCTCGACGAAGCACGTCGGTGACGTGACGTTGACCTCGGTCAGGCACGCACCGATCACGTCGAGCCCCACCAGCAACAGCCCGTCCGCCCACAGCGCGGGGCCGAGCGTCTCGGCGATCTCGCGGTCGCGGGCGGAAAGCTCGCGTGCGACCCCGCGGCCCCCGGCGGCGAGGTTGCCGCGGGTCTCACCGGCCTTGGGGATCCGCGCGAGCGAATACGGCACCGGTTCGCCGGCGATCAGCAGCACGCGCTTGTCGCCCTCGGCGATCTCGGGCAGGTAGCGCTGGACCATCACGGTGCGCGCGCCCTGCTGCCCGACGGCCTCGAGAATCGCATTGCGGTTCGGATCGTCGCGACGCACCCGGAAGATCGACGTGCCGCCCATGCCGTCGAGCGGCTTCACGATGACGTCGCCCTCGGCATCGACGAACGCCTGCAGCTCGCGGGGGTCCCGCGTCACGAGGCTCGGCGCAATGAACTGCGCGAACCTGGCGATCGCGAGCTTCTCGTTGTGGTCGCGGATCGCGCGCGGCCGGTTGAAGACGAGCGCGCCCTCGCGCTCGGCGGCCTCGAGCAGGTAGGTCGAGTACAGGTACTCCATGTCGAACGGCGGGTCCTTGCGCATCGTCACCGCCGCGAAGTCCGCGAGCCGGCGCGAGACGGCCTCGCCCTCGCGGTACCAGTCGTGGTCGTCGTCGCGGACCTCCAGCGGACACGCCCGCACGCGCACCGTGCCGCGGTCCCAGACGATGTCGCCCTGCCCGAGCGCGAAGATCCGATGCCCACGCTTGCCCAGCGCGCGCATCATCGCCACGCTCGAGTCCTTGTAGGCCTTGAGCGAAGGCAGCGGATCGACGACGAACGCGAAGTCCATGGCGGCGAGACCTATGGCACAGCGCGCGGCGGCACCGTGAAGAGGTAGATGCTCGCCTGTCGCGTGCCGATGATCTCGTCCTTCTCCGGGGCCTGCACCACACGCACGCGATCGATGCGCCATCCCGGGAGGATGTAGTCGTGCGTCACCACGCGGGTGCCCGGCCTCAGCTCGGCGGCGAGCTTCGCCGCCACGCGGTCCATGATCGTCGGCAAGAGGTAGATCGTGACCACGCTCGCCTCGGCGACGTCGGTCTTGAACAGGTCGCGCAGGTAGAACCTGGCCCGCTCCGACACCCCGGCTTCCTCCGCCTTGCGCGTGGCGTACGCGACGAGCACCGGGTCGATGTCGACGCCGAAGCCGCGCGCGCCGAAGTCCCTGGCGGCCGCAATCACCAGCCGCCCATCGCCGGAGCCGAGGTCGACGACGGTGTCGCCCGGGCCCACGCGGGCGACCTCCAGCATCGCGGTCACGACCGACTCCGGCGTCACCGCGAACGGCGACACGCGGTCGGCTTCGCTGGGCGTCTGCGCCGCCGCGGGTGGCAGCAGCGCGAGGACGGCGAAGAGCATCGGGGCGAGGCGCATCCGGGGATGTTAGCCGAACACGCCCGCGTCGCCGGGATGCGAGCGCAATCCGCCCGGCACGCCGGCAGCGTCTACGCGTCGACGGCCCGCGGCCGGGTTGCCGCGCCGCGCCCGGGCTCCGCGTCGACCAACCCGGGGAACAGCCGTGCGAGCAGCGACTCGCCCTGCTCGAGCACGTAGTAGCGCAACGCTTCCGCGGGCGGCGACAGTAGCTTCGGCGACAGTTGCACGAGCTGCCAGCGGCGCACCATGGGCAACCCGGGCACGTCGAGCACCTTGATGAGCCCGCTCGCGACTTCGAGCGCGGTGGTGTGCAGCGACAGGAAGGCGAGCCCCATGCCGGCGATCACCGCCTGCTTGATCGACTCGTTGCTGCGCATCTCCATCGCGACCACCGGGTCGATGCGCTGCGACCGGAAGTAGCGGTCCATCGAGGCGCGCGTCCCCGCGCCCGGCTCCCGCACCAGGAAGCGCTCGCGCGCGAGCAGCGCCGGCGGCACCTCCGCCAGCGCGGCGTAGGGGTGATCCGGCGCGGCGATGATGCCGAGCGGATGCGCGGCGAACGGCTCCGAGCGGGTTTCGAGCTCGCGCGGCGGCGTCCCCATCACCGCGAAGTCGACCTCGTTGCGGCGCAGGAGGTCGATCAGCCCCTCGCGGTTGGTCTCGGCCAGCGCGACCTCGACGCCGGGGTGGTCGCGCAGGAAGCCGCCGAGGATGCGCGGCACGAAGTACTTGGCCGTGCCGACCATGCCGATGGTGACGCGGCCGGCGCGCACGCCCTTCAGGCGCGCGATCGTGTCTTCGGCGTCCTTGAGCGAGCCCAGCACGCGGCGGGCGTGCAGAAGCATGTACTCGCCACCGGTCGTGAGCGTGATCTGGCGCCCGCCGCGATCGAAAAGCGGCAATCCGACGGCGTTCTCGAGATCGCGGACCTGCATCGAGACCGCCGGGGGCGTTAGGTGCAACTCCTCCGCGGCGCGCGCGAACGAGAGATGGCGGGCCACCATCGTGAACACGCGCAGCTGGCGGATCGACACGTTCAGCATAAGCAATAGCTTAACTCAATAGTCAGAAACATTGACTTCCGCTTAACGTCACGCAGGCCTAGAGTCCCTACCACTGACCTGCCCACTCGAGGAGCGCCCCCGTGAACAAGCCGCTCGACAACCCCGCGATCACCGACCCGAAGGCCCGCTACAAGGCGGGCGTGCTGAAGTACAAGGAGATGGGCTACTGGCGGCCGGACTACGAGCCGAAGGACACCGACTTCATCTGCGTCTTCCGCATCACGCCGCAGGAGGGCGTCGACGCCGAGGAGGCCGCCGCCGCGGTGGCGGGCGAGTCGTCGACCGCGACGTGGACCGTGGTCTGGACCGACCTTCTCACCGCCGCGGACAGCTACCGGGCGAAGGCCTTCCGCGTGGACCAGGTGCCCAACACCGGCCCGGGCACGAAGACCGAGCAGCAGTACTTCGCCTACGTGGCCTACGACCTCATCCTGTTCGAGGAAGGCTCGATCGCCAACGTCACCGCGTCGCTGATCGGCAACGTGTTCAGCTTCAAGCCGCTCAAGGCAGGCCGCCTCGAGGACATCCGCGTGCCGGTCGCGTACGTGAAGACGTTCAAGGGCCCGCCGACGGGGATCATCGTCGAGCGCGAACGGCTCGACAAGTTCGGCCGGCCGCTGCTCGGCGCGACGATGAAGCCGAAGCTCGGCCTCTCCGGCAAGAACTACGGCCGTGTCGTCTACGAGGGGCTGACCGGCGGCCTCGACTTCACCAAGGACGACGAGAACATCAACTCGCAGCCGTTCATGCACTGGCGCGATCGCTTCCTGTTCTGCATGGAAGCGGTGAACCGCGCGCAGGCCAACTCGGGCGAGATCAAGGGCCACTACCTCAACGTCACCGCGGGGACGATGGAGGACATGTACGAGCGCGCGGAGTTCGCGAAGGAGCTCGGCTCGAACATCCTGATGATCGACCTCGTGATCGGCTGGACGGCGATCCAGTCGATGTCGAACTGGTCCCGCAAGAACGACATGATCCTGCACATGCACCGCGCCGGCCACGGCACCTACACGCGCCAGAAGAACCACGGCGTGTCGTTCCGGGTCATCGCCAAGTGGCTGCGGCTCGCCGGCGTCGACCACCTGCACTGCGGCACCGCGGTCGGCAAGCTCGAGGGCGACCCGCTGACGGTGCAGGGCTTCTACAACGTATGCCGCGACGCCTACACGAAGCAGGACCTGTCGCGCGGCCTGTTCTTCGACCAGGATTGGGCCGACCTGCGCAAGGTGTTGCCGGTCGCCTCCGGCGGCATCCACGCCGGCCAGATGCACCAGCTCTTGGACCTCTTCGGCGACGACGTGGTGCTGCAGTTCGGCGGCGGCACGATCGGCCACCCGATGGGAGTGCAGTCGGGCGCCATCGCGAACCGCGTCGCGCTCGAAGCGATGGTGAAGGCCCGCAACGAGGGCCGCGACATCAAGAACGAGGGGCCGGACGTCCTGCGCGCCGCCGCCAAGTGGTGCAAGCCGCTCGAGGCCGCGCTCGAGACCTGGAAGGACGTGTCGTTCAACTACACGTCGACCGACACGCCGGACTTCGTCGCCACGCCCTCCGCTTCCGCCTGAAAGGAACCGTCATGCGAATCACCCAAGGCGCCTTCTCGTTCCTGCCCGACCTCACGGAGGCCGAGATCCGCGCGCAGATCGACTACGCGCTGTCGAAGGACTGGGCCTGCTCCGTCGAGCACACCGACGACCCGCATCCGCGCAACGTGTACTGGGACATGTGGGGCGTACCCATGTTCGGCCTCAAGGATGCCGCGGGCGTGATGCTCGAGGTGAACGCCTGCCGCAAGGCGCATCCCGAGCACTACATCAAGGTCAACGCCTTCGACTCGACGCGCGGCGTGGAGTCGATCGCGCTGTCCTTCATCGTCAACCGCCCGAAGGTGGAACCCGGCTTTGCGCTGGAGCGGCAGGAGATCGCCGGCCGCGGGATCCGCTACTCGACGCGCGCCTACTCGGCCGATCGGCCCGCAGGCGAGCGCTACAAGGCGTAACGACGCGAAAGTCGCGAAAGTAGGGTCAGACTCGACTTTTCAACGCCGCCGCGCTTCGATCGCCCTGCACCCTGCCTGAAAAGTCGAGTCTGACCCTACTTTCGGTAGCGCAACGCCATGAACGACACGCCCGCGACGATCGACCTTCAGGCGCTGCTCCGTGACGCCAACGTGGGCGAGGTCCTGGAGGGTCTCGACCGCGAGCTGATCGGCCTCGCGCCGGTCAAGCAGCGCATCCGCGAGATCGCCGCGTTCCTCGCGGTGTCGAAGGCGCGCGCCGCGCTCGGCCTCGCCGGGGGAACGCCCACGCTGCACATGAGCTTCACCGGCAATCCCGGCACGGGCAAGACCACGGTAGCGCAGCGCATGGCGGAGATCCTGCACCGCCTGGGCTACGTGCGGAAAGGGCACCTGGTCTCGGTGACGCGCGACGACCTGGTCGGCCAGTACATCGGCCACACGGCGCCGAAGACCAAGGAAGTGCTGAAGCGTGCGATGGGCGGCGTACTGTTCATCGACGAGGCCTACTACCTGT
>Ga0209391_10002050_pt1 | contig 10533 bp, 10 predicted proteins | sample PPLLak3March2015_FD_187246 | JGI IMG/M metagenome (GOLD analysis project Ga0209391, IMG submission 187246) | Freshwater sediment microbial communities from Prairie Pothole Lake near Jamestown, North Dakota, USA - PPLs Lake P7 Core (1) Depth... | ecosystem: Environmental > Aquatic > Freshwater >... | reverse complement strand
CGACAGGGATGGAGTCGGATCGGTAGAGATGGCCAGGCTGGCCTCACCGGCCTCTGCGTGCCACAGGGCGGTCGCCGCGGAGCAGGTCGTCTTGCCGACGCCGCCCTTGCCGAGAAACATGTGCACCGCGCCCATCGCACCCCTCGAGCGTCAGCCGCCGAGCAGTTGCCGCCGCGAGACGGTCGGGGCCGGCTCCGGCTCCTCCGCCTGGAACAATGCCTCCGCCGCCGAGAGTGCGGCCACCTGCGCCGCCTCGTGGTCGGTGAAGTCCGCCATCTGCGAGAACAGCGGGCAGGTCGCTACCAGGCCGAAGTCCGGCAACTGGCTCACCAGGAAGTCGTAGGCGCCGGAGGGGAACACGAGCCGCACCGACCCGCCCTTGATCCAGACTTTCTGGTCTTCCGCCGACGGCAGCACCGTCAGGTTCATGAACCAAGGCGTGAGCATGACGCCCGCCTCGCGGCCCTCGACGTTGCGGAAACCCACCGCCTCGACGGCCAGCGTCGGGTTGTAGATCGGCATGCCCTTCATCGCCAGCGCCGCGCGGCGATAGGCATTCGCGGCGTTCTGCACCGTGTCGTTGGGCGTGATCGTCGCGCTTCCGATCACCATGAACTTGCTCTTGTCGGCCGCGCAGTTCGGGCAGGTCCAGGTGTCGGGCAGCAGGCGAAACGCCGTGCCCGGCGCCACCTGGCGGTCCTCGTCGCCGAGCGCCGGGTCGTAAACCCACCAGCAGATGCCGCACTCGAGGAGTGTGTCGTCGGCGATCTTCGACCCGTCGCCCATGTAGCTGCCTTCGAACGGGCGGCTCATGACGTGAATGCCTGCAGGATCTCGCCGAGGCGCTCCGCCGAATCCTCGAAGTCCTCGCGTGCCGCGAGCACCGACACCGGCACGCCCCCGACCTCGAGCGTGTCGAGGATGACGTTGCCCATCGAGTTGATGTACTGCACCGCCCACACGTGCCGCAGGCCGGTGGCGAACACCCGCGAGCTGCCGTAGCCACCCGATCGGATCACCAGCGGGATCTGCCCGAGCACGGAAGTCATCACCTGCGTGTCGACCTCGGTGATCGGCAGCAGCGTGAAATTGATGATGTGGTTCTCCGTGCCGGGCTGGTAGGCGCCCGAGCGCTCCTGCAGCTCGAACAGCAGCGGCAGTGCGTTCATGGCGCCTTGAGGCGCGTGCTTCGGAATGTCGATGGTGGCGCGCGGCTGCTCGGCCGCCGCCTGGAGGATCGGCAGCGGAACCGCTCCGATGTCAATCCATTCGGTCGTCGTCCCGTCGGCGGTGGTCGCCTCGAGGCGCCACACGCCCGCCAGCACGGACTCGACGATGCGCCAGTAGGTGTCCCGGGTACCGACCTTGGCCCAGACGTCGCCCTCGCCGAGGATGTCCGCCACGGTCGCCTTGTCGGCTTCGTCGAGATCGCCGAGCGCGATGCGCGTGGGAACAGCGGCCGGAGATTGAGCCTGCCGCTGCAAGTCTGCGAGCATCGTGTGCATCACGGCGCGTGCGGCCGGCGTGAGCTGGTCGGCGGCCAAGGCCTGCCGCACCGGCCGGACGAGGCCAGTGGGCATGCCGATGAGGCGCAGCTGATCGTCGCCGCCGGCCGGCGCTTCGCCGGGGACCTTGGGATGCCAGACGAGCACGTGTTCGGTCATGCGTTTCCTCCCGGGAGCGGGACCGGAGCTTCGGATTCGGGGGCGAGTAGCCTGTCGCAGGCCTGGGCGAACACCGGCCAGTCGCGCATGCGGGCGACCAGCTCCGCGGGCTGCCCGTCGCGCAGGTAGACCACCGCGGGCGTCACCACGACGCCGTACTGCGCCATCAGGATCGCCTCGTCGCGACGGTCCACCAGGCCCACGCTCAGTCGGCCCTGGTAGCTGGTGAGCAGTTCGCGCACGACGACGGCGACGTCGAGCCCCTCTGGTCGGTGCACGACGTCGCCGCTGAAGAACAGCAGTGCGCGCGGGTTCCGGGCCACGAAATCTTCGAGCGACGCCTTGCGCAGCACTTCGCAATCCGGGTGCGAGGCCAGCGCCTCGATCAAGTCACTCACCGCTCGTCCTCTCGTCGGCTGCCGCGTTCGCGACGTGGGCAGCGCGTCGAGCCAGGAACCGCTCGTCCCCGACGCGGCAGGCCAGTTCCGCGGACGGGCGTCCCGACTCGTAGCGCTCGCGGGCGATCGCGGCGATCACGGTCTCGCGCGGCGTGCCATCGACACGCGTGTGTGCCTCCACGCCCCAGCTGGCGAGTTCCTCGATGCCGAGCTGCAGCGCGACCGGAATCTGCTGCTGGACCCCCTCGGTGAGGCTGCCGCCGTAGTCGGCGAGCTCGACCGGCTTGATGCCGATCACCGTGAAGCAAACCGGTTGGTGCCCGAGCAGATCCAGGCTCGCGAGGATGTCGTTCATGCCGGCCTGGTGCAGGCTCATCTTGCTGCTGGTCATGAACCGCGGTACCTCGGCATCGCGCGCCACGAGCAGGCTGCCCGGTTCGCCGCGGTGGTCGACCGCGTCGAACAGCAGCACGTGCGTGGCGTCGAGGAGCAGGGGGACCAGCGCCAGTCCGAGTGTGCCGCCGTCGAGAACCTCGATCTGCGGGGTGAAGTCCCAGCCGTTGCCGAGCGCCTCGGCGCAGCGCACGCCGAAGCCCTCGTCCGCCCAGAGCAGGTTGCCGACGCCGAGGACGACGATGCGCCGCTCGGGAATGTTCGAGTCTTCGCTCATGAGATTTTCCTGCCCCCGCGTGTGGCCCTAAGTGGACCCCGTCCAAAAAGTATAACGGGACAGTGGGAGTTCGGGGCCCCCCTGGGCCCCTCGTCCCGCTGTCCCGTTGGCTCGTCCGGAGCCGGGCCTAGCGCCCGCGCCTCAGCGGAAGAACCTCCAGCCACTGATCATGGAGCTCACCGCGGTCTGGCGGTGCGTCATGTCCTCGCGGATCGCCATGTACATGTGCACCATGGAGAAGATGATCACGATCCACATGGCGAACTGGTGCCAGGTGCGCACGGTCATCGAGTCACCGCCCGCGACCTGGAACACCCAGCCGAACACGATGTACCAGCCGCTGTTGACGCCCGTCTGCTCGGCGAACAGGGCGAACCCGGTCAGCAGCAGCACGATCAGCGGCAGCAGGAACATGGTGAACATCGCGAACTGCGCGAGCGGATTGTGGCCGATGTACTCCTTGGGCTTGCCGATGAACAGGTACCACTGCACCTCGGCGAAGAGCTCCTTCCACCATCCGATGTTCCAGAACGGGATGTAGAAGATCTGCCGCGCGTGATGGCCGCCCACGATGAAGGAATACAGGCGCAGCAGGAACGCCACGCCCAGGATCATTCCCGCCGCGAAGTGCACGAAACGGATGTAGCCGAACAGGAAGTGGGCAGACGCTTCCCCGGTCATCGTGGGGGGCGGCGAGCCGATGAAGTACCCGGTGAGGCTCAGCACGACGATGCACAGCGCCGTCACCCAGTGCCAGATGCGGATGCCCGCGTGGTACACGTACACGGGCCCAGGTATCACCCCGGCGGGAGGCAAGATCGCCTCGCCGAAGTGTCCCGCCTGCACGCGCGCCTCGAGAGGCGTCGAAGGGAGATATCTTTCGTTCATGACGTCCCTCCTCAGCGCACCTTGACGTTGGTGACTTCGTTGCCTTCCATGTCGAGCACGTGCGTCGCACACGCCAGGCAGGGGTCGAAGCTGTGGATCGTCCGCAGGATCTCCAGCGGCTGGTGCGGATCGTGCATCGGCGTGTCGAGCAGCGCCGCCTCATAGGCGCCGATCTTGCCGGCCGGGTCACGCGGGCTCGCGTTCCAGGTTGTCGGCACCACGCACTGGTAGTTCTTGATCTTCTTGTCCTCGATGTCGATCCAGTGCGCCAGCGCGCCGCGGGGGGCCTCGACAAAGCCGACGCCCTGTGCGGACTTCTTCCACGTGCTGGGGTCGAAGTTCGCCATGTTGGCGGTGGCGATGTCGCCGGCCTTGATGTTGGCCATCAGCTTGTTGAACTCCGCCTTGAGCGCATGGGCCGCCCAGCTGCACTCCAGGCCGCGGGCCGCCGTGCGACCGAGCGTCGAGAACAGCGCGGTGACCGGCAGGCCGCCGAGCTTCTGCAGCACCATGTCCACCGGTTCCTTGAACTCGGGGATGCCCTTCACATAGCCGATGACGTAGCGGGCCAGCGGGCCCACCTCCATCGCGTGGCCCTTCCAGCGCGGCGCCTTGACCCACGAGTACTTGGACGCCTCGTCCACCGCCTCGATCTTGGTGCGGGTGCCCTTGGCGTTGCCGATGTCGAAGTGCGGCACGGTCTCGCCCTTGAGCGGGTGCAGGCCGACCGCCTCGTCGGCGTACTTGTACCAGGAGTGCGTCACGTATTCCTGGATCTCGTCGTCCTTCATCAGGTCGACGGGCAGCACTTCGTTCAGGTTGCCGTCGATGATGACGCCAGCGGGCAGCATCATGTTGTCGGGCGAGTAGTCGTTCGCCGACCTCGGCACGTCGCCGTAGGACATCAGGTACTTCGACGACAGGCCGCCGCCGATGCTCGCCCAGTCCTTGTAGAAGGAGGCGATCGCCAGCAAGTCGGGGATGTAGACGTTGTCGATGAACTCGATGGTGCGGTCGATGATCTTGGCGACCATGTTCAGCCGCTCCATGTTCACGCCGCCGACCGCGCCCACGTCATTCACGTTGATCGGGGAGGGAACGCCGCCCACCAGCCAGTTCGGGTGCGGGTTGCGGCCGCCGAAGATCGCCTGGATCTTGACGATCTCCTTCTGGAAGTCGAGCGCCTCGAGGTAGTGCGCCACCGCCATGAGGTTGGCCTCGGGCGGGAGCTTGTACGCCGGGTGACCCCAGTACGCGTTGCGGAAGGGCCCAAGCTGTCCGGACTCGACGAATTTCTTCAGCCGGTTCTGCAGGTCGCGGAAGTAGCCGGGCGAGGACATGGGCCAGTTCGAGATCGACTGCGCCAGTTCGGAAGTGGCCTTCGGATCCGCGTTCAGCGCGCTGACCACGTCCACCCAGTCGAGGGCGTGCAGGTGGTAGAAGTGCACCAGGTGATCCTGCGAGAACAGGGTCAGGTGCATGATGTTGCGGATCGTGTTGGCGTTCTCGGGAATTTCGATGCCGAGCGCGTGCTCGACCGAGCGGACCGAGGCGAGCGCGTGCACGCCGGTGCAGACGCCGCAGATGCGCTGCACGAAGGCCCACGCGTCGCGCGGGTCACGGCCGCGGAGGATGACCTCCAGGCCGCGCCACATCGTGCCGGTGGAGACCGCGTTGCGGATGACGTTGTTCGCGTCGACGTTCACCTCGATGCGCAGGTGCCCTTCGATGCGCGTGATCGGATCGACGACGACGCGCTCGCCCGAGTTGTCGAGCTGGAAGCCATTGGGGGTAGCGATACTCATTTCTCAGTTCTCCACTCGGTCAGACGTGCCGCTTTTCGGATTCGGCGGGTGAATTGGGTTTCACCTTGGCCTGCCTCAGCGCGGTGAGGCCTGCGTGCGCCGCGATGCCGACACCGACCACTGCCGCCGCCGTGGCGCCGACGCGTGTTGCATTGGTTTCCGCACCGAACTGCGGGAAGGTCTCGAGCCGCTCGTAGAAGGGTCCGTTGTCCCAGAAGTCTGGCTCCGAGCAGCCGAGGCAGCCGTGGCCGGAGGCGATCGGGAACGACACGCCTTCGTTCCAGCGGGTCGTCGAGCAGGCGTTGTAGGTCGTGGGTCCGCGGCACCCCACCTTGTAAAGGCAGTAACCCTCGCGCGATCCACGGTCGTCGAAGGTTTCGGCGAACTGTCCCGCGTCGAAATGACCGCGGCGGTAGCACTTGTCGTGCACGCGCTGGCTGTAGAACATCAGCGGACGGCCCTGGCGGTCGAGCGCCGGCAGCTGGCCGAACGTCACGTAGTAGGTGATCACGCCGGTCATCACCTCGGCGATCGGCGGGCAGCCCGGCACCTTCACGATCGGCTTGTTCTTGATGACCTTGTGGATCGGGGTCGCCTGCGTGGGGTTCGGCTTCGCGGCCTGCACGCAGCCCCACGAAGCGCAGGAGCCCCAGGCGATCACGGCCGCCGCGTCCTCGGCCATGTGCTTGAGCTTGTTGACGAACGGCTCGCCGCCCGGGATGCAGAACACGCCGTCGTCGCCGAGCGGCGGGTTGCCCTCGACCGCGAGGATGTACTGGCCCTTGAACTCGGTGCGGATCACCTCGAGGATTTCTTCCGCCTGGTGGCCGGCCGCAGCCATGATCGTGTCGTCGTAGTCCAGCGAGATCATGGACAGGATGACGTCCTTGGCCAGCGGGTGCGCCGAGCGGATGAAGCTCTCGGTGCAGCAGGTGCACTCGAGGCCGTGCAGCCAGATCACCGGCACGCGCGGCTTGGTCTCCATCGCGTGGGCGATCTTGCCGGCGAAGTGCGGCGCGAGCCCGAGGGAGGCCGCGCTCAGCGAGCAGAACTTCAGGAAGTTGCGCCGCGAGATACCCTGGCGGCGGATCAACTCGTAGAAAGTTTCTTGACGACCCATCTCGTGCTCCCGTTGGTTGTTGCAGTCCGCCGGCCCTTCCGCGAAAGGTGGATTCGTTCGGAGCGGTCGGCTGGCATCGTCAGGCTCGGGAGCGCGTCGCCGGGTTAGCTGCGCGCGCCCACCCTCCTGTTCGGACACGCGGATGGTCCTTCCTTGGTCGCCGCAGCTTCAATCGTAGATCTACTTAAATTCCGCACTGGGCTGGTGCAGTTGCCCACCACCCGTCCCCGGGGACCGACGCGCTCCCCGAGGCCTGCGGAAAACACCTATCGATCAATCAGTTGGGTTCGGGTCCGGCGCGCACGCCAGGCACGGCTTGCGCGGCATCAAGGGAGTTGCGGCGAGGCCGTCCGGCTCGCCGCCGACCTCGATCGTCTGGAGGGGCTCCAGCGTCGCGGTGTCGTAGCGCACGACCCGGTCGCCCATCGTGGCCGCCACGTAGGTCGTGCGGCCGTCCGCGGAGACGAGCAGACCCACGGGCAGGGCGCTGCCCCGGGCGATCCGGGCAAACGGTCGCTGTTCGGCGCCGGGCGCCAGCGGTACGTCCACCTTGCGCCGCGCGATCTCGCGGCGGTTCGCGACGTCGAATGCGACGAGCTCGCTCGAGCCTGCGCAGGTGACGAGTGCCGTCCGGCCGTCGGGGGTGAGTGCGATGCGGATCGGGATGCCGGGCAGCGGCAGCCGCGCCGTGACCTCGAGCGAGGTCGTGTCCACGATGGCGAGGTGGCCGTCGGCGCGGGCGGCCACCCACAGCTCGCGACCGTCCGGCGTCAGCGCCAGCGCCTCGGAGCCCGCGCCCGTGGCGATGTCGGCGAGCTTGCGGCCGGCGGCGAGATCGACTGCCGTGGCGGTTCCCGAGCCGATGTTGGTGACGTAGGCGCGATCGCCATCCGCGCTCACCGCAACCATGTGCGATGCGTCCTGGCCGGTCTCGATCGCGGCCACGGTGCGGCCGCCGTCAGGCTCCACCACCAGCAGGTGCTTCGAGCCCTCGGTGGTGACCGCGATGCGGTCCGGGGCGAACCAGGCGACGCCGTGGGGTCGTGTGTGGGGCGCGAGCTCGATGCGGCGCAGCTCGCGCGGCTGCTCGAGGTCCACGACGCTCAGCGTCGAGCCTGGCTGCTCGCGCGTGCCGTAGTTCGACACCACGGCCCGCCTCCCGTCGGGTGACACGCTGATCTCGTGCGGGGCGTGGCCGAGCGTGACCGAGGCGAGGCGCAGCCCGGAGCCGGGATCCACGAAGTCCACGGCGTCGTCGGTCTTGCGGACGACCAGCAGCGTTTCGGCGGGTGCCGGCAGCGCGCAGAGCGTGGCGACGATCAGCAGCAGCGGCTTCCACGCCGTCATCCGAGCGGCACCTCGGCATCCCACACGTCCTCGGGCAGCGGCAGGCCGGTGAGCAGGGACGGCGCGAGCCGCGGATCCGGCGTGATGCCCCGCAGCTCGAGCAGGCGCTCGAGCTGCCGCGCGTGCTGGGCAACGTGCCATGTGGTGCGCTCGAGCACCGCGTGCAGCGGTTGCGCGCCGTAATAAGTGTCGAGCGTTCCGGGCAGCCGCGACTGGTTGGCGCCCCACCACACGGCCAGCGCCTGCGACACGCTGCGGGCGAGAGCGGCGACGTCGCTCCCGGTCCGCACGTGCCCGGGCGGCTTGCGCTGGAAGTGCTCGTAGGTCAGGCGCCCGCCGAGCGCGGCGTCGAGGAACCCGACCACGACCTGCGGGACGTGGTAGGCGAGGTCGAGGTGCGTGCGCTCGCGGCCGGGCAGCCGCTCGGCCAGCGATTCGGCCGGCAGCTGCTCGGCCAGCCGCGCGTTGGTGTCGAGCAGCGCGAGCAGGCGCGAGACCAGCACCGGCACCGCAACTCGCTCGCGGTTCGCCGCGACGCCGACGAAGGCGGCGACGGCGTCGATGTCCTGGCCGTGAACGAACCGATCGTCCTGCGCCACCACCGGGACAGAGCGCGCGCCGAGCTTCGCGAGCGCCTCGAAGGCCCCCGACACCTCGCGCACGTTGACCGATTCGAACTCGATCCCGTGCGCGCGCAGGAATTCCTTCACCTTGAGGCAACTAGTGCAGCCAGGCTGCCAGTAGACCGTGTACTTGCTCATGGGTTCGCCCTCAGGTCGACCAGGGACCGCCGTTGCCGGCCGCCCGCGTCGAAGTTGCCTGGGTCGAGCCAGGCGCGAAAGGCCGCCTCTAGCACCGGCCACTCCTTATCTGTGACGGAATACCAGGCCGTGTCCCGGCTGCGCCCCTTGTAGACGATGGCCTGCCGGAAGACGCCCTCGAAGCGGAAGCCCAGCCGCTCGGCCGCGCGTCGCGAGCCGGCGTTCAGCGCGTCGCACTTCCACTCGTAGCGCCGGTAGCCGAGATCGAAGGCCGTCTTCATCATCAGGTACATCGCCTCGGTGGCGGCGGCGGTGCGCTGCAGGCGCGGCGAGAACTGCAGGTGCCCGACCTCGACCGTTCCGTTCGAGGGGTCGATGCGCAGGTAGGAGCCGAGGCCCACGGCGCGTCCGCTCGCGGCGTCCACGAACGCGAAGAACAGCGGATCCTCCGAGCCCTGCTTCGCCTCCAGCCACGCCCGGTAATCGTCGAACGACGCAAAGGGTCCAGAGAACAGGTAGGTCCACATGCGTCCCTCGCGGTCCAGCGAGTTCGCCTCGTGCAGCTCGGCGGCGTGGCGGGCCGGATCGAGCGGCTCGACGCGGCAGTAGCGGCCGTGCATGACGATGCGCGGCGGGCGGGGCCGCGGCGTCCAGCCGGGCACCTCGGCGCCGATCGGCTGTCCCAGTTCGTTCTCGCGTGTGGTCATGGCAGCGGCCTCAGGTGGTCGCGAACTGCAGGGCGGCGAGCCGCGCGTACAGCTCGTTGCCCTGGACGAGCTCCGCGTGCGTGCCCTGCGCGACGATGCGGCCGTGGTCCATGACCACGATGCGGTCAGCCTCAAGGACCGTAGCGAGACGGTGTGCAATGACGATGGTCGTGCGGCCCTGCATCAGGTGCTCGAGCGCCGACTGCACCAGCCGCTCGCTCTCGGCATCGAGCGCGCTCGTGGCCTCGTCGAGCAGCAGGATCGGCGGGTCGCGCAGGATCGCGCGCGCGATGGCGATGCGCTGGCGCTGCCCGCCCGAGAGTCGGGTGCCGCGCTCGCCGAGGAAGGTCTCGTATCCCTCCGGCAGTCTACGGATGAATTCGTCGGCCGCCGCCGCCCTCGCGGCCGCCTCGACCTCCGCGTCGCCCGCGCCGGGCCGGCCATAGCGGATGTTCTCGCGTGCGCTCGCCGCGAACAGCACCGTGTCCTGGGGCACCAGGCCGATGCGCTGCCGAACGGCATGCGGATCGGCCCTCGCGATGTCCACCCCGTCGATGCGGATGCGACCCGACTGCGGGTCGTAGAAGCGCAGCAGCATCTGGAACGTCGTGCTCTTGCCGGCGCCCGAAGGTCCCACGAAGGCCACGGTCTCGCCCGGGCGCACCGCGAGGTCGAAGCCATCGAGCGCCGGCGTGTCCGGGCGCGAGGGGTAGCGGAAGCTCACGTGCTCGAAGCGGATCTCGCCGCGGCCGGGCTCGGGCAGCGGGACCGGGTCGACGGGCGCGACGATGCGCGGCTCGGCGTGCTGCAGCTCGACCAGCCGCTCCATCGCGCCGGCGGCGCGCTGCACCTCGCCCCACATCTCGCTGAGCGACGCTGCCGCCACGCCCACGTACACGGCGTAGAGCAGGAACTGGCTCAGCTCGCCGCCCGTCATGCGGCCGCCGATCACGTCGTGGGCCCCCACCCACAGCACGAAGGTGATGGCGCCGAAGATCAGCATCGTGGCGACCGCGGTCAGCGTCGAGCGCACCCGGGTGCGCCGCACGGCGACGGCGAAGGAGTCCTCGACGGCGGCGCCGAAGCGATCGGCGTTCAATTTCTCGAGCGTGAAGGCCTGCACGGTCTGGATGGCGTTCAGTGTCTCGTCGGCAAGCCCGCTCGTGTCCGCGA
>Ga0209391_10002048_pt1 | contig 10544 bp, 8 predicted proteins | sample PPLLak3March2015_FD_187246 | JGI IMG/M metagenome (GOLD analysis project Ga0209391, IMG submission 187246) | Freshwater sediment microbial communities from Prairie Pothole Lake near Jamestown, North Dakota, USA - PPLs Lake P7 Core (1) Depth... | ecosystem: Environmental > Aquatic > Freshwater >... | reverse complement strand
CTGGACGCTGCTGCTGCGCGGCCAGGCCGCGCTGGCGCTCTGGCAGCAAAAGCCCGCCGAGGTGGCGCGCTGCGCATCGCCGGCCGGCTGCGGCGACAGCATGGCCGGCTACAAGGCGCTGCGCGAAAGCAACGGCGCGCTGCAGAACTGGCTGTCGCTGCAGCCGAACGACGCGCTGGCCTGGAGCCTGCTGGCCCAGGGCGAAGAGGCGCTGGAGCAGCGGCTGCGCGCGATGCGCGCGCAGGCCGAGGCCCGCGCCGTGCTCGGCGACCTGGGCGGGGCCATCGACCGCCTGCGCGCCGCGCAGTCGCTGGTGCGCAGCGGCGAGGCCAACGACTTCATCGAGGCCTCGGTGATCGACGCCCGGCTGCGCCAGCTCGAGGCCCAGCGGCGCGAGCTGGCCGCCGAACTGCGCGGCCGCTGAGCGCGCGGGCGGCGGGGCGGCGGGCACAATCGGGGCCCGTGCCGCCACGCCGACCCGCCATGCCCGAACCCCGCCCCGACCCCGACGCGCTGTTCGAAAGCCGGTTGCACTCGCTGCCGCTGCTGGCCCGCGGCAAGGTGCGCGACAACTATGCCGTGGGCAACGACCGGCTGCTGATGGTGGCCAGCGACCGCATCTCCGCCTTCGACGTGGTCATGGGCCAGCCCATCCCCGGCAAGGGCCGCCTGCTGACGCGCATGGCGCTGTTCTGGTTCGGCAAGCTGGCGCATGTCGTGCCCAACCACCTGAGCGGCGACGACCCGGCCGGCGTCGTCGCCGCCGACGAACGCGCCCAGGTCGAAGGCCGCTCGATGCTGGTGCGGCGGCTGCAGCCGCTGCCGGTGGAAGCGGTGGTGCGCGGCTACCTGGCGGGCTCGGGCTGGGCCGAGTACCAGCGCAGCGGCAGCGTCTGCGGCGTGGCCCTGCCGGCCGGGCTGGCCAATGCCTCGCGCCTGCCGGAGCCGATCTTCACGCCGGCCACCAAGGCCGAGGCCGGCGCGCACGACGAGAACATCGATTTCGCGCAGATGCAGCGCATCGTCGGCGCGGAACTCGCCGGGCGGGTGCGCGAAGTCTCGCTGCGGCTGTACCGCGAGGCCGCGGCGCACGCGCTGGCGCGCGGCATCATCATCGCCGACACCAAGTTCGAGTTCGGGCTGGACGCCGACGGCACGCTGACGCTGATGGACGAGGTGCTGACGCCGGACTCGTCGCGCTTCTGGCCGCTGGACGGCTACCGCGAGGGCGGCAATCCGCCCAGCTTCGACAAGCAGTACCTGCGCGACTGGCTGGAGGCGGTGCGCATCGACGGCCGGCCCTGGGGCAAGAAGGCGCCGGCGCCGCCGCTGCCCCTGACGGTGGTCCGCGAGACCGCAGCGCGTTATGCCGAGGCGCTGCGCATCCTGACGGCCTGAACATGGCCTCGCGGCTGCTGACCCAGCTGGCCTCGCGCATCGCCGCGGCGCGCGACCCGGTGGAGGCCGCCTGCCTGCGCGCCCAGCGTGGCGTCTACCTGGCGCGCCAGGGCAAGACCGAAGAGGCAGAGGCGCTGGTCAAGGCGCTGCGCGAGGAGTTCGGCGCGCGCCCGAATGCCGAGGTCACGGCCTGGATCAGCCTGGTGGAGGCGCTGGCGCAGTTCTTCACCCAGCCCGGGCCGAAGGCGCTGGACCGGCTGCGCCGCGCGCATGCGCTGAGCCGCGCGATGAACCATCCGCTGCTGGTGCCGCTGTGCGCGGCCTGGCTGGCGCACGTCGAGTTCAACAGCAACCGCATGCAGCCGATGCTGCAGTACGCGGCCGAGGCGCTGCGCCTGGCGCAGCCGCAGCACCACGCCGCGCTGGCGCGCGTCAGCCTGGTCATCGCCGACGCCTTCCACTACGCCGGCCGCTTCGACCTGGCCAAGCCCTGGTACGCCGCCGTGCGCCAGCACGCGCTGGCAGAGGGCGACGACTCGATGATCAGCGCGATGTTGCACAACGTGGCGGCGTTTAGGGCGAACGAAGTTCGCTTAGCTGAGGCCTTTGGCGCGCCCGTACCACTTGAAGCGAAACGTGCGCTCTTGGAAACCGAGTCGACCAGGAACTACGACATCGGAATAGGCACCTTGTCTATGGCGCTACTGATTCCCTTGATGAAGGCTCAGCTGTTGACAAGCGATGGCAGGTTTGGCGAAGCGCTGCAGATATTTGAGGAAGTACTTGAAAAGGACAGCCCTGAGAACCTCGATAGGCGAAAGGCGTGCTTCTACGCGGATCGCGCTTGGTGTCGATTGCAGCTCGGTCACAGGGAGGCAGGGCTAGCCGATATTGCGAGAGCTATTGAGCTCGACAAACTTCCGGCCGATACAGACGACGTAGCAACAACGCACGCACGCCTTGCTTCACTGATGGAAGGACTCGGGCGAACCGAAGCAGCGACAGAGCACAAAGCCAGGTCGCTAGAAGCCAAGCGTCAGCACTCGCTTGCTCAGTCAGAATTGCTAGAGGGTCTGCTGGGGATGTTGGCGGAATTTCCTTCGGCCGCTTGAACTACGGTTCTTCAGGAACTAGTTCGCTTGGCGCGAAAAGAGCCTCCGCATCGCAGAATCGATGACCATCGAACAAAGGCTGTAGAGCAGCGAGCCGATCAGCGCAGCCCAGAAGCCGGTGACGTGGAAGTCGTCGAGCAGCGATGCCGCCCACCAGAACATCAGCGCGTTGATGACGAACAGGAAGAGGCCGAGCGTAAGCAGCGTCACCGGCAGCGTCAGCAGGATCAGCAGCGGCCGCACCAGCATGTTGAAGGCGCCGATGGTGAACGCAGCGAGCATGGCCGCACCGAAGCTGGTGACCGTGACGCCGCTGTACAGATGGGTCACCAGCAACAGGGCGGCGGCGAGCAGCAGCCAGCGGATCAGCAGTCTCATGCCTTGCAGCATAGCGCCGCCGCCACACCAGGGGGCCGCGCCGTCGGGGAATGACAACCCGTAGGTGCAAAACCGCTTCTCAGCCCCTCGTACAGGCATTAACATCGACTGCACCGGAAATCCGTCTCACACGAGGGTCGATCAGACCTCACCGGAAGCCGGTTCGAAGTCCCTAGACCAGATGGAGAAATGACACATGGCAACTGCGAAGAAAGCTCCTGCGAAGAAGGCTCCGGCCAAGAAAGCCCCGGCCAAGAAGGCCCCCGCGAAGAAGGCCGCACCCAAGAAGCCCGCCACCAAGGCCGCTCCGGCCAAGAAGGCGCCGGCGAAGAAGGCCCCGGCCAAGAAGCGCACGCCGAGCGCGGCCTTCATGAAGGCGATGACCCCCAGCGCGGCCCTGGCCGCGGTGATCGGCGACAAGGCGATGCCGCGCACCGAGGTCACCAAGAAGCTGTGGGAGTACATCAAGAAGAACGGCCTGCAGGACCAGGCGAAGAAGACCATGATCAACGCCGACGCCAAGCTGAAGGACATCTTCAAGAAGGCGCAGGTGTCGATGTTCGAGATGACCAAGCTGGTCAGCTCGCACCTGAAGTAGGTCTTCGGCCCCCACCGACAGGGCCGCGGCGCTTGGGCGCCGCGGCCTTTTTCACGTCTGCAGGCGACGCTCCAGGAAGTCCAGCCGGTCCTGGCCCCAGAAGAGCTCGCCGTCGACCACGTAGCTGGGCGCGCCGAACACGCCGGCCTGCAGCGCCTGCTGCGTGGCCTCTTCGTAGCGCTGCTGCACGGCAGGCGCCGCGGACTCCGCCAGGGCCGCCTCGGGAAGACCGCTTTCGGCCAGCAGCGCCGCCAGCGTGCCGGCGTCGTTGATGTTGCGTTGCCCGGCCCACACGGCCTGCAGCACCCGCCCGCTCAATTCCATGGCCGCGTCGCTTCCGTGCAGCGCATCGGCGGCCAGGATCAGCCGCGCGGCGGCATCGCCGGGCACCGGGAAGAAGGCGGGGTGCAGGTGCAGCGGCAGCCCCAGCCAGTCGGCCCAGCGGCGCAGTTCCACCAGACGGTAGGCTTGGCGCGCCGGCGCACGCTGCGGCAGCGGCAACCCGCCGGTCAGCGGGAAGATCCTGCCCAGGTCCATGGGCCGCACACGGACGCGGGCCCCCGCGTGCCGGGCGATGTCGCGGAAGCGCTGGTGGCCCAGATAGGCCCAGGGCGACTGCGGGACGAAGTAGTAGTCGACGACGAACCGGGCCATGGCCACTCCCGCTGCGCGCTGGTGCGCGCGGCAAGTGTAGGTGCCCGGCCTCGGCCGCGCTTCATCGGCCGCGCTTCAACCGCGCTTCAGCTGCGCAGGTGGCCGGCCAGGAAGCGGCCGGTGTGGCTGCGCGCATTGGCGGCCACCTGCTCCGGGGTGCCGGCCACCAGCAGCTCGCCGCCGCCGGCGCCGCCTTCCGGGCCCATGTCCAGCAGCCAGTCGGCGCAGCGGATGACGTCCAGGTTGTGCTCGATGACGACGATGGTGTTGCCGGCGTCGCGCAGCTGGTGCAGCACGCGCAGCAGCTGCGCCGTGTCGTGGAAGTGCAGCCCGGTGGTCGGCTCGTCCAGGATGTACAGCGTGCGGCCGGTGTCGCGCTTGGACAGCTCCAGCGCCAGCTTGACGCGCTGCGCCTCGCCGCCGGACAGCGTGGTCGCGCTCTGGCCCAGCTTGATGTAGCCCAGGCCCACGTCCAGCAGCGTCTGCAGCTTGCGCGCGATGTTGGGCACGGCCGAGAAGTAGCCGTGCGCATCCTCCACCGTCATGTCCAGCACCTGGGTGATGTTGCGGCCCTTGTAGAGGATCTCCAGCGTCTCGCGGTTGTAGCGCGCGCCGTGGCAGGTGTCGCAGGGCACGTAGACGTCGGGCAGGAAGTGCATCTCCACCTTGATGACGCCGTCGCCCTGGCAGGCCTCGCAGCGTCCGCCGGCCACGTTGAAGCTGAATCGCCCCGGGCCGTAGCCGCGCTCGCGCGCCGCCGGCACCTCGGCGAAGAGCTCGCGGATCGGCGTGAACAGCCCCGTGTACGTGGCCGGGTTGCTGCGCGGCGTGCGGCCGATCGGGCTCTGGTCGACGTTGATCACCTTGTCGAAGTGCTCCAGCCCGTCGATCTGGTCGTGCGGCGCCGGCTCGGCGTGGCTGCCGTAGAGCTTGCGCGCCACCGCCGCGTACAGCGTGTCGTTGACCAGCGTGCTCTTGCCCGAGCCGGACACGCCGGTGACGCAGGTGAACAGCCCCACCGGGATCTCCGCGGTGACGCTCTTGAGATTGTTGCCGCGCGCGTTGACGATGCGCAGCACGCGCGCTTCGGTCTGCCCGGCCAGCGTGGCACGGGCACGCGGCGGCTCGATGCGCAGCCGGCGCGCCAGGTACTGCCCGGTGAGCGACTCGGCGCTGGCCGCCACCTCGGCCGGCAGGCCCTGTGCGACCACGTGGCCGCCGTGCACGCCGGCGCCCGGACCCATGTCCACCACGTGGTCGGCGGCCAGGATCATGTCCTCGTCGTGCTCCACCACCAGCACGCTGTTGCCCAGGTCGCGCAGTCGCTTCAGCGTGCCGATCAGCCGCTCGTTGTCGCGCTGGTGTAGGCCTATCGACGGCTCGTCCAGCACGTACATCACGCCGGTCAGCCCGCTGCCGATCTGGCTGGCCAGGCGGATGCGCTGCGCCTCGCCGCCGGACAGCGTGTCGGCGCTGCGCTCCAGGCTCAGGTAGTTCAGGCCCACGTCGTTCAGGAACTTCAGCCGCGAGCGGATCTCGCGCACGATCTTGTCCGCGATCTCGGCCTTGGCGCCCTGCAATTGCAGGCCCTCGAAGTAGGCCAGGCAGTCGGCCAGCGTCATCGCCTCGACCCGGTAGATCGGCTCGCGCGCGACGCTGGCGCCCCCTGGACTCGGCCGGCCGGGCCCGCTCCCCGCGGGGGACGGGTCGACTTGGGGACGGCCCGTCGTCGACTCGGCCGCCTGCTGCAGCAACACATGCCGCGCCTCGCGCCGCAGCCGCGTGCCGCCGCAGTCCGGGCAGGGCTTGGCCGCCTGGTAGCGCGCCAGGTCTTCGCGCACCGCGGCCGAATCGGTCTCGCGCCAGCGCCGCTGCAGGTTCGGCAGGATGCCCTCGAAGGGGTGCGAGCGCTTCACCGAACGCGCCCGCCCTCTTGCGTCCTGCGCCTCGTAGACGAAGGCGATCGCCTCGTCGCCCGAGCCGTGCAGCAGCACCTCCTGCGCCTGCGCCGGCAGCGACTCGAAGGGCGCGTCGATGTCGAAGCGATAGTGCCGCGCCACGCTTTCCAGCAGCGAGAAGGTGTAGGCATTGCGCCGGTCCCAGCCCTTCACCGCGCCGGAGGCCAGGCTCAGCGACGGGAAGGCCACCACCCGCTGCGGGTCGAACACCGTCACCTGCCCCAGGCCGTCGCAGCTGGGGCAGGCGCCCACCGGCGAGTTGAACGAGAACAGCCGCGGCTCCAGCTCGCCCAGCGAGTAGCTGCACACCGGGCAGCCGAAGCGGCTGGAGAACAGGTGCTCGCGCGGCGCCGCGCCGGGTGCCGCGTCCATCTCGACGGCGAGCGCGCGGCCGTCGGCGATGCGCAGCGCCGTCTCGAAGCTCTCCGCCAGGCGCTGCTGCAGCCCGGGCTGCACGCGCAGCCGGTCCACCACCACGTCGATGTCGTGTTTCTCGGCCTTCTTCAGCTTTGGCAGCGCGCTGGCGTCGTACACCGTGCCCGGCTGGCCGCCCGAGCCGATGCGGAAGCGCACGTAGCCCTGCGCCTGCATGTCCTGGAACAGCTCGGCGAACTCGCCCTTGCGGTCGCGCGCCACCGGCGCCAGCACCATGAGCCGCGTGCCTTCGGGCAGCGCCAGCACCGCGTCGACCATCTGGCTGACGCTCTGCGCCTGCAGCGGCAGGTGGTGGTCGGGGCAGAAGGGCGTGCCGGCGCGCGCGTACAGCAGGCGCAGGTAGTCGTGGATCTCGGTGATCGTGCCGACGGTGGAGCGCGGGTTGTGGCTGGTGGCCTTCTGCTCGATGCTGATCGCCGGGCTCAGGCCCTCGATCACGTCCACGTCGGGCTTGTCCATCAGCTGCAGGAACTGCCGCGCATAGGCGCTCAGGCTTTCCACGTAGCGGCGCTGGCCCTCGGCATACAGCGTGTCGAAGGCCAGGCTGGACTTGCCCGAGCCCGACAGCCCGGTGATGACCACCAGCGCCTGGCGCGGGATGTCCAGGTCGATGTTCTTCAGGTTGTGGGTGCGCGCGCCGCGGATGCGGATGGCGGGTGCGTCGAGGGGCAGGGCGGTGGGCATGGGGCGGGGCGGGGGCAACCGACCATCATATCGGCCGGCGACCGCGGCGTCGCAGGGCGCTCAACCGGCCGTGTGCAGCACGCGCAGGATCTCCTCGCCGTAGGCCTGCAGCTTCTTGGCGCCGACGCCGCTGATGCGGCCCAGCGCACCCAGTGAGTCGGGGCACTCGCGCGCCATCTGCGCCAGCGTGGCGTCATGGAAGACCACGAAAGCCGGCAGGTTGTGCTGGCGCGCCACCTCGGCGCGCCAGGCCTTCAGCGCGGCGAAGCGCTCCAGCGCCTCGGTATCCAGCGGCAGCGGCGGCGCCTTGTCCTCGGGCGTGCGGCCGGGCTTGCCGCGCGCACCGCGCGGCGCCGCCGCCGCCGGCACGCGTAGCAGCAGCAGCAGCTGGCCGCGCAGCACCTCGCGCGAGCTCTCGGTCAATGCCAGCGTGTTGTACTCGCCCTCGGCGCGCAGGTGGCCCAGCGCGATCAGCTGGCGCAGCACCGAGCGCCATTGCTGTTCATTGACGTCGGCACCGATGCCGAAGGTCGACAGCCGATCGTGATGGTGCTGCGCCACCTTGTCGGTCGTCTTGCCACGCAGCACATCGATCAGGTGCACCGCGCCGAAGCTCATGCCGCCATGCTGCTGGAAGCGGTAGACGCAGCTCAGCGCCTTGCGCGCGGCCTCGGTGGCATCCCAGGTGGCGGGCGGCTGCAGGCAGTTGTCGCAGTTGCCGCAGGGCGAGCTCGGCTCGCCGAAGTATTCGAGCAGCCGCACGCGGCGGCAGTCGTGGGCCTCGGCCAGCGCCAGCAACGCATCAAGCTTGCCGCGCTGCAGGCGCTTGAAGTCTTCTTCGGCCTCGCTCTCGTCGATCATGCGCCGCTGGTTGACCACGTCGGCCAGGCCGTAGGCCATCCAGGCATTGGCCGGCGCGCCGTCGCGGCCGGCGCGGCCAGTCTCCTGGTAGTAGCCCTCGATGTTCTTCGGCAGGTCGAGGTGGGCAACGAAGCGTACATCCGGCTTGTCGATGCCCATGCCGAAGGCGATGGTCGCCACCATCACGATGCCGTCCTCGCGCAGGAAACGGTCCTGGTGGCGGCGGCGCACCGCGGCGTCCAGCCCGGCGTGGTATGGCAGCGCGGCCAGGCCTTCGTCGGCCAGCCAGGCGGCGGTTTCCTCGACTTTCTTGCGTGTCTGGCAATAGACGATGCCGGCATCGCCGTCGTGCTCGTCGCGCAGGAAGCGCAGCAGCTGGCGTCGCGGCTCGTCCTTTTCGACGATGGTGTAGCGGATGTTCGGCCGGTCGAAGCTGCTGATGAAGGTGCGCGCATCCTGCAACTGCAGCCGCTCGATGATGTCGGCGCGGGTGTGGGCGTCGGCGGTGGCGGTGAGCGCGATGCGCGGCACGTCGGCAAAGCGTTCGTGCAGCACACTCAGGCCCAGGTACTCCTCGCGGAAATCATGTCCCCACTGGCTGACGCAATGTGCCTCGTCGATGGCGAACAGGCTGAGCAGATGCCGCTCGTGCAGTGAGTCCAGCATCGCCAGGAAGCGCGGCGTCAGGATGCGCTCCGGTGCTGCATACAGCAGCACCAGCCGGCCGGAGCGCAGCTCGCGCTCGATGGCCGAGGCGTCCTGGCTGTCCAGCGTGCTGTTGAGGAAGCTGGCGTGCACGCCCAGCTCTTCCAGCGCGCTGACCTGGTCGTGCATCAGTGCGATCAGCGGCGACACCACCACCGTCACGCCGCGGCCAGAGCGGTGCCGGGCGATGGCCGGCACCTGGTAGCACAGGCTTTTTCCCCCGCCGGTGGGCATCAGCACCAGCGCATCGCCGCCGACGACCACATGTTCGACGATGGCGGCCTGGTCGCCGCGGAAGGCCGGGTAGCCGAAGACTTCGTGAAGGATGGACAGCGGTTCGGCGGACAGGCTCACGGCAGACGGCGGCTTCGAAACGCCGATTGTCGTCGTAGCAGGCTGTCGCCCCGAGCCTCATAATCTTCGCTCGTTATCGAAGAGGGAGCATGTGCCATGGCATCGGTCAACAAGGTCATCATCGTCGGCAACCTGGGCAAGGATCCCGAGGTTCGCTACATGCCCAGCGGCTCTGCGATCTGCAATATCACCGTGGCGACCAGTCGGCAGTGGAAGGACAAGACCAGCGGAGACCGCCAGGAGGAAACCGAATGGCACCGCATCGTCTTTTTCGATCGCATGGCCGAGATCGCTGGCGAGTTTCTGAAGAAGGGCCGCCCGGTTTATGTCGAAGGTCGGCTGAAGACACGCAAGTGGACCGACAAGGACGGTGTCGAGAAGTACACCACTGAGATCGTGGCCACTGATATGCAGTTGCTCGGCAGTCGCGAGGGCATGGGCGGCGGCGACGAAGCTGGTGGCGGCGGAAGTTTCGGCCGCGAGCGCCCGGCGGCGCGCCCCGCATCGGCGCCGGCAACCAAGCCGGCCGCGAAGTCGAGCACCGGCTTCGACGACATGGACGACGACATCCCGTTCTAGATCACGGCCGCACGCTGCTGCGCCAGCGTTGCACGTCGAGCGGTTGCACCGCTGCGGCGCGGTGGCCCCAGGCATTGCGGATGTAGCTCAGCACCGCGGCCACGTCCTCGTCGCTGAGTTCGGTGGCGAAGGGCGGCATGCCGAAGGGCCGCGGGTTGCCGGCGGTGGATGCCGGAAACGCGCCGCCCAGCACCACCTGCACCAGGTTGGCCGGCGGGTCGCGCAGCAGCGCGCGGTTGCCGGCCAGCGGCACATACGCCCGCGGGCGGCCCTGGCCGTCCTGGCCATGGCAGTTCGCGCAGCGTGTTTCGTAGATGCCGGCACCGCGCTGCAGCTGCGCCGGCGCCGGCGTGCCGGATCGCTCCCGCGGCGCATCGGCCTGCGGCAGCGATTGCAGATGCACCGCCATCGCCGACAGGTCGGAAGGCGTCAGGTGCTGGGTGCTGTGCAGCACCACCTCGGCCATCGGCCCGAGCAGTGCCGCGCTGGCGGATACACCGCGCTGCAGCAGCGCCGCCACCGCTTGCGCCGGCTGGCCCGCCAGACCAGGGGCATGCCAGTTTTGCAGCGGGATCAGCCCGCCGGCCAGCGCCATCGGGTCGCGGGTGGCGCCCAGCGCATTGCGCTTGGCATGGCAGGCGCTGCAATGGCCCAGGCCCTGCACCAGATAGGCGCCGCGGTTCCAGTCGGCCGATTGCGCGGCCTGCGGCTCGAAACGGCCGGGCTGGAAGTACAGTGCGCGCCAGACTGCCAGCGCCAGCTGCGTGTCGTAGGGGAAGCGCAGCGCATGCGGCCGGTTCGGCTGGGCTACCGCCGGCAGGCTGCGCA
>Ga0209391_10002047_pt1 | contig 10546 bp, 10 predicted proteins | sample PPLLak3March2015_FD_187246 | JGI IMG/M metagenome (GOLD analysis project Ga0209391, IMG submission 187246) | Freshwater sediment microbial communities from Prairie Pothole Lake near Jamestown, North Dakota, USA - PPLs Lake P7 Core (1) Depth... | ecosystem: Environmental > Aquatic > Freshwater >... | reverse complement strand
CTCCACGCGACCGTCGGGTCGGCCACGATCGAGGCGCGCGTCTGCGTGCGCGCGCCTCTTTTCACTCCTGCACCACCCTGCAGGTCAGCGCCTTGAGATAGCGCGTCTCCGGAATCGCCGGGTGGATCGGGTGGTCGGGCGCGTGGCCGCCCACCTCGATCACCTGCACGAAGCGGCCGAGGTGGCGGCCCGCCTGCTGGATCGCGCCGATGAGCTCGTCCTGCGCGAGGTGGTGCGAGCACGAGCAGGAGACGAGGATGCCGTCGCGCGGCAGCAGCTGCATGGCGAGCTGGTTGAGCTTGCGGTAGGCGGCCTGTCCCTTCGGGATGTCGCGGCGGCGCTTGATGAACGCCGGCGGATCGACGACCACCACGTCGTAGCGCTCGCCCGCCTCGCGCAGCGCGGCCAGCACGTCGAAGGCGTCGCCGCGCCGGATCTCGACGGCAAGTCCATTGTCGTCGGCCGCACCCTGCAGCAGCTCGAGCGCGGGCGCCGAGGAGTCCACGCAGGTCACGCCGCTCGCACCGGCGCGCGCCGCCGATAGACCCCATCCGCCGAGATAGCTGAACACGTCGAGCACGCGCCGGCCGGGCACGTACTTGAGGAACGCGGCGCGGTTCGCGGCCTGGTCGTAGAACCAGCCGGTCTTCTGTCCGGCGCCGACCGGCACGCGGAAGCGCACGCCGTTCTCGACGACCTCGACCACGTCGGGCGCCTCGCCGAGCGCAGTCTCGACGTACGAGGGCAGCCCCTCGAGCTCGCGCGCACCGGAGTCGTTCTTCCACACCACCGCGCGCGGCGCGATCACCTGCTCGAGCGCAGCGACAATCTCCGGCTTGAGAGCCTCCATGCCAACGGTGCCCACCTGCCCCACGATCACGTCGCCGTAGCGGTCGAGCACGAGTCCCGGCAGTCCGTCGGACTCGCCGTGCGCGAGCCGGTAGAACGGCGTCGCGTACAGGCGCTCGCGCAGCGCGAGCGCGAGCTGCAGCCTGTGCACCAGCAGCGACTTGCCCGGCGGGTGGCGCGCGTCGCGGCCGAGGATGCGGGCACAGATGAGCGCGTGCGGATTGACGTAGGCGTAGCCGATGAAGTGATCGCGATCGCCGATCACACGGCAGAGCGCACCCGGCGCGAAGGCCGTGAGGGGCGTCAGCCCGGTGTCCACCTCGTTGCTGAACACCCAGAGGTGCCCCGCACTGAGTCGCCGCCCCTCCTTCGGCTTCAGGCGCAGCTCGGGCAGCTCTTGCAGCTCTGGCCCGGCGGTCGGCGCCTCGGGAGCGTGGGTCATCGGGGGAGCCTCGTTCCGTTATAGTTCCCCATTCTATCCGAGCCGAGCGCCCGACCCCGCCCATGCCGACCGAATCCCAGCGCGCGGCGCGCAACCGCCTCGCCGACGAGACCAGCCCCTACCTGCGCCAGCACGCCGACAACCCGGTGGACTGGCATCCGTGGGGGCCCGAGGCACTCGAGCGAGCGCGGGCCGAGGGCAAGCCCATCCTGCTGTCGATCGGCTACTCGGCCTGCCACTGGTGCCACGTGATGGCGCACGAGTCGTTCGAGGACGCCGACACCGCGGCTCTCATGAACGATCTGTTCGTGAACGTGAAGGTGGACCGCGAGGAGCGCCCCGACCTCGACCGCATCTACCAGACCGCGCACCAGATGCTCACCCAGCGCGGCGGCGGCTGGCCGCTCACGATGTTCCTCTCGCCGCAGGATCACCGCCCGTTCTTCGGCGGCACGTACTTCCCGCCGCAGCCGAAGTACGGCATGCCCGCCTTCCGCGAGGTGCTGACGCGCGTGGCGCAGTACTACCGCGAGCACGGCGAGGACATTCGCCGCCAGGGCGACGCGCTGGTCGAGGTGTTCGGGCAGCTGCTGCCCGCGCCGGCCGTAGCCGGCACGACGCTGTCGCGCGCGCCTCTCGAGGCGGGGCGCGCCACGCTGCAGCGCGACTTCGACGCACGCTTCGGCGGCTTCGGCGGCGCGCCAAAGTTCCCGCATCCCATGAGCCTCGAGTTCCTGCTGCGCACCTGGCGCGCGTCGGCCGACGCCGAGCAGCCCGACCTGCAGGCGCTCTACATGGCGACGCTGACGCTCACGCGCATGGCGGAGGGCGGGCTCTACGACCAGCTCGGCGGCGGATTCTGCCGCTACTCGGTGGACGAGTACTGGATGATCCCGCACTTCGAGAAGATGCTGTACGACAACGGCCAGCTGCTCGCAGTGAGCGCACAGGCCGCCGTCGCCACCGCGGACCCGCTGTTCCGCCGCGTGACCGCCGAGACGGCCGACTGGATCCGCCGCGACATGGAGCATCCGGACGGCGGCTACTACGCGACGCTCGACGCCGACTCCGAGGGCCGCGAGGGCAAGTTCTACGTCTGGAGCCCGGACGAAGCGCGCGCCCTGCTCGACGAGCGCGAATTCGCGGTGCTCGCGCGCCGCTTCGGCCTCGACCGCGACGCCAACTTCGAGGGTCACTGGCACCTGCACGCTTTCGTGCCGCTCGCCGAGATCGCCTCCGAGGCCGGGCTCAGCGAAGCGGAGGCCGAGGCCGCGCTCGATTCGGCCCGCGCGAAGCTGCTCGCGGTCCGCAACGCCCGGGTCTGGCCGGGCCGCGACGAGAAGATCCTCACCGGCTGGAACGGCCTCGCGATCGGGGGCCTCGCCGCGGCGGCGCGGGCGCTCGACCGCAGCGACTACGTCGAGTCCGCTGCCCGCGCGTTGGCATTCCTGCGCGAGCACTGCTGGTACGACGGCCGGCTGCTCGCGGTACACAAGGACGGCCGCTCGCGCTTCGCGGCCTACCTCGACGACCACGCCTTCCTCGGCTGGGGCCTGCTCGAGCTGCTGCAGGCCGAGTGGCGTGGGACCTGGCTCGACTGGGCGATCGAGCTCGCCGAAGGCTTGCTCCGGCACTTCGAGGACCGCGAGGCGGGCGGCTTCTACTTCACCGCCGACGACCACGAGGCGCTGATCCTGCGTCCCAAGACCTTCGGCGACGACGCGACGCCCGCCGGCAACGGCGTGGCCGCACGCCTGCTGCTGCGCCTCGGCTACCTGCTGGCCGAGCCGCGCTACCTCGATGCCGCCGAGCGCACGCTTCGCGCCGCGTGGTCGCTCATCGAGCGCTACCCGCATGCGCACGCGAGCCTGTTGATGGCGCTCGACGAATTCACCGAGCCGCCGGCGGTGATCGTGCTGCGCGGCCCGGCACCGGACCTCGCCGTGTGGCGCGCCGAGCTCGACAAGCTGTTCGATCCGCGCCGCGCCGTGTTTGCGATTCCTTCGGATGCCGAGGGACTGCCGGCCGCGCTCGCCGACAAGCGTCCGCAGGCCGGCACGGTGGCGTATCTGTGCCGGGGGACGACCTGCTCGGCGCCGCTGCATTCGCTCGGGGAACTCGTGCGTGCGCTCAAGGCCGGCGGCGACTGAGCCCGCCCCGCTCCGCGCCCTCAGACCGACCCTCCAACGCCCCGGCCATCGACCCAGCCCGAGGAGAGTTCCAGGCATGCTTCGCACCGTCACCGCCCTCGCCGCCCTGCTCGCCTCAGCTTCTGCCGTCGCGCAGACGCCGGAGCCGCGCATCGTCGTCGTCCACGCCGGCCAGCTGCTTGATCGCCCGGGCCGGCCGGCTCGCGGCGCGAGCACCGTCGTGATTCGTGACGGTCGCGTCGTCGAGGTCCGCGATGGACACGTGGCAGCCGCGGCCGCGGGCTTCGCCGACGCCGAAGTAGTCGACCTCAGCCGCCACTACGTGCTGCCCGGCCTCGTGGACAGCCACGTGCACCTCACCTCCGACACCGGCGGCGTGCTGTCGCAGCTCGAGGAAGTGCAGCTCAATCCCCCGGCCAAGGCCTACAACGCGCTCGCCAACGCCCACAAGACGCTGGCCGCGGGCTTCACCACGGTGCGCAACCTCGGCGACCGGGACGGCATCACGCTCGCACTCCGCGACGCGATCCGCTCGGGCAAGGTCGTGGGCCCGAACATCGTGGATGCGGGGACCTCGATCTCAACCACCTCGGGCCACATGGACCCGGCGCTCGGCTTCCGCGACGACCTGCGCGACGCGCTCGACCGGCACGACAACCTCTGCGACGGTGCCGACGCCTGCCGCCGCGCCGTGCGCCTGCAGGTGGCGCGCGGCGTGGACGTCATCAAGATCGCGACCACCGGCGGCGTCAACAGCCGCATCGGTGCCGGGCTCGGCCAGCAGATGTTCGAGGACGAGGCCCGGGCGATCGTCGACACCGCGCGCCTCTACGGCAAGAAGGTCGCCGTGCACGCACACGGCGTGGACGGCGTGAAGGTCGCGCTCGCCGCCGGGGTGGACTCGATCGAGCACGGCACCACGCTCGATGACGAATCGCTCGAGCTGTTCCGCAAGTCGGGCGCGTACTACGTGCCGACGCTCTCGACCGTGAACGGCTACCTCGAACGCATCGCCGCCGACCCGAACGCGTATGCGCCGGCGGTGCGCGCCAAGGTGGACTGGCGCATCCGCATCACCGGCGAGTCACTGCGCAAGGCGGTGCCGCGCGGCGTGAAGATCGCCTTCGGCACGGACGCCGGCGTGAGCAAGCACGGCCGCAACGGCGAGGAGTTCGCGCTGATGGTCAAGCACGGCATGACGCCCGCGCAGGCGCTCGAGGCCGCCACCGTGAATGCCGCCGACCTGCTCGGCCTGTCGGCCGAGGTGGGCACGCTCGAGCCCGGCAAGCGCGCCGACCTGATCGCCGTCGCGGGCGACCCGCTGCGGGACGTCACCGTGCTCGAGCGGGTGCCGTTCGTCATGAAGGACGGCGCGGTGTTCAAGGACGAGCGCGGCGCCGCTCAGTAGGCGACGAGCGCCTGGCCGCTGCGGGGCGTGACGCTGGCACCGCCACGACCGGCGAAGACGACCGGCACCGACTCGCTGCGCAACCCCGCGTTGCGCAGCACGACGAAATGCAGGTGCGGACCGCTCGAGTAGCCGGTGTTGCCGGAACTCGCGATGTACTCGCCCCGTTCGACGCGCTGTCCGGGACGCACCCGCACCGAGTCGAGCTGCAGGTGCGCGTAGACGGCGCTGGTCCCGTCGTCGTGCAGGACCTGCACGAAGTTGGCATCGTCGATCAGCGCCTGCTGCGTGCCGCCGCGGAAATAGCGATGGGCGACATTGATCACCGTGCCCTCGCGGGCGGCGTGCACGGCGCTGCCGACCGGCATGGCGATGTCGATCGCGTGCCGGCTGGCGGCATCACGATGCGTGTAGGCGTCGGGAGGCGCCTGCGTCACGGCGTAAGACGCGGCAGGCGCGAACGGCGCCCGGTAGGGCTGCGACGGTGCGTGCGCCGCGGACGGATCGCCGATGACGTAGTGGTAGTCGAAGCGCACCTGGCCGCTGGCAGGTACGCCCACTGCCAGCAGGGTCTGCTCCGAGCGCGGGCCCACGACACCGCGAACCGCCTGCTCGCCGGCAGCGCCGGTCGCCTGCAGGCCGAATTCGACCGGGCAGGCACAGCCGTTCACGGCCACGAGCTCCACGCCGCCGCGAGCCGACCGCGCCTGCACCTCGATGCGCGGCGAGGCCGTGCCGACCGGGACTGCGAGCGTCTCGACGGGTTGCAGCGAGGCCGGCGGCCGGTCCGCATAGACCCACCGGCCGGCCTCGTCCTTGTAGCGGTACACCGACTGCGCCGACGCCGCAGCGGCGCCGAGGCAGACAGCCGCGACGATGGCCGACGCAGGGAACTTCGAGCGACCAGGCATGGCGACGAGGGTACCCGCTCCGCGCCGATGCGTGCTCGGGACGCGAGGTCGAGGTGCCGCCGTTGTGCGCCGCCTCACGAACGGGACGCGGCGAGTCGCTCCCGCACCGCAGACTGCAGGGCGCCGTCCCATGCCGGATCGAAGCGGCGGGCCGCCGCCCAGTCGTAGGCCCAGGGATTCGCGGCGCGCAGCGGCTCGGGCTCGTCCGCGTAGCGCGGCAGGACGTGCGCGTGCAGCGCGGGCTCGAGGTTGCCGAACAGCGCGTAGTTGATGCGCAGCGCCCCGGTCAACTCGAGCACGGCCTGTCCGAGCCGCGCGACGTCCGCGAGGAAGGCTGCCTGCGCGGCAGGCGCAAGCGCGTTGAGGTGCGGAACCACCGGGTCCGGCAACAGCAGGCAGTAGCCCGCGAGCACCTGCGGGTCGCCCATCACGGCCCAGCCCGTCGGCAGGCGAGCGATGGCGGTCGGGTCCGTGCCCGCGCGGCAGGCCTCTACGCGCCGGTGGATGGCGGTGCTCACGCCGCGCCCGTGCCGTCGCGGAAGATGAAGTACACCGCACCCAGCATGCACAGCGCCGCCCACAGGTAGTCGAGCTTGAGCGGCTGGCGCATGTAGAAGAGCAGGAAGGGCACGAACACCGTGAGCGTGATGACCTCCTGCAGGATCTTGAGCTGCGGCAGCGTCATGACCGTGTAGCCGATGCGGTTCGCCGGCACCTGCAGCAGGTACTCGAACAACGCGATGCCCCAGCTCACCAGCGCAGCGACGTACCACGGGCTGCCGCTCAGGTTCTTCAGGTGCGCGTACCACGCAAAGGTCATGAACACGTTCGACAGCACGAGCAGCAGGATGCTGATCGGGATGGCCTGCATGCGTCACTCCACGGCGAACGGCGCGGGCAGGCGCACGCCGAGCGCCCGCAGCCGCTCGCGCGTCGCGGCCGGATTGCGGTGGTGGATCGCCTGCCAGCCGCAGGCCTCGGCGCCGGCGACGTTGGGCGGCAAGTCGTCCACGAACACCGTCGCAGCCGGGTCGAGGTCGAAGCGCCGCTCGGCCTCGCGGTAGATCGCGGCCGAGGGCTTCACGGCGCCGACCCGGAACGAGGCGATCACGCCGTGGGTGAGCGCCTCGAGGCCGTACAGGGTGTCGAGGTGCCGCCAGTGCAGGTCGCCGATGTTCGAGAGCAGGAACACGCGATAGTCGCCCATGAGCCCCGACGCCAGGTCGAACATCTCCTGCGCCCGGTCGAACATGTCGAGCCAGCGCGTGCGCAGCTCGACGGGGTCGAGCGGCCGGGCGGCCATCGCGGCGACGCGCCCGAGCAGCTCCTCGCCCGAGATCTCGCCGCGCTCGTGCGCCGAGAGGTCCACGCGCTGGAGCCAGGCCGGCAGGTCCGTCATGTCGATGCCGGCCGAGGCGAGGTAGTCGATGAACGTCTGGTAGCGCAGGCGCACCAGCACCCCGCCGATGTCGAACACCACGTTGCGGATCATGCGCGCCTCTCCCGGGGAATGATCAGGCGCCGGCGAGCCGCTCGAGCTCAGGCGGCTCGCCGCCCGCACGGCGCAGGCGCAGCACGAAGTCGAAGCGGTCGACGTCTGTGCAGTACTCGAAGTCGTCGCGCGGCGCCCAGTCGCAGGTCGGGTCGAAGAACTTGACGGCGGCCGGCGCGTCGCGCAGCCGGTCGCGGACCTCCGCGAGCGGCGCGGGCTGCCCCGCCAGCATCAGCCGCAGGCACTCGGCGTACAGGTCGTCCTCGGCGCAGCGCTCGCGGGCCTCGTGCCCCATGCGCACGATCGACACCTGCGCCGGCGCGCGAACCTCGAGATAGCGGCGCACGGCGGAGATGTTCACGAACGAGCCGGTGAGCACCTCGTCGGCGGAGGTCGCGTTCAACAGCCCCTGCGTGCCGGCGTGGGTCGTGTGCACCAGCACCTTGCCGCGCAGGTCGAGGGCGCGGATCTCGGTGGGTGAGTTGCCCGCGTCGAACCCGGGCAGCCGGCGGGCATGGCGCTCGCCGACCAGCACCGCGCCCGGGAAGCGCCGGCCGAGCTCGAGCGCTTCCTCGATCTCCCCGGCGGGCAGCACGCGGGCGGCCCCACCATCGAAGGCGTGGGGCGCGACGGAGAAGGCGCGGAACACGTCCACGACGACGGCGATGCCGCGCGCCTCGCGGGCGCCGGCCACGTGATCGAAGATCTCAACGCGCACTCGGGGCTCTCCTGCCCTCGTTCACGGCGACGATCCTCGCCCGAGGGATGTAGTTGAAGTCGGTCGCCGAGGCCGCGGTGTAGGCGCCCATCATGCGGCCGGCGACGAGGTCGCCGATCTGGAGCTCGGGCAGCGGGATGTCCTCGCGGATCACGTCGATGCTGTCGCAGGTGGGGCCGGCGAGCACGCTCGGCTGCCGCGGACCGCGTGCACGCAGGCTGTCGACGGGATAGACCGCGTGGTCGTAGAGCTGCCCGCTGAACGAGCCGTACAGGCCGTCGTCGAGGTAGTACCACCAGCGACCCTCGCGCTGGGCGCGCCCCACCACGGCCGCGACGCAGGTGCCGGCGGGCCCGGCGATGAAGCGCCCGGGCTCGGCAATCACCGTGACACCCGATGGCAGGGTGGCGAGCTCGCGGCGGATCGGCCGGCAGAAGCGCCCGATGGGCTCAGTCGGGCTGCCATAGGGGATCGGGAAGCCGCCGCCGATGTCGAGCACGTCGAGTCGGCCGAGCCCGCGCTCGGCGACCTGCCGCATCACCTCGCGACAGGCGTCGATCGCCTCGACGTATTTCGACGAGTCGGCCACCTGCGAGCCGACGTGGAAGCTCAGGCCCCGCACGCGCACGCCGAGGCGGTTGGCGAGCTCGACCAGCGGCGCGACGGCCGCCGGCTCGCAGCCGAACTTGCGCGAGAGGTCCACGACTGCGGAAGGGCTGCGGAACGACACCCTGAGCAGCAGCTCCGCGCGGCGGCGGTACGGGACGAACTTGCGGATCTCGTCCGGGTTGTCGGCGACGAATCGCCTGATGCCGAAGCGCAGCGCGGCGCGGATCTCCGAATCGCGCTTGATCGGGTGGGTGTGGATGCATCGCTCCGGCGTCACGCCCTGCGAGCGCACCAGTGCGATCTCGCCCGTGGTGGCCACGTCGAAGCCGCAACCGAGGTCGCGCAGCGTCGCGACCACGGCCGCGTGCGGCAGCGGCTTGAGCGCGTAGAAGAAGCCTACGCCGGGGAGCGCGGCCGCGAGCTCGCGGTACTGTCGGCGGATGACGTCGCAATCCACCACCAGCAACGGCGAGCCGTGCTCCGCGGCGAGCGCGGCGAGCGAGCGGGCACCCGGCCGACGGCGTCCCGCCGCGGTCATGGGGCGCCCGCGTCCTCGCCGAAGTCCGCGCGCAGTGCGGCGATGTCGGGGTCCACGTTGACGAGGTTCTCGGCCGACGCCGCGCGCCGCAGGCGGTCGCGGCTCGCGTCCCACGCCTCGCCCGCCGGCACTTCCTCGACGAGGATCTCGCGCGCGCCGGACTTGTCGAGCGCGCGCAGGTTGACGTAGAGCTCGCGCGCGTAGACCTCGGCGCGCCGGCCGGCGTTGATCCAGGTCATGAACTTGTTCGCCACCCGCGGGGGCCGCATGGCGAGCACCGCCACCCGGGCGTGGTCGGAGGTGAGCTGCGCAACCACTTCCTCGAGTGCCGCGCTGTTCACGAGGCTGAGCGGCGTCGCCGGCGCGTAGTGCTTGGCATCGGACCCCGGCACGCGCGGTACCACGGCCGCCGCGCCCTCCTCGACCTGCGGCACGACCGAGCGCAGCTGGCCGAGGGTGATCGAGCCCGGACGCAGCACCCGCGGCACGGCATCGACGCAGGAGACGATGGTGGATTCGAGCCCGATCTTGCAGTCGCCGCCGTCGAGGATGAGCTTCACGGCGTCGCCGAATTCCTCGCGCACGTGCTCGGCGCGCGTCGGGCTGACCCTGCCGTAGCGGTTGGCCGAGGGCGCCGCGATCCCGCTGCCGAAGGCGCGCAGCAGCTGCTGCGCGACCGGGTGGCCCGGCACGCGCACGGCCACGGTCTCCTGGCCGCCGGTGATGGCGAGGTCCACCGCCGGCGCGCGGCGCAGCACCAGCGTCAGCGGGCCGGGCCAGAACCGCTCGGCCAGCGCCTGCGCCGCGGGCGTCACCTCGAGCGCCCAGCGCTCGATGAGCCGCGGGTGGTCGATGTGCACGATCAGCGGGTGGGTCGCCGGCCGGCCCTTCAGTGCGAACACCTTGCGGACGGCGTCGGGATTCTGCGCGTCGGCGCCGAGCCCGTAGACGGTCTCGGTCGGGAACGCCACGACCTCGCCGTCGCGAAGCGCGTCCACGGCGCGGTCGATCTCGTCCTGAGGCAGGCGGGCCGTGACCATCCGGAAATGATAGCCGTAAAAAAACGGGGCCGCTCGCGCGGCCCCTTGCGATCAGCGGTCGGTCGCAGTCAAAGCTTGAAGTCGTAGCGGAACTCGATGCCGAACGTGCGCCCGCGGCGCAGGGCGCCGAAGAACGCGCGCGGCGAGCCCGTGTCGGCGCCGCCGGCCGTGCCTGGCGCTCCCGTCACGGGGTAGCCGGCCGGCGAGGTGGCGGGCGGCCCGCAGGGGACCGTTGCGGTCGCCGGGTTGCACGGCACCCCCGGCGTGATGTTCGTGCTGCCCGTCCGCAGGTCGAACCAGCGCGTCGCAAGCGGGATGGTGTCCGTGTCGGTCAGGTTGCGGCCATAGGCCACCACCGACCAGCCGTCGTCGCTGCGGATGCCGAAGCG
>Ga0209391_10002046_pt1 | contig 10547 bp, 7 predicted proteins | sample PPLLak3March2015_FD_187246 | JGI IMG/M metagenome (GOLD analysis project Ga0209391, IMG submission 187246) | Freshwater sediment microbial communities from Prairie Pothole Lake near Jamestown, North Dakota, USA - PPLs Lake P7 Core (1) Depth... | ecosystem: Environmental > Aquatic > Freshwater >... | reverse complement strand
TCGAGGCATAGACGCCCGCCTTCGCCCCGCCCGCCGAGTTCGACGGCAGCGAGATGCAGCGGCCCACGGAGAGCTGCTCGACCAGCATGCGCCAGCCCTGGCCCGCCATCTTCGGCCCGCCGATGATCGCATCGAGCGGCACGAACACGTCCTTGCCCGCTAGCGGGCCGTTCTGGAAGGGAACGTTGAGCGGGAAGTGCCGACGGCCGATGGTGACGCCCGCCGTGTTGCGCGGGATGAGCGCACAGGTGATGCCGTAGTCGGTCTTCTCGCCGCCGAGGAGCCGGTCGGGATCCTGGAGCTTGAAGGCGAGGCCGATGACGGTCGCGATGGGCGCAAGCGTGATGTAGCGCTTCTGGAAATTGAGGCGGATGCCGACGACTTCCCTGCCCTGGTAGGTGCCGCGACAGACCACGCCGGTGTCCGGGATCGAGGCCGCGTCGGAGCCCGCCCGCGGGCCGGTCAGTGCAAAGCAGGGCACGTCCTCGCCGCGCGCGAGCCGCGGCAGGTAGTGGTTCTTCTGTTCCTCGGTGCCGTAGTGCAGCAGCAACTCGGCGGGACCGAGGGAGTTCGGCACCGCCACTGTCGAGGAGCAGGTCGCGCTGCGACTCGCGAGCTTCACGAGCACGCAGGAGTGCGCGTAGGCCGAGAACTCGAGGCCGCCGTACTTCTTCGGGATGATCATCGCGAAGAAGCCCTTCTTCTTGAGGTAGTCCCACACCTCGGGCGGCAGGTCGGCGCGGCGGTGGGTGATGTCCCATTCGTCGAGCATCCGGCACAGTTCCTCGCAGGGGCCGTCGAGGAACGCCTGCTCCTCGGGGCTCAGCTGCGGCGCCTTGGCGTTGAGCAGCTTCGGCCAGTCGGGCTTGCCGGTGAACAGTTCCCCGTCCCACCACACCGTGCCGGCCTCGAGCGCCTCGCGCTCGGTATCCGACATGGTGGGCAGCATGCGCCGGTACACCATCAGGAAGGGCTTGGTGACCCAGCGCATGCGCAGCGCACCCACGTTGAGCAGCGCCAGGGCGATGAATGCCGCCCAGAGGGCGAACAGCCACGGCAGCGAGCCGTTGCCCATCAGGCTGTAGGCGAACAGCGCCACGCCGGCCGCGACCGTGGTGGTGCGCAGGGAGACACGGTGGTACGCGAGATAGAGCACGCCGCCGACGAAGAGCAGGAACCAGAGCAAGAAGGATGTCACCGCTGCGATGCCTCGTCGTGGGACGGAGCGAAGTGCCCCGCGGAACCCCGACTATGCCCAATTTTGCTGCACCGCCGCAACCGCGATTTTTCCAAGCCGGCCAACGACTTGCTGGGAGCTCGGGCCGCCCGTCGTGGGTTTCCTGGCGAGCGCCGGATTGTGCGGTGCAGTAAGTGTTCGGATTCAAGGGGATAGGCGCCGACCGGCGGGCGCCCTGCCGGGGAGGCCGCGCGGCCCTGAAAGCGAAACGGCGGCCCGAGGGCCGCCGTCCGCTGGAACTCGACCGATCAGGGAGGCCGCTACAGCAGGTCCTTGACCCCGTCGCGCTCCTCGAGCAGTTCCTTGTAGGTGGCCTCCATCCGGGCGCGGCTGAAGTCGTTGACCGCCAGTCCCTGCACGATCTGGTAGTCGCCGTCCTTGCAGGTGACCGGGTAGCCGTAGATCACGCCCGCGGGGATGCCATAGCTGCCGTCCGAGGGCACGGCCATGCTCACCCAGTCGCCGTCCGGCGTGCCCTTCACCCAGTCGCGGACGTGATCGATGGCAGAGGAGGCCGCCGACGCCGCCGACGAGGCGCCGCGAGCCTTGATGATGGCCGCGCCGCGCTGCTGCACGATCGGGATGAACTGCTCCTTGTACCAGGCCTCATCCACCAGCGAGAGCGCCGGGCGGCCGCTGACCGTGGCGTGGTGCAGGTCGGGGTACTGGGTCGCGGAGTGGTTGCCCCAGATGATCATCTTGCGCAGGTCGGTGACGTGGGTGCTGGTTTTTTCCGCGAGCTGCGACAGCGCCCGGTTGTGGTCGAGCCGCACCATGGCCGTGAAATTGCGCGGGTTCAGGCCGGGCGCGTTCTTCATCGCGATCAGCGAGTTGGTGTTGGCGGGATTGCCAACCACCAGCACGCGCACGTTACGGTCCGCGACTGCGTCGAGCGCCTTGCCCTGCGCCGAGAAGATCTGCGCGTTGGCGAGCAGCAGGTCCTTGCGCTCCATGCCGGGACCGCGCGGCCTGGCGCCCACCAGCAGCGCGACGTGGCAGTCCTTGAACGCCACCTTGGCATCGTCGGTCGCGACGATCCTGTTGAGCGTCGGGAACGCGCAGTCGTTCAGCTCCATCACCACGCCCTGCAGGGCGCCCAACGCCGGCGTGATCTCGAGCAGGTGCAGGTTGACGGGCTGGTCGGGGCCGAGCATCTGGCCCGAGGCCACCCGGAAGGCGAGCGCGTAGCCGATCTGGCCCGCCCCGCCGGTGATCGCGACGTTGACAGGGGTCTTCATGGAGTATCTCCGCTGGGTTCACAGGTGCCGTGCCAGTCGACGGCCCCTGAACCGGGGTCATCGACTGCGGATTCGCAATGCTAGCAGTCGCCGCGAGGCCATCCCTGTAGGGATCTACCGACGGGACGTCTGTGCGTTCAACGAAGGGGTTGCAATCGCTTTAGTGTTGTAGTTAACTAGAACACTCAAGAGCATGGTGACGGCGCGCGTAAGCGCTCGGGGGTGGAGAAATGAAACTCGGCAGCCGATTCCTCGCTGTTCTCCTGGCCGCAGCCGTCTGGATCTATGCCGGTTTGTCGGTCGCATCGAGGCCGGTGGTGCAACAGGCCATCACGCCATCGGTCCTCGATGTGGCCGCCTCCTGCGCCCGGGCCGTGATCGACTGAGCCCGTCGTGTGATACGGGTGCTCTGCTACAGTAGAGCAGCACAGCACCCAGCCGTCGGGCCGAATGGACTCACACTGGAACGATAACCAGCCGATCTACCGCCAGCTCCGTGACAAGGTGGTGGCGATGATCCTTGAAGGCACGCTGGGTGACGGCGACGCTCTGCCGTCGGTGCGCAACGTCGCGGCGGAGTTCTCCCTCAATCCCCTCACGGTCCTCAAGGGCTACCAGCAGCTGGTGGACGAGGGCCTCGTCGAGAAGCGCCGCGGCCGTGGCATGTTCGTCACGTCGGGTGCGCGTGCCCGGCTGCTGACCGACGAGCGGCAGCGTTTCCTCGAGCACGAATGGCCGCGCGTGGCGGCGACCATCGAGCGCCTCGGCCTCGACGCGGCAGACCTGCTGAAGAAAAAGAGCGGCTAGTCCGGGAGGCGATCCTCAAGCCAGCGCCGCGTCCCGCGGCTCCGGTCCCGTGGGCTCGATCTTCGGCGGCAGCAACCGGTACATCACCGGCGTGACGATGCCACCGAGGAGTGTCGAGGAGATCAGCCCGCCGATGATCACGATCGCGAGCGGCGAGTAGAGGCCCGAGCCCTGGACCGCGAGCGGCAGCAGGCCGCCGATCGCGGTTGCGGAGGTGAGCAGGATCGGCAGGAAACGGATCTCACCGGCGCGCACGAGGGCTTCCTCGAGTGCCACCCCCTGCTCGCGCAGCTGGTTGCTGAAGTCCACCAGCAGGATCGAGTTCTTGATCTGGATGCCGATCAGCGCGACGAGGCCGATGGTCGCGGTGAACGACAGCGTATAGCCGGTGACCAGCAGGGCGAGCAGCCCGCCCGCCACGCCGAGCGGGATGACGCCCGCGACGATCGCCATGGAGCGGAAGCTGCCGAACTCGAGCACCAGCACGGCAAGGATGCCGAACACGGCCACCAGCACCGCCGTGCCGATGCCGCCGAAGCTTTCCTGCCGCGCCTCGATCTCGCCGCCCGCGCGCAGGCTGTAGCCGGCCGGAAGGTCGAGATTCTCGAGCCCCTCGAACACCTCGCGGGTGACCTTGCCGGTGTTGAAGCCCGCCTGCGGGTGGGCGGTGATCACCACCTCGCGCTCGCGGTCGTGGCGCCGCACGAGGCTCGCGGCGGCCGAGAATTCGGGAGATGCCAGCTGGCGCAGAGGCACGGGACGTCCGGAGGCGGCAGTCACCTCGATGCGATCGAGCATCTCGAGCGTCGGGCGGCCCTCCATCGGCAGCCGCAACGTGATGTCGAACTCGTCGCCGTCGGGCTCGCGGAATTTCCCGGCGCCGAGGCCCGCGACCGCGGCACGCACGGTGCGGTCGATCTCCACGGGGGCGACGCCGAGCAGGGCGGCCTTCTGCGAGTCGATGCGCAGGTCGAGGTCGGTGCGCAGCCGTCGGACCGGGTTGTCCACGTCGCGGGTGCCCGGCGTGGCCTCGATCAGGGTCTCGGCCCGTGCCGCGAGCGTGCGCAGCTGCTCGAGGTCCGGGCCCGAGATCGCGACCTCGATCGGCGCATTGATCGGCGGTCCGTTCTGGTACGACTCGAGCAGGATGCGGGCCCCCGGGTACTCCGCGAACGCGGCGCGCAGCTCCTCATACAGGCGCGGGCTGCGCTGCGGGTGGTAGCCGTGCAGTTCCGCGAACACCTCGGCGACGTTGGCGCTCGTCTCCTCGGGAAAGATGTTGTAGTAGACGCGCGGGTTGCCGCGCCCGAGATTCGCGAACCAGTGCTTCACCTCCTCGCGCCGGGCCAGTTCATCCTCGACGAAGCGCAGCGCGCGGTCGGTGTCGGCGAGGCTCGCGCCGTCCGGCGTCTCGATGGTGATGCGGAACTGCGGGATGTCGGCCGAGGGAAACAGGCTGAAGCCGATCAGCGGCACGAGCGCCAGCGAGCCGAGCACGAAGGCCGTGGCCGCGACCATGGTCGCGTGCGGCCGCGCCAGCGCGCGGTGCAGCGCCGGAACGTAGTAGCGGCGGATCGCCCCGGTCAGCGCCTTGAGCGCCCGTCCGCCCTCGCCGGTCTCGCCCTCGGGCTTCAGGACCCGGCTCGCGAGGAACGGGATTACCGTGTAGGCGACGAACAGCGAGGCGAGCACGGTGTAGAGCACCGCCGCCGGCAGCGAGCGGATGAAGATGCCCGCGCCTTCCGGCAGGAACAGCAGCGGAACGAACGCGAACAGCAGCGTCACCGTGCAGCCGAGCACCGCGAGCGCGATCTGGTCGGTCGCGGCGATCGCCGCCTCGACCCGCGTGTAGCCGGCGCGCAGGTAGCGCGCGATGTTTTCCACTACCACGATCGAGTCGTCCACCAGCAAGCCGAGCGCGAGCACGAAGCCCGCGATCGACAGCTGGTTGAGCGAAAAGCCGGTGAAGTAGAGCATCGACAGCCCGATCGCGAGCGACAGCGGGATGGAGATCATCACCACCAGCGAGGCGCGCAGCCCGAGCGGCAGCAGCGTCAGCAGCACCAGACTGATGGCGATTGCGAAATCGAGTCCGAGGCGGCCGAGGCGCTTCTTGACGTTGCGCGTCTGGTCGAAGCCGCGCTCGAGCCGCACGTGCTCGGGCAGCGTGGCCTCGAAGCGGTCGAGCCGCTCCTGGATGCCGTTGCGCACGGTGAACACGTCGACGCGGTCCTTGGCGTTCGCCGTCACGAATACGGCGCGCTCGCCCTTGAATCGGCCGGTGTAACGGACTTCCGAGTCGTCCCAGGCGACCTCGGCCACGTCGCGCAGCTTGACGATCCGCCCCTCGCGGCTCGCCACCGCGGTCTCGGCGATCTCATCGAGCGAGTCGTAGCTGCCCGAGGTGCGCAGGTTGTACTTGCGAAGGCCCACGTCCACCCCGCCGCCGGGAATCGAGGCGTTCTCGCCGCGGATCGCGCGCTCGATCTGGCCGAGCGTGACGCCGGCCCGGCCCATGCGCTCGAGGTCCACGGCGATGCGCACCTCGGGCTCCGGAAAGGCCCATGCCTCGCTGCGCCGCACGCCGGGCACCGTCTCGATCGAGTCGCGCAGCCGCTCGGCCAGGTCCTTGAGCTCGCGGTAGTCCGCGTCCTCGCTCACGAGCGCGACCTGCGCGATGTTGACGAGGCCCGAGCCCGCCTTGCGCACCTCGAGCGAGGCGAGGTCGGCGGGCAACTGGCTGCGGATCCGGTTCACCTCGCGGACGACCTCGTCGTACACGTCGTCGGCGTCGGTGTGCCAGTGGAACTCGATCTGCACCACGCCCACGCCGTCCATCGAGCGGCTGTCGATGCGCTTGATGTCGTCGAGCTCGTTGACCGCGTCCTCGATGGGATCCACGACCAGCCGCTCGATGTCCTGCGGATCGGCGCCGGGATACACGGCGACCACGGTCGGCACCGGCGCGTGGAACTCCGGATCCTCCGAACGCGGGATGTTGAGCAGCGAGTTGACGCCCACCGCGATCAGCAGGCCGAACAGCACCAGCGTGAACTGCCAGCGCTCGACGCTGAATTTCCAGATGCGCAAGGGCATGACCTCAGCCGGCGTCGACCACGACGCGCACCGGTCGCCCGTCGGTGAGCCAGGCCGCGCCGTCGGTGACGACCTGCTCGCCGGGGTCGAGGCCCGCGATCACGACCACGCGCTCGCCCACGATCGGCCCCACCGTCACTTGGCGGCGCCGCGCGACGCCGGCGCCGGTGTCGAGCACGTAGACGATCGCCGCCGGGCCGTTCGCCTCGACGATGGCCGTGACGGGCACGACCGTCTGCGACTCGTCGTCGTGCTCGCCGCCGATCGCCAGCGCCACCTTGGCGACGAGCCCGCGCGCGAAGCGGGCGCCGTCCGGGGTGACCTCGATCTCGATCTCGAAGGTCCCCGTGTAGGGGTCCGCGCTCGACCCGATGCGGGTGACCCGTCCCGCGAAATCGCGCCCCGGGAAGGCGTCGAAGGTGACGGTGGCGACATCGCCCAGGTTCACCCGCACGGCGTCGCGGTCCGCGAGGGCCGTGCGCACCACCCAGCCCTCGCCGGTGGCGCCAAGCACCAGCACCGGTTGGCCGCCCTGAATCAGTTCGCTGGCCTTGGCGAGTCGCTGCAGCACGACGCCGTCGGCGGGCGCGACGATGCTCGCGAAGCGCGCGTTGAACTGCGCCGTGTCGAGGTTCGTGCGCGCCACGTTGTAGGCCGTGGTCAGGTCCTCGACCTGCTCCTGCGTGGCCACCTCGTCGGCGCGCAGCTGCCGCGCCCGCTCGAGGTCTCGTCGACTCTTCTCGACCGCTTCGGCGGCCTGCGCGACGGCGGCGTCCACCTCGGCGCGTTTGAGCACCGCCAGCAGCTGCCCTTTCTTCACGCGGTCGCCCACGTCGACCGCGACGCGCTCGACCACGCCGCCCACCTTGAAGGACAACCGCAGCTCGTCGCGCGGCCCGAGGATGCCGACCGCGCGCACGCCGGCCGCGACGGCGGCGCTCTCGGCCGGGGCGGTGCGCACCGGCGCCGATGCCTCGGCCGCCGGTGCGGGGGGGGGCGGCTCGCCGCCGCAGGCGGCGAGCAGCGCGATCGCCGCGATGGTCGTCACGGCCACGGTGAGCCTCATCTCGTCAGCTCCTTCTGCGCCGCGCGCGGATCGCCCACGGCGAATTCGAGTTCGGCGATGCGCGCGAGGAACTCGGCGCGCACCCGGTTCAGGTTGAGCCGGGCGTCGGTCATCGCGCGCCGGGCATCGATGAACTCCGCCTGGTTGATCTGGCCGAGGTCGCGCTTGCGGCTCGCGATGCGCAACGCGCCGTCGGCCGCCTCCGCGCGCTTGAGCGCAGTGTCGAGCGAGGCGCCGGCGACCTCGAGCTGCTCGACCGCTTCCTGCACCTCGAGGCGCACGCGCTGCGCCGCGAGGTCGCGCGTGGCGCGCAGCTGGTCGGTGAATGCGCGCGCCTCCATCAGGGCCGCGCGGTCGGCGCCGCCGCGGAACAGGTTCCAGCGCAGGATCACGGAGGCAAGGGCGTAGCGCTCCTCTTCGCTGAAGCCATAGTCGTCGCCCTGGATGCCGGTTTCCGCCCCGAGCGCGACGCGTGGCCGGAACGCGGCCCGGGCAAGGTCCTGGCGGGCCTCGCCGCCCGCGATGGCGGCATCGAGGCCCTTGAGCTCCGCCCGGCGGCCGGTCGCGACCTGCTGCAGCGCCGCCGCGTCCAGCGACCCCTCCGCGAGGCGTCGGATGAGCCGCTCTCGGAAGCGCTCGACGGTGGGTGCGTCGATCTCGGCACGCGGCAGGGGCGTGGCGAGCGGGGCGTTGCGCAGCAGGTTCACGTAGCCCTGCGCGATGCGCACGCGACTCGCGGCCGAGATGCGCTGCTGCTCGACCTCCAGCAGGTCGGCCTCGGCGCGCAGCACGAGGTCGCGGGTGATCTTGCCGTTGCGATACAGGCTCTCGTTCGCCGCAAGATTGGCCTGCGCCAGCTCGAGGGTCGCCTCGAGCACCAGCACCGCCTGCTGCGTGGCCAGCCACAGGTAATACGCCTGGTGCGTGTCGCGCACGACCCGAGCGCGCAGCGCGGCCAGGTTGGCGCTGGCACGGTCCACCTCGGCCTGGCTGGCCGCGACGGCGGGCCCGAGCCGCGGCTCGTAGATCGGCTGCTCCAGCACGAGCTTCGTCTCCTGCTCGTTGCCGCGCAGGAAGGTGACGCTCTGGTTCTCGATCCGCGGAAAGCGCGGTGGCTGCCCCGAGGCCACGAGCAGCTCGTCGAGCGTCGCGTAGACGGGGTTCAGCAGGTCGCCGACCGGGAACTCGATGGTGCGGCCGCCGTCGGCGACGCTGTAGCGAGCGGCGATGTCGATGGCGGGCAGGTAGCGGGCGCGCGCCTGGTCGAGTCCCGCCAGGCGCTGCCGGATCTCCGCCTCGCTGGCGCGCAATTCGAGGTTGGCGGCCAGCGCGTCGTCGAGGACCTGCTGCAGGCCTTCCTCGACCGTCGCCGTCATGACCGACGGCGACGGGCCGGCACCGGTCGCGGCCGCCGGCGCGAACGGCGCATTCGGGACTTCGGCCGCCGGTACCGACGGCGCGCAGGCGAGCAGCAGCATGGCCAGCGCCGGCCGGCCGCTGGGAGCCGTGCGGTACGGCCGGTCGGCAGGATGCGATTGCAGCTTCACCGAACGAGTGCCTGTCAGCGCTGCAGCGAGCGCAGCGCCATCGCGAAGGCGTGCTCGACGAACTGCTGCACGGCCACGCCCTCGTGCTCCATCTGGCCCGCCTTGGAGGCGGCGAGCTGGATGACCCCGAACGAGAAGGCCCACAGCGTCAGGGCAGTCAGGTACGGATCACCGATGTCCGCCCGGATCGAGCCGTCCGCGACCCCGCGGTTCAGCGACTCGACCATCACCTCGTGGGCGCGGTGCCCCGCGCACATGCAGGCGGCCTCGTTCGGCGGCACGTCGCGCTCGGCGCTAGTGTGCGCCTGGAAGCGCGCGCAGGCGTCGAAGTAGTGCGGTGTCTCCCGCTCGAACGCGAGGTAGGCCCGGCCGATGGCCTCCACCTCCTCGATGCCGCTCGCCTTGCCCGTGCGGGCGGCCTCGAACCGGCGGCACAGCGCTTCGAGCGAGCGCTCGACGAGCGCGAAGTGCAGGTCTGCCTTGTCCTTGAAGTACACGTAGACCAGCGCGCGGCTGAGCCGCGCCCGCCGCGCGACCTGGTCCATGGTCACGGCGTCCCAGCCCACCTCCGCATACAGGGCCTCGGCGGCGTCCACGATCTCGCCGCGGCGGCGATCGCGCTCTTCCTGCCGGCGTTCGGTGATGTACGACATGCGCGCATTTTCGACTGATCTTTGACATAGCGTCAATGACTGGATGGCTGTCAACAAAATGCAACAATGTCAGCCCCTGGAAGGGGCGGCGGTGGCCGGCATTGCCATGCCCCTTCGGCCGTGTAGCCCGATGCTGTTGGCCCGGGACGGCGGCACGCACACAATGCCGTCCAGCCGCGACCGACGATGGTCCGCAGGAGGATTTCATGCACAGCACCCGCAACGACCTCTCCGCCAAGGCACGCGCCAAGGTGACGACGCTGCTCAACGCGAGGCTCGCCGATGCGCTCGACCTGCAGATGCAGGCCAAGCAGGCGCACTGGAACGTCAAGGGCCCGCAGTTCATCGCCCTGCACGAGCTGTTCGACCAGCTCGCCGGCGAGCTCGACGGTCACGCGGACGAGATGGCGGAGCGGATCACCGCCCTGGGCGGCATCGCCGAGGGCACGGTGCAGGCGGTCGCCGGCCGCAGCAAGCTCGACGCCTATCCGCTCGACATCGCCGAGGGGCGGGCGCACCTCGACGCGCTCGCGGCGGCCTATGCGCGCTTCGCCAAGGCGGTGCGCAAGGCGATCGAGGAGTCGTCCAAGGCGGGTGACGCCGACACCAGCGACCTCTTCACCGGCATCTCGCGCAGCGCCGACAAGGGACTGTGGCTGCTGGAGGCTCACCTCCAGGCCGATCGCTGAGCCGAGCGGCCGAACTCAGCGCAGCTCTGCGCCCGCCACGAGCGCCGCCGCTGCACGGCGCGCCTTGTCGCGCGCCTCATCGAGATCCTTGCCGAGCGCGAGCGTGACGCCCATGCGCCGCCGGCCGCTCACCTCGGGCTTGCCGAACAGTCGCAGCTGGGTATCCGGTTCCGCGAGCGCCTGCTCGACGCCATGGAAGCGCACGTCGGCCGAC
>Ga0209391_10002045_pt1 | contig 10548 bp, 7 predicted proteins | sample PPLLak3March2015_FD_187246 | JGI IMG/M metagenome (GOLD analysis project Ga0209391, IMG submission 187246) | Freshwater sediment microbial communities from Prairie Pothole Lake near Jamestown, North Dakota, USA - PPLs Lake P7 Core (1) Depth... | ecosystem: Environmental > Aquatic > Freshwater >... | reverse complement strand
GTCCGTAGACGATGTTGTCGCGCACCGAGCGGTGCAGCAACGAGGTGTCCTGGGTCACCATGCCCACCTGCGCCCGCAGGCTCGTCTGCGTCACGCCGGCGATGTCCTGGCCGTCGATCAGGATCCGTCCACCTTCGACGTCGTAGAAGCGCAGCAGCAGGTTGACGATGGTGCTCTTGCCGGCGCCCGAGCGGCCGACGAGCCCGATCTTCTCGCCGGGCCGGATGGTCAGCGAGAAATCCTCGATCACGCTGCGATCGCCGCCATAGGCGAAGCGGACGCGCTCGAAGCGGATCTCGCCGTGGGGCACTTCGAGCGCGACGGCCCCCGGCCGGTCCACTACGGTATGCCGGCGCGCCAGCGTGTTGATGCCGTCCTGCACGGTGCCAACGTGCTCGAACAGCGAAGCGAGCTCCCACATGATCCAGTGCGAGATGCCGTTCAGGCGCAGGGCCATGGCAGTGGCGGCAGCCACCGCGCCGACGCTGACCTGGCCCAGTGTCCACAGCCACAGGGCGGCGCCGGCGGTGCTCGCGAGCAGCGCCATGCTGAGCAGGTGGTTCGTGATCTCGAAGCCGCTCACGAGGCGCATCTGCGCGTACGCCGTCTGCATGAATTCCTGCATGGCGGAGCGCGCGAAACCCGCCTCGCGGTTGGCATGCGAGAAGAGCTTGACCGTGGCGATGTTGGTGTAGGCGTCGGTGACCCGCCCGGTCATCAGCGAGCGGGCGTCCGCCTGCGCCGCCGCCACCTTGCCGAGCCGCGGCACGAAAAAAACCAGCGCCGTGGCGTACAACGCGAGCCAGCCGAGGAAGGGCAGCAGCAGCCACGCGTCGAAGCTGCCCACCACCGCGACCATGGTCACGAAGTAGATCGTGATGAAGACCAGGATGTCGGCCACGGTGAGCCAGGTGTCGCGCACCGCGAGCGCGGTCTGCATCACCTTGGTGGCGATGCGCCCGGCGAACTCGTCCTGGTAGAAACCCATGCTCTGCTGGAGCAGCAGGCGGTGGAAGTTCCAGCGCAGCCGCATCGGGAAATTCGCGGCGAGCGCCTGATGCTTCAACATCGTCTGCAGCGCGACCACCAGCGGGCTCGCGGCCAGGATCGCGGCGAGCAGCAGCAGGCTGCCGCGCTGCTCGGTCCACAGGCGGGCGGGCTCCACGGCCGCGAGCCAGTCGACCACGCGCCCGAGCATCGCGAACAGCAGCGCCTCGAACGCACCGATCACGGCGGTGCAGAGCGTCATCCCGAGGAGGTACGGACGCAGCCCTTCCGAGCAGGTCCAAAGGAACGCGAAGAAGTTCTTCGGCGGTGCTTCGGGCGCGCTCTCCGGATAGGGCGTGACGCGATTTTCGAACCAGCGGAACAAGCGTGGCTCCTTGAGCGCGGCGACGGATCAGGTTTCGTCGCAAGCGCTGCCGGATGGCTGGGGGATCGGTGTGCTGAGGTTATCTCAGGCGACAGCTTCGGGTCGGGAGGGATGCGGAAGGCTTGCCAGACGGTTCGCCGAAGCGCGCGACTCAAAGGCGACTCGTCAGTTAGCTCAGCTTGTTTGTAAGGCCATTCAGATCCTGCATAGTCTGCGGATCGTATCGTTTTTATGAATTATCCGCAGCTCGGGGCCATAGCGGATGACACTCGAAAAAAAGCGCCCTCCGGAGAGGGCGCAATCAGGGGGAGATCATTGGCGGGCGCCGGCACGGGCCGGCACCCTCGAGTGTCAGGCCGCAACCTTCCGCGTGCGGGCGGTCGTCTTGCGGACGGTCTTGCGGGCGCCCTTGCGGACCGCACGCTTCGCCTTGCGGGTCGCCGCGGGCGCCGGGGCCACGTCCTCGTCCGACTCCACGACCTTGGCGTAGGCCTGGCTCGCAACCTTGGCGACGTCGCGGCCGGCATGCTTGAAGATGTCCATCGCCCGGTTCGCCTCGTCGACGATGCGGTCACGGGTCGCACGGAGCGCCTCGGCCTGGTCCTGCAACAGGTCGACGACGTTGTCGGCGCGGGCTGCACGCTCGAGGCGCACGGCCGCGTCGGTCAGGGCGGAGGTGACGATCTCCGACTGCAGCTCGATGAGACCCTGCAGGGCGGTCTGGGAGATGGTCGTGAGCTTCACGCCGGAGCGCGCAATCACGCGCACGGGCTGCTTGAGCGACTTGATGCCCTCGGCGGAGGACACGGCGGCGTCACGTGCGGTCTCGACGGGGTCGTCGCGGAACTTCTGGGCCTGCCCGGCAAGGGCCTGCGTCTGCTCGGTCACGAAGTCCTGGATCTGGTTGAACATGGCGGCTCCTCGGGGATTGTTGCATTGCAGCATTTGCTGCAGTGCAGCATACACCCGGCGAGCTACCCGTCAAGTAGGTGATTGACGCGGCCCTCCCGAAGACCGCGGTCAACCGGTCCGCGGATCATTGCCGGCCCTTACAATGGCCGCCCATGCCTCCTCCCTCCCTTGCCGTCGAGTTCTGCGGCCTCAAGCTCGCCTCCCCCATCGTGCTGCTTTCCGGCTGCGTGGGCTTCGGCGAGGAATACACCCGGGTCGAGGGGTTTTCGAACACCGATGTCGGCGCCATCGTGCTCAAGGGCACGACGCGCGAGCCGCGGCTCGGCAACCCGCCGCACCGCGTCTATGAAACGGCGATGGGCATGCTCAATGCCATCGGCCTGCAGAATCCGGGCGTGGACAAGGTGGTGGACGAGATCCTGCCTTCGCTCGACTTCTCCGAAACGCGGTTCATCGCCAACGTGTGCGGCTCGACCATCGACGACTACGTCGAGACCACGCGTCGTTTCGAGGACTCGCCCATCGACGCCATCGAGATCAACATCTCCTGCCCGAACATCAAGGAGGGCGGCGTGCAGTTCGGCAACGTGCCGGAGATGTCGGCGCGCGTCGTCGCCGCCTGCCGAGCCGTGACTCGCAAGCCGCTGATCACCAAGCTCTCGCCCAACCAGACCGATATCAAGGAGAACGCGCGCCGCTGCATCGAGGCCGGCAGCGACGCGCTCGCCGTGATCAACACGATCATGGGCATGGCGATCGACGTGAAGACGCGTCGCCCGGTGATCGGCAACGTGCAGGGCGGGCTCTCCGGGCCTGCCATCAAGCCGATCGCGCTGCTCAAGGTGATGCAGGTGGCAGAGGTCGCGCGACCCCACGGAGTGCCGATCATCGGCCAGGGCGGGATCCTGACTGCACAGGATGCACTCGAGTTCATCATTGCCGGTGCCACGACCGTTGGAGTCGGCACCTCGCTGTTCTACGACCCGTTGGTGTGCCGCAAGATCAACGACGGCATCGCCGAATATCTCGCGGCGAACGACATGGGCTCCGTACACGAGCTCGTGGGTTCGCTCGACGCACCGAAGAAGACCATCGCGGCCTGCGCCTGCTAGCCCAGGACCAAGGGGAATACGATGACGCTGAGACGCGTGCTCGCGTGGATCGCCCTCGCGATTCCACTGGCGGCATTGCTGGCCCTGTTCGTCGGCTACTGGCTCTCGGACAACGACTGCGGCGATCCGGCCGTTACACCGCCGAGCCGCCCGATGCAGGCGATCGTCCGCTGCGACTACGGCACGGCCGACGTGCTGCGGCTCGAGCAGGTCGAGACGCCGGTACCGGGCGCCGACGAGATCCTCGTGAGGGTCCGCGCGGCCGCCATCAATCCCCTCGACTGGCACGAGATGCGCGGCACGCCGTACTTGATGCGCCTGGGGAGCGGGCTGCGCAAACCGAAGGACACCCGTCTCGGCGTGGACTTCGCTGGCACGGTCGAAGCGGTTGGCGGCAACGTGACTCGTTTCAAGCCGGGCGACGCGGTCTTCGGCGGGAGATCCGGCGCGCTCGCCGAGTACGTGGTCGTTCGGCAGGACGGCGCGGTCGCGCCCAAGCCCACGAACCTGAGCTTCGAGCAGGCGGCCACGGCCGGGATTGCCGCGATCACCGCGCTGCAAGCCCTGCGCGACGGCGGCCGGCTGCAGGCGGGCGAGAAGGTGCTGATCAATGGCGCGTCGGGGGGCGTGGGAACCTTCGCCGTGCAGATCGCGAAGTCCCTGGGCGCAGAGGTCACCGGGGTCAGCAGCACGCGCAACCTCGAACTGGTGCGCTCGCTCGGCGCCGATTACGTCCTCGACTACACCCGGGAGGATTACCCGGCGGGTGGGCAGCTGTACGACGTGATCCTCGACAACGTCGGCAATCGCTCGCTGGCCGATAACCGGCGGGTGCTCACGCCGACCGGACGCTATGTGCTGGTCGGCGGCGGCGGCCCGGATGCCGGCAACTGGATCGGACCCATGTTGAAGCCGCTGCAGGCCGTCCTGCTCTCGCCGTTCGTGAGCCAGGACATGGGGATGTTCCTCGCGAGCTTCTCGAACGAGGACATGCAGCGCCTCGCGGAGCTGATGCAGTCGGGGGCCGTCACGCCGGTGATCGACCGTCGCTATCCGCTGAGCGAGACCGCCGAGGCGATCCGCTACCTCGAGCAGGGTCGCGCGCGCGGCAAGGTCGTCATCACGGTGGAGTGAGCCCGGAGCGCGCCGTCACGCGTCCTCCATCCCGAGTTCCTTGAGCTTGCGCGTCAGGGTGTTGCGTCCCCAGCCGAGCAGCTTCGCCGCTTCCTGGCGGCCGCCCTGCGTGGCCTTGAGCGCCTCGCGGATCAGCGTGCGCTCGAACTCCGGCATCGCGTCGTCGAGCAGCGGCGCGCCGCCGGCGGCGAAGCGCGCCTGGGCCCAGCTCGCGAGCGCTTGCGCCCAGTCCGGCCCGCCCGTCGCGGCCGGCGCACTGCCGCCGAGGTCGGCCGGCAGGTCCGCGCGCGTGATCTCGCGTCCGGCCGCGAGCACGGTGAGGCGCCGGCAGGCGTTTACGAGCTGGCGCACGTTGCCGGGCCAGGCGAAACCCACGAGTGCGGCCTCGGCCTCCGGTGCCAGCACCTTCGGCGCCACGCCGAGCTCGATGGCGGCGACGTCGAGGTAGTGGCGCAGCAACCCCGGGATGTCCTCGCGGCGATTGCGCAGCGGCGGCACCTCCATCCGGATCACGTTGAGGCGGTGCAGCAGGTCCTCCCGGAACAGCCCTTCCGTGACGCGCGCCTCGAGGTCCTGGTGCGTGGCCGCGATCACGCGCACGTCCACCTTCACCGGCAGCTGCCCGCCCACGCGGTAGAACTCGCCCTCCGCCAGCACGCGCAGCAGCCGCGTCTGCAGGGCGGGCGACATGTCGCCGATCTCGTCGAGGAACAGCGTGCCGCCGTCGGCCTGCTCGAACCGGCCGCGACGCAGCTCGGCGGCGCCGGTGAACGCGCCCTTCTCGTGGCCGAAAAGTTCCGACTCGAGCAAGTCCGCCGTGAAAGCCGAGGTGTTGAGCGCGATGAAGGGCTTCGCGGCGCGCGGACTGTGGCGGTGCAGCGCCCGCGCGACGAGTTCCTTGCCGGTGCCCGACTCGCCGGTGATGAGCACCGTCATGCTCGAACGCGACAGCCGGCCGATGGCCCGGAACATGTCCTGCATGGCGGGCGCGTGGCCGAGCATCTCGGGAATGCGGCGCGACTCGGTGGCCGTCGTTTCCGCGCGCTGGCCCTGCGCCGCGGCGCGCCGCACGAGCTCCACCGCCTGGTCGATGTCGAACGGCTTCGGCAGGTACTCGAACGCGCCACCCTGATAGGCGGCGACCGCACTCTCGAGGTCAGAGTGCGCGGTCATCACGATCACCGGCAGGCGCGGACGCTTGGCGCGGATCTCCTCGAGCATCTCGAGGCCGCTGCGTCCCGGCATGCGGATGTCGGTCACCAGCACGTCGGGCGCACCCTGGCGCAGCGCAGCCAGAGCCGCGTCGGCATTCTCGAAGGCCTTCGACTCGACGCCGGCCGCCCTGAGCGCACGCTCGAGCACCCAGCGGATGGAGGCATCGTCGTCGACGATCCAGACGTCAAGCGGTTTCGCCGAGCTCATGGTTCTCGAACGGCATCAGGAGGGTGAATACGGTCCGTCCGGGACGGCTGTCGAACTCGATCAGGCCGTCGTGGCGGCCGATGAGGTCCTGCGCAACGGCGAGGCCGAGCCCCGTGCCACCCTGGCGCCCGGTGACCAGCGGGTAGAAGACGGTGTCCTTGAGTTCCGCGGGAACGCCCGGACCGTCATCCTCGACCTGGATGCTCGCGACCACGCGGTAGCGGCGGCTGCCGATGCTCGCATTGGTGAGCGCCCGCGTGCGCAGCACGATGCGTCCGTGGCCGCCGACGGCCTGGATGGCGTTGCGCCCGAGGTTCAGCAGCGCCTGGATGATCTGGTTCCGATCGAGCCGCAGGCGCGGCAGGCTCGGATCGTAGTCGCGCTCGATCACGACGCCGGTCGGCGCCTCGGCCGCGAGCAGGTGCCCGACGTGCTGCACCAGCTCGTGGATGTTCACCGGCTCCTTGCGCGGCGGCTGGCCGGGACCGAGCAGCGCATCCACCAGCGCGGCAAGGCGGTCGGCCTCGGCGATGATCACGGTGGTGTACTCGTGCAGCGCCGGGTCCTTGAGCTGCCGCTCGAGCAGCTGGGCGGCGCCGCGCAGGCCGCCGAGCGGATTCTTGATCTCGTGCGCGAGCTGCCGGACCATCGCGCGGCTGCCGCCGAGCTGCGTCAGCAGCGCGTTCTCGCGCAGGATGCGCTGGTGCTGCGTGACGTCGGCGATCTCCACGATCGCGCCACCCGGATGGCCCGGCGCGTCGTAGGGCGTGACGGTGAGGTCCACGAACCGAGGCGGTGCGGCCGCACCCGTTTCGAACTGCAGCTCGCGCCGGGAATACTGCGCGCCCGCCGCGCGGGCCCGCTCGATGACACCCTCGAGTTCCGCATTGCCCCGGAGCAGCTCGCGGATGCCCCTTCCGACGGCCTGGTTGCGGCTCTGCTCGAGGAGGTCCTCGGCGGGCTCGTTCAGGTGCAGCACCACGCCGGCCGCATCCAGCCAGAGGATGCACGTGGCGAGCCCGTCGAGCAGCGGCACCAGCTCGGCGCCGGTCGGGCGGAAGACATTGCGGGGATCGGCAGCCACGTCACGCCACCCCGTGGCGCCGCGGCGCAGGCCGGTCGGCTATTTCGGCGTATTGGGCCGCGGTGCGGGCGCCGGGGGGGGGCGCGGCCGCAGGTTGGGCCCGACCGCAGCAGGCTGATTGATCGTGGGCTGCCGGACGTGGAACACGCGCGGCTGGCTGCGGAACAGCTCGGTGTTGCCTTCGTCCCAGATCACCGCCGACAGGGAGTGCGACCCACGCGGCACACCGGTGAGCGTGTGCTCGAGCGTGTCGGTCGCACCCTCGACGCGCCGGCCGTCGAGGAACAGGAACAGGCGGTGTCCCGGCGCGAGGTCGGGCTCCACGCGCATACGAACATTGACCGCCACATCGGCGCCGAAGAAGGACGCATCCTGCTCGGGCTCCCAGATCTCCAGCGAGCGGTATTCCACGGCGGGCGCCCGATCCTGCCGTGCAACCGGCGCGGCGCCCGCCGGCGTCGCCTCGGCTGCGGGCGCCGGGGTGCTCGAGGTCGCGAGTTCGATGCGGCGCGCACCGGGAACGGGCCGGTCCGAGAAGTGGGTGACGCCGTTCGCGTCGGTCCACGTCCACAGCTCGCGTTTCGAGTCCTGCGCCTGGCTCGACAGGGCGCAGAGGATTCCGGCCAGCACCAGCACGCGTGTCTTCATGGGATCGGAGCATAGCCCTGGGGTCGCCGGCTGACAAAGTCACGCTCCAGATTCCGCGAAATGCGTCATGGCTTGCGGGGGGCGAAGCCGGGCGGCCGCTTGGGACCGCCCGGCACCGAGGCCCGCCCCGCGGGCAGCCTCAGACGCTGTAGTACAGCTCGAGCTCGGCCGGGTGCGTCGACATGCGCAGTCGCGTGACCTCCTGCATCTTGAGGCCGATGTAGGCATCGATCACGTCGTCGGTGAACACGCCACCCTCCTTGAGGAAGGCACGGTCCTTGTCGAGCGCATCGAGCGCCATGTCGAGCGAGTGGCAGACGGTCGGGATGTTCTTCGCCTCTTCGGGTTCGAGGTCGTAGAGGTCCTTGTCAGCCGGGTCGCCCGGGTGGATCTTGTTCCGGACGCCATCGAGTCCCGCCATCAGCATCGCCGCGAAGCACAGGTACGGGTTCGCCGTGGAGTCGGGGAAGCGCACCTCGATGCGGCGGCCCTTCGGGTTGATCACGTGCGGAATGCGGATCGAGGCCGAGCGATTGCGCGCGGAGTAGGCAAGCATCACCGGCGCCTCGAACCCGGGCACCAGCCGCTTGTAGCTGTTGGTGCTGGCGTTCGAGATCGCGTTCAGCGCCTTGGCGTGCTTGATGATCCCGCCGATGTAGTAGATGGCGATCTCGGAGAGGCCGCCGTACTTGTCGCCGGCAAAGATGTTCTTGCCGTCCTTCGAGAGCGACTGGTTGACGTGCATGCCGTTGCCGTTGTCGCCGACGAGCGGCTTCGGCATGAAGGTCGCCGACTTGCCGTAGCTCGCCGCGACGTTGTGGATGGCGTACTTGAGGATCTGCACTTCGTCGGCCTTCTTCGTGAGCGTGTTGGCCGACACGTTGATCTCTGCCTGGCCGCCCGTGGCGACCTCGGAGTGGTGCACCTCGACCTTGAGGCCCATTTCCTCCATCGCCAGGCACATCGCCGTGCGCAGGTCCTGGTAGGCGTCCACCGGCGGCACGGGGAAGTAGCCGCCCTTGACGCCCGGCCGGTGGCCGAGGTTGCCGCCGTCCATGCTGCTGCCCGTGTTCCACGAGCCCTGCATCGAGTCCACCTCGTAGAAGCAACCGTTCATCGAGCTGCCGTGGCGCACGTTGTCGAAGATGAAGAACTCGTTCTCGGGGCCCCAGATCGAGGCATCCGCAATGCCCGTCGACTTCAGGTAGGCCTCGGCGCGCTTGGCGAGGGAGCGTGGGTCGCGCTCGTAGCCCTGCATGGTCGAGGGCTCGACGATGTCGCAGCGCAGGTTGAGCGTCGTCTCCTCGAAGAACGGATCGACGATCGCCGTCGAGGGATCAGGCATCAGGATCATGTCCGACTCCTGGATGCCCTTCCAGCCCGCGATCGAAGAGCCGTCGAAGCCCTTGCCATCCTCGAAGAAAGCGTCGTCCACGACGCGCGTCGGGACGGTTACGTGCTGTTCCTTGCCCTTCGTGTCCGTGAAACGGAGGTCCACGAACTTGACTTCCTTTTCCTTGATCATCGTCAGAATGTCGGCAGCGGTCGTCATGGGATCTCCTTGCGGATGCAGCGAATTGGGGTGCCCCGGGCCGCTCGCCGCGACGGCCCTGGAGGCGGGTAACCGGGACCCAAGGGAATGCACGTAGTATGCCAGCGCACTGGATTGGCGCAACGACGGGGAAATGCGGGGGACCAACTTGCAACGGGCCCCATATCACGCGCTAATTTGGTGCGTTTACGGGGCGTGAATGGTTTGTTTTGGTGCGCACTGCCCTCTTCGATGTGGCCGAGACCCGCGTGCCTGGTTCTGCGTGAAACGCCGCGCGCGGGTTCGTTGATTAGCCCTGCCATCGTATGCGATGGGCGCGTCGTGCTAAATTCGCGCCCGGGGTGGGTCTGTTCGTGTCGCTTCTTCTTCGTCGCGTTCCCTCGCGACGGGACGCTGCGACGATTTCGGCAAAAATCCCGCGCCCGACGCGGGGGAGTACATTGATGAAACGCCACCCCGCGGATCTGCGATCCCTTGCGCTCTGCGCCATGCTCGGTGCAGTCGCCACCCTCTCCGGCTGCGGCTCGAAGGAGCCTCCGCCCCAGGCCCAGGCCCCGACTCCGGCCGCCGCCCCGGATACGGCGCCCGTCGCGGCTGCGGCCACCCCGGTGACCGCAGCCGAAGTGACCCGGACCTGGACGCCCGAAGCACTCGAGGAACTCCTCGCGCCCATCGCGCTGTACCCGGATCCCGTGCTGTCGCAGCTGCTGATCGCCGCCACCAACCCGCAGGAAGTGCTCGACGCGGGCAACTGGCTGTTGCAGAACACCACGCTCAAGGGCTCGGCGCTCGACGACGCAGCGGCGACCGTCGGGTTCACGCCGCCCATCCGCGCCCTGGTCCAGTTCCCCGAGACCGTGGACATGATGTGCCTCGAGCTCGACTGGACCACCGAACTGGGCGAGGCCTTCGTCGCGGACCAGGCCGGCGTACTCGGCGCCGTGCAACGCCTGCGCAAGCAGGCGGTCGACGTCGGCAACCTGCAGAGCTCCGAGCAGATGAAGGTCGAGACCCAGGTGCAGGAAGGCCAGGAAGTCGTCGTGCTGAAGCCGGCGAAGCCCGAGGTGGTCTACGTCCCGCAGTATGACCCGGTCGCCGCGTATGCCCCGGCCCCCGCCGCAACGACTCCGGCCACGACCAACACGGTCACGGAAGAAAAGAGTGGCCACTCGACCGGCGCGATGATCACCACCGGCGTGCTCGCCTTCGGCGCGGGCATCCTCGTCAACGAACTGTTCGACGACGACGACCACAAGAACAAGAACAAGTACGACTACTACTACCCGAACTACGGCTACGGCGGCATGCCGTA
>Ga0209391_10002044_pt1 | contig 10552 bp, 8 predicted proteins | sample PPLLak3March2015_FD_187246 | JGI IMG/M metagenome (GOLD analysis project Ga0209391, IMG submission 187246) | Freshwater sediment microbial communities from Prairie Pothole Lake near Jamestown, North Dakota, USA - PPLs Lake P7 Core (1) Depth... | ecosystem: Environmental > Aquatic > Freshwater >... | reverse complement strand
CGTTCTTCGACATGAACGCCGACGACGCCGTGAACTACGGCGGCATCGGCGCCGTGATCGGCCACGAGATCAGCCACGGCTTCGACGACCAGGGCCGCAAGTTCGACGGCAAGGGCGTGCTGCGCGATTGGTGGACGGAGGAGGACAACGAGCGCTTCCGCAAGCGCACCGACCGTCTGGTGGCCCAGTACGCGGCGTTCAGCCCGCTGCCCGGCCTGAACGTGAACGGCGAGTTCACGCTCGGCGAGAACATCGGCGACCTCTCCGGCCTGTCGGTGGCGTACAAGGCCTATCGCCTCGCGCTAGGCGAGCAGCAGGCGCCGGTGCTCGACGGTTACACCGGCGACCAGCGGTTCTTCATCGGCTGGGCGCAGGTGTGGCCCCGCAAGTACCGTGACGACGAGCTGCGCAAGCGCATCGTCACCGACCCTCACAGCCCGAGCGAATACCGCGCCAACGGCATCGTCCGCAACATGCCGAAGTTCGCCGAGGCGTTCGGGGTGAAGGAGGGCGACGGGCTGTACCTGCCGCCCGATCAGCAGGTCCGCATCTGGTAAGGTTCGTCAATGGGCGGCCGGGATCTGGAGATTCCGCCCGCCTGCCCCATAATGCGGACTCCCGGGTGGGTCTACGTTGCCATGGAGAGCTTCCGATGCATGCATTGAGAGTCGCCTTGATCGTCGTCGCGAGCACCTTGCTGTCGGCCTGCGGTTACAACACGCTGCAGGTGCAGGATGAGCAGGTGAAGTCCGCGTGGTCCGAGGTGGTCAACCAGTACCAGCGACGCGCCGACCTGATCCCGAACCTGGTCAACACGGTCAAGGGCTTTGCCGCGCAGGAGCAGGCCGTGCTGGTGGGCGTGACCGAGGCACGTGCCAGGGCCACGCAGATCCAGGTGGACGCCAACAACCCCGAGTCGCTGCGCCAGTTCCAGGCCGCGCAGGGCGAGGTCTCGAGCGCGCTGTCGCGCCTGATGGTCGTCGTCGAGCGCTATCCCGAGCTCAAGTCCGACCAGAACTTCCGCGACCTGCAGGCGCAGCTCGAGGGCACGGAGAACCGCATCACGGTGGCGCGCAACCGCTACATCCAGGCGGTGCAGGACTTCAACGTCACCGTGCGGCAGTTCCCGACCAATCTCACGGCAATGGTGTTCGGCTACAAGGTCAAGCCGAACTTCGCGGTCGAGAACGAGGCGGCGATTGCGCGGCCTCCGACGGTGGACTTCACCGCGCCGGCCCCGGCGCCAACGCCGGCACCAACGCCGGCACCTGGAACGAATTGACCCTGCGCCGCGCCGCCGGCGCGGGCGCGGCCCCGAGCTCGTGACCGCATCGGCATCTCGCATGGCCCGGACTCACGCGGCGGCGTTCGTCGCCGCTGCGTTCCTGCTGTTCTGCGGGTCGGCGCCGGCGCAGCAGCTCGTCCCGGTCCCGCCGCTCAGCTCCCCGGTCACCGACGTCACCGGTACGCTCACGCCCGACCAGGTCGCGTCGCTCGAGGCCAAGCTGCGCGCCTTCGAGCAGTCGAAGGGCAGCCAGGTGGCGGTGCTGATCGTGCGGACGACGCAGCCGGAGGTCATCGAGCAGTACGCCATCCGCGTCGTCGATGCCTGGAGGCTGGGCCGGCGCAACGTCGACGACGGTGCGATCCTCATCGTGGCGCTCGACGACCGCAAGCTGCGCATCGAGGTGGGCTACGGACTGGAGGGCGCGCTGCCCGACGCGATCGCCAATCGCATCATCGACGTGGACGTCGTGCCGCAGTTCCGTCGCGGCGACTTCTACGGCGGGATCGCCACCGGCTTGGACCGCATGATGCGGGTCATCGAGGGCGAGCCGCTGCCGGAGCCGGAGATCAGCTCACCCGCGCAGGGCGTCCCCGGGCTCTTCTCGCTGCTGCCATTCCTGTTCATCTTCGCTCTGGTCGGCGGGCAGATCTTCCGCCGCCTGTTCGGCCGCGTCGGCGGCGCGCTCACCACCGGCGGACTCGTCGGGTTCCTCACCTGGATGCTGATCGGCATCCTCGGCCTGTCGATCGGCGCCGCCTTCCTGGCCTTCATCTTCTCGCTCGGTGGCGGCATCGGCGGCGGGCCGACTGCGGGAGGCAACGGGTGGTCCAGCCGGCGTCACGGCGGCGGCTGGGGCTACCCCGGCGGTTTCGGTGGCGGCTGGAGCGGTGGCGGCGGGGGCCTCGGCGGCGGCTGGAGCGGCGGCGGGGGCGGGTTCGGGGGCGGCGGCGCCTCGGGGAGCTGGTAGGCTCATGGACTGGGCACGCTGGTTCCGGCATGTGTTCGCGACGCGCGGCGCCCTCCGACGTGCGTTCACGGTCGAAGCCCTGGACGCCATCGAGCAGGCAGTCACCGAGTCCGAGCGGGAGCACCGCGGCGAGATCCGCGTCGCCATCGAGGGCGGGCTCGAGCCGGGCGACGTGTGGCACGGCAAGTCGCCGCGCGAGCGCGCGCTCGAGGTGTTTGCTGCGCTCGGCGTGTGGGACACCGAGGCGAACAACGGCGTGCTGATCTACGTGCTGCTGGCCGATCGCGACGTCGAGATCGTCGCGGATCGCGGTTTCAACGAGCGCGTGCCGGCCACGGAGTGGCAGGCGGCCTGCGAGGACATGGAACGCGAATTCCGCGCCGGCCGGTTCCGCGAGGGCGGGGTCGTGGGCGTCCATGACGTCGGCCGGATCATCGCCCGGCATTACCCGCAGCTTCCGGGCCACCGCGACGAGGATCAACTGCCCAATCGACCGAGGCTCTTGTGAACGGCGCCGGGGCCACGTGCCCGGAAGGAGCAGGCCACGTGAACAATCGAATCAACCGCGCGACCCCGGTCCGGTGGCGCAACGCAGCCCTCGTCGCGACGCTGGCGCTCGGCGGATGCAGCCTCTTCGAGCCGCGCGAGCCCGTGCCGGTCGAGCCGGCCGAACCTCCGCCGCCCGTGATCGAGGTCCCGCTCGCGACGCACCGGTTTCCCTTCGACCCGGAGTCCACCGGCGCGGTGGGCCAGCTGCAGGTGACCTACGCGCGCCACGAGGACACGCTCTCCGACATCGCGCGCCGCTTCAACCTCGGCTACGAAGAAGTGGTCCGCGCCAACCCGGGCGTGGACCCCTGGTTGCCCGGCGAAGGCACGCGCATCGTGCTGCCCACGCAGTTCGTGCTGCCGGACGCGAAGCCCGAGGGCATCGTAGTGAACCTCGCGGCCCTGCGGTTCTTCTACTTCCCCAAGCCGGGCAAGGACGGCGAACGCGTGGTGCTCACCTACCCGATCGGCATCGGCAAGGTCGGCTGGGCGACGCCCGTCGGCACCACGAAAGTCGTCTCCAAGCGCACCAATCCCACCTGGACGCCGCCCGCGTCAGTGCGCCGCGAGCACGCCGCGGCGGGTGATCCGCTGCCGGCTCGCGTGCCCGCCGGCCCAGACAATCCTCTGGGCGCGCACGCCATGAACCTCGGCTGGCCCAGCTATCTCATCCACGGCACGAACAAGCCCGCGGGCGTGGGATTGCGCGCGAGCCACGGCTGCATACGCATGTACCCCGAGGACATCGCCGCAGTGTTCGATCGCATTCCCGTCGGCACGAAGGTCACGGTGGTGAACCAGCCGCTGCTGTACCGGTGGCACGGGGACAGCCTGTACGTGCAGTCCTATCCGCCGCACGAGGAAATGCGCGCGGGACAGCAGAGCGCACCCGCGGAGCAGGCCGCCCTGTTCAACGAGGCCATCTCCGACCGCATCTGGCAGCGCGTCAAGGCGCACGGGGGCGCAATCAGCTGGCCGGTCACGGAGCGGGTCGTGACCGAGGCACGCGGCGTCGCCGTGCCGGTCTCGCGGCGCGGCATCTCCTACGAGGGCTTCCTCGCCACCGCGCGGCTGGTGGAAAACGCGCTGCCCGACGGCGCGAACTGGGACGGCGGCGCGGGCAGCGAGGGGGGCGAGCCGGTCTCGGCCGTCGCACCGGCGCCGGGCCAACGCGTCGGGCGCTGATCGTCCGGCGAGGCGGCGCTCGAGCTCACGCGGTCGGCGGCGCGACCGGCTCCGGCCGGGCGTTCGCCCGCGCCCCGAGTGCCGTCGTCATCGAGCCGACGACGACCAGCAGCGCGCCGAGGACGTTCCACCCCGACAAGGCTTCCGCCGGCGCCGCCGCGGGCCACAACACCGCCGCTGCGTGCACGCCGATCAGGGTGAAGACCGGCGCGAGCGTGACCACCGCGCTCACTCGCGAGATTTCCCAGTGTTCGAGCGCCTCGGCGAAGCAGCCATAGGCGATCACGGTGTTCGCGCAGCAGAAGGCGAGCATGCCGAGCTGCAGGCGGTCGAGCTCGAGCACCTGCGCGAGCGCTGCCGGTGGCAGCAGCAGCGGGACGGCGCCCAGGTAGAGCAGGAAGAGCACCTGCTCGGAGGCGAGCTGCACGAGCAGCTGCTTCTGCGCCAGCGCGTACGCAGCCCACGAGAGCGCGGCGAACAGCATGACGGCGACGCCGAGGCCGAGCCGCGTGTCGATGGAAAACACCTCCGCGACCCGATCGTGGAAGAACACCGCGAGGCCCGTGACCAGCAACGCGAACCCGGCCCACTGCAGCGGGGCAAAGCGCTCGCGGAAAACGAGCACGCCGCCGAACAGCAGGAACAGCGGCGCGAGCTGGATGAGGATCTGGGCGACGGCGGGGCTCGTGAGCTCGAGTGCCACGAGGTAGCCCACGTAGTTCGCGACCAGGCACAGCAGGGCCGCGAGGTACAGCCACCAGCCGCGCCGCGTGAGCGGGGCCTTGATCGGCAGCCGTCGGCGCCACGCGAGGAATGCGCCGAGTGCGATCGCGGCAGTCGTGAACCGGTACCAGGTCAGCGTCCAGGCATCCATGCCCGCGAGCGTGACCTTCAGTGCAATGGGCAGCAGGCCCCAGAACACCGCGGTCGTGAGCGCGAGGGCGAGGCCGAGCTGCCAGCGACCGGTGGTGGCGTGCATCTATATGCGGGTAAGCGCGGAACCCAAGGATACTGGAACCTGTGCTAACGTAATTCCGTTTGGAACCCGGGGGTATCTTGCGCGATCCGGCGCTCAGCAACTTCGTCGTCACGGAAGGGCCCGGCGCGGACAACGCAATTGCCCGAAGGCCCACCGCCGTGACCGCGTTCGTTGGGCGCGCCCTGCGCGGTCCCGTGAACCGTCCCGTCGCGGTCCGCAGCTTCGCCGAGTTCCAGCACGCGTTCGGGGGCCTATGGCAGCCGAGCACGCTCTCCTACGCCATCGAGCAGTTCTTCGAGAATGGCGGACAGGTCGCGCTGGTCGTGCGGGTCGTGAACGGCGGTGCGCCCGCCACGATCACGCTGCCCTGCGGGGAGGAGACGCTTACGCTCGCGGCGCTGAGCCCCGGATCGCGCGAGATGCTGCGTGCCTCGGTGGACTACGACAACATCGGCGCGACCGAGCCCGAACGGTTCAACCTCGTGGTGCAGCGCGTACGCGCCCACGGCTCGGAGCGCATCGAGGACCAGGAAATCTTCCGGCGACTGTCCGTCGTGCCCGGTACGACGCGCTACGTGGCCGGCGCGCTGCAGGAATCGGGACTCGTCCGCGTCCGCGGTGCGGTGCCCGCGACCCGTCCGGACCAGACGTTCCGCACCGGCTCGCGACACCCGATCGGCTACGTCGATTCGAATCCGGATGGCGACGACGGTGGGCCGCTCACCGACTACGACGTCATCGGCTCGCCCGAGACGGGCTCGGGCCTGTTCGCCCTGGCATCGGCCGAGGACGTGCACTTCGTCTGCATACCGCCGCTGACGCGCGAGCGCGACGTCGGGCCCGGTACCCTGATGGTGGCGGCACGCCTGTGCCGCGAGCGTCGAGCGATGCTGATCGTGGACCCGCCGGCTGCCTGGGACACCTGCGACGACGCCGTGCAGGGGCTGCGCGCGCTCGACTTCCGCTCCGAGCACGCGCTGATGTGCTTCCCGCGCGTGGTGGCTTTCGACCGTCTTCGCGGCCGTCCGGAGGTGTTCGCCAACTGCGGCGCGGTGGCGGGCACGATCGCGCGGCTCGACGAGCAGCGTACGCCGTGGCAGGCGGGCCCGGACGAAGAGCTGCTGCTCCGGCTCGGTACCCGGCCGACGCGCGTGCTCACCGACCCGGAGCGCAAACGCCTCGCCGCACACGGCGTGAACCCGCTGCAGGCCCTGCGCTCGGCGAGCCCGCGCTCGCTGCCGCTCAAGACGCTGGCGGGCGGCGCGGCCGAGAGTGCCGAGGGCGCGCTGCTCACGGTGCAGCGCCGCCGGCTCCTGCTCATGAACAGCGTCGAGATCGGCACGCGCTGGGCGCTGTTCGACGCCCCGGAGCGCGGCGTGTGGCGCAAGCTCGAGCGCCAGGTTCAGTCGTTCCTCCAGCCGTTTGCGGATGCGGGACTGTTCGGTGGGGCGGGGGAGCCGGGTGCGTTCCAGGTCGTCTGCGACGAGCGACTGAACGGCCCGGACGAGGTCGCCGCCGGCCGAATCAACCTGCTGGTCTCGCTGCGGACGGCGCGGCCCGGCGCCTACTGGTCCTTCGTGGTGACCCATTCCCGCGACGGCGGCCGCCTGCGGCCGGTGCGATCGGCGGTGCTGCCCTCGAGCGCGCGGCTGGCCGTCGAGGCCGAGGAACTGGAGAGCGCCGCGGCGGAGTCGCTGCGCCAGCGCACGGTGGCGCAGGCGTTGTACGGGCACTACCGCGAGCCGCGCCCGCCGCCGTCAGTCGTCGTCCGCAACAGCCGGCCCGTAACCTCCCCCGCCGGGAGTCTCGATCCGGAAACGATCGCCCGCATCCACCGCGAACTCGGCGGTGGCCTGCACCGTTTCTGAGCTGCCGTCCCGACGCAGCAGGCGGTTGATGCCGGTGGCGCCGGGCGATCCGCCCGCCAGCCCGAACGGCGGCACGCGCCGGTGATTCGAGAGGATCGCGGCGGTCATCGTTTCACGGAACTCGACCTCGCGCACCAGCCCGTCGCCGCCGCGGCAGGCGCCGTGCCCGCCCGAGCCCGTGCGCAGCGAGAATTCCCGCAGCAGCACCGGGAAGCGGCGTTCGAGCACCTCCGGATCGGTGAGCCGCGAGTTCGTCATGTGCGTCTGCACGCCGCTCGCGCCGGGGTAGCCGGGTCCGGCGCCGGACCCGCCTGCGATGGTCTCGTAGTACTGGTAGCGGTCGTTGCCGAAGGTGAAGTTGTTCATCGTGCCCTGCGCGGCCGCCTGCAGCCCGAGCGCCCCGTACAGCGCGTCGACCACGCACTGCGAGGTCTCGACGTTACCGGCCACGACCGCACCGGGCGCGCAGGGGTCGAGCATCGAGCCCGGCGGCACGACGATCGAGAGTGGCCGCAGGCAACCGGCATTGAGCGGGATCGGCTCGTCCACCAGCGTGCGGAACACGTACAGCACGGCGGCCACCGTGACGGCCCGCGGCGCATTGAAGTTGTTGGCCTGCTGGGCCGAGGTGCCCGTGAAGTCCACGGTGGCGGCGCCGGCCTCGCGGTCGACGCGGATGCTCACCTCGACCTGCTGGCTGCTGTCCATCTCGTAGCGGAACCGGCCGTCCCGCAGCCCGCGGATGGCGCGGCGCATGCACGCCTCGGCGTTGTCCTGCACGTGGCCCATGTAGGCGAGCAGCAGCGGCCAGCCGTGCATCCCTGCCGCACGCTCCAGTTCGCGGATCCCGCGTGCGTTGGCCGCGAGCTGCGCGCGCAGGTCCGCGAGGTTCTGCTCCGGATTGCGCGCGGGCCACGTCGCACTTGCGAGCAGCCCGCGCACGGTGTCGGCGGCGAAGGCCCCGTCGCGCACGATGCGCACGGGCTCGATCAGCACGCCTTCCTCGCCGATGTCGCGGCTGCCCGGCGGCATCGAGCCCGGCGTGATGCCGCCGACGTCGGCGTGATGGGCCCGCGAGGCGGTGAAGAAGTGCACGCGCTCGCCGGCCGCGTCGAACACGGGCGTCACCACGGTCATGTCCGGCAGGTGCGTGCCGCCGTGGTACGGGGAATTGAGCAGGTACGCGTCGCCGGGCCGCAGGTCCGCCCCATGCGCCTCGAGCACTGCCGCGACGCTCGCGCCCATCGAGCCGAGGTGCACGGGCATGTGCGGCGCGTTGGCGACGAGGTTGGCGTCCGCGTCGAACACGGCACAGGAGTAGTCGAGCCGCTCCTTGATGTTCACCGAGCTCGCGGTCTGGCACAGCACCACGCCCATCTGCTCGGCCACGTGCATGAAGAGGCCGCTGAACACCTCGAGCCGCAGCGGGTCGGGCGCCCCAGAAGCGCGGGACGCGCGGGTCGCCGCCGGCGCTGCGGTCCGGCGCAGCACCAGACTGCCGTTGCGCCCAACCGAGCCCTCCCATCCGGCCGCGATCCAGGCCGTCGAGCCGGGCTCGCTGAGCAGCGCTGGACCCGTGACGCTCCGTCCCGGCGCCAGCTCCTCCCGGCGATGCATCGCGACCTCGCGCCAGCTCCCCTCGACCCAGGTGTCGGTCGTCGCCGCGTGCGCAGTGCGCGGCGGAGCGTCCGGACGGTTCGGCACAGATGGGACGGTGGCGCTGCGTTCCGCGGCCTCGACCGACACGGTCGCGATCACGACCCGGGCCGAATCATCGCTGAATCCGTACAGACGCCGGTGCGCCGCGAGGAATGCCGAGCGCAGTCCGTCGACCGGTTGCCACGGAACCTCGAGCGCCGTGTCGGATCCCGCGATACGAAGCTCGGCGCTGCGCTGCAGCTCGATGTCCTGATCGACGATGCCTTGCCTCAGGAGCTCGGCGCGGGCGGAGCGCGCGAGCTCATCGAGAGTCCCGGCGGCGGCGTCGATGCCCGCGGCGTCGAGATCGCACTCGACGCTGCGCCGGCGCAGGCAGCGACGGCGGGCGAGGCCGATTCCCCATGCGGAGAGCACGCCCGCGAGCGGATGCAGCAGCAGCGCGTCGATGCCGAGCGCGTCGGCCACGGCGCACGCGTGCTGGCCAGCGGCGCCGCCGAAGGGCACCAGCGTGAATCGCCCGGCGTCCTCGCCGTGGCGCAGCGCGAGTTCGCGGATCGCATTGGCCATCTTCGCCACCGCCACCTCGACGAACGCCGCGGCCAGCGACTCGACCGTGTACCGCGGCCCGCCGGTGTCCGCGACTGCCTCGGCGATCACGGCGAGCCGCGCGCGCGAGGCCGATGGGTCGATCGGCGCGTCGCCCGCGGGGCCGAATACCTGCGGAAAGCGATCCGCACGGATGCGGCCGAGCACCACATTGCAGTCCGTCACCGTGGCCGGACCGCCGCGCCGGTAGCAGGCGGGACCGGGGTCCGCGCCGGCCGAGTCGGGACCGACCTGCAGCCGTCCGTCGGCGTGGCGCACGATCGAGCCGCCGCCGGCTGCAATCGTGTGGATGTCGAGCATCGGGGCCTGTAGACGCACGCCGTCGATCTCCGTGACGAAGCGGCGCGGCAGGGTGCCGGCGTAGAGGCTCACGTCCGTCGAGGTGCCGCCCATGTCGAGGCCGATCACGTGCGAGCAGCCGCTGGCCGCCCCCGCGGCGGCGAGTCCGACCACCCCGCCGGCCGGGCCGGACAGCACGCTGTGCAGGCCGCGGAACCCATCGGGGTCCACGAGGCCGCCACTGCTCTGCATGAGCAGCAGCGGCGGCTGCCCGTGCCTCGCGCCGAGTTCGAGCCGGAACGCCGAGAGGTAGCGCAGGAGTACTGGCGAGAGGTACGCGTCGGCGACCGCGCTGTCGCCGCGGGCGATGAGCCCGACCAGCGGCGCCACGGCATGGGAGACGGCGATCTCTTCGAAGCCGGCGGCGCGTGCGAGCTCCGCCGCACGCTGCTCGTGGGCAGGGTTGTGCACGGCGTGCAGGAAGGCGATGGCGACGGCGCCGAGCCCGGTGGCGCGCGCGCGCGCGAGTTCCCGGGCGAGTGCGGCTTCGTCGAGCGGCTCGAGCACGGTGCCGTCGGCCGCGAGGCGCTCGTGCGCCTCGATGGCATCCGCATACAGCAGCGGCGGCAGCCGGATCTCGCGGGCGAAGATGTCGGGCCGATGCTGGTGGCCGATGCGCAGCGCGTCGCGGAAGCCGCGCGTCACGACCAGCAGCGTCGGTTCGCCCTTGCGCTCGAGCAGCGCGTTGGTCGCGACGGTGGTGCCCAAGCGCACCGACTCGATGTGCGCGCCGGCCGGCGCATGGCGGCGCAGCAGCTCGCCTAAGCCGCGCACGGCCGGGTCGCCCTCGTGGGCCGGGTCGCGCGAAAGCACCTTGAGCGCATGGATGCCGCCCGCCGGGTCCGAGGCGACGATGTCCGTGAAGGTTCCGCCGCGATCGATGGACAGGCGCCAGCCGCCCGCCGAGGCCGGCCGCGTCACGGTCGCGCCCCGCAGCCGGCCGCGCCCGTGCCTGGGGCGGCGGACGGTCGTGCTCGCCGCTTCGTGCAATGCGAACCGTTGCCGCATTCCTGCAACGGCTGCGCGGTATGATCACAGGCGTTCACCGGGAGCAGCTCATGACAGAACGATTCGTGGTGTTCTCGCACGGACAGGACAGCGAGCCTTGGGGC